>ERZ795053.2472-NODE-2472-length-22280-cov-18.190056_pt1 | contig 22280 bp, 18 predicted proteins | sample MGYA00375137_ERZ795053 | MGnify/ENA primary metagenome ERZ795053 (study PRJEB30182, sample SAMN05720284) | activated sludge metagenome | isolation source: Anaerobic digester | place: Hong Kong | collected 2014-12-17 ...
TTTTTTTTTCGTGCACGCAGGGAATGCTTCCCCGCTTTTCCGTTCGCGCCCTTGCCAAAAATGCTATAATAGAAACCATACTCGCGGCTGCGCTTTGGCGGTGCTTGCTTTTTTCTTGGAGGAAAAGGGATGCAAAGGGTTTTTATCAGTGATCTACACATGGGCGATGGGTTCTTGGACGACAATTTTACTTTCGATACGGACCTGGTGGAGCTGCTGGAAGAGCTGATGGCATCCGGAAAGCAAACCGAACTCGTGATTTTGGGTGACGCGCTGGAACTCGTGGAAACACGTGTGGTGAAAGAGATTGGCCTGGTTTCCTTTGACGAAGTGCTCGAAAAGATCGACGAAAGGGTGATCGATGACATCGCGGCAAACCACCCCAAGGTGTTCCACGCGTTGCGCAAGTTCCTCCGTGGCAACCGCATCTGCTACGTGATCGGCAACCACGACTACTACTTCCTGCGCAAGGAAAAGCTCCGCGATCGGTTCCGCGAGTTGTTGGTGGACGGCGACCAGGTAGAATTTGCCCCCTACTTCTACGATCGCGAATGGGGTGTTTTCGCGTACCACGGCAGCAATTTCGACCCCGCCAACCGTTTCGGGAAAGACCGGAAAACGGGGCAAATCGTTCCCCCCATCGGGGATTTCATGACCCGCTACATGATGGTCAATTTCCGGGAAAAACTGGTGAACGGTGACTTCCCCGAAAGCATTCCCCGCGATTACGACGACGTGCGGCCAAACATCGATATTTTCGACTGGATCGAATACGTGATGGAAACCTACGACTTGAGCATCAATTTGATGCAAATGTGGGTGGGAGAATTGATCAAGATGCTGCGCACCGTGTATGCGCGGCAGTGGATGAAAAGCAATTATCCCAAGGCGCACCGTGTTTCCAACCTCTTCATCAACAAAATGGGGGGTATTCGCCTGGGTCGCTTCATCATCCTGATGATTTCCAAGTTGCGCGCACTCAAACGGACCGATTACATGCGGCGAAAAGCCCAGTCCATCTTGATCCATGGAAAGGATAATCCCAAGAAGCGGTTCACCGAATCGGATTTCTGGGGTTTCTGCGAAATGCCGCAAATCGACTACGGGAGACTTCACGGTTTGCTGTTCGCGCATCGGCACAAGTTCGACAACTTCGTTTTCCCTTCCAACGGGGACAACAAGTTCTACATCAACACCGGCACCTGGCGGAAGGTGATCGAACGCGGTGGAAAGCGCGACATCAAGCGTTTCGTGCACCGCCAAGAGTTGTCTTCCGTGGTGATCCGCGAACACAACAAGCACCTGGATATTCAATGCGTGATGAAAAACGTCATCGGCAACCGGAACCTTTCCAGGGCTTCCATCGAGGTGGGATAGGTTGAGCCGTTTCTTTTTACTGGATGGCACGGGCCTGGTGTACCGCGCCTTTTTTGCGATCAGGGAATTGACGACTTCCAGTGGAAAACCCGTGAATGCACTTTTCGGGCTTTCTCGCACGCTGCTGCGGCTTGCACAGGAATATTTCCAGCCCGGGGATTACGTGGCCTTTTTCATGGACCGGGGGAGGACCACTTTTCGCACGCGCCTCTTGGAAAGCTACAAGGCACATCGCCCCGAGACACCCGAAGCGTTGAAGGAGCAAATGGCCCTGGTACAGGAGCTGGTGGAGGGTTTTGGCATACCGGTGCGCTCCCAGCAAGATTTCGAGGCCGATGACCTGATCGCCACCTTCGTGCGCACGTTTCGCGAGGAGGTAGATACGCTGTACGTGATTTCCAGCGACAAGGATTTGCTGCAGCTGGTGGATGATAAGGTGGAAATGTTGCGCCCGGAGACGGGTGTCGCGGAACTCAAGCGGTACACCCCGGAACAAGTGCAGGAAAAGTACGGGGTGACCCCCGGGCAGATGAACGACTACCTGGCGCTGGTGGGCGACCCTTCCGACAACATTCCCGGGGTGAAAGGCGTGGGGAAAAAAACCGCCGAAACGCTCCTGGCGGAGTTCCAAACCCTCGAAGGCATGTACCGAAACCTTTCGGCGGTGAAACCTTCCTTCCAAAAGAAGTTGGAAGAGGGCAAGCAAATGGCCTTCCTGAGCAAGAAGTTGGTGGCGCTGCACAAGCAAGTTCCCTTTGAAGGGATGCTGCAGGATTTTCGGTACAAGGGACCCGTGCTGGAACGGATCGCGCAGCTCTTCCAGGTGCTCGAATTCCGGAGCATGCTCGGGGAGCTCCAAAAGCTGCCCGTCTCCCAGGAGCCCTCTGCCCCTTCGCCGGGTGCAGATGCAGGCGAAGCGCTGGGAGGTTACGAAACCGCCAAAGACCTGGATTACCGTACGGTGAGTTCTGCCAGCGAATTTCAGGCTCTCTTGGAAGAATTGCAGCCCCAAGAAGCCGTGGCGTTCGACTTGGAAACCGATTCGTTGAACCCGCGCGAAGCGCACATTTGCGGCGTTTCGTTGTGCTGTTCGGCCGGGAAGGCATACTACCTTCCCTTTGCACACACGGGGGACCAGCAGTGCGCGAACAACCCCCCGGATCGCCTGGCGCAGCTGGTGGAACTGCTTGGGGAGAAAATCGTGGTGGGGCACAACTTGAAATTCGATTTCGGTGTTCTGATGGCCCGGGGATTCGACCTGCCCGAACGGGCTTTCGACACGATGATTGCCGCCTACCTTTGCGACCCGGAACGCTCGCGGTATGGGCTGGATGGCCTGGTGAAAGAGAAATTCCAGTACGCCATGCAGTCGTTCAAGGAGGTAATGGGCGAACATTCGTTTGCGCAAGACTTTTCGATGGTTCCCGTGCAGGCGGCCACGCGCTACTCGGCGGAGGATGCCGATTTTTGCTGGCGGTTGTACCTTCTGCTCAAGGAGGAACTCGAGCGGCTGTCCCTTGTTTCGCTCATGGAGATGGTGGAAATGCCGGTACTGCGGGTGCTTTTGCAGATGGAACACACCGGTGTTTTCTTCGATCGGGGCTACCTGAAGGAGCTTTCCGAACGCTTCCAGGAAAAGATCGCACGCCGGGAGTCGGAGGTGTTTTCCCTGTGCGGGGAAGAATTCAACCTCAATTCCCCGGTGCAGCTGGGCCGGATCCTGTTCGAGAAAATGGGCCTGCCCGCCCAGGGCAGAACCGCAAAAAGCAAGAACTATGCCACGGGCAAGGCTGTGTTGGAAACCCTGGCCAACGACTTCGAGGTGGCACGGTTGATCCTCGAGTACCGCAAGTTCTCCAAGCTCAAATCCACCTACGTGGATGCCATCCCCCGCCTTATCGATGCCCATACCGGCAGGGTGCATTCCTCCTTCCACCAAACGGGAACCGCAACCGGGCGGCTGAGTAGTTCCGAGCCGAACTTGCAAAACCTTCCCGTGAAGGAAGAGGAGGGACGGGAAATCCGCGCGGCGATCCGGGCAGAAACGGAGGGTTGGCAGATCCTCAGTGCCGATTACTCCCAGATCGAACTGCGCCTGATGGCGCATCTTTCCGGGGATTCCTCGCTTTTGGAAGCGTTCTCCTCCGGCAAGGACGTGCACACGCTCACCGCTTCGCGCATCTTTGGCATCCCCCTTTCGGAGGTGGACGATGCCAGCCGATCGGTGGGGAAAACCATCAATTTCTCCATCATTTACGGCATCTCCGCGTTTGGCCTTTCCAACCGCTTGGGGATCGGTCGCAAGGAAGCCCAAAAGTTCATCGATGGCTACTTTGCTGCCTACCCGGGGGTGTTGGCGTTTCAGAAGAGCATGGTGGAGAATGCCAAGAAAAAAGGGTACGTGCGCACGCTTCTGGGGAGAATCCGAAACGTGCGTGGCCTGGATGCCAAGAATCCGTCGGTGCGCGGGGAAGCCGAGCGCATCGCCATCAATTCCCCCGTGCAAGGTTCCGCGGCGGACATCATCAAAATTGCCATGATTCGCGTGCAGAACGAGCTTTTGCACCAGAAGTGGAAAAGCCGCCTGATCATCCAAATCCACGACGAACTGGTTTTCGAAGTGCATCCGGAGGAGCGGGAGATGCTCTGTGCCATGGTCACGAAACAAATGGAAGGGGCCATGAAACTCCATGTTCCCATGAAAGTGGACCTGGAAATGTCCGATCATTTTTAAGGAGGGGTAACGATGAAATGGGTCGAATCCGTGCCCAATTTTAGCGAAGGGCGCAGGAAAGAGGTCGTGGAAGCCATTGTGCAAATGGCAAGGGAAGTCGAAAAAGTATGGGTCCTGGATTGGTCCATGGACCATGACCATAATCGCAGTGTGGTGACCCTGGTGGGCGAGCCGGGCCAAGTGGTGGAAGCCCTTTTCCGCATGGTGCGCAAGGCCATGGAGCTCATCGACCTTCGGAACCATTCTGGGGAACACCCACGCATGGGAGCCACCGACGTGATTCCGTTGATTCCCTTGCGCAACATCGATTACGCGGAATGTGACCAGTATGCCAAGCAACTCGGCGAACGAATCGCTTCGGAGTTGTCGATTCCGGTGTACTTCTACGAAAAATCCGCGAGCTCGGTGGATAGGATGGACCTTTCCAAGATTCGAAAAGGAGAGTTCGAAGGTTTCTCGGCAAAAATCGTGAAGCCGGGCTGGAAGCCCGATTTTGGTCCTTCCGCGGTACATCCTTCCGCGGGTGTGGTTGCGGTGGGAGTGCGGGAGTTCCTGATTGCCTTCAACATCAACCTGGGCACCCAAAACGTGGAGATCGCCAACAAGATTTCCCGGGTGATCCGCAACCGGAGCGGAGGTTTCCGCTACGTGAAAGCCATGGGTATCGCGTTGAAGGAAAAGGGTATCGTGCAGGTTTCCATCAACATGACCAATTTCAAGAAGAGCTCGTTGCACCACGTGTTTGAAATGGTGCAGCTGGAAGCCCAGCGCTACGGGGTTCCAGTGGTTGGTTCGGAGATCGTGGGACTCACGCCGTTGCAAGCGCTGGCGAATACCACCGAATATTTCCTGCGCCTGGACGATTTTGATACGAGTCGGGTGATCGAGTACAAGCTGTTGGATATCCTGGAAAAGGAATGAATGCCACCCTGGTGAATGACCCGGGAATTCTTTTTTAGGTGGGGGTTGGATTGCAGATAATCAAGTTGATTCGTTCGAATTATCTCGGGGAAGAGTTCCTCGTGGAATATGAAGGCATGTACAAACGTTCCAAGAGCCTTTCCCGGAAGGCAATTGGGGGGTACCGGGATCGTATCACGGAACGGTTGAATCTACTTTCCCGTTTCCAAGAGAAATTCTTGTACCCGGATTTCGTGGATTTGAACGAATCCCAACCTCTCTTTTTGTTTCCCTTCCACGATGAAGTGGACCTGAAGAACATCATCCTCGAAGAGCCATACCGTATCGAGGTGGCCATGCAGCTGATGACCATCTTCGAGGGGTTTCACCACACCACATCGGAAGGGTTCGGGATTTGGGGATTGCCGGAATTGCTCATCTCCGATCGCCTTACCGTGCTCCCTCCGCTGTGGGTGGACTTTTCCCCGGATGCGGTTCGTACCCTTTTCAACCGGCCGGAAGTCATCGTGCCCCCCGAGATCCGGGAGGGGAAACTTCCCTCCGTTCGCTCCGACGTGTACACCATCGGTAGCTTGTTGAAACTCATCCTTCCGGAGGAGGAAAGGGAACACCACAGGGACGTGATCCAGCAAATGACCGATCCCAACCCGGCGCATCGTCCCCTTCACTTTTCCCGGCTGTTTCGCCCGCTCTCCATACCGGTTTCCTTGGATCTCCGCGTTCTGGCCCAGCAGGAAAAACGGGACTTCTCTTCGCCCCATATCATCGAACGGGATGGCGAACTCAAGGAGTTCCTGGGGATGGTGGAGAAAACCCAGCCCAACCACGTTTCCTCCTGCCTGGTGCATGGTTCGACGCGCGTGGGCAAAAGCACCTTCCTGGTGTTGGGCCAGCAGGAACTCCGGAATAGGAGCTGGAAAACCATCGTGGCACGCAATGCCAAGGAGTTTTGCCAGGAACTGCTGCAGCTTTCCGAAAACCCGGAATGGGCGGGCGTAAACGAAAACGATTTCCAGTACCTGTGGAACCTCCCCGAATCCTTTAACCTGGACCGTGTTTCCAGCGTGGTGGGGAAGTTGATGGGGCTGATGGATTTCGTGGGGGTTTTCATCGACGATTTCGAATTGGCAGACGATCGCTTCCGAAAATTGCTGCAAAACCTGCAGGAAATGATCCTTCCGTGCAAGTTGATCTTGGTGTGCGCCCAAGTGGGAAAGCCCAAGAACCTCTCCTTCGATTTCGAGATGGAGCTCAAACCGTTCAACGAAACCCAGACGCTCAAATTACTGGAGCTGTTACTGGGGGTTCCCTTCCTGGAACACCACCGCGATAAGGCGAACTGGATCTTCAAAATCACCGGAGGGTTCCCGGGCTACATCTTCAACTTGCTCAACCTGCTGTACCAATCGAAGAAGCTGGTGCTGGAAAATGGCAACTGGAACATCTCCGACGATATGACCGCGCTGGGCGGATTCGGGGAGTACGTCAAGACCATCTTCCGACACCTGGGAGAGGAAGACCGCTTCTTTATTTCCCGGATTGCGTGTCTCTCCGAGAAATTCAGCCAGGAGGAACTGGACCTGCTCTGCCAGTTTTTCGGCAAGGAAAAGGAGAAAAGCCTGAAGGAAAGTTTCTTTCGCCTACAAGAATTGGGTCTTTTCTTCTTGGAGACGCACTGGTTCCGTTTCTCCCTGGAAGAGATCTGGGAACAGTCGTACAGCCATTGCCCGGAAGAAACACGCAAGGAACTCCACCTTTTCCTGGCACAGGGAACCTCGCTGCTTTCCAAGAAAGCCTGGCATTTCCAGTCCATCGGCTTCCGCCGTTCCGCCGCCAACGTTTTCATCCAAGCCTCCCGCAAGGCCTTTGAACGGCACGAAGGATTCCAACTCACCTTGCAATGGCTGGAGGAGGCCTTCAAGCTGCTGCACGCGGACGAAGTGACCACACGGATGCGGGCCTTCCGCGCCTACTTGCTCTGTACGGAACGAAAGGAAGTATCCTGCGAAGACTTGGCGGTGTTGGTCGCGCAAGAACCCTACTTCTACCTGGCGTTGTGGGAAAAGAACAACCGGGATGCACACCAGGAAGTGGAAAACATGGTGCAGCAAAAGTATGGCACGATTGATCCCACGCAGATACTGGAGGAAAAGGGGAAGCGCTTTTACATCCTGGAGGCGCTTTTTCAACTTGCGGTGGCGCTGGATGCCCAGGGAAAGCTGGACCGGGCAATCGGAATCCTGCGTGAGATCGTCGCGCACTCGGAGCACCAGAAAGGCTACTTCTTCAAGGAACTCAACATCTACTCCTACGATCTTCTCGCCAGGATCCATTTCCGCAAGAATGCATGGGACATGGCCTATTCCATCTCCCAGGCAAACATCGAACGGGCAAAGAAGAACCAACTGCACTACACCCTTCCGACCATTTACAACACCGAAGGGACCATCCTGTACAGCTTTGGTCCCAACTACGCGCAACCCGTTTTCGAGAAAGCCTTGGAGGTATCCAACCAGTACTTCTCCATTCGCAAATCCCTCGGGCCATTGATTGAAATGGCGAACGGGTTTTTGTACACGGGGGAAATTTCCAAGATGTTCGCGTACTTGGAAAAAGTGCGAGAGATCGCCCGTATCTTCCACGAGAAGGATTTTCTCGCGCGCAGTTACGTGATCGAAGGCCTTTTCCATACCTACAACCGCCAACTGGATGAGGCGTTGGATGATTTCCACCGCGCAACGGAACTCACCGACAGCGTTGTCATTCGCGGAAACGTGGCGCGACTCACCGCGCTCCTTTACCTGATGTGCCGGGAGTGGAGCAAGTTCGAGAAGGCCACGAAAAACCCGATTCCCTCCATGATGGACTTCGGCTTTTCGGACGTAGCAGACATTTTCTTCGCGAAGGGGAAGGAAGAGATCAAGGAAGCTTTCGTGAAATTCCGCGATAACAACCAATTGTGGCTCGAAGAAGTTGGCTTTGGCTTCGTGGAGAAACTGTCGAAAACCCTGCCGGAAGAACTGGAGCAGTTCTTGGATAGCGCCGCATTGAGCTTCCTACGCACGCATCAGCGCCTTTCGCTTGCCCTGGTTTACGAAGCCATGGCGCACCATTTCCACATCCAAGGGATGATCCGCAAAGCCAAGAAATTTGCCCGGGAAGCCCTGGAACAGTACTTGAAACTGAACATGAACAACACCGCACGGCTGATCCACTCCCGCTTTTTCCAGGCGGAGGAATCCCACGACGATTTGCTCCGGCGATTGACCACGATTCTGCATTCGGACCCACCCGACCCGGAAAATGCCCTCCAGTTGGTGCAGAAGCTGGAGCGGGGCTTGGTCGACCAAAAGAACGAAATCGAGGTACTTCGGGAGATCATCAGCTTCTCCAAGACGCTGAATGCTTCCTCGGACCCGAACGAAATCCTGAGTGAATTCTCCAACTGGCTGGTTTCCATGGTCCCGCTGAGCAAGGTGGTGATCCTGGTGATCTCGGATGACCGCATTCTCTACCAAAACCACCTGTTGTTGGATGGTTCCCACTTTGAAGATTTGAAAGACACCATTTTGTTCAAGCACCCCACCAGTACGCGAAGTCCCTTTGAGATCAAGTCCGACTTTTTCATCGACGAAGCGCGCAAAGTCATTCTCTACCTGGCAAACGACAAGCTGTTGCTGAGCACGGAGGAATTCGAGAAAACCGTGCGGCTGGTGGAGCACCTCGAGCCCATCATGTCCATCGGAATCGTGAACGCCATTTCGTACAAGACCAGTATCCTCGACCCTTTGACGGGGCTTTACACGCGGTGGTACTACACGCAAAGGCTGGAGGAAGAGTACGAGAAATCGCTGCGCTTCAGCACGCCCATCTCGGTGATCATGGGGGACATTGACCACTTCAAGACGGTCAACGATACCTACGGGCACAAGTTCGGAGACGAGATCCTGGTGGAAATTGCGCGGATCCTGAAGGAAGATAGCCGAAAGTACGATATCGTGGGGAGGTACGGTGGCGAAGAGTTTATCATCATCCTTCCCAACACCAACGGGGAGGAAGCCTTCTTGATCGCGGAACGCATGCGCAAAAAAATCGCCCAGAACTTGATCCGGGGTTGCAGGGCTTCCATGAGTTTCGGGGTTTCCTGCACCGGGATCGGCAAACACGTTTCCAAGGCACAAAACCTGGTAAGCCTTGCTGACAAGGCCCTGTACCACTCCAAGAACAACGGGCGCAACCTCACCAGCAAGGCTTGGGTGCTGGAGTTGGAATGAAATTTCGCGCTTGGCTTTTTGCCCTATTGCTCGTGTTCCTTGCTCTGAGCGCGTCCGGGCTGGCCCAATCCGTGCAGTTCGATATCAGTGGATCGCGTCCCATTGCACCGCTTGCGCTTCCTTCGCGGCTTTTCCAGGTCACCAAATGGCACGAGTTCCTCTTTCCCAAGAAAGAGTTGCAGGTATTCCCCCCCAAGGGCAGGGAGTATTCCTTGGACCTTTCCTTTGGAGCGCTTTCCCCGAGTCTTTCCTTTTCTGCCAAGCGAAAGGAAACACTCTCCCTGGGCACGGAGCCACAGCCGGTCCCCCCGTTGCAGGGAAGCCCGGATATTGGTTCCCGTGACCTCTCCGTGCCACTGCAGAAAAGGACGTTGCCCTTCCCCGAGATTGCGCAGCTTCCCCCCGCCTTACCCTTGCAAAGAAAGGTGGAGGTGGTATCCCAACTTCCCGTTTTCCCGCCCAAGAGGGGCGGTGTTTTTTTCCCCCCGTACTTCGAGCTTCCCGCGAAAAGGGAGAGGGAAGGAGCGCTTTTTCCCGATTTACCTCCCGTGCCCTTTCCGCGTTCCAAAACCGATGCACCCTGGCGCACCACGCTGGAAATAGGAACCAACCAATTGCTGGTGCCGAAACTTTCGTTGCAAAACCCCTACTTCTCCTTTTCGCTGGATTCTCTGGCCGATATCCAGGGTAGCGTGCTGCTGGGGAACACCGTTTTCGCGGCGAAAGTGAACCCACGGGGTCCCTCCTTCCTTCTCGAAAACGACATTTCCCGTTGGCGGGTTTTTTCGGTGGATGGAACGGGTGGCGCGCAGTGGCTGCAGAAAAGCTGGCCGTTCGCCGCGGTGGATTCCGGAGTGCACCTCTTCGGGTTGCGCCCCCTTCCCCTACTACACTGGTATCCGGGCACCGCGGGAAGGGTGATGCTGGGGTTGGACGAAGAATCCCTGTCCTCCTACGGGGGGCGGTTTATGTTATACTATTCCCCCCTGCAGCTGGATGTGTTTTCCGGCTACGATTTTTCGGGGGAACACCTGCGGCTATCCGCGAAAGGGTGGTACCACGTGCCTGCGCTGCATGCGCGTTTCTTTGCCACCCTGGGTTACGCGCAGTCGCTCGATTGGACCGTGGGAATCCAAGTCCCCCCCCTTTCCGTGGGTCTTTTCCACCTGGGTGCCGAGGGTTTTTTCGGGTACAAGGATGCGGACTGGGTTTCGGGGATCGACCTTCTCTTCACGAGGGGATTCTTAGGGTTGCATTTTGTGGTCAAAAGATGGGATGGAGGCTGGGAATACGGTGGATCCGTTGCATTCCGATTCTAACCGAGCAACACAAGTGCAGGAATACGACGTGTACGTGAAGATGCCCGTGGAGTACGCGCACCTGCTGGGATACCTTTCCGAGGCAGAAGACCATATCATGAATATTCGGCACGCGGACAACGACGAAAAGGCCGTGAAAATCATCGTCCCCTCTGCTTTCTTGCAACAAGTTCTGGACATGTTGGAGTCTTTGAAGGAAGAATTTGACCTCGTGGTACTGCGGTATGAGCCGAATCCGGGACATCCTTAGCCTACCCACCCCGCGTGAATTGGCCCCTTCGATCTTCGAGATCGATTTTGAACGATTCAAGCGCATGGGTTTTTCCACCCTTCTCTTCGACTACGACAACACCCTGGCGCCGTGGAAGAGCAGGAAAGTGGAACCGGCCACGTTGGAGCTGTTCGAGCGGCTCCTTTCCCGGGGGTTCAAGCTCGCGGTGGTGTCCAACGCACCCCAAAAAAGAATCCAGGATTTGCGCAGCATATTTGGGGATAAGGTCCCCGTGTTTGGCTCCATGCGCAAACCCCGCATCAAGAAAATGGGGGAAGTGCTGCAGGGCATTGGCAGCAAAGCCGAGAAAACGGTTTTGATCGGGGATCTGTTCTTCACCGACATGATCGTGGGGAACCGCATGAAAATGCACACCCTCATGGTAAACCCCTACTCTTTCGGCGTGCAGACGGTTTTGAACCGCATCGCACGCTTCTGCACTTTTTTTGCCTACCGCGTCTACTTCTTTTCCATGGGATGGTTCTTTCGGTTGAATCATTTGATTGAACCTGCGGAGATGGAAAAAAGCCTGCACGATATTGACTTCGGGAACCTGTGGGATCGTGGGTTCCGCGAAGTGATCTTCGACCTGGACAATACGCTTGCTCCGTGGAAGGCCCTTTCGCTGCCTGCTGAATCGCAACAATTGTTGAACCAGCTGCAAAACCACGGTTGGCGGGTTTTCGTGTTTTCCAACACGCGCAAAACCGGGCGCTTGCAGCAAATGGCCCGGCAAGTTCCCCCCGCTTGGGTGCAGGGAAACATGCACAAGCCGTGGCCCGGAAAGATTCGCAAAGCCATGCGCGCGCATGGAATGTATTCCTCGCGCACCGTGTTCGTGGGAGACCAGCTTTTCACCGACATCATCTGTGCCAACTGGTTGAAAACCTACCCCGTGAAGCTGGAACCCCTTGACCTGCAACGAGAATTCTGGGGCACCAAGGTCTTGCGCATGGTGGAAAAGCCCTTTCTGAAAATGCTGTCCAAGATCCCTTCGTTCCGCAAGAAGGAACGCGAATTTTTCCAGGCAGAAAAAGCCAAGGAGCAGCAGAGAGGCGAAAACGAACCCAGCTCGGAAGATAGCAACTCCTAAAGAATGCCGAAGAATTTCCGATAACGAAAGATACAGACCCAGGGAGGGGATTAGAATGGACGTTCGGATTAGCGATGCAAAAAGCCAGGTTCCGGTAGCAAAGCCGGTGGTAAATCCTCCGCTTCATTCGGAAAACCGTGCGGCAACCGCCAACCGCCAAGACTTGTCGCGGCAGCCGTACAAGGAGATCAAGGAGGATTCGCTCAAAGACTTGGCTGCGGAAGTGGAAGGAAGCCTTGATCGTTTGAAGGGATTGGTGCAGAGCGAGCTTCGTTTCGAGGTGAACAAGGATGCCGAGAAACTCGTGATTCAAATCGTAAACCGCGAGAACGGCGAGGTTCTGAAGCAAATCCCCCCGGAAGAAATGGTCCGGATTTCCGAGCACATCAACGAATTGTTGGGAGTCTTGTTTGACAAAAGGGCATAAACCCTTCCCCTGCAAAGGGAGATGAAAAAATGGTAGATGGTGATTACACGCAGTACCTGAGTACGTTGACTCAGGGAAGGTTCCACGTTGCCGGTTTATCGAGTGGTATCGACACCAACAGCATCATCGACGAGCTGATGCAAAAGGCGGCGGAACCTTTACAGCGGTTGACCGAGAAACAAGAGCAGCTCACCAACCGCCAGACCGCCTTGGGGTACGTGAGCGACCGCCTTGCGGAATTTCGCGCTTTTCTCAATGACTGGAAACTCGAGTCCAATTTCATCCAATCGAATGCCACCTCCTCCAACGAAACCATCGTGCAAGTGGAGGCCACGGGTTCGGCACAGGACCGTTCTTTTGACGTGAAAGTGGACCAAGTTGCCACCAACCAGACCTACTACTCCTCGGCGTTCGTTTCCGGCTCCACCTCTTCGAAACTCTCCAACCTGGGTGGGTACGAAAACGGTGTATCCGTGAGCGGAAACCTTACCATTACCGTTGACGGCACCACGTACGACCCCATTTACTACTACGAGGGCAACACGCTGCAAGAGATCCTGGCCAACATCGAAGCGCTGGATGACAAGTTGCAGATCGACACCGTTTCCTCCTCGGAGGGCATCAAGGTGTTCATCGGTGGCTCCGATTCCTCCGTGGAAGTTTCGATACAAGACAACATGGACGATCCCTTGGGCATCAACTTCCTGCAAGCGCTGAAAATGACCGATACAGCCTCCTCCACCGAAACCATCACCGGTGCAACGTCCACCAACACGCTGGCCAACTTTTTCGGCACGGGAGATGGCCTATCGGGCGATGGCACGCTCACGATCAACGGCATCAGCGTGGATTACTACACCACTGACACGCTTGCCGACGTGATCAACCGCATCAACGCCGACCCCGACCTGGAGGACGAGGTATACGCCTATACCTTGGAAAACGACGACGGGGACATCCAGTTTTCCATCGCCGCCAAGCAGACCGATACCACCATTACCCTTTCGGACTCGGTCGCCTCTGGCTCCCGCTCCTTCCTCCAGATGATGAACCTCACCGAGGCCTATTACTCCACCGCGGAGGTAACGGGGGCGAGCACCGATTTTCTCACGGACACCGGCACGCTCACCATCAGCGTGGGCGGCACCGATTACACCGTGAACTACGATGTCACCGACACGTTGGACGATATCATCCAGCAAATCAACACGCTGGACCCGGACCTCAAAGACCTGGTGTACGCCTCCGTGGAAAACGGCACGGGTACCATGGAATTCCACCTGGAAGCCAAGGACCCTTCCAGCGACCTTTCCCTTTCGGACACCGGCACCTTGTTGGACTTTTTGAACATCGACACCAGCGAAACCTCCGGTCACCGCGAGGCGGTGGAAGTGGTGGAAGGTGGATACCAAGCAGCCCAGCAAGCCGTGGCAACGGTGACCATCGATGGCATTGAGACCGAAATCACCAGTGACACCAATACCTTCTCCAACGTGCTCGAAGGGGTGAGCCTAACCGTGCGCCGTGCGCAGGAAGCCTCCGACGACCCCATACAGATCGATATCATGCAAGACCTGGAGGGTACGTACGAGCATATCGAGGAGTTCGTGAGCGAGTACAACGACATGATGGACTACCTCTACACCCGGCTCTACGAGGATGACGAAGAAGACACCACCACCGACGAAGAGGAGAACCCCCTTGCAGACGTGCTGATCAACGACCCGCTGCTCAAAACGCTCTTCGAGGAACTGCGGGGCATGGTCTACCGCGACCTGGATGGAGCGGGTGGGGAAATGTACTACTCTGCCCTGTTGGATGGAAGCTCCACCGACACCCTGGCAGACTTCGGCATCGACGGTAGCGGCACGCTCACGATCTCGGTGGAAGGCGAAAGCACCCCTTACACACTGGCTTACGCGGAAACCGACACGCTGGAGCAGGTCATGGCCCAGCTGAACGGTCTCAACCGCTACCTGAACGTGTACGCCACCGCATCGGGTGACAAGCTGACCTTTTACGCCAAGAGCCCCGTGGACATCCATATCACCGACTCCGCAACCGGAGACACCGGTTTCCGCGACATTTTCCTCACCAGCCACACCGGTACCGCGTTGCCCTACGATTTCCTCTCGGAGATTGGCATCGGTTCCACGGATGGCTTCGAGGAAGGCTACCGCAACATCATGCGCGGTAAGATCATGATCAACTCTTCCCGGTTGCAGGCTGCGCTGGCAGACAACGTGGAAGACGTGTGGAAAACGTTCGGATTGAGTGAAGAAACGGGAGATGAAGAGATCCAGGGGTTTGCCGTTCAGCTTTCCGACAAGTTGTACGAGTATACCAAGTACAACTCCGGAACCATCGACCAGGTGGCGGGGTTGAATGGCTCCATCGTTCGAGAGCTGCGCTACGTGAACATGCAGATCCTGAACTGGTCGGAACGCCTCGAAAACCAGTACGAAGCGCTGTGGGCAAAGTTCACCAACATGGAAAGCGTGGTGTCCAACTTGCAGGCACAGGGATCGGCCCTTTCACAAGCTATCGCCAATCTCAGCGGGGGTTCCTCGAGCAGCTGACGGGGAACAGCGCCGGGTACAGAAAGGATAGAAGTCGTTGCAAAAGAAAAGACTCGATCAGTGGTTGGTGGATCGAGCCTTTTTTTCTTCGCGGAACCGGGCGAAAGAACAAATCCTGTCGGGAAACGTCTTGGTGGATGGAGAAAAAGAGACTCGCCCCGCAAAACGCGTGGCCCAAACTTCCGAAATCCAGCTTGTGCAAGCACCTGTTCGCAACGTGGGAAGGGGTGCCTTGAAATTGCGCGAGGCCTTTGCCCTTTTCCCGCTGGATGTCGCGGGGAAAGTGTGCTGCGACCTGGGGGCCTCCACGGGTGGTTTCTGCCAGGTGTTGTTGGAGCAAGGGGCACGGCTCGTGTACGCCGTGGACGTGGGACACAACCAGATGCAACCAGAGTTGCGCAGCGATCCGCGCATCGTGTTGCTGGAAAAAACAAACGCCCGCTTCCTTTCCCCGGAACATTTCCCGCAGCAACCCCAATTCTTGACCGGCGACCTTTCCTTCATTTCCCTCGAACTCGTGATTCCCGCATTCGCCTCTTTTTTGGCCCCATGCGCCAGCGGGGTAGTGCTGGTGAAACCCCAGTTCGAACTGGGCCCTGGTCAAACCGATCGTGGCGTGGTGCGCAACCCCCAATCCTGGATTTTGGCCATTGAACGGGTGGCGGGTTGCCTGGAACGAAACGGGTTTCGCGTGCACGACCTGGGCGTGTCGCCGGTCACCGGAGCGGCGGGAAACGTGGAGTTCCTGCTCTACTTCTCGCGGGGTAGGGCCGGGGGGGAATTGATTCTCGCGCAAAAATACGATACAATCATCGCACGTGCCCTGGCACGAACAAAACAAGAATGAAGGAGAAAGCCCATTGGAAAAACTGACCGCTTCCGCATTGGATTACCTGCACCAAGACCCCTGGACCCGCCCGGAAAGCCTACCTGCCACGCAAGACTGGTGGGAATTGGCGCCCTACGGGCAACCCCGCGCCTTCGAGGCGATGGCTGCTGGGTTGGAACTCAACCACAGGGATTACCATATTTTCGTGGCAGGCCCCACCGGAACGGGGCGCCGCAGTTTCGTGAAACGCTTCCTGGAACAAGTCGCCCCTGGGAAAAAGACCCCCTGTGACCTGATGGTGGTGTACAACTTCCAAGACTCCTGGGTTCCCAACTGGATCGAGTTGCCCGCGGGAAAAGGGAGGCAATTCCGCGAGGCGGTGGACCGCATGGTGGAACGCATCCTGCGCGCCCTGGAACACCTGCTGGAGTCCGAAGACTTCCGCAAGGAGCAGGACCGCATTCGCCGGGAATTCGAAGCGAAGGAATTCGAGCTGCGCAAGGGTTTGCTGGAGCAATCCGAAGGCCTGGGGTTCCGTGTGGTCTTTTCTCCCACCGGAATGGAAGCCCACCCCCTCGAGAAGGAGGGGAGCGATCCCGACCTGGAAACCCTGGAAAGCAAGCGAAGGCAAGTGTTCCAGTACATGGACGACTTCCTTGCCGCGGTTCGGAGACTGGAGAAAGAGTTGGAAACCAACCTGGAGGAGTTCACGAGGTACAGTGCACACTTTGCCATCGACCACTACGTGGACGAGGTTCAAGAACAGTTCCCCTCCGGGGAAGGGCTTTCCACTTTCTTCGAGGGGCTGCGCAAAGACGTTTTGGAGAACATGGAGCAGCTCATGGAAAAGGAAGAGCAACGCAACCGCATTTTGGATCGGTACCGCGTGAACCTCTTTTTGGATCGCAGCGAATGCCAGGGAGCACCGGTGGTGTTCGAGAACAACCCCACGTTCTCCAACCTCTTCGGAAAGATCGAATACGTTCCGCAGGGGGGCTATCTCACCACCGACCATACCTTGGTGCGTAGCGGTTCCATCCACCGGGCGGACAAGGGCTACCTGGTCATGGAAGCCGCGGATATCCTTCGCTCCCCGGAACTGTGGGAACACTTGAAAAAATCCCTGTACAACCAGCAACTCCAAATGGAAAACCTCGAGCAATCCCGGGGGGTCAGCACGCTGGTCACACTCAAACCGCATCCGCGAGAGGTGGACCTCAAGGTCATCCTGATCGGCGAACCCGACTTGTACGACGTGCTGTTTGAGATGGACTCCGATTTCCAGAAACTCTTCCGGGTCAAAGTGGAGTTCGACGAAGAAATGCCCAACAACACCCAAACGCGCAAGTTGCTATGCTCTTTTGCCACCGGGTTCTGCCGCCAAAAGGGTGTGCTTCCGCTTTCGGAAGACGGGCTGCGTTCCCTGCTCTTCTTCGGCATGAAGCTCGCGGGAAGCGCCCACAAGCTTTCCACCCAGTTTTCCAAGCTGTCGGATTTGCTCATCGAATGCGACCGCGTGGCACGCTCCGAACAGCAAGGGCAAATCGATGCCCGGATCGTGGAAAAGGCCCGGATGTTGAAGGAGAACCGTGTCTCGCTGGAAATGGAAAAAATCGACCAAATGATTGGGAAAGGCGAGATCCACATCCAGGTGGCGGGGTACGAGGAAGGGCAAATCAACGCCCTTTCCGTGGTCGACCTCGGGGACTTTGCCTTTGGCGTTCCCACGCGGGTCACCGCCACGTATTCCATCGGTTCGGGCGGAATCATGGATATCCAGCAAGAAGTGGAAATGAGCGGAAAGATCTACAAGAAGGCCGCGCTGATCCTGGAAAGCTACATCGAATCCATGTACGCCCGCAAGTTTCCCCTCTCCATCAAGGCGACGATTGCCTTTGAGCAAACCTACGCAATCGTGGAGGGAGACAGCGCCACCATCGCGGAAGCCCTGGCTTTGATTTCCGCGCTTTCGGGAGTTCCCGTGAAGCAAGGGATAGCGGTTACCGGTTCCATGAGCCAGCGTGGGGAAGCACAGGCCGTGGGGGGCATCTCGGAAAAGGTGAACGGCTTCTTCCGGGTTTGCCAGATGAAAGGCCTTTCCGGTGAGCAGGGCGTGGTGTTGCCCAGCTGCAACGTGGATTCCCTGGTGCTGGAAGCAAACGTGGTGCAGGCCATCGCCGAGGGTGTGTTCCACCTGTGGGCGGTGGACACGGTGGACGAAGCCCTACAGATCACCACGGGAAAGAAAGCTGGAACGCGCGGCGCGGATGGGGAATTCCCCGAAGGAAGCGTACATCGCATGGTTTCGGATTTCCTGGAGTTGGCCTACCACCAACTCAACGACAGCAAGGACGATTTTGCGGAAGAAAAGTAACCCCATCGTTTTTGCCCCCGCTTCCTTTTTTGGGGCGGGGGTGTGCTATAATGGGGGAAATGTGATTTTCTCTTGGAGGGATGAACCGTGAAACGATTGATGGTTACCGTATTGATCACCCTTTTTGCCGCCGTGGCATTTTCCGATTGGCTGGTGGAAGTGAAGGTGGAAGGAATGGAGTACATCCACGACCAACCGCTCGAGCTCGCGCTTCTGTTGGAAACCATTGAAAACGACCTTGCCACCTACGACGCCACGGAGAACTACCTGTGGATCACGCCGGATACCCCCCAAGGTTCCTACCAAGCGGAGCTTTTCGACCACCTGCAAGACCTCGTGTGCTCGCTGGTGCACCGGGAACCCTACCATTTCGTGGGCATCTACACCCGCAACCACGCCAACGGCAACACGATTCTGCCGGTGGTGTACGGGGAGAAACGAATGACACCTCCCGACCCCAACGGGGTACCCGAGTCGCTGTTGCAGAAAACCTTCTCCCTTTCCGCCGACCGAAGCATCTTGGCCAAGGCGTACAACGAAGGCCAAGGCTACTTCACCACCGATATCAAGCGTGTGATGGACGCCACCGTGGTTTCCGGGGACGTGCGGGATTTCCAAAAACAAATCGGGGTCCGGGGCTACTTCGCCTACCCCCTCAAGAACGGCGATTACACCATCGGACTGCTCGTCATTGCCACCACGGAACCCGGGATCACCGAAGACCAGTTCTTCCGCATCAAGCAATACGGGGATGCGGCCACGTGGTTGGTGGTCCAAACGGTAGATTTGCTGGCCCATCCCGAAAAACTTGCGTACTAACGTGCGCGTACCGGAGAAGCGATGAAGTTCCGAACCCGGCTTGGGGAAATCGAGATATCCGAAGAACACACCCTTTTCTTTCCCAAAGGGCTTCCCGGTTTTGAAAACCTACACCGGTTCGCGTTGTATACCCTACCGGAAACGAACCCCATCCAATGGTTGATTTCCCTCGACGATGCGCTGATATCCTTCCCGGTGATTGATCCGTGGCTGATCCGCTCGGATTACGCGGTAGACATCCCTCCCGTTGTGCTGGAAAGCCTCGCCATCCGTTCCCGCGAGAAAGTGCTCATCGTCAACATGATCCGGATTCCGCAAGACGACCCGCGTTCCATGACCATCAACTTACTTGCACCCATACTGGTAAACCTGGAAAACCGGCAAGCCATGCAAATGATCATGGAAAACAGCGACTACGACTTACGCCACCCGGTGCACGAAGAATTGGAGCGTTCCAAGAAAAACCAGGCATCGAAGGGAACCACGTAGTATGCTGGTTTTGAATCGGCGCAAGGACGAGGAAATCATTATCGAAACCCCCGGGGGACAGATCGTGATCAAGGTCGTGGAAGTGGACAATCGCTCCGCCAAGCTGGGCATCGAAGCCCCGCGGGATTTCGCGATCTACCGAAGGGAACTGTACGAGAAAGTGCACCGGGAAAACGTGGATTCGGTGCTCAACACCGACCTTTCGAAGATTCCCCACCTGTTTGGGATACCGGACGATGAAGATCAGTAAAGAAAAACTGCAGCAACTCGCGCGCCGAGCGAAACTGCACCTTTCTCCCCGGCTGGAAACCCAACTCCGGAACGATATGGAAGAGATCCTGCGATTCCTGGAGAAACTGGACGAAGTTTCGCCGCGCACCCCGGAAAAAATCATTTCCCCCGTTTCGTTCGCCCCGTCCGAGGCTTGCCACACTTCGGAGCGTTCCACCCGCACTGCCCAAGAAATCCTTCAAGCTGCGCCCCAACGCAGGGAAAACCTGTTCCTGGTGAAAGGAAAGCCCTAAGCCATGCACCAAAAACCCACCGCAGGCCAGGAATACGAAGACCTGGCGGTGCAGTTCCTGGAAAAAAGTGGCTTGTCGATACTACAAAGGAACTTCCGCGCGCGCCGGGGAGAACTGGACGTCATTGCGCGCGAAGGAGACATCCTCGTTTTCGTGGAAGTGAAGGGGGGAAAAGCTTTCGTGCCCCTCCAAACCAGGGTAACCCGCACAAAAATGCAGCGCATCACCCGCGCCATTCGCGTGTTTCTCCATCAACACCCCGAAATCAGCTACGAACACATCCGTGTGGACATCATAACCGTGGAGGAACCCGCGAAAACCATCCAGCATTTCCGAGACGTGAGCGGCGATTTCGCGTAAGGGACGGTGCCCCTTCTCCACCCGGACTTACAGGAACCTTCGGAACCACCCGATGATATCCCCGCGGAACTGCTCCCCGTGTTCCGGATCGAAGAACAGCTCATGGAAACCACCGGGGTACGCGATCAAATGCTTTTCCGCGGGCTCCAATTTCTGGAACAGATCCTTCACCCCTTCCGGTGGCACGAGCGCATCCTCCGTTCCGAACGTCAAAAGGGTTGGGATTTTGATCGTGTTGACCTTTTCGAAAGCCTTGTTGCCCTCGTTGAACATGTCCCACGCCAACCCCAAGCTGATGCGCGAGTGCACCAGGGGATCGTTCACGTAGTCTTCCACGATCCGGGGGTTTCGCGACAGTTGGGGAGTCTGGATCCCATTCTCCAACGTCACAAAAGGCAGCAGAGAAGCCAGCGGCTTGAGGCCCTGCGCCTTTTTGCGGTTCTCTGCGGATAGCCGCACCGCGGGGGCAGATGCCACCAGGCAGTAAAATTCCCCGGGGTTCTCCTCCAGGAACCGGATACTCACCAATCCCCCCAGGCTGTGTCCGAAAAGGCCAATGGGAACGGACGGGTACTTGCTGCGAATCTTTTCCAGCACCAGGCCAATCTGCCGAAAGAACACCTGGAACCGACCCGCACCCCTTTTCCCCACGCTCTGCCCGTGCCCCTGCAGATCCAGGCCATACACCGAAAATTGGTGTTCGTTGAACTCTCGGCAAAGGGTCTCATACCGACCGAAGTGCTCTCCCAGGCCGTGTACGATCAAGATGACCCCCTTGGGGTTTTCCTTGTGGAAAGAAAACACCACCGTTTTTCCCCGTTCTTCCTTGCAGCATTCCTTGCTTTTCACACTGGTTCTCCCCCTTGCATCAAGGATTATGGTGGCGAAACTACAGCCGGAATTTCTCCTTCTTTCTCCGTGTCAAGTCGCGAACGGCAATCACGAACAACACCGCCAAGGCGGCGAAACTTCCAATCCATTGCCCCTTAGGGTACACGATGTAGAAAACCGGAACCGCAAGCGGAGCCCAAAAAAGCACGATCCACAGAAGCCCCAGCGCGGGAGGTTCCTTGCGGTTGCCGAAAAGGAGCCCCTCCAACGAACCTGCGGCGAGCGAAACGGCGAAAAAGAACAAGAAGAACCCCGTTTCATCCGGAGTCCACCGCCCGTTCAACGAGAAAATCACCAGCACCAAGAGCATGAAAAGAAGGTCCAGCGCCAGCAAAGTCTGCTGGGAAAGGTTCTGCTCCCGCAAAACCCCACCGATGGCCAGCAAACCCGAAACCCCGAGAGCCAGGCGGGTTTCCAGTGGTTGGGGGAAAACCCACCAACCCAAAACCACCACGATAAGTGCTGCTCCTATCACACCAATCTTCAGCAACGGAAAAACCCCCAATTCCCAACGAGTAAGGTAGATTATAACACGACCCGCGGCGAAGAAACACCCATTCCCCTCCAAAGAAGGCGAACCAAGCACACTCCTTCCAATAGTTTCCATTTTGGGAAAGTTCAAATACATGGAAACCGTGAACAAAGTTGCATAAGGGTCGACAAAAAGTTCACGACCAACTGAAAAGCGGCGATTCCCACAGATACAACGGAAGAACCGCAAATCCCCTCCCATTTCCCCCAAGTCTCCCCCATTCCCAGCATCCGCCAACAGAGCCATTCCGGAAATCCAATCCCACTCCAAATGTAGTGCGACCCCCCTCAGCCCCAAACCCCCGGGGGGTCGAACAATTTGTTTGAAATATATAAAGTCCAGGGAAAATGCCAACTTTGGAAATTGTTAGTTTTCATGAAATCATTTTGTGTTGAAATCCAAGAAATTTTGTGTTAGAATAGAAAAGGAACTTGAGGGTTTGAAGCCTACCTATGACCCAAAGTATG
>ERZ795053.2473-NODE-2473-length-22272-cov-6.474637_pt1 | contig 22272 bp, 17 predicted proteins | sample MGYA00375137_ERZ795053 | MGnify/ENA primary metagenome ERZ795053 (study PRJEB30182, sample SAMN05720284) | activated sludge metagenome | isolation source: Anaerobic digester | place: Hong Kong | collected 2014-12-17 ...
CCCAGGCGAAGGGTGCGGCAGCAGCTATGATGACGGCGATGGCGACCGTGTCGAAGACGGCCTCGCGGATCGACGAGGTGAAGTTGGCGACGGTCAGGCGGCGATAGATCAGCGCGCCGCAGAAGATGGCGAAGACGAAGGCGATGGCGCCGGCCTCGGTGGCGGTGAAGACGCCGAAGCGGACGCCGCCGACGATGACCAGCGGCAGGAGCAAAGCCGGCACGGCGTTGCGGAGCGCTATCAGCCGCTGGTGGCCGGTCGAGCGGGGGACGTCGGCGCCGTAGCCACGCGCACGCGACACCAGATAGACGACGACCGCCAGCGCCGTTGCGGCCATGAGGCCCGGGACGATGGTGGCGACGAAGAGGGCGCCGACCGAGACCGAGGCGAGCGCGGCGTAGATGATGAGGCCGAGGCCCGGCGGGATCAGGTTGGCGAGGGTCGAGGCCGCGCTCGTGAGGGCACAGCTGAAGGCGCGCGCATAGCCGCGTCGCTCCATCTCGGGCACGAGCAGCTTGGTGATCGCCGAGGCGTCGGCCGAGGAGGAGCCGGAGACCCCGCCGAGCAGCGTGTTGGTGACCACATTGGCCTGGCCGAGCCCGCCCCGGAGATGGCCGACGAGGTGGGTGGCGAGATCGACCAGCTTGGTGGTGATGCCGCCGGCGTTCATCAGGGCGGCCGCCATGATGAAGAAGGGGATGGCGAGGAGCGTGAAGGAATTGAGCGAGGACGACATGCTCTGGGTGACGATCACCAGCATCATGTTGCCGAGCGGGGCGAAGGCGGCGAAGGCGCCGAAGGCGAGGGCGAAGGCGATCGGCACCTCGAGCATGATCAGTGCCAGGCCGACGATCATCAGGACGGCCGCGCTGCCCGCCTCGCCATAGACGAGGCCGGCGCCGTAGCGGACGGCGAGATAGACGAGCCCGCCGGCGAGGATGGCGGCGAGGCCGAACCAGGCGGCGCCTTCACGTGGCCGGGCGAGGTAGCAGAGGTTGAGCGCACCGCCGACGGGCACGGCGAGGAAGAGATACTTGAGCGGCCACTGCATGGCCGGCGAGACCTGCATCGCCCGGCTGAGGAAATCGATTCCGTGGACGATCAGCATGACGCTGGCGGCGGCGATCATCGTGGTCACGAAGAAGCGGTGCGCGGGGCGCCAGGCGGCCGGCATGAGACGGGACGCGAGGTCGATGGCGATGTGGCCGCCCCTGCCGAGGGCGACCGCCATGCCGATGAAGACCGCCCAGCCGAAGGCCCAGAGCGCGACCTCCTCGGGCCAGGCGAGGGAGGCGTTCAGCACGTAGCGAAAGAAGACCTGCAGGCAGGCGATGCCGGCGGCGGTGAGCATCAAAAGGGCGGCGACGGCCTCGAGGGCGAGGTCGAGGACACGCCAGAGACGGGCCGCCGCACCCCGGGATGCGGCGGCCGTGCTTTCGGAAAGAGCCGCGTCGGTCACCCGAGCGCGCGGATCTTGTCGATCATCGCCTGGGTTTCGGGGCTCTTCGAGCCGAACTCCTCGAAGAGCGGCGAGGTGAGCTCGGCCCATTTCGCCCGCTCGGCGTCATCGATCCGGTAGACGGTGACACCGACCCCCTCGAGGTCGACCAGCGCCTGGTCGGCCTTGGCCCGATTCTCCGCCCGCTGGGCGGCGAAGGCCTCCTTGGCCGAAGTGCGGACCAGCTCCTGCAGGTCGGGTGGCAGCGAGTCCAGCCAGGCGGCGTTGACGCGGACGGCCTTGGGCAGGAACCAGTGATAGGTGAGGGTCAGGTTGGTCGCCTGCTCGTGCCACTTGAAGCCTATGATCGAGAAGAAGTCGGAATCGAGCCCGTCGATGATGCCGGTCGAGAGGGCTGCATACTGCTCGCTATAGGGCAAAGGCGTCGGGTTGGCGCCGAGCTTGGTCCAGAAATCGACCCAGATGCGCAGCTCCGGCACACGCAGCTTGACCCCGCTCAGCGTGTCCAGCGAGGTGACGGGGCTCTTGGTCAGGAGGTGGCGAAAGCCGGTCTCGCCATAGGCCACGAACTCGACCCCGGTCTTCGCCCGGGCGATGTCCGAGACCTCCTGGCCGAGCGGGCCCTGCAGGACCCGGTCGACATGCGCCTCGTCCTTGTAGATGAAGCCGGGGGCACCGCCGAAGGCGGCGATCTCGGGGGCGATGGCCTCCTCGCTGTCGGGGCCGGCCGTGGTCACCTGGATGGTGCCGATGCGGCTCGCCTCGAGGAGCTGGGCGAGGCCGCCGAGCTGGCTCGCCGGGAAGTGCTGGGCGTCGATGCGCCCGCCGCTCTCGACGTTGAGCGTGTCCTTCCAGGCCTCGAAAGCATTGGTCAGAGGCGAGCCGATCGCCTCGGAATGGGCGATGCGGCAGGTGAACTCGGCGGCGTGGGCCGGGCGGATGACCGCCGGCATGGCGATCGCAGCCGAGCCGAGGGCCGCCCCGGTGGCGACGAAGCGCCGGCGGCCGAGCGCCGTTCGGGTGTTGGATCCCGCTGTCATCTTTCTGTGCTCCCTGATCTTTCGTTTGGGTGGCCGGACGGTATGCCGCAATCGCTGATCGGGCAAGCGAGCGCCCACGCCTTTTTTTCGATGGTCCGGGGGCGGCTCGCGGTGCAGGATGGGCAGGAGCGCTTAACCGAGGCTTGGCCGGGCAGGCGGCGGCCCAAGCATGAGGTGTCGACGATGAGGCTCGAATCGCGGTCGATCGGCTGCAGGTTGGTGATGGCTGCCGTCGCCCTGGGGCTGCTCTTTGGGGCCGATGCGGCCCTGGCCCAGTCACCGCCCCTGAAGATACCCTTTGTCGACGAGTGGGCGGCATCGCCGCATGCCCGGCTGGGTGCCGAGGCGTTCAACCACTGGAACGCCGAGGGGGAGGTTCCGGTGCCCTGCGCGCGCTGCCATTCGACGCCGGGCTTCCTCGACTATATCGGCGCCGACGGCACGCCGCCGGGCCTCGACGGTCCCGCCCCGGTCGGCACCGTGATCAGTTGCGTCGCCTGCCACAACGACGTGACGATCCGCATGGACAGCGTCACCTTCCCCTCGGGTGCGGTGGTCGACAAGGTCGGCGACGATGCCCGCTGCATGACCTGCCATCAGGGCCGGGAATCCACGGTCAGCGTCGACGCGCAGCTCGCCGGCGCCGAGCCCGACACCGTCTCCGACGAGCTTCGCTTCATCAACGTCCACTACCGCGCCGCCGGTGCGACCCGCTACGGCACCGAGGCCAGGGGCGCCTACGAGTATCCCGGCCTGACCTATGTCGGCTACTTCCTGCACGACCCGGACTCCCAGCGCTGCGCCGATTGCCACCAGCAGCATACGGTCAGGGTGATGGTCCAGGCGTGCGCGACATGTCACCAGGCGCCACAGCTCACCAGGCTCGCCGATCTCGTGAAAATCCGCAAGAATTCGGCGCTCGACTTCGACGGCGACGGCAATGTCGAGGAAGGGATCGCCGAGGAAATAACGACGCTCCACGCAGCGCTCTATCAGGCGATCCAGGGCTACGCCCTGGCGATCGGCGGCCAGGCGATCGTCTACAGTGCCGGCACCTACCCCTACTTCTTCAACGACAGCAATGCCAACGGCAAGGTCGACCCCGGCGAGGCCGTGTTCCCCAATGCCTTCAAGTCCTGGACGCCGCGGCTTCTGAGGGCGGCCTACAACTACCAGTACGTGGTCGAGGATCCGGGCGCCTATACCCACAACCCGCTCTATGTCATCCAGGCGATGCACGACAGCCTGCAAGACCTCGGCACCAGGGTGGAGGTCGACATGGCAGGGATGGCCCGGCCCGAGGCTGAATAGGAGCCGGGCTCGTCTCGCGCCGCGTCGCCGGCTTGCCGGGACAGGGCGACCCGGCTATCGATCGGCCATGGCCGCGTTCGAGCTCGCCTCCGACAGCCTCGCCCTGCCGCCGGGGGCCTGGGCCAGGACCCATCGGCGCCGGCTGCGGCATGACGGGCGCACCGTCCTCGCCCTGACGCAGGGCGCGTTTCGGCCCTATGTCTTTCCGCTGATGACGCCGGCCGGCTTCGCCGTCACCGCCGAGGCGCCGGCCGACCATCCGCACCATGCCTCGCTCTGGCTCGGCGCCGACCACGTGCATGCCCTGACGCCAACGGCCCCGGGGGCGGTCGAGGAGTACACCTACAATTTCTACACCGACGAGACCTTCCAGGGCCGGGCGCCCGGGCGGCTGATCGAGCGAGGCTGCGAGGGTGCCGCGGACGGCGATGCCTTCGTCATCGACCAGGCGATCGACTGGCAGGGGCCAGAGGAATGGGCAGCGGCAGCGGGGCGGCTGGTCGCCCGGGAGCGGCGGGTGACGCGGGTCGCTCTCGGCCCCGGGCACTACCGGATCGACGTCACCTCGACGCTCACCGCCGGCGAGCGGGCGATCCGTCTGGGGCCCACGCGCCATGCCTTCTTCAACGTGCGGGTCGCCGACGGGCTGATGGTCGCGAATGGCGGCCGGGTGCAGGACGATCGGGGCCGTGCGGGCGGCGCTGCGATCAGCGGCGAGGGTGCCCGCTGGGTCGATTTCTCCGGTCCCGTCGGCGGCGGAGAGTGGGCCGGGGTGGCGGTGATCGCCGAGCCGATCGGCGACCGGGCACCTTCATGGTTCGTCGCCGATTGGGGTGTCATCACAGTCGGCCCGTTCCGCTCCAAGGCGCTCCTGCTGGAGCCGGGGCAGGACTTCACGGCGCATTTTGCCGTCATCGTCCACGACGGTGACGCGGAGGCCGCCGGCATCGGCCGGCTCGCCGGGGACTGACGATCAGTGAGGAAGGAACGATCATGCATATTGCCCGCTATCTCTACGAAGGCGAGGTCCGCTGGGCCGTCGTCGAGCCCGACGGGCTGCACCGCCTGGCCGGCGCGCCTTATGCCGGCATCGAGCGGACGGGTGCCGTCGATGCGCTGCACGCGGCCCGGCTGCTCTGCCCGATCGAGGCGCCCCGGATCTTCGCCATCGGCCTGAACTATGTCGATCACATCAAGGAATCGGGCAGCAGGACGCCCGAGATCCCGCTCGTCTTCATGAAGCCCTCGACCGCCGCCATCGGCCCGGGCGAGCCGATCGTCTACCCGCTCGAGGGCCAGGAGGTGCATTTCGAGGCCGAGCTCGCCGTCGTCATCGGCCGGCGCGGGCGGCGCATCGAGCGGGACCGGGCGCTGGATCACGTGCTCGGCTACACCTGCGCCAACGATGTCAGCGAGCGGGTGATCCAGAAGGCCGAGATGGCGCAGGGTGCGCTCGTGCTCTGCAAGGGCTTCGACAGCTTCTGTCCCCTCGGCCCGACCATCGCCACGGGGCTCGACCCGCGCGATCTGAAGATCGGTGCCCGGGTCAATGGCGAGGTGCGGCAGGCGAGCTCGACCTCGGACCTGCTCTTCTCGGTCGCCGATCTCGTCGCCTATTTCAGCACCGCGCTGACCCTCCTGCCGGGCGACGTGATCCTGACCGGCACGCCCTCGGGCGTCGGCCCGGTGAAGCCGGGCGATGTGGTGGAGATCGAAGTGGAAGGCGTCGGCGTGCTCAAGAACCCCGTGGTGGCGGAGGCCTGACAGCCTCGCGTCCCCGGCTGTCAGCGGGCCACGAGCAGCAGCAGGATGCCGCCGACGATCACGATGCAGCCGAGGAGCTCGCTCTTGTTGATCGCCTCCTTGAAGACGAGCCACGAGGCGAGGAAGGTGAAGACGAGCTCGATCTGGCCCAGCGCCCGCACATAGGCGACCTTCTGCAGCGTCATGGCGGTGAACCAGCCGGCCGAGCCGGCGACGCCGACGAGGCCGACCCAGATCGCGACCCGCCAGTTGACGAGGCTGGCGCGCAGCTGGTCCGGCTCGCGCCGCCACATCCACAAGACCATGACGAAGGTCTGGAAGAGCGTCACGAAGGCGAGCGTGAAGGCCGCCTGCATGATGAAGCTCGGCCCGGCGAGTGCTGTCGACGCCTGCCGGTAGAGCACGGCCGACACGCCGAACGACGCCGCCGAGGCGAGCCCGATCAGGGCCGGGCGGCCGCTGAGCGATGAGATGACCGACCGCAGCGTCAGCGGCTGGCGGGCGATCGAGATCAGGACGACGCCGGCGACGCCGATGAGGATCGCGGCGACGGCTCCGGCCGTGACGGTCTCGCCGAGCAGGACGAGGCCGAAGATCGCCGCCTGCACCGGTTCGGTCTTCGAATAGGCCGTGCCGACGGCGAAGTTGCGGTAGGAGAAGAGGTGCACCAGCAGGAAGGTGGCGATGATCTGGGCGAGGCCGCCCAGCGCACCGGCGGCGAAGAAGGTGACGTTCGGTTCCGGCAGCTTGTGGCCGAGCCCGGCATGCAGGACGGCGAGATAGAGGAGGGCGAACGGGAAGCCGTAGCCGAAGCGCACGAAGGTGGCGCCGGTGGTGCCGAGCCGGCCCTTGAGATGCTTCTGCAAGGCCGAGCGCAGGTTCTGGCAGAACGCCGCGAAGATGGTGATCGGAATCCAGAGCTCGAGCAGGACGCGGCCGCCTTTCACGCGAGCGCCGAGGTGGTGGCCGGGCGCTGAGCCTTTCGGCTTCTACAAGGCGCGCAGCCAGGCTTCCCAGCGGAAATCGTGCATGATCGAGCGGGCGCGGAGATATTTCCACGTCCCGTATTTGTGATAGTCGAAGTCGAGGGCCGAGATCTGCTCCTGGACCATGGCCCAGGTCGCCCATTTGACGTCGGCCAGCGCCCGCATCACGGCGACGCGGGCGACCAGCTCCGGCCGGAGCTCGCCGGCATAGGCCTCGAGCAGCCGGGCGGCCGTGTCCTCGGTGAAGAACATCTCGCCGAGCCAGACGCCGAGCTCGTAGGAGCGCTCGTTCATCGAGGCGAACTCGTAGTCGACGAGCTTCATGGGGGCGTCCGGCTTGACCAGGAAGTTGCCGGGCATGGGGTCGTTGAAGCAGGGCACGAGGTCGAGGCCGGAAGCCAGGAAGGCGGACCGGGCATTGCCGTAGAGCCGGCTCAGCCAGGGCCAGTCCTCGGGCAGGCTGCCGCCGAGCCCGGCCACCTGGGCGATGTGCTCGTCGATCATGTCGAAGATGGTCTTGGTCAGGCCCAGCCCCTCGCCGGCGTGGAACTGGCGGTAGCAGTCGACGGCGGCGAGCTGGATGGCCTCGTCCTGGAAATCGGCATTGGTGCAGGCGCGATAGCCTTCGAGCAATTCGGCCACCTCGAGCCCGGTTTCGGCATCGAAATGGACCACCTCGGGGCCGAGCCCCTTGGCGTGCGCCAGCCGGGCCGCCTCGTTGGCCGCCACACGGTCGACGAACATCTCGGTCCCGGCACCCGGGATCTTGAGGAAGTAGCGGCGCTCGTCGCCGGCGAGCGTGATCCGCCAGTTGCTGTTGGAGATGCCGCCGGTCATCAGGGCGTAGCTGGCGCCCTGTTCCCGCCAGGCCGGCACCCTGGCGATGGCCGCCTCGACGGCGCGCTCCGCGTCGGTCTCGGCCTCGCCAAAGTTTCGCTCGCTCATCTCAGACCCTCCGCACCCGTTCCTCGAAGCGCTGGTCGCGCATCGCCATGCGGCAGCGCAGGAAGCGCCATTCGGCATATTTGAGGAACTCGAGATCGGTCCTCGCCGAGGTTCGGGCGAGGATGGCGCCGATCAGGCCCCAGCGCAGGTCGTCGGCGACCCCGTAGAGGCGGGAGCGGTTGAAGAGGCGCTCGTCGAACCTGCCGTGGAACGCCTCGAAGCTCTCCCTGGCGGCCGGGTCGAAGGTGTTGGCCTCGACCAGGAAGCTGCCGAGGTCCTCGAACGGGTCGCGATTGGCGGCGAGGTCGAAATCGACGAGAAGGACCCCGCCGGCCTCGTCGATCATGACGTTGCTGGCATTGCCGTCGCCATGCGCCGGCACGGTGTCGATGCCGGCGGCCCGGATGGCCTGGGCCGCGGTGCGGATGTTGTCGAGGAGCCAGGCATGGTCGGCCGGCAGGGCGACGCCCGCTGCGCCGGCCCGCCGGAGCAGGCTCTCGATGTGGTCGAAGACGCCCATCGTCCGCGGCAGAGGGGGCCCGGCCTGGAAGGCCCGCATGGCGGCGAGCACGGCATCGCGGATGGCGGGCTCGGCGAGGCGGTTCAGGGTGGCCGTGCGATGCGATCCGGCAAGATCCCGCATGACGAGGTCGCCGGTCAGGGGATCGGCCGCGACGACCTCGGGGCCGACGCCGAGCGTGCCCGCCTCGCGCGCGGCGGCCACGACGCTCGCCGGGTCGGCGAAGAGGGCGGCGTCGGGATCGGCGATCTTGACCCAGAGGCTCTCGCCGGTTGCCGCATCCCGGGCGCGCAGGCTGGTGGCGTCGACGCCCTGGTTCATGGGCGAGGCCACCGGGGCCACGCCCGGGCGGAGCGTCGGCTCGCGGCCTGCCCAGCCGGGCACCGTGGCGACGAGTGCCCTGGCCGCTTCGAGTGCGTCCCGCGTGCTCATGATGCGGTCTCCCCGGCTTTGGCGAGGTCGGGTCCCTCGACCAGCAGCCGTTCGAGCATGCCGGTGAGCAGGTCGAGGCCGAGGGCGAGGTCCTCGGGCCTGGTGTCCTCGAGGGGCGAATGGCAGATGCCGCCGATGCTCGGCGTCGCCACGACGATCGAGGGGCAGAGCCGTGCCATGGGCACGGCGTCGTGGGCGGCGATGGTGTCGAGCCGCATGGCCGGCTCGCCGAGCCCGGTTGCCACCTCGTTGGCGAGGCGCTGCAGGCCGGGCGCGAAGCGGCCGGGGCGGCGCAGCTCGTCGCGGGCGAAGGACCAGCCGACGCCGGCGCGGGTCGCCTCCGCTTCGATCAGCGCCTCGGTCCGGGCGAAGGCGGTCTCCAGCACGGCCGGATCGGCGGAGCGCAGCTCGGCGAAGATGGTCACGGTCGAGGGCACGACATTGGGCGAGTTGGGCAGGGCCTCGATCCGCCCGACCGAGGTGTGCAGCTCGCCCGGGGGTGCCATGTCGACGAGCTGGCGGAGCCCGGTGATGACGCCGGCGGCGGCGAGCAGCGCGTCCTTGCGCTCGGCCATGGGTGTGGGCCCCGTGTGCGCCGGCACACCCTCGAAGCGGATCTCCAGCTTGCGGCAGCCCCACCAGCGATCGAAGGCGGCGAGGCGCCGGCCGGCGCGCTCGAGCAGCGGGCCGCATTCGATGTGCAGCTCGACATAGGCGGCCGGGCGCGGCGCCGGCTGGTCGGTGCCGAGATGGCCGATGGCCTCGAGGGCGGCCCTGACGGTGATGCCGTCCCGGTCTTCCCGGGCCAGCGCCCAGTCGGTGTCGATGGCGCCGACATAAGCCTGCGAGCCGAGCACGCTCGGCTGGAAGCGGGCACCCTCCTCGTTGGTCCAGGCGACGACGGCGAGGTTCATCGCCGGTGCCGCCAGCCGCTGGCGCAGCTCGCGCGCCGCGATCACCGAGGCGATGACGCCATAGGTGCCGTCCAGCCGGCCGCCATTCGGCTGGCTGTCGACATGCGAGCCGGTGAGCAGCCAGGGGGCCTCGGGGCCGGCGATCCCGGCGAGGCCGAAGATGTTGCCGATGGCGTCGATGCGCACCTCGAAGCCGGACTCGCGGAGCCAGGCGACCAGCGCGTCGCGGGCCTCGCCATTGGCGGCGGTCGCCTCGGGCCGGTGGATGCCGCCGGCCTTGGTGGCGCCGAAGGTGGAGAACCGGGCGATTTGCTCGTGCAGCTCCCGATGGATGTGGTCCGGCCGCGTCATTGCCCGCTCCCGCCTCGCTCGATCTCGTCACGCCCGCTTGGGCTCTTTGCCCGATTTTGTGGGTTTTGACCGAATGATCCCTAAAAGTCGTTGACGCATCGGGCAAGTCTCAAATAGCGTCGGCGCGCCAAAGGTCGGTCGACGCCAGCAATAAGGCGCAACAAGCAGGAAGGGTCCTCCCCATGTCGAGTCTCCTAATGCCCGGCAAGCGACGCTTTCGGACGAACCGTCGGCGGGTGCTCGGCGGCATGGCCGCGGCGGGCGGGCTCGCGGCCTTTCCGGCCCCCTACATCAAGCGGGCCTGGGGCCAGGCGCGCAACCACATGGTCTTCGCCAGCGCCGAGCCGGTAACGGGCAACTGGGATCCGACCAGCCACACCACGCTCGCCCAGATCAATCTCGAGGGCTTCGTCTTCGGCAAGCTGTTCCAGACGCCGATGCGGCCGGAGAACCCCGACGAGCTGGTCTTCGAGCTGGCCACCAGCCAGGAGGTGCTCGACCTCCACACCATCGAGTACAAGCTGCGCGACGGCGTCACCTTCCACAACGGCGCGCCCTTCGGCGCCGAGGACGTCAAGGCGACCTTCGAATATGCGTCGCAGCCGGGTCGTCCGGCCGCCTGGTATCCGGGCCCGGTCGAGGTCGAGGTGGTCGACCGCCTGACCGCCCGCGTCCACACCGAGATCGGCGATTTCCCGGCATCGGCCTTCTATTTCCTCGCCGGCTTCCTGCCGATCATGTCGAAGGACGATGTCGCCGATCCCACCGTCCTGCAGGAGCGGCCGAACGGCACCGGCCCCTTCAAGTTCGTCGAGCAGCGCGGCAACACCACGGTGCTGGCGGCCTTCGACGGCTTCATGCATGGCCGGCCGATCCTCGACGAGGTGCATTTCGCCTATGTGGGCGATGCCACCACCCGCGTTCTGGCCCTGCTCTCGGGCGAGGTCGACGTGGTCGAGCGGCTCGAGCCCGAGCAGTACGAGACGCTGGCCGGCGAGAGCGGCGTCGCCCTCTCGCGCACCATCTCGACCGAGAACAAGTACCTGCATTTCCGCTGCAACAAGGCGCCGTTCGACGACCCGCGCCTGCGCATGGCCGCCTGCCACGCCATCGACCGCGAGCTCGTGACCGAGATCCTCGGCGTCGCCGGTCATGCCTCCTCGAACTACATCTCGCCGGTCAAGTTCGGCTATATCGACCTGCCGAACTATCCCTCTTACGACCCGGCGCGCTGCCAGGAGCTGCTCGCCGAGGCCGGCTTCCCGGGCGGCCAGGGCCTGCCGACGCTCGAATACCTGACCAGCGACGGCTTCTACCCGAAGACCAAGGAATATGGCGAGGTGATCACGGCCCTCCTGCAGGAGCAGGGCTTCCCGGTCGAGCTGACGGTCATGGAGACTGCCGCCTGGCTCGAGCGGATCTACCAGCGCGAGGGCCAGGAGCCCTACGGCCATCTCGTCGATGTCGGCTGGTCGACCGGCTCGCCCGAGCCCGACCTCGTGCTCCGGCCGATGTTCCATTCGAGCGCCGGCCCGCGCGGCGGCCTGATCAACGGCATCGCCGACCCGGCGATCGACGCCGTGCTCGACCAGCAGCAGGCCGAGACCGACACCGCGAAGCGGCGCGAGCTGATCCAGACCGTGGCGACGCCGAAGCTCGCCGAGCTGGTGCCCAGCTTCTCGCTCTTCACCTCCGTCCTCCTGCACGGGCGGCGGGCCGGCCTCGAGGGGCTGCACTTCTATCCCAACGGCCCGATCGACGCGTCCAAGGCCGAGTACAAGGCCTGATCCCGGGACGGCAGGCCCGTGGGCTTCGCGCTGACCTTCTTCGCCCGGCGCCTCGGGCAGGGCGTGCTGATCGTGCTCCTCGTCTCGTTCACGATCTTCGCCCTCCTGCGCGTCGTGCCGGGCGATCCGGCGCGGATCATCCTCGGGCCCATGGCGACCGACGAGGTGGTCGAGCAGACCGCCCGCGACATGGGCCTGCGCGACCCGATCCCGCTCCAGTACATGCGCTATCTGGGGCAGGTGGCGAAGGGCGACTTCGGCACGTCCTTCATCAAGGCCAAGGGCGGCGGGTCGATGGGCGGCGGCCGTGACGAGGCCCGGGGCGAGCGCGCACGGGTGCTCGATCTCGTGGCCGAGACCCTGCCGCTGACGCTGCAGCTCGCCGGCCTCGCCCTCGTCTTCACCGCGCTCATCGCCCTGCCGCTCGGCATCGCCGGCGGGCTGATGGCGGGGCGCTGGCCGGACAAGCTCGCCCTCTACGCCTCGTCGATCTTCGTGTCCCTGCCGAACTTCTGGCTCGCCATCGTCCTGGCGCTGGTGGTGACCGCCAAGCTCGGCTGGATCCCCTCGATCGGCTACCAGAACATCGCCTACGCCATCCTGCCGGCCTTCGTCATCGCCATCGAGATGTCGCCGCTGTTCATCCGCTCGCTCTCGGTCTCGATCGCCGACACCATGCGCCACCCCTTCGTCGAGCTGGCCCAGGTGCGCGGCCTCTCACCCAGGCGCATCTTCAGCCATCACGTGCTGCGCAACGCCGCCGTGCCGGTGCTCAATCTCTTCGGCGTGCAGATCGGTGCCTTGCTCGGCGGCGTCCTGGTCGTCGAGTACATCTTCGACTATCCGGGCTTCGGCCTGCTCACCGTGCAGGCGGTGCTGCAGCGCGACTTCCCGGTGATCCAGGGCATCGCCATCATCTCGACCTCGATCTTCGTCGTCATCAACATTCTCGTCGACTTCGTCTCGGCGCAGATCGACCCCCGGATCGAGTACTGATGGCCGCCTCCATCGACGAGCCGGCAGCAATCGCCGCCACCGCCGTCGCGGCGACGCCGGGCCGGCGGATGTGGCTCGCCACCTGGTCGCAGACCGAGTTCAAGATCGGCCTCGTGCTCTTCCTGCTGCTCGTCGGCACCGCCTTCATCTATCCGCTTCTGTCGGACATCGACCCGACCAAGCTCTCGGTCCGCGAGCGCTTCCTGCCGCCGGTCTTCCTCGAGGGCGGGACCTGGGCGCATCCGCTCGGCACCGACCAGCTCGGCCGCGACCTCTTCGTCCGCTCGCTCGTCGGCCTGCAGAATGCCCTGATGATCAGCGTCGCGGTGGTCGTCCTGATGTTCGCCTTCGGCGCCACGGTCGGCCTCGTCGCCGGCTATCGCGGCGGCTGGATCGACACCATCCTCATGCGGCTGACGGATGCGCAGCTCTCCATCCCGCTGATCATCCTCGCCATCATCATCCTGACCGTGTCGCGGCCAACGCCCTTCTCGGTCATCGTGGTGCTCGCCTTGGCCGGCTGGCCGGTCTATGCGCGGGTGACGCGCAGCGTGACCCTGGCCGAGCGGCGGCGCGAGTATGTCCGGGGTGCGAAGATCCTGGGCGCTTCCGACAGCCGGATCATGTGGCTCCTGATCGCCCCCAACATCCTGCCGCCGATCGCCTTCGTCGCGGTGCTCGACATCGCCCGGATGATGATCTTCGAGGCGATCCTCGGCTTCATCGGCATCGGCATCCAGCCGCCGACCCCGACCTTCGGCACGATCATCGCCGACGGCCGCAAATACCTGATCAATGCCTGGTGGATCGCCACCATGCCGGGCGGCTTCCTCTTCCTCACGCTCTTGAGCGTCAACCTCATGGGTGCCGCCCTCGAGCGCGCGCGCAACCGCCTGCTGCGCGGGACCATCTGAGCGATGTCGGAACGCCTGCTCACCGTCGAAGGGCTCAGCGTCGACCTCGTGCGCGACGGCGGCTTGGTGCCGGTGCTGCGCGACGTCTCCCTGGCGCTGGAGGGGCGGCAGGTGCTCGGCATCGTCGGCGAGAGCGGCTCCGGCAAGACCGTGCTGGCCAAGGCGCTGGTGGGGTGGGTCGCCGAGCCGCTGGTGGCCAGCCGCGGCGTCGTCCGGTTCCGCGGCCAGGACCTGCTCGCCATGCCGCCCGAGGCCCGGCGCATCCTGCGCGGCAGCGCTGTCGGCTATATCGGTGCCGATCCGGGCAGCAGCTTCGATCCGACCCTGCCGGTCGGCCGGCAGATCGTCGAGAAGGTGCAGGCGGTGCGCGCCGACATCGACGCCCGGGCGGCGAAGAAGCGTGTGCTCGACCTCCTGGATCGCGTGCACATCCCCTCGGCCGCCCGGCGGTTCGACGAGTTCCCGCACCAGTATTCGGGCGGGATGCTGCAGCGGGCGATGATCGTCGACGCGCTGGCCTCCGATCCGGCGTTCCTCGTCTGCGACAACATCACCCAGCCACTCGACGTGACGGTGGCGGCGCAGATCATGCGCCTCCTGCACGAGCTGCGCTCCGACCTCGACGCCGGGATCGTCTTCATCTCGACCTCGCTGCCGGTGGTCTGCGACATCGCCGACGAGCTCGTGGTGCTGAGCCGTGGCGAGATCGTCGAGCGAAGCACGCCAGCACGGCTGCTGGAGGCGCCGGCGCACCCCTACAGCCAGGACCTGATCGCCAGGAACCCGATCATCTGGGGCACCCCGCCCTTGCCCGTCCCGGCCGAGGCGTCGCCCCGGGTCATCCTCGCGGTGGACGACGTCACCAAGACCTATGTCGTGCCGGACCGCACGCGGTTCTTCGGGACCCAGGCGGTCAAGGCGGTGCGCGGCGTCAGCTTCGCCGTGCACGGCGGCGAAAATCTCGGCCTCGTCGGCGAATCGGGTTGCGGCAAGTCCACCCTCTCCCGCCTCCTGAGCTGGGTCGAGCAGCCGGACCAGGGGCGCATCCGCTTCAAGGGCCAGGACATCGCCGGCATGTCGGCGCAGCAGCTCCTCGCCATGCGCAAGGGCTTCCAGCTCCTGCTCCAGGACCCGTTCAACTGCCTGCCGCCGAACCTGCCGATCGGCCGCTCGGTCGCCATGTCGCTGCAGATCCACGGCGGGCTCGGCCGCAAGGCGATCGCCGAGCAGGTGCGGGCGGTGATGGCCGAGGTCGGGCTCAAGGAGGACGACCGCGAGCGCCTGCCTATCGGCATGAGCGCCGGCCAGCGGCAGCGGGTGAACATCGCCCGGGCCCTCATCCTCGAGCCCGAGCTCTTGATCCTCGACGAGACGCTCTCCGCCCTCGATCCGATGGAGCAGGCGCGGCTCCTCGACCTCTTCGAGCGGCTGCAGGCGCGGCACGGCTTCACCTATCTCTTCATCAGCCACGATCTCGCCATGGTGCGCCGGGTCTGCACCCGGATCGCCGTCATGTATCTGGGCAAGGTGGTCGAGCTCGCCGACACGCGCAGCGTCTTCTTCGAGCCGACGCATCCCTACACGCGCGCCCTCCTTTCGGCCGTGCCGACGCTCGAGGAGAAGCCGTTCAAGGCGGCGGACTGCCTGCTCGAGGGCGAGCCGCCGAGCCCCATCGACCTGCCGCAAGGGTGCAGCTTCGCCGCCCGCTGCCCGCATGCGATGCCCCGCTGCCGTGTCGAGGAGCCGCCGCTCGTCGATCTGGGCGGCGGGCGTTTCTCGGCCTGCTGGCTGAACGAGCCAGAGGTCAGCCGGGCGGCCTGAAGGGAAGCGTTCATGGCCAGCGACGAATCGGGAATGTGGGATTTCATCGTCGTCGGCGCCGGCGGCGCCGGGGCCGTGCTGGCGGCCCGGCTGAGCGAGGATCCGGCGACAAGGGTATTGCTGCTCGAGGCCGGGCCCGACTACCGGTCGGCCGAGCAGCCGCCCGAGATGGCGAGCCCCAACCCCTTCAACATCATCCTGCCCGAGGCCTTCCAGGCCACCTACATGTGGCCGGCGCTGCTGGCGCGGCGCACCAAGCGGCAGGCGCATCGCCTCTACTGGCGCGGCCGCGGTGTGGGTGGCAGCACCGCCATCAACGGCCAGATCGCGATCCGCGGCGTGCTCGATGCCTTCGACAACTGGGCCGAGCACGGCTGCGAGGGCTGGTCGGCGGCCGACGTGCTGCCGGGCTTCAACCGGCTCGAGACCGACGAGGACTTCGCCGGCGAAGCCTATCACGGCGGCAGCGGGCCGATCCCCGTCCATCGCACGCCGCCGGATGCCTGGGGCCCCGTCGACCGGGCGCTGCGCGATGCGGCGCTGGACCTCGGCTATCCCTGGACCCCCGACCTCAACGCGCCGACCGCCGAGGGTGTCACCACCTACGCCATCAACAGCCAGGGCGGCCGCCGGGTCTCGACCAATGACGGCTATCTCGAGCCGGCGCGCGGCCGGCCGAACCTCGAAATCAAGGGCGGCATGCTGGCGGACCGGGTGCTGATGGACGGGCGGCGGGCCACCGGCATCGCCGCCATCGGACCGGAGGGGCTGGCAACGTTCGACCTCGCCCCCGGCGGCGAAGTGCTGCTCGCGGCCGGCGCCATCCACAGCCCGCCCATCCTGTTGCGTACCGGCATTGGCCCGGCCGCCCACCTCGCCGAGCACGGCATCGCCGTCATCCGCGACCTGCCGGTCGGCGACGGGCTCTTCGACCACCCCTTCGTCCGGCTCGAGCTGAAGCTGAGGGAGGAGCTGAAGCCGACGAGCGTCGATGCCCGGCACACCAATTGCTGCGTCAAGTACAGCTCCAACCTGCCGGGCGGCTCGCTCGCCGACATGATCTTCTTCGCCATGAACCACGGCGGCGTCGGGGTCGCCCAGGACATGGCGCAGTTCGGCGAGGCCGGCATCCATTGCGCGCTCTTCGAGGCGCATTCGCGGGGACAGGTCAGGCTCGCCTCCACCGACCCGCGCACGCAGCCGGTGGTCGACCTGAACATGCTGGACGACGAGCGGGACCTCGCCCGGCTGCGCGATGGCGCAAGGCGGCTGATGGAGATCGGCGCCCATGAGGCGGTGACCGGCAAATGCCGCGAGGTCAGCCTCGGCAATACCGGCAGGCCCATCGCCGATCTGGTGGAAGCGCCGGACGAGGCCGTCGACGACTGGATCCTCGCCGACTGCTCGGACGCGCAGCACGGTGCCGGGAGCTGCCGGATGGGGGCGTTCGACTACGAGGACGGCCGTTCCGTGCTCGACCCCAACTGCCGGGTGCGCGGCATCGAGGCGTTGCGGGTGATCGACGCCTCGATCATGCCGGCCGACTGCAAGGCGAACACGGCCTTCACCACCATGATGATCGGCGAGCAGATGGCCGAGCGGTTGCGGCGCCAGCGGGCCGGGGGCGGCTGATCAGGTCGATGTCCGAGCTGGCGCGCCACGCGACCATCCTGGCGGCGCTCGGACGCGATGGTCGGGTCGGGGTCGCCGCACTGGCGCAAGCGCTCGGCGTCAGCGACGAGACCATCCGCCGCGACCTGGCCACCCTCGACGCGGCCGGGCGGCTGCGGCGGGTGCATGGCGGTGCCGTGCAGTTCCGGCCGGACGAGGAGCAGCCCATCCTCGTGCGCTCGCGCATCCGGCCGCGCGAGAAGGCGCAGCTTGCGGCAGTCGCCCGCGGCCTGGTCAAGGACGGCATGTCGATCTTCATCGACACGGGCTCCACGGCCCTGGCCTTCGCCCGCACGCTGGCCGATGCGCGCGATCTCGCCGTGATCACCAATTCGCTCGACATCGCCCGTCTCCTGGCCCCGGCACCCGGCCTGCGGGTCAAGGTCGCGCCCGGCTGGGTCAGGGCCAATGACGATGCGCTGGTCGGCGGCGACACGGTGGCGTTCGTGCGCCGCTTCGTCTTCGACATCGCCTTCATGGGCATCGCCGCCTGCGACGCCGACTATGGCTGGATGGACTATGCCGACGAGGAGTCGGAGCTGCGCCGCGCGGTGATCGAGCAGACCCGCTGCCCGGTCCTGCTGGTCGACGACAGCAAGTTCGGCCGCCATGCCTCGATCCGCACCTTCGATCTCACGACACCGCTCACCGTGGTGACCAACCGGCCGGTCCCGGCACCCTTCGCCGAGATCTTCGCAAGCGCCGGGGTCGAGGTGCGCCACCGGCTGCGGGGCGGCTAGTCGGTCAGCGCCTCCGCCAGGGCGTCGACCAGCTCGTCCGCGTGTTCGGGCTTGAAGGTGAGGGGCGGGCGGATCTTGAGCACCTCGCCATGCCGCCCGCAGGCGCCGATCAGCACACCACGCTGCCGGAGCCCGTTGATCACCCGCCGGGCGGCCCCGGGATCGGGGTCGTCGTCGCGACAGAGGGCGACGCCGAGAAAGAGCCCGGCACCACGGACAGTGCCGATCGATGGGTGGCTTGCCTGCAGGGCCTCCAGCTTCCGACGCAGGTAGCGGCCTGTTTCGGCGGCGTTCTGCTGCAGCCCTTGCTCGCGAAGAACGTCGAGCACGGCGAGGCCGGCCGCAGCCGCCACGGGGTTGCCGCCGAAGGTGTTGAAATAGCCGAACTCGGCGAAATAGGGGGCCATCACCTCGGGTCGGGCGGCCAGGCCGGCCATGGGGAAGCCGTTGCCCATGGGCTTGCCCATGGTGACGATGTCGGGGGCGATGCCGTGGCGCTCGAAGCCCCAAAAGGCGTCGCCGGTGCGGGCGAAGCCCGGCTGCACCTCGTCGGCGATGTAGAGGGCGCCGGCCGACCGGACGACGGCTGCGGCGGCCTGGAGGAAGCCCGGCGGGTCGGCATGGACGCCGTCGCTGGAGAAGATCGAGTCGGCGATGAAGGCGGCGCAGCCGAAGCCGGCCTCGTCCAGCTCGCCGATCGCCTGCCAGACGCTGGCGGCGAAGCCGCCCGCGAGGTCGGTGCCGTAATGCCGCGCATCGGGGGCGGGCACGATCCGGACATGCGCCGGCGGCCGTCCCTGCTTGAAGGCCGAGGGCGAGATCTCGCTCACGGCCGAGGTGTTGCCGTGATAGGCGGCCGCCGTGACGATGATGCCCTGTCGCCCGGTGGCCGTCCGGGCGAGCCGGAGCGCCAGGTCGTTGGCCTCGCTGCCGCTGCAGGTGAGGGCAAGGTTCGAGAGCGCTGCCGGCAGGGTCGCCTTGAGCCGCTCGAGATAGGCTTCCGTCGGCTCGTTCAGGTAGCGCGTGTGGACATTGAGCGTCGCGGCCTGTGCGGCGATCGCCGCCACCACCTTCGGGTGGCAGTGACCGACCGAGGCCACGTTGTTGTAGACATCGAGATAGCGCCGGCCGTCGCGCGCCTCGAGCCAGACGTCCTCGGCCCGCACGATGTGCAAAGGCTCCTCGTAGAAGAGCACGGAGACCGGGCCGAGATTCGCCTGCCGCCGGGCCAGCAGGGCCGCCGTGCCCGGATCGGCGGCAGCACCGCGCGCCGGGTCGAAGGCGTTGAGGGAGAGAAGGTCGGGGTCGGTCGGCATGGGCCGGCACTCTGCGTCGGGACCGGGGCGAAGACAACCGTGCGGCGCTTGCCGCGAGCCACGCTCGGCGGGGCCGGGGGCGCGAACGAGGCGGATTAGTGGTGGCACCCCAAGCCGGTTGCCGGTATCGAACCGGCAACCACAATGTTCTGGTCAGGGAGAAACGTCGATGTTCAGGCACATTCGCAACGGGATCGTCGGCTCGACGGCGCTGGCGCTCGTCAGCGCCGCCGCACTGGCGGCGACGCCGCCCGACATGCTGGTGATCGGCACCGACGTCGGCGCCATTCCGACACTCGACCCGGCAGCGCTCAACGCCCGGACCGTCTCGGAGCTGGTCTCCAACCTCTACGACAATCTCCTCAAGCTCGACCCCGACGACCTGCAGTCGATCCAGCCGATGCTGGCCCTGAGCTGGGAGGTGGCGCCGGACAGCTCGAGCATCACGCTGAAGCTGCGCGACGACGCGACCTTCGCGAGCGGCAACCCGGTCACTGCCGAGGACGCGGCCTGGACCATCCAGCGGGTGATCAAGCTCGGCCAGGTGGGTGCCACGGACCTCGCCCAGTGGGGCTTCACCGCCGACAATGTCGAGCAGCTCGTCCGCGCCGAGGACGAGCGCACGCTGGTGATCGAGCTGCCCGAGCAGGTCAGCACCGACCTCGTGCTCTACTCGCTCGCCGGCTCGTCGCTCGGCATCATCGACCGCAAGGCGGCGCTCGAGCACGAGACGGACGGCGATCTCGCCCGCGACTGGCTGCGCGCCAATGCCGCCGGCAGCGGCCCGTTCACGCTCGTCGAATGGCGGCCGGACGACATCGTGGTCACCGAGCGGCGCGAGGACTACTGGGGCGGCACGCCGGCGATGCGCCGGGTGATCATGCGCCACGTGCCGGAGTCTGGAAATCTCCGCCTGCAGCTCGAGGCCGGTGACGTCGATATCGGCCAGTATGTCGGCTCGGGCGACCTCGAGGCGCTGGCCGGGAACGAGGACATGGAGATCCAGCACACGCCGGGCTTCGGCTTCTACTACATCGCCCTCAACCAGAAGGACCCGGACCTCTCGAAGCCCAAGGTGCGCGAGGCGTTCCAGCACGTGCTCGACTGGGAGGCCTTGAGCCAGTCGTCGATGCGCTTCAACGGCTTTCCCTGGCAGTCGATCATCCCGCGCGGCATGGCGGGGGCGCCCGAGGAATTCGAGGAGCACTTCGCCTACGATCCCGAGCGGGCGCGCGAGCTGCTGGCCGAGGCCGGCTACCCGGACGGGCTCAAGAAGAAGCTCTACCCGGCCGGCGACGGCCATCTGCTGAATGCCGAATCGCTGCAGGCCACGGCGCGCCTCGCCGGCATCGAGCTGGAGCTGATCCCGGGCAACCACGTGCCGGAGTTCCGCGCCCGCGACTTCGAGGTCTACACGGGCAACTCGGGCGGCCGCCTGCCCGACCCGTTCGCCACGGCGACCCACTACGCCTTCAACCCGGACAACAGCGACGAGGCGCAGCTCAGCGGCTACTACATGTGGCGGACGGCCTGGGACGTGCCCGAGCTGACCGAGCTAACCAACGAATCGAAGCGCGAGTCGGACCCCGAGAAGCGCGCCCAGATCTTCCGCGAGATGGACGAGATGTACCAGCAGCTCGATCCGTCGCTGATCGTGTTCTTCCAGCGCGTCGACCCCTACGTCGTCCGGGCCGAGGTCGAGGGCTATGTCGGCCACCCGACCTGGTCGACCCGCTGGGCCGACGTGACCAAGAACTAGGGACCGTCGGAAAGGGTGGGCGTGCCCAGCGTCTCGATCCTTCCCGGGCCGCGGGCACGCCGGGCGCGGCTCGGCCGCCTTGCCGGCCGGACGGTGTCGCTGGCGCTCACCCTGCTCGGCCTCATGGCGCTCACCTTCCTGATGGGGCGCCTGCTGCCGGCCGACCCGGTGCTCGCCGTGACCGGGTTCGAGGTCGACCGTGCCACTTATGACCGCGTCTTCCTCGAGCTCGGCCTCGACCGGCCGGTCTGGCAGCAGTTCCTCGCCTATGTGGGCGGCATCTTCCAGGGTGACCTCGGGCGCTCGACCACGACGGGCCAGCCCGTCGCGGTCGACCTGCTGCGGGTGTTCCCGGCGACCTTCGAGCTGGCGCTGACCGCGGCCCTCGTCGGCTCGCTGCTCGGCATCCCGCTCGGCATCGTGGCGGCGGTCAACCGCGACCGGATGATCGACCACATCGCCCGGATCATCGGCCTCGCCGGCTACTCCATCCCGATCTTCTGGATGGGGCTGATGGCGCTCCTGGTGTTCTACGCCAAGCTGCGCTGGGTAGGGGCCTCGGGCCGCGTCGACGTCTATTACGAGGGGCTGGTGCCGTCCCGAACGGGGCTCCTCTTGGTCGATTCCGCCATCGCCGGCGACTGGGCGGTGTTCAGGAGCGCGTTCGCGCACCTGATCCTGCCGGCCTCCATCCTCGGCTACTACTCGACCGCCTATATCAGCCGCATGGCCCGCAGCTTCATGCTCGAGCAGCTCGGCCAGGAATACATCGTCGCCGCCCGGGCCAAGGGCCTGCCGCGGCATGCGGTCGTCTGGCGGCATGCCTTCAAGAACATCCGCGTCCAGCTCCTGACGGTGGTGGCCCTCGTCTTCGCCGGCCTGCTCGACGGCACGGTGCTGGTCGAGACCGTCTTCGGCTGGCCGGGCGTCGGCCAGTACCTGACCCGCGGCCTGCAGTACAACGACATGAACGTGGTGATGGGGACCGTGCTGGTGATCGGCCTCCTCTTCCTCGCCATGAACACCATCACGGACTGGCTCTACCGCCGGCTCGACCCGAGGACGCGATGAGCGGGACGGCCCGGCCCGGCAGCGATTCCCTCGGCCGGCCCCAGGGGCTCAGGGCCTGGCTCGACGCCGAGGAACCCAGGAGCCTGCGCCAGGCGCGGGCGCAGCGGGCCTGGCGCGGCTGGCAGGCCTTCCTCGGCCACCGCCTCGGCGTGGTGGGGCTCGTGCTCGTCGTGGGCCTCGTGCTGGTCGCCCTCCTCGCCCCCTGGCTCGCCACCTACGACCCGCTCATCCAGGTCATGGACGAGCGGCTGCAGCCGCCCTCGGCAGCGCACTGGCTGGGCACCGACCATCTCGGCCGCGACATCTACTCGAGGATCGTCTGGGGGGCGCGAACGACGCTGCGGATCGCCGTGCTGGTCGCCGTGATCGTCGCCCCCATCGGCCTCGCGATCGGCGCCACCGCAGGCTATCTCGGCGGCATCGCCGACGAGATCCTGATGCGGGTCACGGACATCTTCCTCGCCTTTCCGGGCCT
>ERZ795053.2474-NODE-2474-length-22272-cov-4.542287_pt1 | contig 22272 bp, 27 predicted proteins | sample MGYA00375137_ERZ795053 | MGnify/ENA primary metagenome ERZ795053 (study PRJEB30182, sample SAMN05720284) | activated sludge metagenome | isolation source: Anaerobic digester | place: Hong Kong | collected 2014-12-17 ...
AGTAAACCCAACCGGATTGTTTAAAACTCATAAAATTATAATAAATCAAGATTTATTTGTTGTTTTATTACCTTCACTTATCTATTATAGAAAACGTATATTGTAGATAATATCTATTATTAAAGTTACTATTTATATATACAAATAGTGATTATTGATCTTTTATCATATTTAATACAGAATCTTAATATAATTATTGTTTTTCACAACTTATCAAAATAGGGCAGATATCTAAATTTACTATGAAAACAGATAAGACATTTAACAAACTCGTATCCCAATCACTTGCTGAGTCAATTGATCAAAGATCCATGATTCATCTAGCCAGAGAACTTATACCCGACTATAACATACAAGCGTACTCAAACCTTCCTGCAAGTCTTGATATCCCACGGCTTGATATTGCCAGACAGATAGTTGATGATATGAGTCGCTTTAATCTGCTTATTCCATTTATAAATGTCTTTTTTTCAATTCAGTCAAAAGGATACAAAGGGCGAAAATACAAGATTTCTAAACTACGCAATATCGTTGTAACTCTTTTTGATATGGGATTTAGCATTGATCCGGTTACAGGGCAGGTTTATGAAGATCCTCAATACAGAATAAGTAAAAACTGGGGCGTGCTCCAACAGGGGGTTGACTATACGTTCACCTTTGTATGGTACGATATAGTTCAGTCAACAATCCATCTTAAAAAAAACTCGCATAGAGATGTATTATTTTTTTATCAAAAGTATCACAATCTTGTGAGATCGGCAACAGAATCTCGAAACGGAAGAATATGGCATATTGAGGGAGACGGAGTTCTAACAGCCTTTCACTTTGGAGATCACTCTTCGAAAGCTCTTTATAGCAGCATTGAAGTGCTGCATTCTCTTTTCTCTTACAATACTTTTGAGAACATACTGGATAATCCGGTTCAAATTCGAGTCGGCCTTAATACAGGTGTAACAGAATATATTGATAATCATGATATGCTTAAAACGAAAGATCCTGTTATGGATACTATAAAGTTGGAAAATATTTCTCCACCTAATTCGGCTGTTGCAACAAATACTGTAATGACATCAATCGAAGGAGTTCTTGCTTCTGCCTTTACTCCATATGATTCAAAAAAATCTGGCTCATATTTTATTTATAGCTTACAATGGGAAAATTCATGAATATATATGTTTTCACAAACAGCAAAAAAATTGGCTCCCTGTTTGATTCTCTTTTAAAAGATTATGAATTATTCATTTATAAAAGGGATATGTTTAATACATCAATAGACTCTATAAACCCCGGAGACCTAGTTTATTATGATATACAAGGTCTTGAAGCGGATCAATTATATTTAAGTATATCTGATTTTGTTGATAAAGCTGCAATTAATTTTGGAATAATCGATCCCAAATCCGAAATCGCTTCCATATCAGATCTTTTTTTTGCTGGATTTTGTGACTATATCTCAAAGAAAGAGCTTGCGTATCCAATTACTCCAGGTAGAATAAAAAAAATTCGCAGTTATAAAAATTTTAATTTGCCCGATAAAGTAATCATGAACAGCTCCTTACGTATGAACATTAAAAAAGCGGATAAGGGTTGGCATTCAATTCAGGAAGGCAAAGAATACTCTTTTTACATTTTGTATTTTCGCTTGGAAGAGGTAACTCAACTACAAAATCACTTTGGCTACAAATTTACTGAATCAATAATTAATACTGTACGTGATTATTTAAAATCTTATTTTGGCGCACTTGATGGAAAATTATGGATAACCGATTATAATAAGGCACTTTTTCTGTTTCCCTATAAAGACAATAACCAGAATATATTCATGGGAATTTTTAATTTTCTTCTGAACAAAATTTTATTTTCTGGAGAAATTTTGAAATCTCCCGTTATTGTAAACCCAACTATAATACTTCATCTGGGAAACGTTACTTATTTAAACGAAGATATGGCAGGAAAATCTGTTTCAAACTCTTTAAATCTCATTTTTCATGCGGCCAACTCTTATGTTACTCCTGGAAATTTCTATTTATCAGATACAGTCTTCGGTTGTATTCCCCCGACAATTGCCTCTTTTTTTAGACGTGCTCCTTCATTCGAAGGTCACGACTTTATGATTATGAAAAATCAGATTATTAATTCTCAGGAATAATACTTCTCTTTAAACTATGTTCCTTTGATTCACGAAGCATTTTTTCAATTTTTGAAAACAGCTCCGTGTGTGTTCTTCCATTTTGCGGATATAAGGCAAATCCAAAATGTGAAACAAGCAAAATACCTTCAGAAATGGTGCTAAATTTCAATGATGCAATTTTATCAACTATTCGCTTCATTTTTTCAGAAATATCTTTTTCATTAATTTTAGTCATAATAAGCACCAGGGTCCCGCTGTCAAAACGGCAAATATAATCTGTTTTTCGAATCGTATCAGCAATAACATTTGATATCTCTACCATCACTCTGTCACCGGCACTTTGGCCATAATGGTTATCAATGCTATTGAAATTGTCCAGCTCAACAGCGGCAAGTGCGAATCCGCACTTCTCTCTTTCTGATCTTGAAATTTCCTTAGCTATTCCATCATACAAAAATTTTCTGTTATAAAGTCCTGTCAAAGGATCTTTAAAAGCCTGCTCGCCTAATTTTAGCTGTAGTTGTTCTATTTGAAATAGCCTATCCTTAAGCAGATTATTACCTATCTTAAGTTGTTTTTCAACTTTTTTTTGATGAGTTATATTATATAGCATAACAATCTTTCCAGAAAGATTGTTATCATTAAAAATTTCATCAATACTCATTTCATAGTACTCGGGAGCATCTGAACGTATCATTATTTCATTTTCGTAAAAACTGTTTTGCATACATATATCACGAATCATAGCATACCTTTCAGGCAAATCTGATATATTATATCCAATGCATAAATTTGCATCATTAAGTTGTCTATTAACATTATCGTTATATTCGACCACCCGATTTTGATTATCAAGAATCAATATTCCTGCTTTTATTTTCGAGAAAACAAAATTATGCGCTAACGGAAGTAACTCAACAAAACAATTTTTGTTAGACATGATTAATATAAATGCGGAACTCAAAATAAAAGCTACTGGTGTAAAATCATAATCTGATAAGCCATTTATCCTAACAATGTATGCAAAATTAGACAGCACTATAATCAGGCAAATAGCAAGAAGAACAAATAATTGTTTCTTATTATTTTGGCTCATTTTAAATAATGAATAACAAATAGTTAAAATACATCCAGCGATCAAAAACCATAAATAGGCGACCATTAGCCAAAACAAAGGCCCAAACTGATAAGAAAGAGCTCCTTTATGCCAGGCAAAATCTGTGACAAATAAATTATGATATCTGTTTGTTACAAGAGCAGTTATTACAATGGATGGGATTACAAAAATAAATTTTAGAATTTTTTTTTTAATAAAATTTATTGTATTACAGTACTCTGCAATAAAAAGAAAAAGCATAACCGGATTGAAAATAACACCCAGAAAAGAAAAACCTGACCAGAATATAGCACCTGATTCCACGGATACAGATTTTTCAAGAACTGCTCCGATTGTCCACATTATATTGCCAATAATCAGACCTGCCTGGTATTTTGAACTCACCTGCCATCGAAGATACCCGGCAACTACCTGAAGAACCAGCAAGATATTTAGAGCAATAAGAAGAATTTGTATGTAATGTATCGAATTCATTACTCTATTGATAGCCATATACTCAGGAATGTCAACAAAATCTGTTAACTGAATCCATTTATTGACTACAATTAAGAGATCAATCTTGACAAAATCAGACTACAGAATATTTCTGTAAAATAGATAAATCAAATTGATCATCCGGGTTTTAATTATTAAATGAAGATTCACATAAACTCTTTAGGCTGTCGGCTAAATCAGTCAGAAATACAGTCAATAATTTCTGTATTAAAACAGAACGGCCATCAATTAACAAATAGTAATAAAGCGGATGTTTTTATAATCAACAGCTGCGTAGTTACACACGCTAGTGAGCGAAAAACACGCACACTAATACATCACGCCCAAAGAAATGCCGGCCCCAACGGTTATGTCATTGTTACTGGATGCTTTGTTGAATCTTTTAATATTAAAGATAATATAATATTTTTATCTAATGATTACAAATACCTAATACCTGATTTAATTGATAATGATTTTATACTTCCCGAAGATGCTTTCAAAAATTCCCGTTTTTCTTTTAGTCCTGCAATTGATTCGACACGTACAAGGATCAATCTTAAAATTCAAGATGGCTGTAACAATTATTGCAGCTATTGTATAATCCCCTACGTTAGGGGTAACCCAATTAGCCGAGATATTGATTCCATTCTCAATGAATTTAAACTTTTACTAGATGAAGGTTATCATGAATTTCTCTTAACTGGTGTTATGATTAGTAATTACAATTACAATGGCAATAATCTTACTGATCTTTTATCAAAGTTGCTTAATGCAACTGGTAATTTTAGAATACACCTATCTTCTCTATCACCTCAAACCATTGATCAAAATTTTATAGACCTTCTTTTTGATAATAAAATTGTCAAACATCTACATCTTTCTCTTCAAAGCGGTTGCGATACCATACTTAAATCCATGAATCGCAAATATACAACAGAGCAATATCTTGATATCCTAAAAAAAATTCGTTCCGTCGATAAATTATTCAACTTTACTACTGATTTAATTACAGGTTTTCCTGGTGAAACAGATAGTTGTTTTCAACAAACTTTAAATTTTTTGGAGCAAGCTAAATTTTCACATATACATACTTTTCGTTACTCTAAAAGACAAGGCACTGCCGCAGCATCGTTTCAAAATCAGGTTCAAGAATCTGTAAAAAAAGAGAGAAGCGGTATCGTTATGGATATTTCCAATAGACACAACAGAGACTATTTTAAACTATTTAATAAGCATAAAACTACTGTTTTAACCGAAAAAAGCCGAAACGGATTAACCAGAGGTTATAATGAATATTATGTTCCAGTTCATCTCCACCAAGAGTTTCCTCAAAACACTTTTATAGATATTATCTGTGATTACAATAGAGACCACAATATACTCTATGGATCAAGTTATAAATGAGAAACCTTTTTTTAATGACGATTGGCACTATCGCTGTTTTATTAGGATTATTAGGCATTATCCTACCCGGTTTGCCTACTACCCCATTTTTACTTCTGTCTTCTTTTTGTTTTCTTAAAAGCTCCCCTAAGCTTTATAATAAGCTGCATACAAATAGAATAACAGCTCCCTATATCAAACCGTTTACGACTTACAGGGCAATATCTCTAAAAGGAAAATTTTTTTCGGTAATCTCTATGTGGTCTGTGATGTTTTTATCCTGTTTCTTTTTTATTGACAATAACTATATTAAATTCATTATTATTTTATGTGGTATTGTAATAGCCATTTATATTTTAAAATATCCAACTCTTACACAAGAAATAATTGAAAAACATAAAAATCAAACATATAAATTATAAAGGAGAAGAAGCATGAAAGTAACAGCAATATCCGCAAGTCCTAGGAAAGACCAGATGACCCATTCTGTGTTAAAGAAAATTCTAAACAAAGTTCAATCGTTAAATTCCGAAGTAAGTACAGAATTGATTACCCTTGCGCAGAAAAAAATATCACCATGTAACGCCTGTGGCTATTGCAATTCTAACTATTCATGCAATATTGATGACGACATGTCACTTCTGATTGAATCTTTAAAGAATGAAATACCGGATGTTATTATTTTCGGAACTCCTGTTTATATGGGCTCAATGACAGCTCAAGCAAAAGCATTTCTAGACAGAACTGTTGTTTTTAGACGAAATAATTTTGCTTTAAAAAACACAATCGGATGCGCTGTTGCAGTAGGTGGTAGTCGAAATGGAGGTCAAGAGATAACAATCCAGTCAGTTCATGCAGCTATGCTTATTCATGGTATGATTATCATTGGGGACAGTTCACCAACCGCTCATTTCGGAGGCACCGGTTGGGCAAAAGTATCTGGTGGTTATCAAAATGACGCGGAAGCTAATGCAACTTACGATTCGCTTGCGGAGCGTATCACAGAAACATTAAACTTAATTAAAGCAACCTCTAATAATTAAATTTTTAACAAGGAAATTACGAAAAATAATATCTAAATATTGTCAGGATTTATTATGTTAAAAAAAATTTTCATCATTTTTATTTTATCTATCCTCTTTTGCTGTACTAATATTAAAGAAAGCAATCAATTAACTATTTATACCTATGATAGTTTTTCATGGATACAAAAGAGCCTTGTTCCCTATTTCGAAAAGAGTCATAACTGTAAAATAAAAGTAGTTCTCTTTGATTCTACGTCAGGAATATTAACGCGTCTTAAATTAGAAAAAGATAATCCCCAAGCCGATATCGCAATAGGTATAACTCCAACCATGCTTGCACAATCTAAAAAAGATAATCTTTTTGATAAATATAAAAGCCCAAAGCTTGAAAATATAAAGGATGTTTCACTTATTTTTGATAAAGATCATTTTACCACTCCGTATGATTATGGTGCACTTGCCGTGTTATACAATACTGACAAGATAAAAAAAGCACCGACCAATTTTAATGATTTTTTTCGTCATAAAAAATCATTATTGATTCAAGACCCAAGAACATCTTCAACTGGTACTGATTTTTTACTATGGACTATTGCTCTTCACAGAAATAACTGGAAAGAATTTTGGTTAAGCTTTAAAGGTTCAGTTCTGACGTCAACCACCGGCTGGTCAGAATCATTTGCCAAATTCGAATCGGGAGAGGCTCCCATGATGATAAGTTACGCAACTGATAACGCCTATTCAATACATAATTATGGATCATCCACATATAACCTCGTGATTCCGGGGGGCAAAGCCTTTTTGCAAATTGAGGGGGTCTCAATAGTTAAGGGTTCATCACAAGCATTTTTAGCCAAAAAATTTATAGATTTTATGCTTTCAGATATGTTTCAAAAAGAAATCCCCTTAAATCAGTGGATGTTCCCCGTAACCGATACAGAACTTCCTGAAGTTTTCTCCCATGCTCTGCATCCTAAACAAACCGTCTCTATCCCTTTAACAGAAATCGAGGATAATCTTAATCAATGGCTCATAGATTGGGAAAAGATTATGGTCGAAGATTGAAACTAATTAAAAAATATATACCGGTCTTAATTCTATTAATACCGGTATTTATATTGTTCTATCCGTTATTTTTTCGTTTTTTTTCATTTGATTCATTCAAGGCAATTTTTAATTATCGAACTCTTAACATTCTATACTATACTTTTATACAAGCTCTAATCTCGGCTATATTTTCTCTTTTAATATCGATATGCCCTGTTATATATTTGTACAACAAAAAATCTACAGTAGCCACATTAATTGAATCTACTTTTTTCATCCCCTTTTTTTTCCCAGTAATTTCAACTGTTACGGTTTTTTCATTTATATCAAGATATTTACCCATAAATTTACAGTATTCGTTGTTTACAGTTATAATTGCTCACGTTTTTTATAATTCTCCAATTTATGTAATGTATTTATCCCAAGCGGTTAAAAAAATTCCCATCAATCGCTTTGAAAGTGCATCACTTGAAACAACATCAAATCTTAAACTACTTTTTCATATTGTTATTCCTTCAATTTCCGGAGCGTTATCAAGATCTTTCTTCTTGGTTTTTTTATTCTGTTTCACAAGTTTTGGTGTACTCATTTCACTAGGGAATATAAGACTTTCAAATTTTGAAATTGCAATTTATCAATCCATAAACACAAATCTAAATATTTCACAAGGATTATCGTTTGCAATCATTCAGTTTGTAATTCTTCTTGCTATAAACTTTATAATATTAAGAAGTAAATCCGAAAATCTTGAACAACAGAGTATTAAAAAAAATAACAAATATCAACATTCGATTATCGGTTCTGCTCTTTTTATCATACTTGAATTCTCTATTGTATTTTTTTCTGTTACCAACTCTTTTTTTTACTCAATAACCAGAAAAGCAAACTATTTCGTTAAACTTTTCTCAACAGAATTCAATACTATTTTTCCCGTAATTATTGCTTTAAGAAATACTTTTTTAACAGCAATTGTTACATCAATAATTGTTACAATTACAACCTATATTATTGTAAGAAACGGCTCAAGAATTTACAATATCATTATAAATTCTTTTTTGTGCGTGTCGTCATCAATAATTTCACTTTCTATATTAACTTTCCATATATACTATTCTGTACCTGCATTTCTTATTCTTATAATTGGCTATACAGTATTAGCAATACCTTTATCCTACAGTTTTATGTACAGTCATATCAAGGGAATCAGCAAAAAAATACTTGAAGCAGCTTCAGTAGATGGCGCCGGTTTCTTATACTCATTTATAAATATTGAATTTCCTCTTCTTTTCCCGATTCTTCTTAGAAATTTTATTCAGATTTTCGCATTAATTTTTGGAGAATTCACAATTAGCTATATTTTCCAAAGTGGGGCAAATTTTCCACTTATTTCAACCGTTCATTATAGCATAACGTCACGCCGATATCTTGGCGAGAGTTATGCTTTGAACACCATTTGCGTAATGTTAATTCTATTTTCATTTGCGTTAAGTATAAAATTTTCAAATAAAGCCGAAAAGTCCAGCCTGTAATAATTATTACAGACTGGACTTTTCGGCTTTATCAATTAATTGGTTTTAATTTTAAATTTGACTCAAGAATTTATAACGGACTCAATTTAAATAATATCGATTAATTACATCAATCATCTATTTTAGAATCGAGTCTACTGATGCCTTAATTTCATCAAGTGGAAGATCGGCTTTTATTTTGTGATAGTTAGATCCACCATTATAATAATCGATTAAAGGCTGTGTTTTTTCATAATAAGTTTTTAATCTGTATGCTATCGCCTCTTCAGTTTCATCACTTCTCTGTATAAGTTCAGATCCACATTTATCACAAATGCCTTCTTTTGCAGGTGGCTGATATAAAACATTGTAGATAGCCTGACAATTCGTATTTGAGCATGTTCTTCTACTGGTTAACCTTTTAATTAATAAATCATCGTCTGCTTCCAATTCCAAAATTGCATCAATTACTAAATTATTTCGGCCAACCATATCAGAAAAACCTTCAGCCTGTGCTATGGTGCGAGGAAAACCATCCATAATGAAGCCGCGTTTACAGTCACTTTCTTTTATTCTGTTTTCAATAATGCCAAGAATGACTTCATCAGGAACAAGATCACCTGAATCCATAAACGATTTAGCCTTAATGCCTAGTTCAGTCTGATTCTTCACTTCATTTCGAAGTATATCTCCTGTCGAAATTTGAACCATGGAATACTTATCTACCAGATGTTTGGAAATTGTTCCTTTACCCGCACCTGGCGCGCCTAAAAGTATAACATTCATAAAACCTCCTGTTATTATAGCCCTTATAGTAGTTTATTGAAATGTAGTAGAGTCAATTCAATCATCATGTTCAAATCTTATTGTTTGCTTTTCAGCATATATCTGCAATGCTAAATCGATAAGATAATCTAGCAGTTGGCTATACGCAACACCATCATAATCCCATAATTTTGGATACATACTAACAGAAGTAAAACCCGGTAATGTGTTTACTTCATTTAAATAAAACTTATCAGTTTGCTTATCTATAAAAAAATCAATTCGGCACATGCCCTTAAGACATAAAATTTGGTAAGCTTCCATCGCGCATTGACGCATATTATCACTATATTCGGATTCTAGGTCAGCTGGAATATTAAGCATTGCTCCATTCTTGTCAACATACTTAGCTTCATAAGAATAATATTCATGGTTCGGAACAATTTCACCAGCAACCGAACAGCGCGGATCGTCATTACCAAGAACCGCAAATTCAATCTCTCGACAATCTATGGCTTTTTCGATAAGTACTTTGGTATCAAATTCAAAAGCTTTAAGAACTTTTTCTGACAGTTCAACACTATTTTTTACTTTATAAATTCCAACCGAAGATCCTGCGTTAGCAGGCTTTACAAAACAGGGGAAACCAAAACTCATTTTTATCTCTTGAGTGGTAAACTCAGAAGTTTTATCCCAAGAAGACTTATGTACAGTGAACCAGGGAACAACCGGTATACCGGCATGATCTAGGAGCCTCTTTGCAACATCTTTATCCATTCCAATGGCCGATCCAATTACATTTGCACCTACATAAGGCACACCTGCACTTTCAAGTATACCCTGGAATTTACCGTCTTCACAGTATGTTCCATGAATAACAGGAAAAACCATATCGACAGATATTGTCTTACCCGATTCTTTTTCAAAGAAATTCAACCTTCCATTATCGGGATAAACATTAAAAAACCAGTTACCAGTTTTCTTAATATTTAATACAGAGCCAAATACGTCATCACTTGTAACCACCGGTGAATCATCGGGATACCATTTCCCATCATGATCAATTCCAATAGCCACAGCTTGATACTTCGAAGCATCTAAATTTTGCAATACTGATGCCGCACTGCATCTAGACACATCATGTTCTCCAGAACGACCACCAAAAACGATACCCACACGTAACATAATTAACACCACTTATCTATAGAAATAATTTCATGTTAGATCAATTAAATGATTAAATTATAACTGAAGACTATATTCATTATCAACTTGATCCATATCGAAATTGACAATCTTTTCCCCAGAAAACCCCTCAACCACACCAGCATTTGAATCAGGAGTGTTTGTTGAATAATAAAATTTATATTCTCTGCCAGCTTGTACATTCTCCAAAACAAAAGTTCCATCTTCACACCAAGTTGCCAAAGGTGGTATTGCAGTAGTTCCTGAATAATTCTTAATGTCATCATCTTTCAAAATCGCAACAACATAGCGTTTTGCCGGAGCCGTTCCTTTGATAGTAAATGTTTTATCCGGCTCATAGATATAAACCCCACCTTGCATATTTCCACCAATATAAAAATCACCCTCCTTAACATTGACGAAAGAATCAGCAATTGAGTAATAACCATAATAATATTCTTCATCAGAATCAGCATATTCATAATATTTGACATTATTTTTAAAATTCACCCTAATTTCGATAACTGTTTTTGTCCCAACCTTGTATCGAAATGGAAGTGGTAACTCAATAACAAATGGGTAAACTATATTTTCAGCATCATCTTCATCTTCATCATAATCACTTTGAATATATTTTAACCTGTGGATGGTATCATATCCAGGTATTTTATCGTTAGCAAATTTCTCTTCAGTTTCTCCAATATATTCCCAGGAATCATCATAGTATAAAGAATTATTATATATCAATTTTCTGAAAAAAACTTTAACCTTATTATAGTTTACATCAGGAAACAGATCACTTGTAGGTACCGTAACTCCCTTTCCAGAAAAAAGTTCATGAGAATCGTTAATCTCAGCATTTCTAAAAAAACGTTTTATCGAAAATCGATCATTATTGACTCGAACTTCGGCAACATCAATAAGAACCTTATCCGGTAACGCTTTCGGGGTCGAATGGGTTGCAGAATCATCAACCAATGCAGAAACGGCAGGCTCTGTACCTCCCCACCAATTTCGAGGATTATTTGATGAATATGTAGCTTTAAATACAATTATAATATCTGATTTATCAAGATTTGAAAAAATCGGATCTCCATCACAAGACAAACAGAATATAAACAACAACAGAATTACTTTTCTCATTTTTTACTCTCTAAATAACTCATAATTAAAACACAAATGCGGTATAATTATTTTATTAAAATAATAATGATGCATTTTCTATAGAGTACTGTACTTCAGATGTTCATCGCATTTAAGCGAGAAAAACTTACATTATTATCACTTAAACAATCTTATTCTTAAAAAACATTCTAATTCTTCGAAGTGTTCTATAAATTAAAAAACAGGGATAACCCAACGTTAAAAAAATGCCCGTTAAGATCAGAACCCTCTAAATGTTTTTCATAAAGCATCAAATAATCTGTACGCATACCGACATTAATCCATCGTCCAAGAGGAAACGATACCTCAAAACCGCCTACAAAAGTCAAATCCCACTGTGACACCATGTCTGGCTCAAACCAAATTCTGGTAGCACCACCCCCACCTTTTACTACAAAATTTATTGGAGTGTTAAAAGGCAGTCTATATTGAAGTGTACTATAGATTGGAACCATTTTGATGGAAGTCAGTGATGCCGATAAATGATGCTGATAAGATAAATCCAGACCGATTTTTACCGGATTATAAAAGGTCGATACTTTTGCATATGCTCCGCCGGCAAGAGCGCTGTCAACCTCGTCAGCTACTTCAAAAAGTGGTGCTGCCGGGCCAAACCAGAGACCAACTTGAGGTCTATTAAAATAATCACCTCTAATCCGTTGCGCAAACAGATCTTGAGCAGTTAAAATCAGTAATATTATTATTGCTATTCGTTTCATTAATTACACTCTCTTGACACTTAGTTTACTAACAAATATTATTCAACCATTTTATTATGTATGGGAAACATACACATTTATCAAAAAACCGATGGATAACTATCCAATGAAGGATTATACACTGTTTTAACAAGATATAAACCAGAAGCTGGAGCAGTTGGCCCAGCAGCCTTTCTATCTTTAGCATCAAGGATATCAATTATCTTTGATGGTTTTATTGAATTTTTGTTAAAATAGTCAATAGTTCCTACAATAATCCGAATCATGTTATGAAGAAAAGATCTACCCTTAATATTTAAGTGAATTAAATCATCATGCTTTGTTACAGTAATTTCACTTATTGTTCGAACTGTCGGTTTGTCCGCGGATAAAGTTTTACAAAAGCTTTTAAAATCATGTTCTCCAATTAAATTATGACAAATTTCCCTGATAAAATCTAGTTCGCAGGATTGAGGCATCCACATGGCACGATTACACATAAAAGGTGATGGTACAGGATTATTGTATATTTTGTAAAGATATTCCCTAGAAATAGCATGAAATCGAGAATGAAAATCTCCAGATACCAAATAAGCATTCTTAACAGAAATAGCTCTGCTTGTGATTCCATTTAACGCAGTAAGAATTCTTCTTAAGCTAAATTCTGAGAGATCGTCATAATGAACGACTTGTCCTAATGCATGTACGCCAGTATCAGTTCTTCCAGATGAACTGATACGAATTCCATAACCATACAAAACTTTCAGCGCTCTTTCAAGTTCACCCTGAACCGATGAAGAATTTTGCTGATACTGCATACCACAGAATTTTGAACCATCATATTCAATTAATAAAGCTATTCGCCGGATATTTCTTTCTGATCTCTTTCCTGATACCATTTTTCCAACATTTCATTCATTTTGTCATAAAGATCACGTGTCATATCCAGAATAAGGCTAGGCTTATTCTTTGAAGATTTTCCCATACCAAAGATTCTTGATAAGTAACGTTTCGTATGCTCAAAATTTTCAATTCGTTTAATTAAATCCGGGTTTTTTGAACCGATCTTTACAGTTAACATGGCATACATATAAAGCATTCCATCATAACCCCAGTTTTTATCGGTATCTGGCCCCAAATGAGGCATTGCAGATGCAGGCTCCTTACCGTTTTGAGCGAACTCTAAAGCTCTATCGTAAAACTTATACGCTTTTCCATAAAAAAATACTGAAATTTTCTTATAATTTCGATCCGGATATTTTAACGCGAGATCACCAAAAAGCCATGCCGCACGAATTGAACAAACAGCACTTTTAAATGTAGGGGCGCAATTTTTATTTCGTAAACCATAAACATCAACTGCTAAAAGATAAGATGCAGCACCTAGCTCAAGATTTCGGTCAGCTTCAAAACTTATTGATCCAAAAAACTTTTTAATAGTATTTACTCTAGACTGAGCACTATTTCTTATTCGAGTTATTTCATCCGGATCAAGTTTTTCAAAATCTCTTTGAAAAGCTGTATATAAACATCTTGGGCATACATTAAGAACATATGCCATGGGATATATTAATCCATATTTAGCATTTTTTTCATATTTTCGTCTTAATTCATCTGTGAGGTTTCCGGCTATTAAACGTCCACCGCCTGACAAAAGGTCTTCACGAAAAAATTCATTTTTGCAAATAGGACATTTCAAGCTATTTTTTTGACGGAATGAAATTCGTTTAGTTTTTTCCATAAAACCTCTCTGCGCATTTCATTTTTTAACTTATAATTATTAATTCAAGCAATTTTTATTTTGAATAAATAAAGTCTTTTTGAATTATTTGCTGATCAATGATAATTGCGACAATATATGTTCATATTCAAAATCAACTCGATTATTTCAACCCTTTTCATCATATTTATACTGTTGATTATTTACTTAATTATTGAAATATTTAGGTCGATAATAGTATAACAGTTATTTTATTGAAATATTTTCACATCATGCTTTTTATGAAATCTATATAATCCCGGGTATGTACTATGAGATTTAAAAAAATTATATTATTGATAACATTATTAATTCCTCATTCAATTTATCCTGTATCCAACGCTGTTATTTCTAATCAGGAATACAGAAAATCTCTCGAAATATTACGAGAATTAAATATAATAATTTCAAATTTTGGAACAGACACTGAAAAAGAAAATTTGAAAAAAATAAGAGACAATTTTCAAATTGCCGCTCAAAGACATTACGGAAGACATTTTATAAATATTAGCTCCCTGACCTATAAAAAGGAGAAATCATCTGAGAAAGAGACCTCCATCGATCTTTTTTATGATCTAAAACTCCAACTAATTGATCTTTATAGTGAACTATCTCAATTCTATATTTTTAGAACCCAAGAAATACTAGATAGCATAGCAAAAGAAACAGTAGATATAATTGTCGAATATGGAAGAGGCGGGGGTAGATCGAAATACTTTTTTTCACGTCCTATAGACCCGCTAAAAGACAACAAGCCATATGACGCAGATAAATTTCACTACTTTAGGATACGTGCCACAATCGAAGAATATCTGGATTGTGGGTACAGAAACCTTGAAGATGCACAAAAGGTTTTTGACGATGTAGACTATATTTATATAATGAGTAAGGACAAAAAAACAAACAAAGAGCTCTCTTTTATATTGCAGAAACACAGAGACGCTATAAAACTAGCTCGACAAGGAAAAGAGTGCGGCATAGCAATATATCAGACTCTTTATACCCATAAAATGTCCGAAATTCTTTATAAATATGACGTCTCTTCTCATAAGGTAACTCAGTTTCCAATTTATGATGATAGAATACCTGAGCCATATAAAGTTGATGCAACAGATAATCGAAAACTACTCTTCAGTGTTGAAAAGCAACGAATAGGAAATTATGATGAATTGAATCCGAAATCAGCAGAATTAACAAACCCCAACAATCAAAAACGGCCTGATTCGCCGGACAAGAAAGATACAGCAGATAAAGATGAAGAAGTAATAACTGATTGATAATAAAAAAGCTCCTTAAAAAGGAGCTTTTTTATTATCAATATAATTTTTTATTTTTTAATTTTTTTCTTCTGCTTTTGCATCAACCAACTCAATTATAGCCTTTTCAGCAGCGTCACCAGCTCTTTTCTTACCTAAAAGATATATACGAGTATAACCACCATTTCTATCTTTAACACGCTTTGCAATATCATCAAATAGTTTTGCGACAGCATCACGATCTTTAATGGTTTTCATTACCTCTCTCTTATTGTGTAAGGCAGAAGCATCTGTTGCAGTAAGATTCTTTTTGGCTCTTGTAATTATCTTTTCAGAAAAAGACTGTAATATCTTTGCTTTTTGCTTCGTTGTTACAATCCTTTCATTTTGAATAAGTGACGTAATCATATTAGATATCATCGCCTTTCGGTGCGCTGATGTTCTTCCTAATTGCTTAACATTATTTATCTTTCTCATCTAAAATCTCCCCGTCAGTCTTTAAGGCCCAGGTTTAAATTTTTCTCTTCAAGTTTTACCTTAATTTCTTCAAAAACCTGATCACTTATATGCTTAGATTTATAAAGTTCATCCTCAGTTTTACGAACCAACTGTTCCAAACTGGAAATTTCAAGACTTCTAAGTGTATTGTATGTACGAACCGAAAACTCCATTTCATCAATAGATTTAGACAAAAGAGCCTTCATTTTTTCAAGATTTTCATCTACTACTTCAACTTCGTCATCAAGCTCTTCTTCAAAATTAATGAATATTGTCATATGATCCTTGATTATTTTAGCAGCCTGGGCTAAAGCATCATCGGGTCTTATGGAGCCATCTGTCCATATTTCTAGTTCTAACTTATCATAGTCAGTTCTTTGACCTACACGAGTATCGGTAACAGTTGAATTTACTTTTAAAACAGGTGAGAAAATTGCATCAACAGGTATTACACCGATAACATCAACATTGTCCATCTCAGCAGGGACATATCCGCGTCCCTTTTCAATTTGAACTTCGATATCAATTTTTGCATTTTTCTCGAGAGACGCTATATGCAACTCAGGATTCATAATCTCAATATCCGAATCAACAGCAAAATCTTCTCCGGTTAATTCCCCGGCACCTTCTTTTACAATATGCAGCACTTTTCTGATATCATCATGATATTTGAAACGTAACTTTTTAAGGTTAAGAATAATTCGGGTAACATCCTCATACACGCCTTCAATAGTCGAAAATTCATGGCTAATGCCATCAATTTTAACAGCAGTTATTGCCGCTCCCTCTATGGAAGACAAAAGAACACGGCGCAGAGAATTACCAACTGTTATGCCATATCCTTTTTCAAAAGGTTCCGCTGTAAACTTTCCATAGTTCTTTTCAAGCTCACTATGTTCGAAAGATATTTTAGTCGGCCTTTTAAAACCCTTTAACAAATTTTTAGGAGCCATTAATAAACCTCCGGGACAATGGCAATTGTATTTTTACTTAGAATAAAGCTCGACTACCAACTGTTCATTGAAGCTCATCTGAATATCTTCACGTTTTGGTAGACGGGTTACACTGCCTTTTTTGTTATCATAATCAACTTCAAGCCACTCCGGCTTAGAACTGATAGCTTTAGAAAGTTTTATTGCTTCTGATACAGAAACATTGTCAGCAAACTTTTCTTCAAGACTGATAACAGCTCCTTCCTTTACCCTGAAAGAGGCTATATCAACACGAGTACCATTAACCATAATGTGACCGTGCTGTATTAGTTGACGAGCCATACTTCTTGAAGAAGCAAGTCCCATACGGTAAACTACATTATCAAGACGGCGTTCAAGTAGTGAAAGCATATTCTCACCAGTTACGCCCTTCATACGATTAGCTTCCTGGAAAACAAGTCTAAACTGTTTTTCAAGAACACCATAAGTTTTACGAATCTTTTGCTTCTCACGAAGCTGAACGCCATATTCAGAAAGCTTAGTTCTTCTCTTTTTTTGCGGTCCTGGAGGATACTTCTTCTTTCTTAACGCACACTTTTCGGTAAGGCATCTTTGACCTTTCAATAAAAGAGGCATACCCTCTCTTCTGCATATTTTACAGGATGGTCCTGTGTATTTAGCCATAATTAGTACTCCGTATTATACTCTTCGTTTTTTCCGTGGTCTACAACCATTATGCGGAACAGGTGTTTTATCAATAATTTTAGTTATATCTAATCCAGTCTGAGCCAAAGATCTGATTGCAGACTCGCGTCCTATACCAGGCCCTTTAACATATACATCAATTGTTTTCATACCAGCTACATCTATTGCTTTCTGAGCTGCATTTTTTGCTGCCATCTGTGCCGCATATGGAGTAGATTTTCTTGAACCTTTAAAGCCTTCACCACCGGAAGAAGCCCAAGAAATGATATTACCTGTCATATCGGTAATGGATATAATTGTATTATTATATGTTGCCTTAATATAACAACGGCCAATAGGCACATTCTTTTTATCCCTTTTTTTTCCTTTCTGTTTCACAGAAGATCTCCTTATTTCTTAAATGAACCTTTTCGGTTATTCTTACGAGTTTTAGCGTTATTTTTAGTATTCTGTCCTCTTACAGGAAGACCTCTACGATGACGAAGACCTCGATAACAGCCAATATCCATCAATCGCTTTATATTGATAGCTATTTCGGAGCGAAGTTCACCTTCGACCTTTTTGGTTTCATTTATCGTCTGACGAAGCGAGTTCACTTCATCATCGGTTAAATCTTTTGCGCGGGTATTGGGATTAATACCAGTTTTAGATAAAATAAGCTTGGAAGTTGTTAATCCAATACCGAAAATATATGTTAACGCAATTTCAATACGCTTATTATTCGGTAAATCAACTCCGGAAATACGTGCCATATCTATTCACCAATCCTTATTTTTTAACAGTTCTAACTTTTTGTCTTTGTTTGTGACGTGGATTTTTACAAATAACACGGATAACACCATGACGTTTGATTACCTGACAATCACTACATATTTTCTTTACAGAAACCCGAACTTTCATCTTTTCTGCCTCATCTATTTTGATCTATATGTGATTCTTCCACGAGTTAAATCATAAGGAGACAATTCTACAGTAACCTTGTCTCCCGGAAGAATACGAATATAATGCATTCTCATTTTACCTGATATATGAGCAAGTACAATATGCTCATTTTCAAGCTTAACGCGAAACATCGCGTTAGGTAGTGTCTCAACTACTACACCTTCAATTTCTATTGGTTCTTCTTTAGCCATTTATAAACCCTTCTTAATTAAAATTAGCTCCCCGTGTAAGTATCCTGGCCTTTCCATCAATTACTGCAACTGTATGTTCGAAATGCGCTGAAAAAGACCCATCAGCGGTTACAACAGTCCAGTTATCATCCAAAACATCAACATCGGAGGTACCGGTATTAATCATGGGTTCAATAGCAAAAACCATTCCCTCTGTTACCCTGGGTCCACGTCCAGCCTTGCCATAATTAGGAATAGAAGGTTCCTCGTGAAGATTTAAACCAATACCATGTCCACTGAATTCACGGACAGGCTTAAAACCGAACTTAGATACATAACTTTCAACGCTGTTGGATATATCTGAAATTCTGTTACCGACTACAGCTGAAGAAATACCCTTATACAATGAATCACGAGTAACTTCCAAAAGCTTTTCAACTTTAGGATCAACTTTTCCAACAGCTATAGTTCTAGCGGAATCTCCAAAATAACCATCCGCAATAACCCCAAAGTCCATCCCAACAATATCACCATTTTTAAGAACACAATCTTTTCGAGGTATTCCATGTATAACTTCATCGTTTATAGAAGTACATACAGTTGCCGGAAATCCCCCATAGCCCAAAAAAGCCGACTTAACTTTATGAGCCTTGATATATTTTCGTGCATATTGATCAATTTCAAACGTAGAGATACCTTCTACAATTTTGGACTCTAATTCGTCAAGAATATTTGCAGTAATAAGGCAAGCATTCTCGATTTTTTTTATCTGCTCTTTTTTATAGATATAAATACTCACAAATTTTCAACCAACAACTATCTTCTTCCTCTCATTCGCCCTTTCTTGAAAAACCCGTCATAATGACGCATCTTTAGTTGAGACTCAACCTGCTTGAGAGTATCTAGAGCAACACCAACAATAATCATTAGCGAAGTTCCACCAAACATATATGCCATAGAAGGCGAAATTTCACTTGGAAATAATCTTATCAATAAATCAGGAGTAATTGCAATTAGTGCCAAAAAGAATGCTCCAGTAAGAGTAACACGATTAAGAACTCGACTTAAATACTCAGCAGTAGCAGAACCCGGTCTTATTCCTGGAATAAACCCCTGATTTCGTTTCAAATTCTTTGCAACATCTTCAGTATTAAATGCAATTGCCGCATAAAAAAACGAGAAGAAAATTATTAAAACGGTATATATAATCAAATAAGGTATTTGTCCAGGTGAAAGATATATCTGAATTTTATCAAGAATAGGATTACTCTCTTTAAATACGGGTAAACTTGTTAATACCTGTGGAAACTGCATAATTGCAACACCAAATATTATAGGCATAACATTACCAGCATTAACAGGAATAGGCAAAGTCTGAGAAGTCACACGCCCTCCCATTTGACGTTTACCAAATTGAAGAGGAATATTTCGACGTCCCAAAGTTAAAAGAATAGCGCCTGCTACAATAGCAAGGAAGATTACGAGAAGCATTATGAAAACTATCGGCTCAGATCTACTAATTATTCTGCGAGCTGTATCTACAATAGCCGATGGGAACCTTACAATTATACCCGCAAATATTAGTAACGATATTCCATTACCAACACCGTATTCAGTAATTAGCTCTCCAAGCCACATTAAAATCATTGTACCCGTAGTAATCGTCAAAGCTGTTAACAGATAAAAAGCAATATCAGATTCCATCTCTACGATTTTACCAAATCCTGGAACAAGCTGAGCCTTAAGAAATATAGATATACTGCTTGATTGAACGAAACATAGTACAAGAGTAAGATATTTTGTCCATTTTTGAATTTTCTTTCTGCCCTCGGGTCCCTCTTTTACTATTTTTTCAATTGAAGGAACAATAACCTGTAAAAGTTGAAAAACAATCGATGCTGTAATATAAGGCATAATACCCAACGCAAAAACAGTGAAACGAGTTAACGCTCCACCGGAAAAAAGATCAAAAAACTTCAACAACCCACCCGCTCCACTCTGTGAAGCGCTTTCAAAAAAAGCTGCCAGAGCTTCAATATTTACACCAGGGATAGGTATATGAGCGCCAATTCTAAATATTAATAATATGAAAAGAGTAAAAAGAACCTTTTTTCGGATATCAGCAACCTTAAAGATATTTACAAGTACATTTGACATTGAGTTTCCCTTATCTTACCGAGATCTTTCCGCCGGCTTTTTCAATTTTTTCCTTTGCAGTAGCAGAAAACGCATCTGCTGTTATATTAAGTGATTTCTTTATTTCACCTTTTGCAAGAACCTTTACAAGACCAGACTTATCACGAATAAGCCCTTTTGCCTCAAGAACCTCAGGTGTAATTTCAGTTTCTGTCAATTTTTCAAGCTTGGAAACATTAACAAGCTGGTAATTTGTAGCAAAATTACTATTATTAAAACCGCGCTTTGGGATTCGACGCATTAAAGGAAGCTGTCCACCCTCAAACCAAGCACGATGAGTAGCACCAGAACGACACATTTGACCATTCATACCACGACTTGAAGTTTTTCCACAACCACTGGACATTCCTCGTCCAACTCTTTTTCTGCTTTTAACTGAAGCAGGTTTTTTAATGCTATATGATTCCATTATGATCACTCACCTACATTTATTCTGCTGATATTTCTACCAAGTGCTTAACTTTATCAATCATACCGCGTATAACAGGATTATCTTCATGTACACGTTCGGCGTTAATTTTTCTTAATCCCAGAGCACGTAAAGTTTTACGCTGCATTGGTTTACGACCAATACCACTCTTTACCTGTTTAATTTTAACTTTTGCCATTACTTATACCTATGCTTCCCAGAGTTTATTAAGTGGAATTTCACGCATATCAGCAACTTCTTTAAGACTTCTTAATTTAAGAAGACCATTGAGCGTTGCCTTAACAATATTAATTGGATTACGTGATCCATTAGATTTAGCCAATATGTCAGAAACACCGGCCTTTTCCAAAACAGCTCGAACGCTACCCCCGGCAATAATACCTGTACCTGGAGTTGCGGGCTTTAAAATAACCCTTGCTGATTTATACTCTCCAATAACCTGATGAGGTATTGTTGAATTACGAAGATTTATTTTGAAAACTTCTTTTTTTCCTGCATCAACACTTTTTCGAATAGCATCCGGAACCTCGTTGGCCTTACCAAATCCAACACCTACATGGCCATTTCCATCACCAACAACAGCAAGTGCACTAAAAGAAAAACGTCGTCCACCTTTAACTACTTTGGCAACGCGATTTATCAATACAATCTTCTCTTCAAGCTCAATACCAGATCCGTTAACTCTTCTCTTTTTAGCCATATTCTTATTCATCATAGTCACCCTTATAGTTCAATTCCATTCTCGCGCACTGAATCAGCAAAAGCTTTGATCTTGCCATGGTAAAGATAGCCGTTTCTATCAAAGAAAAGACGGGTTATTCCTTTCTCTTTTGCTTGATCTGCTACCATTTTGCCTAAAATCTTTGCATTCTCTTTATTACAAA
>ERZ795053.2475-NODE-2475-length-22267-cov-11.377499_pt1 | contig 22267 bp, 19 predicted proteins | sample MGYA00375137_ERZ795053 | MGnify/ENA primary metagenome ERZ795053 (study PRJEB30182, sample SAMN05720284) | activated sludge metagenome | isolation source: Anaerobic digester | place: Hong Kong | collected 2014-12-17 ...
GCATTCAGTCTCGAGGTATGTTCGCGAAAGTCGGCCTACAGTACGCGCCGACGTTCACCACGCAATCTTCGAACGCCGCACCCAGTCCAAGGTGTCGGTGGTTCGACGCAATAGTTTCACGACTTGAGCCAGCGAAGCCTTCCTTGGGGTGGGGACCAGTAGCTGGTCTACACCAAATCGCCAGCTTGCCTACAGATTGCCTACAAGCACCCGGCCAACAAAAAACCCAGCTTCCAAAAAGATAGCTGGGTTTCTTTGCTGATGGCGGAGAGAGAGGGATTCGAACCCTCGATACAGTAAAACTGTATACCGGATTTCGAGTCCGGCGCATTCGACCACTCTGCCATCTCTCCGCGGTGGTGAGCCGAGGATTCTAGCAGGCGGCGGACACCCTGGCCTAGCTGGGCCGTGACTCAGGGGCGAAGCACGTCCAGGCCGCCCAGGTAGGGGCGCAACGCGGCGGGGATGGTGATGCTGCCATCCGCGTTCTGGAAGTTTTCCAGCAATGCCACCATCGTGCGGCCCACGGCCAGGCCGGAGCCGTTCAGCGTGTGCACCAGTTCGTTCTTGCCTTGCGCGTTCTTGAACCGCGCCTGCATGCGGCGGGCCTGGAAGGCTTCGCAGTTGCTGACCGAGCTGATCTCGCGGTAGGTGTTCTGGGCCGGCACCCATACTTCCAGGTCGTAGGTCTTGGTGGCGCCAAAGCCCATGTCGCCCGTGCAGAGCAGCACCACGCGGTACGGCAGTTCCAGCTTCTGCAGGATGGCTTCGGCATGGCCGACCATCTGGTCCAGCGCTTCGTAGCTCCTGTCCGGGTGGGTGATCTGCACCATCTCGACCTTGTCGAACTGGTGCTGGCGGATCATGCCGCGCGTGTCGCGGCCGGCGCTGCCGGCCTCCGAGCGGAAACAGGGGGTGTGGGCCGTGAGCCTGATGGGCAGATCGGCTTCGGCCACGATCTCGCCCCGCACCATGTTCGTGAGCGAGACTTCCGAGGTGGGGATGAGGTAAAGCGCCTCGCCTTCGCCTTCCTGCCCGCCCTTCCTGGCGGCGAACAGGTCGGCCTCGAACTTGGGCAACTGGCCGGTACCGCGCAGCGTGTCGGCGTTCACGATGTAGGGCGTGTAGCACTCGGTGTAGCCGTGCTCCTGCGTCTGCACGTCCAGCATGAACTGCGCCAGCGCACGATGCAGGCGCGCCACCGGCCCGCGCATGAAGGAGAAACGCGCCCCGGCCAGCTTGGCACCGGTCTCGAAATCTAGGCCCAGCGGCTCACCCAGGGCTACGTGGTCGCGCACCTCGAAGTCGAATGTGCGCGGCGCCAGGCCGTGCGGTGCCCAGCGGCGGACTTCCTGGTTGGCGCTCTCGTCCGCGCCCACCGGCACGCTTTCGTGCGGCAGATTGGGCACCGCCAGCAGCAGGGTCTGCAACTCGTCCTGGATCACGTCGAGCCGCGCGGCCGAAGCATCGAGCTCGTCCTTGATGCCGGCCACCTGGGCCATGACGTCGTCGGCGCTCTCGCCCTTGGCCTTGCGCTGGCCGATCTGCTTGGAAAGTTGGTTGCGCTGCGCCTGCAGTTCCTCGGTGCGGGTCTGGATGGACTTGCGCTCGGCCTCCAGGGCCTGGAACGCGGCTTCGTCCAGAAACGGCTGCGGGTTCTTGCGCGCCTGCAGGCGTGCGATCACGCCGGGCAGGTCTTTGCGGAGCAGGAGTGGGTCGAGCATGGCGAGATTGTAGGCGGGGCGCCGGTGCGGCCAGGGCCTGCGCCAGCGCTTCGCCGGCGCCCGGGAAATTCAAGAGAAATAGGGCTCCAGCCCTTATCTGGCGGGCGCAACCAGCTATTTAAACAGGAGCAATCGAAGACCTAGCGCAGGTGTTCCAGATTCACCTCGGCTGCACCTTCCAGCTTCAGGCCCTTGGGCAGCGGGAACTTCACCGCTTCCTGAATGCCGTCAAGCTTGCGCACGGCCACGGCGCCCAGCGCCTTCAGCCGCTCAACCACCTGGCGCACCAGGATGTCGGGCGCAGAGGCCCCGGCCGTCACGCCCACGCGCGCCTTGCCCTGCACCCAGGCGGCTTGCAGTTCGTCGGCGCTGTCGATCATGTAGGCCTCGGTGCCCAGCTTGCGCGCCACCTCGCGCAGGCGGTTGCTGTTGCTGCTGGTCGGGCTGCCGACGACGATCACCACGTCCACCTGGCCGGAGAGCAGCTTGACCGCGTCCTGCCGGTTCTGCGTGGCGTAGCAAATGTCCTGCTGCTTGGGCTCGCGGATGGCTGGGAAGCGCGCCTTGACGGCGGCGGTGATGTCAGCTGCGTCGTCCACCGAGAGCGTGGTCTGCGTCACCACGGCAAGTTTGGCGGTCTGGTCGGGCTGGATGCGCGCCACATCAGCAACGTCTTCCACCAGGTGGATGCCGCCGTCGAGCTGGCCCATGGTGCCTTCCACTTCGGGGTGGCCCTTGTGGCCAATCATGATGAACTCGTAGCCCTCCTTGCGCAGCTTGGCGACTTCGACGTGCACCTTGGTCACCAGCGGGCAGGTGGCGTCAAACACGCGGAAGCCCCGCGCTTCGGCCTCGCGCTCCACCGACTTGGGCACGCCGTGGGCGCTGAACACCAGCGTGGCGCCGGGCGGCACGTCGGCCAGGTCCTCGATGAAGATCGCGCCCTTGGCCTTGAGGTCGTTCACCACGTAGGTGTTGTGCACGATCTCGTGCCGCACGTAAATCGGCGCGCCGAACTTGGCCAGGGCCCGTTCCACGATCTCGATGGCGCGGTCCACACCGGCGCAGAAGCCGCGTGGCTCGGCCAGAACCACTTCGCCCGCCATCACAGCACCCCGATCACATGCACCTCGAAGGTCACGGGCTGGCCAGCCAGCGGGTGGTTGAAGTCGAGCTGCAGCGCGCCGTCGTCGCGCACCGCCTGCACCACGCCGGCAAAGCGGCCCTGACCGTCGGGCGTGGGCAGCTCCACCACTTCGCCAATGGCATAGATCTCGTCGGGGTCGCCCATGGCGTCCAGCTCGCGGCGGGCCAGCCACTGGACCATGTCCGGGTTGCGGTCGCCAAAGGCAGCGCCGGCCGGCACCTCGAACGTGGTGCGCGTGCCTTCAGGCAGGCCGACCAGACGCTCTTCCAGCGCCGGCGAAAGCTCGCCCGCGCCCAGCGTCAGCGTGGCGGGCTGGCCTTCAAAGGTGTTGATGACGTCGCCCTGCGGGCCCGCCAGACGGTAGTGCAGCGTGAGAAAGGAGCCGGCCTGCACCTGGGCCGGAAGCGTGTTCACCATGGTCGCGATTATCCCGCGAGCGCACCGTCCCCGCTGTCCGCGGCGTTCCGGGCAGGCGGCCCTGGGCGCAGCACCAGCACCATGATGTCGCCGTGCAGCCAGCGCAAGGCCGCCAGCAGCGGCAGCATGCCCAGCCAGAGCAGCCCGCTGGTCACCGCCGCATGCGGCCGGGCGTAGGCGATGCGGGCGTACAGCCCCTTGAGGCGCAACGATTGCAACTCATCCACCGCCACCGTCTCCAGCCCCAGCCGCCCGGCCAGCCGCGACAGGTTGCCCCGGTTGAAGTAGTGCCTGTGGGGCGATGGCATGCCCACCTGCCACATGCGGTCGAACGGCCCGGAAACCCCCAGGCGCCGCAGCAGCCGGGCCAGACGGTAAAGGGCGCCCTGCGCGTCGGGCAGGTTCAGTGCCAGAACGCCCCCCGGGCGCAGGCGGCCCGCGGCCACGGCCAGCGCGCCGGCCGGATCGTCGAAGTGCTCGATGGAATCGTTGAAGCTGATGACGTCGAAGCGCTCGTCCGGCTCCAGGCATTGGGGGAAGAACCCGTCGCGCAGCACCACGCCCGCCCGCGCCGCCACGGCGCGCGCACCCGCGTCGGGCTCGATGCCCTCGGCCGTGAAGCGCGTGGCGGCCTGCCGTACGAACCAGCCATAGCCGGCACCCACGTCCAGCAGCTTCGGCCGCTCCCCATCGGCAGCGGTCAGCGTCCGCGCGCGGTCGATGATGTCCAGCAACTGCTCGAAGTTCTCGTGCCGCAGGTCGTGCAGCGCCTGCTCCCGCACCGCCTCGTCGACCCGCTGGTGCGCTTCCGTGGCGTTGATCGCAATCGCCAGTTGCGCGCCTTCGTAACCGCAGGCCGGGCACTGGCGATGCCAGGTTGCCAGGCCTGCTTCGAGCGCCTGGCCGCAGCAGGGGCAATCCGGGTTCGACATGGTGTGAGGGAAGGCGCGCATGCGCCGCAAGGCAGAAGCCCGGCGCCGGCGAGGCGGGGGAGGCGTCTTCGATAATGGGGCTGCCATTGTAGATTCCGCCATGCCGCTCAAAGACCTGCCGCCCGACGCCCGCCCGCGCGAAAAGCTGCTCGCGCGCGGCCCCGGCGCGCTGGGCGATGCCGAACTGCTGGCGCTGCTGCTGCGCACCGGCACCGCCGGCCGTGGCGTGCTGCAGATGGCCCAGGAGCTGCTCGATGCCTTCGGCGGGCTGGCCGGCCTGCTGCATGCGGGCGCCGACGACCTGAAGCGCGTCAAGGGCCTGGGTGGCACGGCCAAGCGGGCCGAACTGGTGGCGGTGCTGGAACTGGCCCGGCGCGTGCTGGCCGAGCAGCTCAGGGAGCGCGCCGCTTTCGAGAGCCCCACCGCCGTCAAGGACTACCTGCAGCTGCACCTGGCCAGCCGCGCGCACGAGGTCTTCGCCGCGCTGTTCCTGGACGCGCAGCACCGGCTGATCGCGCTGGAGGAGCTGTTCCGCGGCACACTCACGCAGACCAGCGTCTACCCGCGCGAGGTGGTGCTGCGCGCTCTGCACCACCATGCCGCCGCCGTGGTGCTGGCGCACAACCACCCGAGTGGCAGCGTGGCCCCGAGCCGTGCCGACGAAGCCCTGACCCAGACCCTCAAGACCACGCTGGCGCTGGTCGACGTGCGCGTGCTCGACCACGTGATCGTGGCGCCGGGCCAGGCGCTGTCGATGGCGGAGAAGGGGCTGCTGTGAACCCGGTCAAGTCGTTCCAGGAACTCAAGGCGATCCGCCGCGAGATGGCCGAGGCCCGTCAGCGGGCCGCCGACGAAGCCGCGGCACACCGCGCTGCAGCCCGTCAGACCGAGGCCGACGCCCAGCTGTTCGCCCGCGCCGCCGGCCCGGTGCAGCCGCTGCGCGCCCACGGCCGCGTGCAGCACGAGCCCACACCCGCGCCACCGCTGGCACGCCAGCGCGAGCGCGACGAACAGGCCGTGCTCAAGGAAGCCCTGTCCGACGAGTTCGATCCCGCCACGCTGCTGCAGGTGGACGAGCACCTGAGCTTTCGCCGTCCCGGCGTCGGCCCTGACGTGACCGGCAAGCTGCGCCGGGGCGACTGGGCCGTGCAGCGCGAAATCGACCTGCACGGCCTGCGCGTGCATGAGGCACGCGAGGCGCTTGCCGCCTTCCTGCAGGGCGCCCAGCGCGCCGGCCTGCGCTGCGTGCGCGTGGTGCACGGCAAGGGCCTGGGCTCGCCCGGCCGCACACCGGTGCTCAAGGGCAAGGTGCACGGCTGGCTGATCCAGAAGAAGGAAGTGCTGGCCTTCGTGCAGGCCAGGCCGCTGGAAGGCGGCGCCGGCGCGCTGCTGGTGCTGCTGACGGGGCAGGCGGGGCGCTGACCCCAGGGGCCGGCACCTTTCCCCTGCGTTCCAGGAACGTGCCTGCCCTCGGAATTTCAGATCAAAAAGGCCTCCAGCCCTTGCGCAACGGGCGCAGGCAGCTCACGAATTCGTAGCAATCGGCGCGGCCGCCCGCGCCTCCCGCGCGGCCTGGCGGGCGCGCCAGATCAGCAGGCCCAGGGCCACCAGCGCCGGCACGGCCAGCGCGGCGAAGGCCACTCGGTAGCTGCCGCTGCCGGCGGCCAGGGCGCCGAAGGTGGGCGAGCCGCACACCACGCCCATGAAGGTGAACAGCAGCGTGCCGCCGGTGGCCTTGCTGGCCTGGCCGGCCGGTGCCTGGCGCGCCACGGCGGCCAGGTAGACACCGTTCCAGCCGATGGCCGACGCGCCCAGCAGCGCGACGATGGCCCAGATCAGGCCCGTGGGCCAGCCGGCCTGCAGCGCGGCGGTGAGCAGGGCGCCCGCCACCATCAGGCTCGACAGCAGCATCAGCGTGTTGCGCGGGCCCAGGCCGCGGTCGGCCACGGCGCCCCAGGCAATGCGACCCACCACGCCCGCCAGCTGCGACACCGACAACGCCACGCCGGCGGCCACCAGGGTCATGGCCAGCGATTCGTGCAGGTAGGTGACCATGTACGCCGTCACCGACACCTGGATGGCCGAGAACAGGAACGAGCATGCGGCCAACACGATCAGCGGCGTGTGCCGGAACACCATGCCGATGGGCTCCAGCAGCGCCGCCAGCGCCAGCGGCTGGCCGGGGTGGCGGTCGGCGTCCAGCGCGGCGCGCAGCGGCTGGGCCAGCGGCACGCAGGCCAGGCTGACCAGGGCCACCACCGCCAGCGCGCCCTGCCAGCCCACCAGCAGCAGCAGCCCCGGCACCAGCGCGCCGGCCAGCATGCCGCCCGCCGGCACGCCGGTCTGCTTGATGGAAAACACCAGCGACATGCGGTGCGGCGGCGTGGTGAGCGCCAGCAGGTGCGAGCTGGCCGGGGTGATGGGCCCGTAGCCGGCGCCGATGCACAGCGCCCCCAGCGCCACCGCCGGCAGCCAGGGCACGGCGCACAGCAGCAGGCCGACCGCGCACAGGCCCAGACCCACCTGGCTCACGCGAATGGCGCCCAGGCGCCGCACCAGCGTGCCGCCGATCAGGCTGGAGATCATGGCCGCCAGGTAGCACAGCGCCACGTACACCCCCACCAGGGTAGGCGAGACGCCCAGCGCCTCGGCCACCACCGGCGCCATGGCGGGCACGGTGAGCAGCGCCATCGACACCATGGCCTGCACGGCCGTGGTGACGGCCAGGCTCCACCAGGCGTTGGGGGTGGGCGGCGCCGGCGTCGCAGCCGCGCCCGGCTCAGCCATTCTTGTTCCGCATCCAGTCGGCGGTCTTGAACAGGCTCTGGTTCAGGCGCAGGCGCAAATCCTCGTCCACGCCGGTTTCGCGCATGGCCTGGTCCATGCAGGCCAGCCACTGGTCGCGCTCGCGGATGCCGATGGCGAACGGCAGGTGGCGCATGCGCAGCCGCGGGTGGCCGAAGCGCTCAACGTAATGATCCGGCCCGCCCAGCCAGCCGCACAGGAACCAGAACAGCTTTTGCCGCGCATCCTCCAGCGTGCTGCCGTGCACGGCGCGCAGCTCGGCGTAAGCGGGCTCCAGATCCATCAGGTCGTAGAAGCGCTCCACCAGCGCGTGCACGGCAGCCTCGCCGCCCAGGCGTTCGAACGGCGTGGCGGTGGATGCATCGGGGACGGGATTCTCGGTCAAATGCGGCTTTCGTCCTTGCGGGCCGGGTGGCGGCAGCTCCTGAAATAAGAGCAAACCGACACCGGCCGGGGGATGGGCCATTGTAGGTGCGCGTGCGCGGCCGCGCTGTCGCCGGCTTGCCCCCGGCGTTCAGGCGTCCGGTACGTGATTGGCATCGGGGTCGGCGGCTGGATCGGCATCGCCGCCGTCCGGCACCGGCACCATGCGCACGCCGGCGGCCAGGGTGGCGGCGTGGGCTGCTTCATCAGCCAGCGCGGCGGCAGCGGCGCGCGCGTCCTGCGGCCAGAGCGTGGCCGGATCGACCACCGTCACCAGCGCGCCAGGCGGCTCGTCGGGCAGGGTGCCATAGTCGAGCCGCAGCGGATCGCCGTAGTCGCGCTCCAGCTTGACGCTGCTGCCATGCCCCACAGCCACCAGGTGGCGGCCCAGCCAGCGCCGCGCGGCCCGCTCGCCCAGATCGAACAGGTGCTGCACGCTGGCGCGCGTGGGGTTGGTCTTGCTGTTCGGCGGCAGCTCGCGCATGGCCTTGCCGCCGTCGATGCGGTGCATGTGGATGGCCCGCAGGCCGGCCGGCGCCACGCCCTTGGCCACCATGTCGTTGAGCACGGCCACCCAGCGCATCTGCGCGATCAGGCTGGCGTTGAAGGTCAGCGCGTTGGCGCGGTCGACGATCTCCTCGGCCGTCTTCGGGGTGCCGGGGTAGCGCAGCGGGTTGATCTGCACCAGCAGGATGTCGCGCGTGCTGCACAGCTCCACCAGCGGCGCCAGCGCGGGGTTGCCGGAGTAGCCGCCGTCCCAGTAGGCGCGGCCGTCGATCTCCGGCGCCTGGAACAGCATCGGCAGGCAGGCCGAGGCCATGACCGCCTGCGCCGTGAGCCGCCGGCCGGCGAAGATCACGGCACGGCCGGTTTCCACATCGGTGGCGTTGACGAACACCTTGGGCTCGGGCAGGCGGGCGATGCGCTCGAAGTCGATCTCGCGCTCCAGCAACTGGCGCAGCGGGTTGATGTCGAGCGGGTTGCTCTGGTAGGGCGAGAGGCGCCCCAGCGCCCCGGGCAGCGCGCCCAGCATCAGTTTGGCGAGGCGGCTCGGCCCGTCGCTGAGGGCGCCAAGCGCCATCACCTGGTCCCAGACGCGGGTCAGGGTGTCGCGCGCGCCTTCGGCCGGGTCGCGCCCGGCGTCGCTGGCGGCGGCCCAGCCGTGCGCCACCGCGACGGCGTTCACCGCCCCGGCGCTGGTGCCGCTGATGCCTTCGAAACCCAGGCGGCCGTCGGCCAGCAGGGCATCGAGCACGCCCCAGGTGAAGGCACCATGTGCACCACCCCCCTGCAACGCCAGATTCGTGGTCTTGAGCATTGGCATGGCGGCTAGTGAAGCACAGGCACGCGGCGCTGGTTAGGGGTTGCGCTCTAAGCTGGTGCAAGTGCCTGTCGCAGCGCGGATTTCGTCATGCGGTGCGTGGTACCCACACCACGGGCGTGGGTGACTGCCGCATGAAATTTCAAGACAAATCGGGATCCAGCCCAATAATGACGGGCGCAGGCAGCTCCTTTTTCAGGAGCATTCTTCCGCTCCCAGCCAGTCTGCTGCGGGCCGCTGCGCCCTACTCCGCCGCCTGCCGCAGCGTCTGCACCACCGGCTGGCGCAGCACGCCGCGCAGGCCCCACCAGCCGGCCGCCAGCGCCAGCACGCCGCCGGCCAGGGCACCGGCCAGCGGCACCCAGGCGGCCGCGCGCCAGGCGAAGTCGAACGCATAGCGCGCCAGCGCCCAGCCGACGCCCGCCGCCACCAGGCTGGCCAGCAACCCGGCCAGCAGGCCCACGCCGGCCAATTCGGCCCGCTGCACCTGGCGCAGCAGCGCGCTGCCGGCGCCCACGGCGCGCATCACCGCGAACTCGCGCGCGCGCTCCTCGCGCGTGGCGCTGACGGCGGCGAACAGCACGATCAGCCCCGCCGCCAGCGTGAAGCCGAACAGGAACTCCACCGCACGGATCACCTGCCTCAGCACGCGCTGCACCTGCGCGATGGTGGCGCTGAGATCGACGTTGGTGATGTTGGGAAACTGGCGCACCAGTGCGTTGTCGAAGCCCGGCGACGCCGGCGCGCGGTAGGCAGCCAGGTAGGTCACCGGCACGTCCGGCATGCTGCCGACCGGAAACATGACGAAGAAGTTGGCGTGCATGGAAGTCCAGTCGACCTTGCGCAGGGATGTGATCCTGGCCTCGTGCGGGATGCCGCCGATGTCGAAGCGCAGGGCGTCGCCCAGCTTCAGGCCCAGCGTTTCGGCGATGCCCTCCTCCACGCTGGCGGCGCCGGCCTCTTCCGGCTGCCAGCGGCCGGCGGTGATCTCGTTGTGCGCGGGCCGCTCGGCCGCGTAGGACAGGTTGAACTCGCGGTCCACCAGGCGGCGGGCGCGGTCTTCGGCGTAGTCGGCCGGCCCCACGTCGCGGCCGTTCACGGACACCAGGCGGCCGCGCACCATGGGGTACCAGTCGAGCCGCTCCACGCCGCCCTGGCGCAGCGCAGCGCGGAAGTCGCCCGCCTGCTCCGGCGTGATGTTGATGACGAAGCGGTTGGGCGCGTCGGCCGGCGTGGCGTTGCGCCAGCTGTCCACCAGATCGGTGCGCAGCAGGACCAGCAGCACCAGCGCCATCAGGCCGACGGCCAGGCTGCTCACCTGCACCACCGCGTACACCGGCCGCGCCGTGATCTGCCGCGTGGCCAGCACCAGCCAGCGCGGCGCCGTGGCTTCGTTGACGCTGCGGCGCAGCAGCCAGGTCGCGCCCCAGGCCAGCAGCGCGAACAGCGCCACCGCACCGGCAAAACCGCCCACGGCGATCAGCCCCAGCGTGAGGTCTCGACTGGTGGCCAGCAGCAGGGCCGCGAAGCCCAGCACGCCCAGCGCCAGCACCGCGAGCGGCGCGGTCTTGAGCGCGCCGACCTCGCGCCGGATCACCCGCAGTGGTGGCACCTGGGCCAGCTGCAGCACCGGCGGCAGGCCGAAGGCCGCCAGCAGGGTCAGCCCCACGCCGAGGCCGAACACCACCGGCCAGGCGCTGGGCGCGGGTAGCCCAGCTTCCACCAGCCCCGCCAGCAGCCACACGAAGACGTAGTGAACGGCAAAGCCCAGCGCCACGCCCAGCACGCTGGCGGCCAGGCCGACCAGCAGGAACTCCACCGCGTAGGCCCGCGCCATCTGGCGCTGGCTGAGACCGAGCACGCGCAGCATGGCGGCGCCGTCCAGGTGCCGCGCCGCGAAGCCGCGCGCCGCCAGCGCCACCGCCACCGCTGCCAGCAGCGCGGCCAGCAGGGCGACCAGGTTGAGGAATTTATCGGCCCGGTCCAGCGTCTGCCGCATCTCGGGCCGGCCGCTTTCCAGCGATTCGAGCCGCATGCCGCGCGCGCCAGGCTCGGCCAGCCGCGCCTTGGCCCAAGCCTGGAAGCGTGCCACGGGCGCCGGATCGCCCGCCACCGCCAGCCGCCAGGTGATGCGGCTGGCCGGCTGCACCAGGCCGGTGGCGGCCAGATCGGCCGCGTTCAGCAGCACGCGCGGCGCAAAACTCATGAAGCCGGCGCCGCGATCGGGCTCGAAAGTCAGCACGCGGGCAATGCGCAGACTGGCGTCGCCCAGCAGCAGGGTGTCGCCCACCTTCAGGTCCAGCGCTTCCAGCAGCGGTGCCTCGACCCACACCTGGCCGCTGGCGGGAATGGACTGGGCCGGGCTGCCCTCGGTGTCCGCAGGTGTCTCGCTGGTCCGCAGTTGGCCGCGCAGGGGGTAGCCCGCGGGCACCGCCTTCAGTGCCACCAGCCGCGCGGCGCCGCCTTGTGCATCGGGCGCGCGTGCCATGGTCGGGAAACTGAGGGTCTGGGTGCTGCGCAGTCCAAGTCGTTGAGCTTCTGCCAGCCAGTCGGCGGGCGGCGGGTTGTCGCTGACCAGCACGGCGTCGCCACCCAGCAGCTGGCGCGCATCGCGCTGCAGGCCGCCCTGCAGACGGTCGGAGAAGAAACCCACGGCCGTGAGCGCCGCCACGGCCAGCGCCACCGCCACCAGGGCCAGGCGCAACTCACCCGCGCGCCAGTCGCGCCAGAGGGTGCGCCAACCCAGGGCGAAGGAAGATACCTGGCTCATGATGCCCGTCGCCCGAACACGGCGCGGGCAGTCGCCGCCTGGCGGTGCCAGGTGCACTCCGCGGCCCGGCCGCTCACCGGGCCACCTTGTAGGACACCTGGCCTTGCGTGCCCACGATCAATTGCAGGTGGACATCCTCCACGTCGTCGATCCGGCGCACCAGCGTTTCCATCTGCCGGATCTGCTCCTGCCGGCTGACGCAGCCCATCAGCCAGACATGGCGGCGCTGGCCCAGGGCCCAGAGGCTGGTATCGGCCAGGTTGCCCGCGTGCTCGACCGCGCGCGCCACCCGCGGAATAATTTCGGCGTCGTACTGGTAGGCGCTGGGCAGGCGGCAACGGCCGTCGAGCCAGCAGCTCACGCCGCGCTGCGCCCGGTCGTGCGCGATGTCGCGCAGCTCCTGCTCGGTGTACGTCGGCGGACTGGCCACGGGGCAGCCCGGCAGTCCCTGGGTCAATCGCAGGAACGGATCGTGGAAACTGCTGCTGTCCTGCTGCGCGTGGGCCTGGAATGCACCGGCCACCAGCACAGCGACAGCGGCGGCCCAGCGCACCGGTCTGCGCGTTGTCTCTCTGACGTCAACTGTCAGGGGTTCAGATTGCCGAGCAATCCGCTCGTGGATCATGGCCCGTCCGCCCCGGAAACCGCTCGACCCGCACCGGATGCAGCGCCCTCCGCGGCCGCCAGTTCAGGTTGCAGTTCGATACGCTCCGGCGCGCTGTAGCAGAGAAAGCGCTGGTTCATGGCGCGGCCGATGGCGCAAAGACCGAGCTGCGCCGCCACACGCTGCCCCATCTGCGTGATGCCGCTGCGGGAAACGACGATGGCGATGCCCATCTGCGCGGCCTTGATGACCATCTCGCTGGTCAGGCGCCCGGTGGTGTAGAACACCAGGCCGCCCGTGCCCTGCATGGCGTCACCCTGCAGCCACATCCAGCCGGCGATGGCATCCACCGCGTTGTGGCGGCCGACATCCTCGATGAACAATTGCATGCGGCCGTGCTGGAACAGCGCGCAGCCATGTACGGAGCCGGCCGACTTGTATGTGCTCTCCTGCAGGCGGATGGCGTTCAGCAGCTCGTACAGCTCGCCCTGCGTGATGCGCGCCTCAACGGGGAGGCGAATGGCTTCGAGGTCTTCCAGCAGGCTGCCGAACACGCTGCCCTGCCCGCAGCCGGTGGTGACGACGCGGTGTTCGGTCCGGGCAGCCAGGGCTTCGAGCGGAAGATGCATGCGCACCGCCGCTGCATCGGCGTCCCAGTCGATGGTGATCGATTCGATGTCGGCCGCCTCCTGCACCAGCCGCTGGTTGCGCAGGTAGCCCAGCACCAGCCAGTCGGGGTGGGCACCCAGGGTCATCAGGGTGACCAGCTCGCGCTTGTCCAGGTAGATGGTCAGCGGGCGTTCGGCCGGGATGTCGACCATGCGTATCTGACCGTGCTGATCCACTGCCTGTACCGGCGCGGTCAGCGGAGCGTGGCCGCTCACGAGCAGGCGCGGCATCGAGCGGGAAGGCAGTGGATGCATGGTGGACACACGGAAACGTCGGCTCAAGCGTAACCGGTTGAGCACTTGCCCGTCATATCCCCACCAGAAACCGTCAGCCCCGCGCTCCCGCAGGTACACCTGCCACCGAAGACGCCTCGAGACTTATTTGGACGCAGCGCTGGCAGATGCCGTGGGCGCGCCACCGGCCTGCGCCTGCAACTGGCTCGGCGCGTTGACCGCCGTGCCAGGAGGTGAATGAGCGCCGGCGGCCTCGGCCGGCTTCTGCTCAGGCGGTGTGTAGGCAAACGGCCCAGGATCCGTGCATGGCGCAACGCCTGCCGCGGGCGGGTTGGCGGTCTTGCCAGCGGGCAGGTGGCTGCGGTAGTAGGCCGCCACACGGTCCTGCGCCTGGCAGAGCCTGTAGCCATCCACCTTGCCTTGCCAGGCGCTCTTGGCGGCTGCTTCCTTTGCCTTGGCTTCAGCCTCGGGCGAGGGTGGTGGCAGTTTGGCCCATGCCGCTTGCGTGAAGGCCATCAATGCGGCCACGCCCCATGCGATGCTGCGGTTCATGTCGTGCACTTCCTTGTTCTTGCCGAGAACCCACTCAGGCCGAGTGGCCAACAGCCGCTTGAGGCGGCGCCGGCTCCTGCGCCTGCCCGGAGCGCTGCGCGGGAATCTTGCCGGCCGCGATGTCGTCGTACCAAAGCTTGTGGTGCTCGGCCGCCCATTCTTCATCGACCCAGCCGGTCTTCATGGCCTTGTAGGCGCCGCGCACGCCCACCGTGCCCATGTAGATGTGGCCGAACAACATGGCCATCATGATGGCAGTGGCCGTCAGGTGCGCCATGTGGACGATCTGCATCTGACCGCGTGTATCACCGAATCCGGGAATCAGCTTATCCAGCACCAGCCCGGAGGCGACGGCGATCAGCCCCGGAAAAAACATGCCCCACCAGTACATCCCTTTTTCCGCCGGGTTGAAGCGGTGCGACGGCACCTGTTCCTTGCCCAGCATACCGCCCGCGTTCTTGAGCCACAGGAGGTCGGAGAGGTTGGCGATGTTGTCCTTCATGAAGGTGATCAGCACGATCACCAGCGACACCGCGAACAGCGGGCCGGCAAAGTTGTGCACGTTCTTGAGCAAGTACGCCAGCCAGCCAAACAGATGCAGGCCAAGCACCGGTTGCAGGAAAAACTTGCCGAAGGCCATGACGATCCCGGACAACGCCAGCGCAACGAACGCACCCGCGTTGACCCAGTGCGCTGCCCGCTCGAATGGGGTGAACCGTTCGATCACCGGCGCCCCGTTGTTGTCGGCATACCCCATCTTGCCCTTGGCGACATAGAGCAGGATCAACGCCACCAGGGCGATCAGCAGCAGCGATCCACCGTAGGGAATCAACCAGTTGTTGCGCACCTGGCGCCAGGCCTCACCAGCGGAGGTGAGGCGCGAGCCGGGGTACTGGACCATCGGCTGGATCAGGTTGCCGGCCTCGGGAGCCTCCGATTTGGGCAGGCTGCTGTAACCCGTCACACCGCCGCCCACGGAGCGCCACATCGGCGCATTGTTGCCCGGTTGGACCTTGGCGCGCTCACCGTTGGTCTGCTGGGCGTAGTCGGGGTCAGCCGCCGCGTCTGGAGCGATCTGGAAGATGTTGGCGCTCTGCACACCCGCGAGCGATCCGGCGGCGGCAGGAGCGGCTGCGCTGGCCACTGGGCTCGCAACGCCGGCAGCCGCGCCGCCGTCCTGCGCCCAGGCAGAGGGTAGCCCCCCCAACACCAGGGCAGCCGAGAGAAGCAACTTATGGAGCATCCGAGATACCTCCCGCATTCAGCGTGGCGTGATGCGCGTGTATTCGTTCTGGCCCCACTGGCCACGCGCCCGCAACTCATGCACCCATGAAGTCTCGTCGCCTGCCTTCCAGCCTGGCGCCGTAAACGCTGCGACACCTGTACCCTGGTAAGCGGGGCTGCCGCGCGAGCCCCCGCCCTCCGCTAGGTTTTGAGGCTTCTCGCCACACCCGCCAAGCAGCCCAAGCGCCAAAGCACCCATCAGCAACTGAAGTTTCATGATCGGGTCCCTTCCGGTTTGGCGTTCTTGTTGGTGCCGTAGGCTGTGCCCCAACCCCAGACTTCCGCACCCTTGCCGCGCATCACCACGCGTTGGCGGAAGATGTCTGCGACCATGTCCCCATCACCTGCCAGCAACGCCTTGGTGGAGCACATCTCGGCGCAGGCTGGCAGCTTGCCCTCGGCCAGGCGGTTGCGGCCGTACTTCTCGAACTCGGCCTGGCTGCCGTGCTTCTCCGGACCACCGGCGCAGAATGTGCACTTGTCCATCTTGCCGCGCACGCCGAACTGGCCTTTGGACGGGAACTGCGGCGCACCGAACGGGCAGGCGTAACTGCAGTAGCCGCAGCCGATGCATACGTCCTTGTCGTGCAGCACCACACCTTCGTCGGTGCGATAGAAGCAATTGACCGGGCATACCGCCATGCACGGCGCATCCGAGCAGTGCATGCAGGCCACGGAGATTGACTTCTCTCCGGGCACACCGTCATTGAGCGTGACCACACGACGGCGGTTCACACCCCAGGGTACGTCGTTCTCGTTCTTGCAGGCGGTGACGCAACCATTGCATTCGATGCAGCGCTCGGCATCACAGATGAACTTCATTCGTGCCATGTCGGTGCTTCCTTACGCTTTCTCGATCTGGCAGACCGTGGTTTTGGTTTCCTGCATCATGGTCACGGAGTCGTAGCCATAGGTGGTGCCGGTATTGACGGCCTCGCCGCGCACGATCGGGTGTGCCCCAGCCGGGTAGTAGGCCAGCATGTCAGCCCCTTGCCAGCGGCCAGAGAAGTGGAACGGCAGGAACACGGTGTCGGCTGCCACGCGCTCGGTGACCAGCGCCTGCACATTCAGGTGACCGCCCGTTGGGGTGTTCACCCACACCCGGTCGCCGTCGGAGATACCACGCTCGGCAGCGGCCTTGGGGTTGAGCTCGACGAACATCTCCTGCTGCAGTTCGGCCAGCCACGGGTTGGAACGCGTCTCCTCACCACCGCCCTCGTACTCGACCAGGCGCCCGGACGTCATGATGAGCGGGAACTTTTCGTACAGCTTGTCGGCGATGTTCTTTTCCTGCACGGTCTTGTAGAGAGTGGGCAGGCGCCAGAAGGCTTTCTTGTCGTCGTGCGTGGGGTACTTCGCCACCATGTCCGGCCGCGTGCCGTACAGCGGCTCACGGTGCTGGGGAATCGCGTCCGGGAAATTCCACACCACGGCGCGTGCCTTGGCATTGCCGAAGGGGTAGCAACCGTGGTTCTTCATCACCACGCGGATAATGCCGCCCGAGGAATCGGTCTTCCAGTTCTTGCCGTCGGCTGCTTTCTTCTCTGCATCGGTAAGCTCGTCCCACCAGCCGAGTTTCTTCATCAGCACGTGGTCGAACTCGGGATAGCCCGTCGTGATGTCGGCGCCCACCGAATGCGAACCGTCTTCGGCCAGCAGGTTGACACCGTCCCTCTCCACCCCGAAATTGGCGCGGAAGTTGCCACCGCCGTCCATCACGTGCTTGTGCGTGTCATACAGGTTGGGCGAACCGGGGTGCTTGAGTTCCGGCGTGCCCCAGCACGGCCACGGAAGCCCGAAGTAGTCGCCGGTCATGTCGTAGCCGGTCTCGCTGTCCTTGACCGTGCCCTTGCATTTGAGCGTCTTGACGTCGAACGCCGCCATGTGCCGCATGTGGGCCTTCACGCGCTCAGGACTGATGCCGGTGTAGCCAATGGTCCAGACACATCTGTTGATCTCGCGCAGGATGTCTTCCGGCACCGGCTCGTCCATGCCGCCGACCTTCTGCATCTTGTAGTTCTTGACCAGCTCCTGGCCGAAGCCCAGCTTCTGTGCCAACTGGTACATGATCATGTGGTCGCTGCGGCTTTCCCACAGCGGCTCGATCACCTTCTCGCGCCACTGCACGGAACGGTTGGACGCCGTGCAGGAACCGCTGGTTTCGAACTGCGTGGACGCCGGCAGCAGGTACACAGCACGGTCAGGATTGACTTCGCTGCCTTGCTTGGCAGGCATGGCCGCCATCGACGCGGTGGCCGACGGGTATGGATCAATCACCACCAGCAGATCGAGCTTGTCCATGGCCGTCTTCATTTCAAGGCCACGGGTCTGCGAGTTGGGCGCATGCCCCCAGAAAATCACCCCGCGCAGGTTGGACGGCTGATCGATCAGGTCGTTCTTCTCCAGGATGCCATCGATCCAGCGGCTCACGGTGATGCCAGACTTGCCCATCATGCCCGGCGCATAACGACCCTTGATCCACTCGAAATCCACGCCCCAGGCGTTGGCGAAATGCTTCCAGGATCCTTCTGCCAGACCGTAGTAGCCCGGCAGCGAATCCGGGTTGGGGCCAACGTCGGTGGCGCCCTGTACGTTGTCGTGGCCGCGGAAAATATTGGCACCGCCACCGGAAATGCCCACGTTGCCCAACGCGAGCTGCAGGATGCAGGAGGCGCGCACCATGGCATTGCCAATGGTGTGCTGGGTCTGCCCCATGCACCAGACAATGGTGCCCGGCCGGTTCTTGGCCATCGTTTCGGCCACGCGATATAGGTCGGCCTCCTTGACGCCGCTCACCTCTTCCACCTTGTCCGGCGTCCATTTGGCAAGCACTTCTTCCCGTACCTTGTCCATGCCGAAGACGCGGTCGTTGATGTACTTCTTGTCTTCCCAGCCGTTCTTGAAGATGTGGTACAGGACGCCGAACAGCACCGGAATATCGGTGCCGGAACGGATCCGGACGTACTGATCAGCCTTGGCCGCGGTACGGGTGAAGCGCGGATCAATCACGATCATCTTGCAACCCGTCTCCTTGCTGTGCAGCATGTGCAGCATGGACACCGGGTGCGCCTCAGCGGCGTTGGAGCCGATGTACAACGCGCACTTGCTGTTCTGCATGTCGTTGTACGAGTTGGTCATCGCGCCATAGCCCCAGGTGTTGGCCACACCCGCAACCGTGGTCGAATGGCAGATGCGCGCCTGGTGGTCGCAGTTGTTGCTGCCCCAGAAGCTCATCCATTTGCGCAGCAGGTAGGACTGCTCGTTGCTGTGCTTGGACGAACCCACCACGTAGACGCTGTCCGGACCGGATGCCTTGCGCAAATCCAGCATCTTGGCGGAAATCTCGTTCAGGGCCTGGTCCCAGCTGATGCGCTCGTACTTGCCATTGACGAGCTTCATCGGATAGCGCAGACGGTACTCGCCATGACCGTGCTCGCGCAGTGAGGCTCCCTTGGCGCAGTGCGAGCCCATGTTGATAGGGGAATCAAATACCGGCTCCTGCCGCACCCAGACGCCGTTCTCCACCACGGCGTCCACTGCACAGCCAACCGAGCAATGCGAACAGACGGTACGGCGCACCACCACCTGGCCGCTACCATCCACGCTGTGAGCGGCCGTGTCGGCCGCATCCGCCTTGCGCACAAGCGCCAGCTGCGATGCTGCCAATCCTGCACCGACACCCAAGCCCGATCGACGCAGGAAACCGCGCCGATCCATGGTGGGTAGGGCATGCGACAAACCACGGCGCAGACTCTGCACCAGCGATGCACCGGCAGTCGTGCGGGTGACGGCATCGGATTTCTTGGTCAACAACATGGCGGGCTCCAAACCTCTCCAACCAGATACAGACAACGGTCAGCGCGCTTCAGACGCGCGCCGTCTTGTAGTAGCGCTTGACGTGCTCGGTCAGCGCATAACCCCCACCCTTCTCGGGCGCAGGCCGACCGGTCGTAGGAGCGGGTTCGGCACGGCGCGGCACAACAGGAAGCGCAGCCGCGGCCACTGCTGCCGCCCCAGCAACACCTGCACCGGCGAAGAGCACCCGGCGGGAAAGCCGATGAGAGGGTTCAGAGGTTTTCATGCATGGGCTCCGGTACGTTCGCCTAGGAATATGTTTGCATAGCTTTTGGCTTGATCATACTCAAGCCCTACGACCGTTTCAGCGGGAAAACCCGAATCCAGGCCGCGCTACTCATTTGGCAGCTTGCGATCCGTGATCGCCATACGGCCTTCGAACCGTTCGACCCACACTGGGACCGACCGCTAGAGAAGGTCGAAGCCTTGTGCCTCTACGGCCATGAACGCGCGCGTGAATTCGGCCACCGCCTGGTAGAAGTGCGCCGCGGGGTGACCCGTCAATGCGTCGCAAAACGCCGGCACCCAGGGCTGCAGATGAGCGGTGAAAAACTGCTGCTGGCGTGCAAGATTCGCTACCCCGACGTCCTCTCCTGCGATCAGGTAGCGCATCACCTCGCAAAGGTAGGCTATGTGATCTTCAGTCTCTCCCATGCCCGTCGCTCGCGCAAGCCCCAGATCGGCAAGGTCCCGGCGAAGACTGGCCAGCGGCCTTTCGTTCAAGAAACCCGCGATGTAGTGGGAGCCGAACAGGTAGACCTCTGGTTTGCCCACGCCGCCGAAGAGCGCATCGTGCTCACTGGCTGTTCCGGCATCGCCCTGCGCTCGCGCCGCACCCACCAGTTGGCGCCAAGGCTCCTCCAGAAACGCCCCGCTTGCAGGCGCCTCGGTGGCTGCCAGACGCAGATTCGCCAGCAGTTCGGGAGTGGGCGGGGCGTAGTACAGCGCCGCCAGCAACCCGTAGATCTCTGCACGCGCAGTCTCTTCATCCAGGCCAGCGTCGTGCAGGCTCAATACGGATTCCGGGGACTCGCTCATCGCAAACCTCGCAAGTTTTTGCCATCCGGCACGTCTTCGATACCGAGCTCGTTGGTGCCGCGGTAAATGTCGATCACGCGGCAATCGGCGCACATCTTCAGGCGCTCCGCCGCAGCTCCCTGAAACATCGCGTGCCCGGAAAGACGGCTGAGCATGGCTTCGATTGCCTGAAGGGTGCCGAAGGGCTTGCCACAGCGTACGCAAACATAGGGCTGCGCCGCATTCAACACCTTGGGCTGCTTGCGCTCGGGCGAAAGCAGCAGCCGGGGCTCCAGCTTGATGGCGCCCTCCGGGCAGGTCTGCGCGCACAGGCCACATTGGACGCAGTTCTTCTCGATGAAGCGCAGCTCTGGCCGCTCGTCCGCATTGTCCTGCAGTGCGCCCGCCGGGCAGGCTCCCACACACGCCAGGCACAAGGTGCAGGTGCCCGTGTTGACGGACACCGCGCCCAGCGGAGACCCGTCAGCAGGCAAGGCAATTGCCGGTGGGCGCGCGCTTTCTGCAACCGGTGAGTTCGCCATCAGGTGCTCAAGCGCCATTTCCAGCGTGGCTCGTTTGGCTGCTTGTGCGGCAAAACGCGCAGATTGCGCAGGACCATGTTGGCGTGTTTCACCCAGACGTCGCAAGTCCGCATCCAGGTCGAGCGCGTTCTTCGGCCGGATAAGCACAAAATGCGTGCCCCTGAAACCCAGGCCATGCAACACGGCCTGCGCCACAGCCATCTGATCCTGAATCGCCTGCAGGTACTGAGGCGCGTCGTCCTCGGTGGCCAGCACAACGATTTGTCGTGCGCCCCAGGCTATGGCGGACAGCCACAACTCGACGCCAGTACTGGCCATATGCCAGAGCGCCACCGGAATGACCTGATGGGGTACACCGTGCGCCAACCTGAGTTGCGCAGCACGACCAAGCTCATCCACCAGCGCCAGACCACGTTGTCGGTTGTGCAGCAGCAGCGCGGGATCCTTGCCACCAGCAGCCAGATAGGTCTGCAGCATCGTGCGCCACTGGTGTCCCAGCTCCTGCGGCCTTGGATAGGCGTAACTCATGGCGCCCGTCGGGCACACCGTGGTGCAAGCACCGCAGCCGACACACAGGTGCGGCTCCACTCGTACCTCACCCCGGCCTTTCAAGCTGGTGATAGCCTCGGCCGAACAGATATCGACGCAAGCACTGCACCCCACTGTCTCATTGCGAGCGTGTGCGCAGATCGAAGCCTGGTACTGGAAGAAGCGAGGCTTCTCGAATTCACCCAAGAGTTCGCGCAGACGCAGCGGCACGGCCGGGTCTTCGCCGTCCCAGCGCAGATAGCCCTGAGGAAGCGCGTGTTGCAGGAATGTGGGTGTGGCGTCGGCAGGCCGCAGGTCCAGGATCAGGTCGAAACGCTCCGCGCCCAATTCGGCGGTCCTATCAAAATTGATAGCGCCCGCCGCCCGACACGCCTGGACACAAGCCCGATGGGACTTGCAAAGTGCGAGATTCACCTGGTAGTCAAGTCCGATGGCATTTTCCGGACACACCGCCACGCACGCATTGCAGCGCGTGCACAGATCGAGATCGATCGGATTGCCGGCCTCCCAACGCACGTCAAAGGCCCCCAACCACCCCTCGATCGACAAGAGTCGCCCACCCAGCACGGGCCAGCGACGCGCCTGCACCCCGCCCGCACTACCCGGACCGGTGGCAAACAGCGTGGGGTGCAATGGCCCCTCCAGCAGCGCTGCAGCCCGTTCTGCTGCATCCAGGTTGCCGATCACCAGGAGTTGGCCACCACTTGCGTAGCTGGCTGTCGGTACCGGCTCGGGCTCCGGCAAATGCGCCGCTGCGAGCAAGGCCGCGATCTTGGGTGTAGCCTGCTTCGCGTCGCGACTCCAGCCACCGGTTTCACGGATATTGACAAAGCGCACGGCCTGGGCTCGGACCCCGTCGGTCTGCCCCGCAACCTCAGAGAACAGGCGTTGCTCCTGCGTGCAGGCAACAAAGACCGGCTCTTCAGCTTGCACCGCGCGCTGAAACGCCGGGACCTCTCTTCGACAAAGCGTGGAATGAAGGGTCAGCGTCTCATTCAGGCTTCGGCCAAGGGCTGGCGCGTCCAGCGGCATCGTCCGGTTGCAATCGCAGATCAGCGTCGGCATGGTCTGCAACTCCGTCCGCAGGCGGCCCCAAGGTAGGCAAATCTTTGCATACGGCGGATGGTGCCATATTGTCGGCAGGCGTCGTTGACGAAAGGACTTCCACGCGGTCCGACTCGCTGTGACCGGGATCACCTAGGTTTGCATGCACTTGTCCATGCTCGCCAGTCTGCTGCACCTCTTCCAGCATGCCTTCAGTTCGAGCGTCCGTCCTCGTCCTGTCGGGATCTTCGTCCACGAGCTTCATGAACCGTGCGCTGGCCATGCGTCGCAAGGTCGCCGCAGGCAACGGATCCGGCTGGGTGTAGTCGTCGATATAGATGTCCAGCCCATCCATCACGTTGAAATGCGGATCGGCGAA
>ERZ795053.2476-NODE-2476-length-22267-cov-9.285566_pt1 | contig 22267 bp, 13 predicted proteins | sample MGYA00375137_ERZ795053 | MGnify/ENA primary metagenome ERZ795053 (study PRJEB30182, sample SAMN05720284) | activated sludge metagenome | isolation source: Anaerobic digester | place: Hong Kong | collected 2014-12-17 ...
AGTCGGCCTTTCAAATGGTCGTTTTCTCGCCAGATGTAGAGTTCTTTTTTGGGATTAAAGATTCTCATTTCTTCTATTCTGTCGTATTCAAGTTGTTCATTTTCTATGTATTCGATTTGCCGGTTTGCATATTTTCCGAATTTGGCTGTGTCTTTGAATAGTGTGAATACGGTGGCTTGTTCAAAGTTTTGGTTGATTCGTTCCATAATTTCTTCGGATGTTTGAAATTGATAATGTGTGATTTGTTCTTTGCATGTTGCTGTTTTCAGGCCGATTTCAGACATGGATGTTTTCCCCCTCTCTGACTGTTTTGTTAAATGCTGTTACGTATTGCTCGAGTTGTGCTTTTTTGTCGGATTCTATTTGAACGGTTGTGCTTTGCAGGATGTGATAGTCTTGGTTTTTGTAGTTTATTTGCGCTGAATCTCCGATGAAGATGCCTCGGCCGATTGATTTGCCGCCTCCTATGGGAAGATCACCTGTCATGAGGTCTTTCATGATTAGTAGGGCGAGGCCGGCTTCCCATTCTTTGCAGTTTTTAATGGTGTAGCTGATGGTGAACAGATCATCGGAATCAGATGGCCATAGCGGCATTTCATCAAAGAGGGCTGTTTTGATGGTGCCTCCTGTGAAGCGGTCAATTTTGATTCTGGCTTGTATGCGGTCTACCTCTTGGTTGATGTTTTTGTATGTTTCTTTGGTGTAGAATCTGCTTTTTATTTTTTCTCCTTCCTGGTTATCTGTGTCTACAGTTCCAAAGAGGCTTTTGATCATTTTTTCAGTTTTACTTTCGTTTTGACAGAGGGTGTGGATGATTTTTTCTGCCCTTTGTCTGAGTGCCCCTTTCACTGAGCTTCCGGGCAATACGGCTTGTCCTTGGCTGGTCATATAGGAGGCATCCGGGGCATTGGGATCAGCTGAGTAGGATCGGATCAGTAATGAGGTTTTTAGTTTCAGGTTGATGGCGATGGTCAGGTCGTTTTCTGTTTTCTTTTGGTAGCAACCGTTTGTTGCAAGGTCTTTTTCGTATTGTGTTTTTTCTTTTCCTTCCAACCAGCTGATGACATCGGTTTTTTGTCTGAAATCAAATACTGTAATATGAGTTTTGCGTAGTTTGACTTTTCCGTATCCTTTGGTATTCATAGCTCCGATTGAGAATTCTCCGCTTTCCAGAAGAAATTTAATGGTGTTAATCATTTTTTTGATGATGGTTTCATCGTCAAGTTTTGTTTGTTCGATGATGATTTTGAATTTGAATTTGGCGCCTTTTGAAAGCGCTTCGTGGTCGAATTTCGCTCCGTCTGCCACCAGTCCTGTTTTTGGGTCGATGCGTATGCCGTCTCGCAGTTCAATCGTGTAATTCGGATTGATTTTGGCATCAGAAAAGTAGATGGCGCTTTTCACGGTTTTGTCTTTGCCGTTGATGCGGAAGGTGTCTCCCCAGATGGTTCGGATGGCCTCTCTATCTTGTTGTAAATCGTGTTCTTCAAAGAGACTGTGTCGCAGGCTGCCTGCTATGGAAGTGGCTGGGATATAGGGATTGGCGTTTTCATCTTTTTGGAGGATGATATCGATGTCGTCAGATTGATCTCCAGTTCCAATGATGAGCGGGCTTAAGGTCTTCAGTGTTCCACTGATGAGCCATTTTTTGAGGATTTGTCTCATTTTACTCACCATCCTTTTTTTGTTCTTTGTTGATTTTTCTTAATCTTCGCATGAGTCCAGATAAGTATCTTTGGGTGTATTTAAATTGTTTTGATTGCTGCTCAATGTCTGGCAGATAGTCTCTGACATCGCTGAAATCGTATTGGATTGTTTTTTCACCGTTCAGGATTTGATAAAGCGTTCCGGATGTTGTTCGGCATTTTTCAAGTTGTTTGGTTGCATGGTTTCGCAGTGGTTTTAGTTTATTTGTTTTGAACACTTCAAAGCTTTCGCTGTCTTTGACCATCATTTCCATTTTGGACAGTAGGCTGTTGGTGGGGATCATTTTGACATTTCTTTTTTTGATGGCTTCTCCGTCCCGGATGACTTTTTCGTCTATTTCTTTCAGTATTTGTTTTTCTGTGATTTTGTTGATCACGTTTTTCATGAATTCAGGGGTGTGCTCGGGTTTTTGATGTCCCTGTTTTTCCTTCTCCTGTGAATTTATGGAACAGATTTCTTCGTTGATGTCTAAGATGGCAATTTCTCCAAATCCTTCGTTTTTCCTGCATCCCATACCCTGTTCCAAGTGATTTTGGATGGTTTTTAACGTTGATTCGCTTGGGTTCTCCAAGAATCGGAGTGTGAATGTGCTGCCCGGTTGCATGGCTTTGACATTGGGAGTTTTCATCCCCCATATCCTGCGATAGTTTTCAATTTCCATGGTTCGTATGAATTGATGGGTTATTTCATGTGGTGTGTCTAGGTTGAGTTCTTTGTCCAGTTGTTTCAGTGACGGTTCATAAAAACCGTTCTCGTTTCTGAGGATGACCGGCGATTTAAAAAAGAAAGTGATGGTTTGTCTGTTCATTGAGATTGTCTGGGGTATCTGTTCCCGATAGGAGAATGTCACTTTCCCGTATTCGGTGTTTTTTGATCGTCCGATGGATAGGGTTTGAAGTGTATTTAAAAAGGTTGTCAGTTCATGATAGAGGTGGTCTTCGCATTTGATGTGTCCTTTGAAGTATTGGCCACTTTTGAGGTATTCATAATGGAATATGCCTCCTTCTTCTTCTTTTTCTTTTATTGTTGTGTTGATATGAAAATGAATGCCTTTTTCCGGGGTTAGCTTTTCGTACCCATTTTCTGTTTGTAATAGATATGAGGCTATGGGTGATGTGTTGAGCGAACTTTCTGTCAGTGGCATGAAATGGTATTTTTCGCTTGATTTTTCTTTTTGGATGGCCATGGGTGCCTTGAAGGATCGCTGGCTTGTTTTTTTGGCGATGGTGGCATCCATATAATTCACCTGATTGGATAAAAAAAGTGTGTTGAACAGTTCATCTTGTTCGTTGTTTCGTAGATAGTGGCTTGCCAAAGCCCCGAGAATGACGTATCCGGGGATGTAATCTCTCGATTGTACCGTGTTTTCATCACTGCTGCTGTATGTAAGGATGACCGGAGATTCTAATTTGAGGCTGTACTCGATTGACCGCATCTCAATCCTCTCCTTTCAAGGCTTTTATGGCTTTTGCGTCAGCTGCTTGATCGACAGTGCATTCGATTTCTCCAAATCCACGGGTTCTGTTTAATCCGGCATATTTTAAATTTTTTATAGATAGCACTAATAATGTTTCGATTTTAGTTGTCAATGGCCCTGGTTGGATTTCAATGGTGCCTATGAAGGTATGGCCCGGGTTAAGAACCCGGATGGTTCTCAGCGAGTTGTCTTTTGAGACGCCTTCTTCGATGGCCGTTTGTTGTCTGATCCCTGATATGGCATCAATGATGATGTTTCTGTTTATTTTTCCTTCGCTTTTCTGAAATAACCATCGGGCGTGTTTGAGGTTGTCTTCATAATCGGGGATGGTGAGATCGTAGAATTTGCATGGGCTTTCTTGCCATGAATTGCCAAATACTTCGTCTACTGTGGCGATGTTGACTGTCATATCGCTTTCTGTGATCATGTTGATGACTTCAACTGCACTTTCTCGCAGCAGTCCTTTGAACCTTCTTGCGGAGATATAGGGGAAGCCGTTTTCGTCAAAGGCCATTTGGCTGTCTATGTAGGTTGAATCCGTTTCGCCGGTCGATAGGATCAACGGTGATAGGTTTTTTATTTGGACAGTGAGTGTTTGATGCTTCATTGTTATTTACACCTCCAAGCCAGTATGGGTTTTGGATAGAGCTCCATGATTTCAATGATGTCCATGAAGGCCGTTTTTTCCGTTTTTTCGCTGTTTAAGGTTTCATATTCCGCAAAGATTTTTCTGTTTTTGGGTATATTGAGTCCTCTGGCATTCAACTCGAATAGATATTTTTTTGTCTCTGTCGTCGAGATAGTCAGCACGTCTCGCAAACCTTTTCTTTTTGATCTGGGCCAATCCTCAAAGTGTTTGATACCCTCGGTCAGTTCATCGATGGTGTTTTCCTGCTCCGACATTGTTTCAACAAAATAGGGTCCAAAATGCAGCTTTTCGTCCACCAGCAAATCGATTTCTCCTGAAACACTGCTTTGGTGGATGTAGAAATCGATGGCTGAGTGTTCTGTGTCTTTATTCTTTTTAACCAGCCTTTTTGCCCTTTGACACAGGTCTTCTGCCATTTTGTACGATTGATAAAAGGGGTATTTTGTTTTGACATAGGCAATCCCGCCACATGCTGAGAATTTGAAGTGTTCCTGTGTTTTTGCACTGTTCATTTTTTTTGTCCATATGGTGATAAATTTCTCAGTCAGATAGAGTGCCAGATTCGCATTGCACACGAAGGTGACATCATCCCCGCCAATGACGATGGGTCTGATGGGTAATATTTCGTTGGCGTTTTTGATGATTTTTTCAAGCTCTTTGGTTTCTTTTATATTCTTTTCAAGTTCTTCTAATAGCTCTTCAAAAGACTCGTTTGTAATTTTTTTGACTGTCGCAGACAGTTGTCTGAGTTGATTGAGGTTTTTGCATTGCTGGAATTTCACACCCATGTTGTTGCCGTCGATGTGGACGACTCCAATCCAATTATCGCCATCTTTTTGTCCCAGTTTGTCTATTTCGGTGGTCAGTTTGTGTTTTTGAAATCTGTTCTTTATTGCTTGTTCTGAACGCAGGCGTTTGGTCTTGGATAGGGTTGAGATGAATTTTAATTCATGATCTGAATCGTGCAGACATGTATCAGCTGCTTCATTTGACAGAGGACAGTCTTTTGTGATGCCGTATTTTTGGAGTTTTACGTTCGGGAAGGATCTGTTTTTTGTTGCTTGTAATTGTTTGAAGATATCTAGTAAAAACCCGGTAAAATCTTTTTCTACTGTGTTTTGGTCTACTTTCTTATAGGTCATTCCCAGTGTTACACCCGGTGTTTCAATGAGGACTTTTCTTGAAAAATACCTCAAAAATGCCTTTGCCTGACTTTCTTCCGAGAAGAACAGCAAGGCGTTTCCGCCGCCGATGTAGCCCACTTCAACGGTTTCGCCACTTTCGAACAAGCTGCCTTTTGCATCTTTCCATTTCTCGAACGAAGTTTCAGGTAAGTTATTTTGTTGTTTGAGCGTTTCTTTAAGGGTTTCATCAAAGATTTGTTCGATGATGAATGAAGCGCCAAGGTTTTCGCTAAGCCGGTTACTGCTGAAAATATATTTTTGAATCGAAACGGTGTCTATTAAAACGGCAGTAATTTCGTTCATTTTACACCTCCGAAAAATAATAGCGTTTTCTAATTTTCTGATAGTAACATTGTATCACGAATGATTACATTTACTTACTTTTGTTAAAATAATAAATAAACCTTATTATTTGATTCGTTTTTTGATATTTGATGTTGTTTTTATCAATATAGGCAGTAATTTACTCATATGGGTCTTTTTGTGATCTTTTTTTCTGGCATATTCTGTTATTCAGTTTATTGTTGCTGCTTTTTGCCTGTATGAGCATCGATTTTATCGTCATTTGCGTGTTATAATAGTAAAAATTATGTTTGGTGGTGTTCATATTGAAGGAAATTGAAGTTTGCAATCAATATATCAAAGGTATTTCAACGCTGCTTCATGATTATTTACCCGGTGTGTTCCCCGCTGATTGCCTTTCTTGTGCAGCGGAGGGATTGTCACATACTTCGTATTCTCCTGTAAAATGGACTTTAAAGGCTTTTTTGCATGATAAATTGTTTGTTTTCAATGTTGATGATGGGTTGGAAATTTTGCCTCATCAGGGCATCATTAACCCTTTTTCAAAGGAGTTAATCACACCTCTTGTTTTGATTGAGAGGAAAAGTCGATTGATAGCGATGAAAATAGCAAAAGACGATACCTCCCCCAAGAATGAAATTGCCGGGGAAGATGGACAACGATCGGTTTCAGGCAGTAATAAAGTCAATGCTATGATTCTCGATGATTTTTTTGTGATTCGAGGGGCTTATCTGGCCAAGGCGTTGTTGATTGCTTCTCTGTTCATGGAGAGTTTTTTTATGAGTGAGAATGAGGGAAAGTCTTTATCCGAAATAGCCAAAAAACCGGCTTATGTCATTCGGGATATGGAGGAAATCAATCGTGTAAAACGTTCAGAGTCTTTTTTGATGAAGTTGGCCATGACTCTGAATCACACATTCAGGGGTACAGAACAGGTTCCCATCTATATTGAGGATGATCAAGGCGTGATAAAGAAGGTTCGATCGATTCAGTGTCAGGGGTTTTTGCCCTTGTTGGTCAAAAATAGCTTGCATCTTGAGAGTGAGAAGAGAAAGATTGTTTATCACTCCCAAAAGGTTTCAAAGGGTTTACGTCTGCCTCATTTTTCTCATTTGGGCAGGATTGATATGCTGGAGACCCCAGAGTCCGAATCCATCGGTTTAACTTTGTTTTTAGCCAGAGGAGCTGTTTATGATCCTTCTTCTCTTGTGATTCAATCGGCTGAAGCTGATTTGATTAAGCACCATCCCGATCAGGTTTTTTCACTTTCCAGTTCTTGTGTGCCTTTTCTTAATCATTCAGATGGCCCCAGAGTCTCAATGGGGGGGAAGAATTTGAAGCAGGCTATTCCTGTGTTGGGAGCTGAAAAACCTTTAATTACAACGGGCGTGGAGGAGAAGGCTGGTCTTGATTTTGGCGTGAATGCCCTGGTGGGGTATATGCTGTATGATGGGTTGAATTTCGAGGACGGTCTGGTCATCTCCAAAAGTTTTGCCCAGAAAATGGCTGTGACAAGAATCCGGGACGTGAAGAGTGCCTTTTTGATTGATTTTTACAAAAGAGAGAAATTTAGCTCGCATGTCACAAAGGGTGATTTTAAGGTTTTTCACAGTTTGATTGATCATGATGAGTCATTTCGTTATCGTGTGACTTACAAGTATAGATTCAGAGGGGTGGTTCGTGATGGCGATCCCCTCTTAATGATGTCCGTAGAGAAATCCAAATTGATTGAAAAGGGCGAGAGAGGCGGACAAGGAGCCCAGTATTCCAATAAATGGGTTCAAGAGGATTTTTCCATTAAAGAAAATGATGAGGTCAAATCCTATTCTAAACGTGTTTTGGTGAGTCACAGGGGACTTTACCCCGCTGTTTTAAAGGATGTTTTCTTCGATTTGAAAAAGCTTGAATATGCCCAAATTTTGAATATAAACGGCAGTCTCAAGAAGACGCATATCGAAAGCTGTGAAGTGGTTTTCAAGGTTGAGGAACAATTGCCTTTCGAGATAGGTGATAAACTGACGGGCAGACATGGAAATAAGGCAACGGTTTCAAAGATTTTACCGGATGAACGGATGCCAACGGTTGTGATTGGCGGAAAGTCTTGTGTTCTGGATGCGTTAATCAGCCCCATGAGCGTGATGAGTCGAATGAATCTGGGGCAGCTTCTGGAGGTACACGCTTCAGTTGCGTATGGCGAGAGGACGTTCAAACCGTTTGAGCCAGTAGATCAACAAGATCTTTTGCTCCGTTTGAAGTCGAAAGGTTCTGATGAATGGGGCTATTTTCGGCTGGAAGATGGCCGTCGTATTGCAGCGGGATATCAGTATATGGTGCGTTTGGATCATTGTGTGCGCAATAAGCTTCATGTGGTTCGCCATGCAAGGGTGTCTGAGTTAAATGCGCAGCCTTTAAAAGGCCGAAAGCGATTTGGAGGTCAAAGAATCGGGGAGATGGAGTATTGGACGTTGTTTAGCCATGGCGCTTTGAATGTGATTGATGATTTTTCCAGGACGAATCTTCTTGAAGATGATCCGCAAATGAAGCCACTCTATTCTTCATTTCAGGAAAAGCATGTTCAGGTACTGGAAGGTTTGATGACCATGGCTTCTTTTGGTAATATTGAAGATGCCAAAAAGGACTTTACCCAAAGTTTTGTTGTGGATTCGAGATCTGAAAATGATCAGTTGCAGACAAGTTTATTCAGCTCTGCCTATAAAGATCGTTTAGCAAAGGAGAAATTTGATCGCCAGTTTTTAAAGTTTATGCGTAAGAACAGAAAAAGGGGTTTCCAATTATTGAAGGGTAAAGATGGTTATTTACGAAAGCATATGCTGGGAAGGCGGATTCACTTTTCCGGCAGGGCAACGATCAGTCCAGATCCTGATTTGGCTATCGAGTTGGTTTATCTGCCCGTGGACATGGGCATTGAGTGGTTTGGTCATCTGTCCGGGTTGACCGGGAAGTTTACGAACAAGCAAATCCAGAATGCGAAGCAAGGCGATTATTCTCTCAGAAAACAAATGGCTTCCGATTTGTCTCAGTTTGTTCGATTTGCCGATTTTTTGGTGATTTTAAACCGTCAGCCTTCTTTACATCGTCATAGCATGCAGGCATTCTACCCGATCTTTTGGGAGCATTATTCCATCGGTCTGCCTACCATGGTCTGTGAGGGGTTTGGAGCAGATTTCGACGGGGATACGATGGCATGTTATTTCCCGGTTTCTCAGTTTAGCTCCGATGATGATCGGCGTCAATGTACCCATCAGGAGTTACTTAATATGCTGCCTACTCAGATCCCCTATCGTTTGGGTGATCGGGGTTTGGCTTGGAGCAATGCTCAGGATTTCGCCTTTGGTCAGTATGAGATCAATCAGATCGGAAAAGAAGCCGTAACAGACGAGATTAATCGTATTGTGAGTAGCATCGATTGCACAAACAGACTAAATGCCTATAAAAACAAGATTATCCAAAAATCCACTGAGGGAGAATTGAGTATTTCTTTCTTTGATATTTCAACCCCTTTGAACGATGAACATCCAGGCCCCTTTTTACATGTTTTTAAGGACTCCGAGGCAAGGGGTAAAGATAAGCAGTTTAACCAGATGGCAAAATCTATTGATATTCTTGGGCCAGATGCCATGAAGAATTTTGGAGATGGTTTGACTTTGACAGATTATATCTGTACCCGTAAAACGGATCATCTGCAGGGTGTGATCCCTTATCCCATCGCCGTTCGTTCACGAAATAATCTCATGGAAAAGAAGCTGTCTGTAGCCAGTGCCGGTTATTTCACAAGAAAACTGGTGTCTTTTCTGTATCCGTATGCTGTTAAGGCTGAAGATTGTGGAACAGATCGTCTATTGGAGTTTACCAGGGAGCAATTTGATCAGTTGCATAAAGAATCTGATGGGAAATTCTCACTGAAACGTCTGATTTTAGGCCGGTTTATCAAGCGAAACGGGAAATTGGTTTTGGTGGATGAATCCATTTTGCAAGATATCGAGAAAGAAGACTGGCACAGCATTGAAATGCGTAGTCCGGTTACCTGTAATTGTCATGGGGGAGTGTGTTCTAAATGTTATGGGGCTGATATTTCCAAACCGGTAATCTGCAAAGAGGCTTTACCTGGTATTGGTGATTTTGTGGGTCTGAGTTCAGGCCATTCTTTGGGTGAATTCGGAACCCAGTTGTCCATGAAGACATTTCAAACAGGACAATCTTTTACTCCGGATGCGCTTTCACGGTTGTTTTTCTCACGGTTTCAGTCTAAAGAAAAGGATAATAAAAAGATTAAGATAGTCGATTATTATGGCTATCTCATGAAGATTGCCCGTGAAAAAGTTGATAAGAAATCTTTGTTTGATGCCATCGGTACTTTTTCCATTCATCTTGAGGTTTTATTTGCATATCTTGTCGAAAAGGAAATTTTTTCAGAGGCTGAGATGAAACAGATGTTTAAGCATGTGGATCAGGTGGGGATTTTTTCATCTTTGTCTTTTGAATCCTTTGAGGCGATTTTCAAAAAGAACTTTTTAGAGGGTGTTCAAGATACATTAACTACAGACGAATTTTCCCCGTCTATCGGGTATATGTTTGCCAATCCTGTGACGAAGAAGGTGTTCCGCAATGGCTAAGCAAAGAAGTCAATCTAAAGGTACCGTTCAAAGTGTGTCTAAAAGAAAGAAGAGAGATAAGGTTTTGGCACGAATCAGCAGCGAGTCGCTTCAAGCTGTTTTAACAAATCCCATTTCAGATTATGAACTGGAAGATTTGAGTGAACAAGAAGTTATTGAAGAAGTGGCATTACCCGAGGAAAATGATGAGGAGATCATTACCGAAACTTTCGAGGAGGATTTTAATCCGAATGAAGTTTATGATCCCTTTGATTTTAACCCCCAGTGTCATACCTCAAGGATCACTCAAGAGAATAACATGATCTTTCTCAAACGACATGGGGACCGGATGCAATTGTTTTTGAATGGCAACTTGAGAAGGTCTATTGTGTCTTATCAGAGGCAGTATGAGATGAATAACACAATCGATATGCAAGAGAGACTAAGGTTGTATCATTTATTCATGAAACCCATATTTACTTTGCGTATGAAATATTTTCTTCAGGAAATACTTGACGGTTTTTTCCCCTTTGAATTGGATGATTTCGATTTTTTGTCTTTATTGCCAATCTCCACTTCTCTTGAAATTGAGTCCTTTACAGGTGTAAGCAAAGAGACGGTGAGAAAGTATCTGAAAAATCTCTCTTTGCAATTGGAAAACGGTCTTTTGATATCATTTAATCTGATCACCCCGGAAGGTCTTTTATCCAAAAAGCATTATCATCACTTTCGACGAGTGATTGGGCAAGAGGATCACAAACAGGCTTTCGAGGAAATGGTAAAAAAAGGAATAGAATATCCACAAAGTGTTTTTCTCAAGAGTTTTCTGTTGTTTGATTTACTTGAAAAATGGGGGCTTTCCCACAAAGAAGTTGAAAAACTGACGGCAATGAAGGAATTTAAGGTATTAGTCAAAAATCTAAGAAATAAATAAGCGTCTGTGAAGGGGTGATCGGTGTTGACCAAAATAAAAATCAAATTCGATATGAATGATGATAATGCGATGGAGTTGATCCGAGAGATTATTTCTTCACTTCGCTCCACAAAAAAGGAAATGAATCAGATTGAAATTTTAGAGGTGGATAAGAAAGAAGATGTTCACTTGGTCAATATAGATGAAGTCGGGAAGATTGATGGGCAATCTGATAAAATATATTTTTACAATCAAAGTTTAAAAACAGACCGGATTCAAAAAATCGGAAATGAGTTTCCGATTCCCCTTGGATTGTTTTGCATAGACAAGTTCAAAAAAATTGGCATTGAATACACAGAGATAGCAAGATTTGAAAAGGTACTCAAGGATGCTTTTCGAAAGCGGTTGTATGATTCTCAGATGGAGAAATCAATCACAAAAGCACTGAATTGGAAAGTGGAATTAAATCGGGAGTTTATCCATCAGTCAAATTCTCAAGTATCTCTGCTTTCTGATCCCAGTATGCGTGAAGTCATGTTGCACACAAACCGTATTGCGGATTCGCTAAAAGAAGAATCAGATAATATGTTGCTGTTACGTAATGACGTCCAAAAAACTCTGGACAATATCACTGGGATAACCGGTTCTGATGAAGTGAATGATGTTCGTTCCTTTGTAGAATCTCTTTATGAACTCAACTGTGAAACGATCCATAAAAGGCATGTTGATCGAATCCCTTCGATTCTGATTGAAGGCTCGACCGGTACGGGTAAGACTTTGATTGCAAGATATATCGGGACTAAGCTTTTGTCCGAAAAGTATGAGGAATGTTTTTCAAAAATCTCGTTGGTTAATCTCAGCAAGGATACGATTGATATAGACCTGTTTGGCTGTGTGCCCGGTTCGTTTACCGGTTCAAGAATTCAAACGGGGAAAATGATTGCCAACTACGGCGGGGTTTTGTTTTTAGATGAAATAGGCGATATTCCAATTGAGATTCAGACTAAGCTGCTGACCTATATGGATGATATGAGTGTCCCCATGACGGGCTATGTTGCTCCCAAACCAATAAAAGTACCAATGATCCTAATCGCTGCAACAAACCGGAATCTTAAGTATGAAGTCATGAGTGGGCATTTTCGTGAAGACCTTTATCATCGGTTTACATACAAGATTCATCTACCGGATTTAACGGACAGAAAAGAGGATTTCCGATTCCTGTTGAGCTTTGCCTTGCAGAAAATGAACCGTAAATCCAAAATCAAAACTATCAGCATATGCGCCATTGAATACCTTGAAAAACAAGCATTTCCTGGGAATTTCCGGGAATTGGAGTCCAGGTGTTCAAGAGCCATTTCACTTGCCGAGATAGCCGGTAGAGATGTTTTGCTTAAAGCTGATTTTGAGGATTATTGATTGTTTATTGCAAAAGAAAAATAAAAATTAACAAAATGGCACAGTTTCCAAGCATTAAAAAAAGAGTTCCGATGAAACACATTAATGACCATTTTGTTTTTTTGTTTAAATTTTCAAGCTTTCCAGCAAATTGTTTGTTTGTTTCTGAAGATTTAAAAATAAAAAGATTGTATTTTTCATCAAACCGGTCTTCTAGATGAGAATACTGTTCAATTTTTTCTGCTAACTCTTCAGCCATTATTTTGGAGTTAGAGATAATTTCTTTTTGTGTTTTTTGCTGATGGTCTGTTTTTTTAATTTGTTCCGCTATTGAAGAAATAAGCTCTTTGATTTCATTTGATTTTTGAATACTTTCGTGAAACTGCTTTGAAATTTCAACTAGTGCATTTATTTCTTCTCTTTCATTACAAATGTTATTTTGTAAAGCTTCTAGATCTTGAGCATATTGATCGGTTTGCTTTTTTATCTCAATGAGTTTGTTTTCGATGAGTAATATTTCTTCTGTATTCAGATTCTCAATGAGATCGATAAAGTCTTTACTATTTTTGAAAAACGAATTGATCTCATTCTCATTTTCTTTTATCTCTTTGATGTTGTTTTTTTGAAGAGAAATCATGTCATCAATTTCATCACTCAATTCTTGTAAAGATTTCATTTGAATGGTTTTTAATGACTCAACCTTTAGCAATTCTTGGTTGGTTAGGTCTAATTTGCTTTGGATGGATAACTCTACAACTTCTCTGACTTTTTGATCCCAATGTATTTGAACGGTCTGATCAACTTGATTAGCCATTTGTTCTTGCCAGGTATTGGTGAGTTGATTGATGGAGTCTGAAATTGAAAATATCCGCTTATTCATTGATTCAATTTTTGAAATATCTTCATCTAAGGTTTGATAATCATATTCTCTTTTTTTCATTTGTTGTCTCCTTTAATGATTGACAATGCTTCTTCAATTTGTGATACCATTTCGTTTATCTTAATTTCACTTTTTTCGAGATGATGATTAATAGTATTCCTAATAAATCCAATGTGGTCTAGATTATTATCTCTTGCTAGATTACAGATATATAGATAAGAGTCTTCAGAATTATTCCATTTCTCTCGATACTCAATTAAATCTACTGGGCTTTTCAAAGTATTGTAGATTCTAAATAAATCAAGTGTATTCAGATCGTTAGAATATTTTTTAATACACCGTTCCACGTACATACGATCAGAGGCATAGTCAAATAATGCTATCGCTTGTCGAATCTCTAAAATACTTTCGTGATAGAGTCCCATGATCCTTTTAGAAGAATTATTTAAAAGGTGTTTTATTTCGTCATTCATCATGCCAAGGTGTGTTAATTTTTCGACTAACAGGTAGATGATTTCAAAAAGTTCTTCCATATCTGCTCCGTGATTTGCAAGTAAATTTGTTTTTTCAATTATTTTTTTTATCTGATATCCATTCCTGTTTTTAAGATTGGCTATATCTCCTATGATGCTTTTTGTCATTTGTTTTTGGTTGATTAAGTTTCTGCCGTTTTCCATCAAAAGTTTCTTTAAAATGACATCTTCCGGTTTTTGGATAATTATAAGTTCATTACGGTTTTCCAGTCTTTGTTTATTTTGGCCGTATGTTTTTTGATCCATAGCTATTAATACACTATATCGTGATCTTGTCAGGGATGTATAAAGGCGATAAACATCAATTGCTCTTTTCTGATCCGGATTTGGGAAAAGGTTGAACAAAACCACGCTATCAAATTCTAATCCCTTGATGTCTTCTGGAGAAAAAAAGGAGATTTTCGAAAGGCTTTCTTCTGTCAGGTACTTTTCTAATTGTGGTCTATTCTCAGTAGCTATAACAAATTGATAAAAATGACCAAACTCATTTTTATTCTCGTTGATGATTCTATTTATTTTTTTGCATAGCTCTTCTGGTGATACCACGACAATAACAGGTAAGTCTCCTGCTTTGGAATAGTTCTTTTTTGAAGCTGGATTCATTGGTTTGCTTGTTTCTGATGATTCAACAAAGTCTTTGTATATGTCGGTAATGATCTTTTCGGCTAGTTGCGCAATTTGAGGACTATTCCGATAATTATTTAATAACATCCCTTTTTCTATTATCAGTTTCTTTTTGTTAATTTCTGAGCAAATTTTCCCAAGTTTAAAATCGTTGATGTTTATTTTTTGATTCATATCTGCGAGAAAGACTAGTTTTTTATAGAAATTTCGTGGATTTTGACAGAAAAAGAAGTCAATGATGTGTTTAATCAGGTATATTGGTAAATCTTGAGTTTCGTCAACAATCATATTGACGTTGTGTTCTTTGATCAGAGCTTCAATTACTGATCGATTCTTGTAAATATTCTCAAATAGGTCATAATGGTCAAATAAATCTTTTTTTATCTGAATATAACATTTTTGGAAGTCTAGTTTCTTTAATAATTTGTAAAGCGACTCGTTTTCTAAGAGAACCAAATCTTTTGTTGGCATTTTTTGCATCGGTCTTATAAAGTTCACTATTATTGCGTATATTTGATCTAGGGAATACTCTTTTAACTCTTTATACTTCCAATTTTCAATTTCATTGTTGATAAATTTTCCCATTTTTTTCTTAATTTCATCGGGTTGGAATTTGTTTCTGTCGTTTCCTAGTAAATTGTAAAAGAAATCATCATGAGTTGCAATAAATAGTTTTGGTTGTTCTGAAAGTTCTTGAAAAACATCAGTCTGTTTTGTGACTTCGATTATTTTTGAATTTAAATTCAACAAAGTGAAATGAGTTAAGCACCATTTTCTCAATTCCTTTGTTGGAACCAATAGAAAGGTGTTTCTTTGATAAATTTCAAGAAACTTTCTTCCTATTTCTACAGCACAAGTTGTCTTACCGCTTCCAGCAGCTCCTTGAAAGATCCATACTTGTCTTTCATCCTTATTTGTTATTTCAGATATGTGCTCCATTTGTTCTTTGGTTTTCACAGAATAAAACAGATACTTTTCACGAAGAAGGATCTGTAAATCATCAGGGGTTTTTAAATATTGCTCTTTAATTTCATAAACCTTGGTGTTTTCAATTAAACCCTGATCCGTTGTTTCAGGAATGAAATGAACAGCCTCAACATCTTCGGTGTTGATTAGTTCGTCAATATTTGTTTTTAAGACTTCATCAGTAAATATCCGATTCATTTTTCTTACACGACTATAGGTATTTTCATCTTTTCTGTCGACCAGCAAAAGATCAAGAAATTTATCAGAATATTGAAAAAAAACACGATAATCATGTTTACAATGTTTTCTGAATATGGTATGTTTGGTGTTTTTAACCTTCACAATCCCAGAAAAGTCGTAATCTCGAAGTTGTTTATTGATTTTCAATAATTCTTCGACAATTTCTATATTGTAATTAATTGAAGCATTTCTGGCTTCTTCAGTTATTCTTACAACTTCTGCCATCCGATGCCTCCTTTGTCGTTAGATCATTAACAGTGCCGTGTTTTCTTTATCGCTTTTTAGAAGAAAGGATCGTCATTTGAGTCAGATAACTATCTCGGTTATCATGTGCTCATCGTTGTTTACTTAAAAAAGGACAAAATCTCATCAGTTGTATAGGCTGCCAATTTCTTTAAAGTTGGCAAGTGATTTTCAGGGTAATTTCTTGGGAAATGATCCTGTTTACTACCGGTATGTGAGATGTAGTTTCGTACCGGACTTAGTTCTTCCCAAATCATTTCTAATTCATTGATCTTTTCGCTGCCTTCTTTTGTGCATTCTTTCAAATTGCTTGTTATTTCTTTTGTGATGTCATCCCTAAGCTCATGTTTTAAGAAGGATTTTATTTGTTTTCCATAAAAGTAATAATTTATGATCAATTCTCTAAATAATACGATGGCACTTTTGTAATCTTCGATTTCTAAATACCATTTCAGAATGTTTTGTTCACGTATGATTTCTTGGGCATTGAGTTCAATTTCACTTTTTTGTTTCCAGCTGCACTTGACTTTTTCCAGATAACTTGAAATTTGATTTAACATTGTTTTAATCACCCAAGGATAATCAAAGAGTGCAAAAACATCTTCTTTCTCAAATTTTTCTATAATCTCTGTTAATGTCCATGCGCTTTTACCAACTGTATAGATATCAACTGAATTAAAGTGAACAGAAAATTCATTCATATATTTTGACATTTTGTTAATCAAGTTGATTTTTTTAAAGTCATCAGGGGAAGATGAAAGTGCTTTTAACTGTTGATATATTTTATCAAGCAGTTTGGCAAATTCTTTTCCTTCGCCCTTGTTAATAAATATCTTTGTCGCAAATAACCAATCAATAATTTCTGTTGAGGCATTTGCCTTTTCAAAAGAAAAACCTTCTTTTAATGTTCCCCTCGCATAGAGTACCTGTATTTCAATTTTAAATGTTTCTCTGAAAAATAATAATTCAGGATATAGGAGAAAAGGGATGTCTCTGAATGTATTGGTTATGTCCAAATAGAGTGTTTCAACCTCCAGCTTCCTTAATTTTTCAAAGAGTTCAGCAAAAAGATCTCTTTGATTGTTTTCTGAAAAGAATAGAAATTCGTATTGCTTGTTTGATATTCCCATATTTTCCAGTTTTTCTTTTAGACTTGAAGCATGCATTTCGTATGATTCTTTTGTGCAAAGAAAAAGGATAGCACCACTATCCTTGGGTGAATTTTTCAATAGGTATTTTGTTAATGCAATACCACAGAACTTTTCGTTTATCGTGTTGCCTTCTTCGAAACTGTATGTTGTATCTTGATAATTTGTTGTCCCAACAAATGAGATTAATTGCCATTTGTTTTTGGACGTTTTGTCCTCAGTTCTCATTAACAATTTTTATTTCACCTCACAGAATTCCCCCCGAGTTACTTAGGGGGAATAATCATAGTTTTTTTACAAAGTATCTTTATTTTTCACTTTTTTCTCTTTTACTTCAATTTCAATTTCGATGCTTTTCAAGCCGTTTTGAGAGATTTCATTGATCAAAGCCGTTTCAAATTCGTCTTTTACATCTTTTCTTAGTGTTTTTTCTATTTTTTCGTTTTCCTTTTCAATGATGTATTGGATGAACAATTTTCCCTGTTTCTGTTCATTTTCATCGTATTTTTCTCTATAAAATCGAGGGTAGCCCATGAGAACCGATGCGTGTTTATTGAAGTGGGGGAATTGTCTGATCTTGAATGCAAATCTTGCCAGTTGTTTGAGTTCATAAGGGATTTTAAAGTATTCTTCGTTGGTTCCGCATTTGACTATTTCTTCAATAACATCATAAACGGCATTTTCAAGATAACTGCCTTTCTTTTCAAGTTCTTCTGCCCAATCTTCATTTCCAGGGTCTTTCCTGAAGGCCTTTAATATTTTCATGGTTTTTTGGAGATCAAATTCAAGATTTAGGGATCGGATATAGTTATTGTACTGGTTCATTAGTTCTAAGGCAATATTATAGGATTCCATTGCAGTTCTTTCGGTTCTAATTCTTGAGTAGTCTTTCGATTGGGCTCTGTCGGCCTGAACATCTGTTCCGTCAATAAATCTTAGCCATTGTGCTGCGATTTGTGTTAATGGGATCCAATCGGGATCATGGTTAAAGGCTTTCTTTAGAACCTGTTCAAGGGATGTGAGATCCAAACGGAAGATTTTTGCAAATCGTTTATCTTTTCCGCCTTTATTCTTTATCTTCAGATAACCTCTATGGTATTTGCAAACCAGCTTGATTGCTGTTTTCATTTTTTCTAACTCTTGTTCATTTATCAGATCTTCCATGCCTTTTAACAACTGAAATTCTTTTCCTCTGGTTTTTTCTTCCAGCATTTGCACGGTGAGTTCGTTGTGAAGGTCTCTGACGACTCCGGGAAGACCGTCCAGGAACATTTTTCTGTCGTTTTCAAAATGCCAGATGGTGTTGGTGTGTCCCAAGTCATGTACGTTCATGGCAATTGCCAAAATAAAGAAGAAATGATCATGCAGCTTTTCGGGTATGCCTTTCAGAAAGGTATCTTTTCCGATGATGTTGATTAAATTATGAGCGAATTCCATTAGTCGTTTGCTGTGTCTTTGTGAGTGTTCGACTGTTTCAGGAATTTGATCGCCTATCCACTGCAGTGACCATACGTCTCGGATTTGATCACTGACGTAGTTTCGCCATTTCTCATTTTCAATATAGTTCAGGAAGTCCTCGCCATATCCCAACGGAATTTTTTTTGTTGTTTCATATGCCTTTTTAATGTCTTCCAGCTGAAGCAAACTCACTAGGTCGGATGATTGATTTTCTGTGCCTAATTGAGTGAAATCAAAGATGTTTTTAATGGATTGCGGTAAGGAGATGTATCGTCTATAGCTGATATTTTGATTTTCCAGCATATGAAAGAAGGCATAGTAGCCGTCTATTTTTGTACTGTCCCAATTAACCGGAACGGCAGGAAATTTGATCAGTTCCATGGATCTTTCTTGTTTGTAGAAAAAAGGCTTTTGACTGAACATACAGTACATGACTGCCATGATACCCGGGTATTTTTGACCAGATGCAATATCAAACAAGAGTTCTCTGTTGTTGCTTTTTTCTTTTTCTTGTACTGCGTTGATTCCTTTTTGAATTTCAGCGTAGGTTTTGTTGATCATTTCTCTGCTTTTAGAGGAATATTTGATTGGTATGGGCTCGCATTTGATTTTTAGAAAACGTTGCGTGTAGCTTTCTAAATCTTTGTAGATATCAGGTCGCTGATTCTGTTCATCCCTGAATCTCGGAGGTTGGTTGTTTTCATCATCTGGAAATACAAAATAATAGGCTTTCTGAACTGCATATCCGGCTTGACGCAACAAATACAGACTATCTAGCTCTGCAATGGAAGCAACAGCCGTATCTTGGTTATGTTCATTTTTGTATTTTAATTGTCCCTTTATCAGATCTTCGTAGTCATCGCTTTCTTCACGATGGGTTTGTTCGCTGTATTCCCTAAATGTTCTTTTGTAGCTCTTGAGTGAATTTCCCTGCAAGGCTATTACAGCAACCGGACCGACAAGTCTGTTTTCGATGAAACTGATGGCTTTTTGAGGAATAGGAATGGCATTTTCGATGTTTTTAGCCGCTTCGTAGGCATGAGTGGCAATGTTTTTGTTTTTTAAAAGGTTGTATTCTTCTTTTGTTTGATCTTCTTTTTTCAGTAAATCGTCTTCTTTGAAAAGTACTCTCGATTGCTCTAGGATCGTTTGCAGATTGTATGATTTTTCTGTTTTTTGTTCGATTTCAATGATATGACTGACATTGGGATATCTGTATTGTCCAATGGGTATCAATTCGTCCAAGACAAATTCGTAATCCTTTTCCATTAAGAAATACCTGATTTTGAAGACCGCCGGGTACTGTTTGAGTTCGGAAAGGTTATTTTTTACCTTAATAATGGTCTGATGCATCTCTTTGGATAGAAAATCTGGTTTCTCATCATTTATGTTGTTCATGTCCAATGTGTACTCGGTTTCAAGCATTTTGTTGGCGTACTGGGATTCACCGGTTTCTTTGTTTTCAGTTTCTTCTTTTTTGCAATAGGTCCATACATGTCTGTAGCTATCTTTCTCTTTTGAAATCTCCAATCTGATTCTTTCATACCCGCTTTGGTCTATCTTTGGGTTGATGAACCATTGCAGAATACCCGTTTTTTTATATAGACTCTCTTCATGAATTTTTTTTATGACATCCATATATTTCTGTGGTGAATGAAAGATGTATTTCCATTCTTTTTCGGTGTATGACATAGATTCTCCTTTCTTCGGTAAAATTATATTTTTTCTATTATAACTTTTGTTACATATTTTTCCAAATTCATCACCACCCTGTTCCTGTCAATAGGGTGGTGATGGTTTTTGGGTTTTACGCTACGGTTGTTTTCTCAGGGTAATTTGCAGAGTTTTCCAAATCTTTTGCAACAGCCCACCCTATCGCTTCGGTTAATGCTGCGGCTGTTCCCGAATTGATCACATTACCTATTGCGGGGATCCATCCCAACAACGCTTGTGACAGTGCCCTTCCTGTTATTGTTGCAATATAGGATCCAAGAAGTGATTTTGCCCAGCTTTTATCAATTGTTACTCCAAATACACCACCTATAGATATGATCATGGTAATTTGAATAGGTGCCATGATAGCATAGTCAGAGCCTGGTATTTGTGCTGAAAAAAATCCAACTGCTCCGCAAGAAGCCGTAGCAGTGTGAATGATTTTGTGACATTGATTTTCTTGTGATTTAGTCATACCATCCACTCCTTTTTTAGGTTTTTGGTATTCAAAGTCTATTATCACACTTTTTTTGGGCTTGTTTATTCGAGGGTTTTCTTTATTTCTTCAATGGCTGCAATGTATTCTCTTTTTCCTTTGCCGGTGGTTTGAACTTGATAATAGGCCGTTCCTTTTTTGTTGCCATAAACAACCCTGATTATGTTATCTTCTGAAAGTGTCACTTTCAATTCGTCCTTTTCTCTTGCATGGAAATCATACATGTGCACCTTTTCGACAAAAGAAAGACCAGCGATTTTTTGACTTGTTTTGTGTTTTTGATCAAATTCTATGGCATGAGATTCTTTGGTGTTGAAAAGGATTTTGTTCTGTGGATCTTTTTTTGTTTCAGGAAGAATGGTTTCTAAGCGTATGAGTTCACGGGCTGATTCAATAAATACTTGCCCCATTGGATTGAATTCGATACAATGGGTTTTGTCCAGTTTTTCCCTATCTACGAATGATTTGATTTCTTGTGGAAGTGCTGCATAATTGGTATATCCGTATTTCTCCAACTCTTTTTCTTCCATGAGTCCTTTAGCTTCAAGTGTTTCCAGGATATCGTAGTGATTCAGGTAGATTTCCCAATCCAGTGAAACGGGAAGCGGAGGCATTTTGATGATTTTTGAGAATGCTTCAAACCGATAGTATACAGGGAATTTCAAGGCTTGTCCAAGTGCTAAAGCAAAGGCAATTTGTGCTTTGTATCCTCCTGTGGAATTGACGATTACGTTGTTTGCATGATTTTTAGCTATTCTGGCAAACTCTCTGACAACATTTCTCAAGCCTTCTGTTCCAAACTTGTGCTCATCAGAATGTGTCAATCCTTTTAGTTGAATCAGTTGCACCGATCCAAATCGAAATTCTTCGTTTTGTTCAAAATAATTTTTTAACAACTCACCAACTGTCTTTCCCTCCGAGGTATCCGAAATGAACAGGTAAAGTGTTCCTTGAATAAATTTTGCATTTTCGATCTGTTCAAAATTGCGAATCAAACTGACAGTAGAGTTAATTTCGCTACCGTATATTTGTGTCGTTTCTGGATTTCCCCATTGATTGACAGTCATTTGTGCTGAGAGGGTTTGTATATCATCTTTCTCCAGAAGGGCTTTTAAAGTCTCATTTCGTCTGATATTGCCAAGTAAACTGGAACCAACCGTAACGATTAAAGTTGAATACGTTTTCAAATTGCAGCCTCCTTTTTTTCTTTAGACTATTTGTTTTGGGTTTATTTATAACAAAATGTAACTATACTAATACTATTGTAATAGTAGCATTACACTGAACAAAAGTCAATCATTACTTTATTGTTTTAAGGTCTGTTATTCAGTTACCTGAGCTGTTGACTATTCATCTCAGGTAACTGATGGGTCAGGGGGTCATCTGTCAAGATCAATTATCACACTTATGATTTCCCTTTTTTAGTTTTTACTTTCTCATATTGATTTCAAGCAGATCACACAATGAAAAAAACAAACTTTCCTATTGGATTGCATTACTGGAGTGGGATTTTTTTACCAGGTTGAAGACTTTTTTGATTATTATTCATTTATTTTTATGATAAAATATAGAAATACTGTTTTTTGGGGGTCCGGAAAATGGAAAAAGTCAACAAGATGCTTTATTCTGATGTTATGAAGGGGTTTCTTATCTCAGCTGTTGTTGTTGGTCATTCGTTTATTATCGTTGCTCACCAAATGACGAGTGTTCCTGAGAAGATGACCT
>ERZ795053.2478-NODE-2478-length-22255-cov-7.309865_pt1 | contig 22255 bp, 31 predicted proteins | sample MGYA00375137_ERZ795053 | MGnify/ENA primary metagenome ERZ795053 (study PRJEB30182, sample SAMN05720284) | activated sludge metagenome | isolation source: Anaerobic digester | place: Hong Kong | collected 2014-12-17 ...
GATAATGAGATGATTATTTTTGATTAGAAAAAATACCTTAAAATACCTGTTGATTTATGTTTTTTGGGGGTTATATAATAAAAGTGTCCTCGGAAGACCGAGAGAAAAAAAGGAGGTTCCAAAAATGGAACAAAAAAAAGTTATTGAAGTTAAGGGGTTAAAGGTAGTAGTTTTACAAAAGACTTTACAGTTTACTGTAGAGGGTAAAGAAGTAGTATTGGACCGTAAGTTGGGTGAAAGTGATTATAGGTTAGTTTATAACTACTTAAAGTTGAAAAACCCGGATAAGGAAAAAGGTAATTTCAGAGTTGGTAACTTTAGTTACAACATAAGTGAAGACGGAGGAGTAAGTATTACTTCGAAGAATTACAATTTTCCAAACGCGTTTAAGGTTGATTTAGAATCAATCGGGACAAGTAAACATCAAATCATTCGCACTAAAGTAATGACTTACTTAATAAGTAATTTGGAATAGGTAAAAGGGGGACCGTTAAGTCGGTCCTTTTTTTATGCTTTGAGAATGAATGTCATAAACAACCTAAACGATGGAATGTTATAAATGGGTTGTTTTTTTTGAGGTTATGGAGAGGGGTAAATAAAAGTTTATAACTAAAGTCGGTTAACATAAAAAGCAGCCGGTATTCGAAAACGAGTTGATTTTTACAAAAAAATATGTTATAATATATATATAAATAGAAGGAGGTCATTAAAATGACAGAACAAAAAAAATGGATTTATAAGAAGTTCGAAGATTTCTCGGTAGGAGCACCTACTAACATTTGCTATACCTCTACAGGTCAACCAATCCCTTCGATTGATCGTATGTATACAAGTAATAATAAGTTATGTATTGTTGTAAACAAACAAAAATGTTGGTCGGATTTACATCAGGATGCATTTGGGTCATTTATTAATTTGGCGGGAAAGAAATATTACATTGAACATACCTTCAAGGGGACGTTTGTAGTATTTGGCACCCAAAAGTTCAAGGTTTTAAGTGGGGAGGTTTACCATGAACCTGTTGTTGAATGATAAAGAAAAAGATTTGATAGAACAATGTATTGTAAATCGGTTGGTTGTATTAGAAGATGTTTTGGATTTAGTAAACAATTCTCCAACATATAAGGCAGCGGTAATTTTACAGGACAAATTTTTGTTTGTTGATGATTCACGTGATTTAGTAGGAGCAGTTGTTCATTGGACGGAAGTTTTGAAAGACGATATTGAGGATTTACGGAAAGTGGTGAATAAATTAAATGAATAAATATATATTTTATTCTTGTATTTTGGCATGTAATGTAGAGGTCGAGGCGGTTTCTATTAAACAGGCTTGGTTTTTAATTATGTCTGAAATTAAAGGGAGGGTTGGATATTATGATAAAGACTTGGATTATTCGGCCATTAAAAGACAATAAAAAATTATGTCAAGAGTGGAAGGATATAAGAACTGTGGTTAAAGCCCATAAAAAATCAGGTTTGTTTTTAAAGAATATAAATTCCTTATATTATTGGTATAAGGAACATGGCGGTAAAAAACAATTAAACATAGAAAGGTTAAAACGGTATGTAAAATAATGGAACATACATATAAAGGTATTACGTATGAAGTTCGGGAAAACATTATTTATTTCACATATGAAGGAATAGAATATACATTACCTGCAGAGTATGGTAAAAGAGCAAGTCTTACAATGTATTCTTTTGTATGTCATTTGAGAAAGGAACAAACTAAACCAGTTTTAATTACTTATACAAATAATTCGTTTGGAGATTACTGGAAAAATTGTTGGGCTGGAGAATTTAAGGTAGTTAAAATAGAGGAAGAATTATACCTTAAAGTTAGGTTTAATTTTGTAGAGTTAACCATTGAGTGTTATAAACATCCATTTCATTTAGCGGCTGATATTTTAAGGGGTGTTGATAGGGTTATTTGGGAACGTTTTGAACAAATATTGTCTTTTCAACATGACAATCTTAAAGCTGGAATTGATTATAAGATTTCACCTAAAGGGGTTTATCTGATTCGATGATAAATAATTAGTATAATGAAATGTGTTGACTTTTCATAAAATATAGGTTATAATATAAGTGTAATAAAAAGAAAAAAGGATTTTTATTACGGTTGTCAACTTAATTCGGTATATTGCGACGCCATCGCTGTATATAAATTATCCCATAAGGAGGATTCAAAAACATGGCACAAGTCAGAATGGTTAAAGACATCCCTTACGATGTCAAAGAAGGAAAGGTAATTCTTCACAAGCCGGAAGGTAACGTAGAACTACCTTTGGAGTGGGGTCAAAATGCATATTCCGTAGTGTATGCGTATTTGAACCGTAAAGGAACTGGTCGCGAAAGAGGTTCCAATGGCACCCACATGGTAGGAAACTTTTCTTATACGGTTGACGAATCTGGTGTGATGACAGTCAATCGCAAAAACGGTGAGGTTCTTGGAACACCATTTACCTTGACCGAAGCACAGCTGAAGTATCCACGCAACGCCGCGATCACATTCATCTTGGAGAATATTGAATAATGAAAGTCCAGGGAAGATTGATTGGCCGCGACCGTTTGGTTACGGAAACAAACAAAACCGTCACATTCTATTCAATTCACACCTTGAAAGGATGGGCCCAAGTAAATTTTGATGAGAAAAAAGTAGACATGAAGAAAGTTGAAGTTCCTGGTCTTGTCGAAATAGAAGTTGTGAGTGCGCGTATTTCAACCAATACCGTTGAAGATGGCACTACATACAAGAACAAGCGTTTCTTTGCTACATCTTGTGTCAATATCGATTCTTCGCCGGAATTCGAAGCGTTCGAACAAGAATTGTTGGAAAAGAAAGTCAACATGGAGTTGTAATGCAAGCCAGAAGATATCGTATTCGCGACGGTATCCTGCGGTTTGAAGACGGGGTAACTGTTTTTGAAGATTATCTACAAATCCCAGAGACAGTTACCTCTGTTGACTTTAACGAAGTTCGTCATGTCCTAAAACCGTTTTCTTTGATGAATACGTTAATAAAGGAAATCGACTTCAAACAAGTTATAACCGTTAAAGGAGTTCATTTACCGAGCGGAGTCAAAATTACTGAAAATCTATATTGGGCGGATGAAATTTTTTCTCAGGGATGTATCGTAGAACATTCTTCACGTATGAAATATTTGGGGATATACGATCACCGAGAATTAGTATACCTTAGCGGTTCTGTTTCCGGGCACTTACCATTAAGGACCGAACAACGAGATATCATTTATAACGCAGGTTACGGAGTGTATTCTCCAGGAAATCATATAACATTCGGAGACCCGGTTGCTGATGAATATCCTTCATTAGTGGCAGATTTTGATTTATGGGCTTTGGATAAATGTAGGGTTATCTTCTTAGACCTAACAAATCTATCCCCAGGAACATGTGCGGAATTGGGTTATATTATTGCTAAAGGGTGGGCTAAAACAAAACGGGTATATTATTTGTATAAGGGCACATCAAACTTCTTTATTAATGGATTGTTAAGAGACCTTATTAAAGTATCATCCATTGAAGAATTTTTGGAAAGGGATAGGCAAAATTATGGATTTAGGAGAAATGCAAAAATTACCACATAAATGGTGGAAAAAAGGAATTGATTATTTACCTTGTAAAAGGGATGTTTATGCGGATTTGGTTTATAAATCTCTGTCTATTTATCCCTTTTTTGTCTTTGAAGTAATTAAAAAATTGGATGAATTGGTATTAAACGGAAATATTATTCCAACTAAGTTTGATTGGTATTATGCAATAAATACTGAACTTTTGGAATTTGTTGAGGCCGAAAAAACTCCGGAAAAATATGAGGAAATGGCGGATGTGGCTATTTTTTGCACATTATGTCTAAAATACGAATATGATTATAGCATTCATAATATCATTAATGATTACCATTTTGTGAAAAAAAAAGAAATCCTCTGGGGGCCGATAATGTCTTGGTTACCGGATGAAAAACAACATATTGTTAATTTATTATTATGGGCATTGTCAAGTCCATCCATTATTAAAAAAATTGAATATAACCGAAGGAGAATAGACCATGGTAATTTTGGACGTTGAAACTTTCAAATACGATTTACTTACCGGGTTATATTATCCGGAGGAAGATAGATTTGAATTTTATTGGAACAAAGAGGCGTTAGTACCACTAATGAGATTGCATGAATCTCAAGAAATAGTTATCAATTATAACGGAGAACATTATGATTTACCATTATTATATAATTGGTATTTTAACAAACGCAATGAAGCCAGTTTTTATGAACTTAGTAAATATATAGTCGAAAAACATTTTGAATTAAAATACATTAAAGGATTTTGGAATAGTATTGACTTACTATTCAATCTCCAAACGTGGTTTAGTTTGAAATTGATAGAGGCGATTATGGGTTGGGAAATTCGTGAAACTTCTATATCTTTCGATTATGAATATAAATTAACTAAAGCACAACGTCACGAAGTTGAACATTACAATAAACAAGATTTAAGAGCAACTTGGGCGTTATATCAAAAGATGAAATATCATTTTGAGTGTCGTATTGGTATGTGTAAGTTTTTAGGAATTGAACATGACTATTCTATTCCGTTACCTACTTTAGTAGGAATGGGATTAGGGGCACATCGAGTTCCAAATAAACAAAAAGTTCCTATTCATGAATTATGTAAAAATATTCCTATACATCATGAAGCAAAAGAAGTCATGTTAAAACAAATGGAAAATCCTGATCCTGATTTTACTTATACGTTTACGATGGGTGGTCAAGAATATACTATAGCAAATGGTGGTATTCATTCGAAACTTGAACAATGGTCAGGCCACAATGTTTATCACGTTGATGTTAGAGGGTATTATAGTTTATTGATGATGAATTTTGGGTTATTTAGTAGAAATCTTCCACCGGAAGGTATCAAAAAATATCATTCAATGTATCATACCCGATTACAGATGAAAAAAACAGATCCTCTTATTGCTGATTCGATGAAAATTGGATTATTAGCTATTTGGGGAGCAACTCGAAATTATCATCATATTTTGTTTGATGGATATGTAGGGGCATTGATTACACTATACGGAGAATTATTTTTGATGTATCTTATTGAACTATTTGCTGATGCGGGAATTTTGATTATGAATGCAAACACCGATGGGTTAATTGTTCATGGAGATATTGATATAATTATACAGTTAGTTAAACAATGGGAAGAATATGGTCAATTTGATGTTGCTATTGACCATTACGAGAGATTCATCCAAAAAGATGTCAATAACTATGTTTTGGGTAATTCTATTGAAAAAGTTAAAGTTAAAGGTCGCGACTTTACGGCAGTCAAACCAGATTGGTTATTTTCAAATATTATTGTGGTTCCTCAAATGCCGGTTGTATCTAAATTGCTATTAGAATTACTGTTTGATGATAAAGAATATCCAGAAGGGCCTGAAGTATATGTTAGGTCTAAAATTAAAGATTATAGTGTTGAAGATTATATGTTTATTATTCATCACACTATGAAGTTTGACGGAATGCGTTATGTAGAAACCGGAGAAAAAATTCAAAGAGTTAATCGGGTATATGCACACAAAGAAGGATATACTATTGAAAAATATAAATTCGATAATGGATATAAATATCCAGGCTTGCCACCTTGTCGGATTTGTAACGATAATTTAGTTAATATCGATAAAGATAGTTTGGATATTGACTATGAATGGTATGTTCAGGAAGTTATGAGAAAATATGTAACTTATTATGCTTAATACTTACTATTATACGGCAAGCGAAATGTATGATAAACTCAAGAAACTATTAACTATGGGAATTGAGTTTGGAGAAAGTATTAAAGACCCATATTTTTGTATATATGGAAAATCTCGGATTTTAGCAATTAAAGTAAATCGGACTTGGTATATAAATATTGATAATTGGAACATTAAGGACAAAAAACTTTTAGAAAAATTGGATTTTAATGCCATTACTCCGAGTAGTTATGCACTTAAAGAGTTTAAGGAAAGTTTGAAAGAAACTCGAAAATATTATAATAGTTTATGGCCTCAACTAACTCCACAAATAAATCGAATTATTAAAAGTGGTTATAATAGCGGAACTTTATATGCTAAACCGGGATTTTATAATCAACCTGTATATCATTATGATTTGAATTCGGCTTATGCTGAAGCGTTTAAGAAAGCAGCAATCCCTGTTGGAATCCCTATTATTCATAAAGGGTTTATTCCAATAGATGATGAACATTTAAATATCTATTGTATGGACTTAAATGTCGAATACACTAGTCATACTATGTTTCCTTATTTAGTAAATAGTGGGAATAATCATAAATTACCTTCGCAAATTATATCAAATACGGGGGCTCAATCTTTATATAAGGTAATTACCCAGACGGAATTTTTAGATTTACAAAGGGATTATGATGTAGAATATGAATGTTTATATACTTTTCAATTTAATAAAGCAATAGGATTATTCAATAACTGGGTTAATAAATTCTTTACTTTGAAGAATTCTGCTGAAGGAGATTTAAGAACGGTTTATAAAGGAATTTTGGCTAGTTTAGCTGGTAAATTTGCTCAAGGTATTGAACAACAAAATATTCCTTTACGAGTTAATGAATTTGGAAATGTAGAGTATAAAACAATAAAAATAGAAAGGGATGATGTTCAATATATTAATCCAGCAATATCCATTTTTATTGTAGATTATGTTAGAAAACTTATGAGAGATACTATTCGGAAAATTAATTATCAAAATATAGTTAATGCGGATACTGACGGGTTTATTTCGACCAAAAAATTAGATTTAGAATTATCAAAAGATTTAGGTAAATGGAAATGCACTAAATATGATAATATAATCGTTAATGGAACTCGTAGTTATTTTTATACAGTTAATGGTGAATTTCATAGTTCAATTAGTGGTTTAGGAGATATTTTCGAAGACGGATTAAATACCTATAATTATGATAGTTTGTGGGATTTATTCAAATTAAAACCTGTTGTTCCCGTTATTAAAAAAGTTATGTATTGTGGTCAAGAAAAATATATAACCTTAAATATTCAATTAGGAGGGAAATCATGAATGTAGGGGATAACGTTATATTTAACGGGCATGAGGGGCTTGTTTTAGAAATTAAAGAACCTAAATGTATTCTTTTATGTTTAACATTAGACCCTTCCCACCCATATATTGTATGTGAAATTAAGTATTGCATTATAATTGAGACTCGAAAAGAATATATAAATTAGGAGGGAAATAATGTTTAGAATTGCGTGTATTTGTGGAAGCACAAGATTTAATGAAGACATGAGGATTTTGGCTAAAGAATTAACGTTACAAAATAAGATTGTAGTTATGCCTAATGTGTTTGCTCATCAAGGAGATAACATTAACGATTATGATAAAATGAGACTTGATATTTTGCATCAAGAGAAAATAAGAATGTCTCATGAAGTTCATGTAGTAATTGTTGATAATTATCTCGGAAAAAGCACTTTGGAAGAGATTGCTTTTGCAGAATCTTTACAAAAACCAATTACTTACCATCGAACTACTTACCAAAATAGTAATGAAGAACCTTACTGTAAATATCCAATAACTGAAATTATAGGAGGAAGGATGTAAATCATGAACATCATACTAATCGGTAATAATGGTGCTGGAAAAACAACAATTGCTACTCGACTTTACAAAGAAGGTTATCACTTACTAAAAGAAGGACCTTTAGGTTCTCATCATGCAGCTATGGCTACTTTGTGTCTCACAGATTACCATATCGTTTTTGATAGATGGAATGTTATAGATCGGTATATCTATGAAAACGAAAAGCAATACCTTGATTTGATTGCCCTTTGTCCAAAAGAAGTTAATCGAAATAATGTTATCATTTACTTAACAAACAATGTTACTCCTTACGATCATTCGAAAGATTCAACTCGAAGCGTCCAACGCCCAGCACCCACAAAGAAGGATGTGTTGGAATCGACTTATCTAACTATGGTTAATAAAATAATTGGGTTAGGTATTCATGTCTACCATGTGGCGGTTCGTTCTGATGTTGAAGAAACGTATGCTTTAGTAAAGGAAATTATTGAAAATGTCGAATTATCTATAGATTGGAGGTAAATGTATTAGAATTCGAAGACATCATAATAACTTTTTCTAGTGAAGAATATATCGTTACAGGTTGGCTGAAAAAATTCATACCAGGAGATACTGTAAAGATTATTCGTAAAGGAGTAATTGTTTATAATAAACAGGCCGATGTTATCATTTAATCCGGCCGCCATGAAGGAGAAACTAAAATGAAAAACATGAACAAAACCTTGCTTTACACGATTCTTGCAACACTTTTTGTGGGGTGTCTATTGATATCTAACATCTTATCATTCAAAATCGTTACTGTGGATGGTATTAATTTACCCGCCGGTGTAATCATATTTCCAATTGTTTATATCGTTAATGACGTTTTGGCTGAGATTTATGGTTTCAAAAGTGCTTGCAGAGTAATTCTCTTGGGATTTGCAATTAATTCATTAGCTGTTATCGCTTATAATATTGCTATCGCTTGGCCTTCTCCAGTTTGGTTTGAAGGTGCTGCTGCATTTGAAACAGTATTATCGAATACATTCCGTATATTAATCGCTAGTTTTACTGCTTACTTAATAGGAACTAGCCTTAATAGTTATGTAATGGTTAAAATGCGCGATAATAAAGCTCCCGGAAGTAAAGGATTGTTTATAAGAGCAATTACTTCAACTTTGGTTGGAGAATCAGTAGATGCTATGATTTTTATTACAATAGCATTTTTCGGAACAATGTCTACTTCTGCTTTGCTAATGATGATTCTTACTCAAGCCATGATTAAAACTACATATGAAATTATTGTATTTCCCTTGACTAAACTCACGATTAATATCATTCGAGTGCTTCCCGAAGGAAGTGCTTACTGATGGATAATATTAAAGCCTTAGTATTAAGTTCCGGAGGCATCGATTCCACAACTTGTGTTGCTCTTGCAATAAAAAAACATGGAAAAGCAAATGTGTCCACTCTATCAATTTTCTATGGTCAAAAACATTCTATTGAACTTTCCAAAGCTAAAGAAATTGCTGAATTTTATGGAGTTCCTCATTACAATTTGGACCTCAGTGAAATATATAAATATGCCCAAAATCCATTATTATCTCATTCAAAAATAATGGTTCCTGAAAAATCTTATGCAGACCAAATCCGGGAAAATGGTACAGGTCGTGTGGTGACATATATCCCATTTAGAAACGGATTATTTCTCTCAGCTGCTGCTGCGATGGCGGAAAGTTTATATCCTGCTGAAAAGTGTTATATCTATTACGGAGCACATGCAGATGATGCTGCCGGAGATGCATATGCTGATTGCAGTGAAGATTTTGCTCAACACATCAACGATGCAATTACAATTGGCACTTATGGATTGAAACAAGTTATCGCTCCATTAGTAGGTCTTAATAAAACTCAGGTAGTTGAATTAGGCTTACTACTCAATGCACCTTATGAACATACCTGGAGTTGTTACAATGGGCAAGATGTTCCTTGTGGCAAATGTGCTACATGTATTGATCGAATTGCCGCATTCAAAGCAAACGGAGTTAAAGATCCGTTACATTATCCTAAAAAATAAATAAACAGGGGCGGCCTTATATCACTGACTCTCCGTTCTAGACCTTCGGGGGTCTGCGCGACGAGCGTTGTGAACGTTACCCGACCGGGTCATATATAAGTAAACCGCCCTTCAAATTAAATTAAGGAGAATTAGCATGAACGCTTTAGAACTAATGGAATACTATCGGGACCATTATTATTTCCCAATAGAAGATGAAGAGGCATGTCAAATAATTATTGATGAACTCAATAAAAATAAAAAGGAGGAAAACCATGTCACAAATTGACGAAAAGTTATTGGAATTAACAACTTTGGCTGAACAACAAAAAGCAGAAATCGAACGTCTTAAAGGTGAAGCAGAGCAACTTCAAATTGATTTCGCCAATAAATTAGCTACCGCTAAAGTTGAATTCGAAACCAAAGAATTGGAATACAAAAAACAAATCAAAGAATTGACTGTAACTTTGGAACTTCGTGTTTCTAACGAACGTGAAAAAAACAAATCCAAAGGGAAAACTGTTAATCAACTGTGGGAAGAAGTTACCGGTGAAACAAAATGAACGATTACAAGATTTTTACTGACCCAAAAAATGAATCTTGTGTAACCGTTATTGAACTTAAAAATCGGCGCCTTTCTACAATTCATGAACTAATCCATTATCCTCTTTTTCAAGAAGTAGAGAAAAAGGAATTGTCTTATCCCACAAGACAACAACTTCATAGTAAACGTTATTATATTACTAAACACCAAAATTTGGTATATGTCTTAAATAATTCGAATTTACATAAAGCACTTGACAAAGCTAAAGAATTATTAATACAAAACAGCCATTATGGAAGTCAAGTTAACTAACAGTATTCAAATTGATTGTTCTACGGAAGAATGGTGGGACCTAGAACTTCAAATAAGACCCTATATTATTGTTGAAAATAATGCCTATCTCCAAAAAATGAATTTGGGATTTTCAGTCCAAAATGAACTTAAAGAATTCTCATTATTGGACCTTGAAAAAACATCTAATCATGTCAAGGCAACTTTACCAATTGGTTTATGGGATTTTATTAAACATTTTTTTAACAAAAATGATGTTAAGACCCTAAGAAGACAAGACTATTTGCCATTTGATATTGCCAACAAATTCGATTATATTTGGAATAATGATGAATATCGTTATCAAAAAAAGGCAGTCTTAAATATGCTTCCCCATTTTAATGGAATATTAAAGGCAGCAGCCGGTAGTGGAAAAACTATTATGGGTTTAGGTTTAGGACTGTTAAAAGGTAAATCCTTTCTATGGATAAATGACCGAATCGAATTATGTAAACAAGCAAGAAAAACGGCTATAGAATTGTTCCATGTTCCGGAAGAAATGTGTGGTTTACTTCAAGGTGATAATGAAGATATTAAACCATATACCTTTACTACCATTCAAAAACTTAATAAAGTCCTTAATGAAGGTTTTCATGACCAAACTCAAAAATTGAACCATTTTGATTCTATTATTATTGATGAATGTCATCATTGCATTGGAAGTTACGATGATTACCGCGAATATTTTCAAGCTATTAATGAATTAGATTATAAATATACTTATGGCCTTACCGCAACAGAAAAAAGAGTTGACGGAAATGAATTCTTAGTATTTGCTATTTTAGGGCCAGTTCGTTATGAAGTAGAAGGAACTACTCGAACAATGCCTGCTATTACAGTTAACAAACATTGTCATATTGAAACTAATGATAACATTTATGAAACTTTTATTAACAAGTTTACTGGAAAAGCAATTCCTGCGTTAGTCGATAAATACTTATTATTCCATGAACAATATCTTGAATTTGTCCAACCATATATTGATGAACTTATTCAAAAATATAAAAAAGTCCTTTTAGTATCTCCTCGTGTGGCAGGTGCCCAATGGATTAGTGATTATTTGAAATCTAAAAATATCGACCATTTCCTTGTATACGGAGCAATTAAAAAACGTGAACAATTATATACCACTAAAGTTATCGTTGCTACATTAGACTTAGTTAAAGAAGGATTTGATGTGCCAGATTTAGAAGCCATTGCTGTATTATCTCGTGAACTTCATAAATTCATTAAAATTCAAATCGTGGGGCGCTGTGAAAGATACTTAGAAGGTAAACAACAACCCTTTGTATATTTCTTAATTCCTCATATGAAACGAAAAAAACAACGTATAGAATGGGAGGACCTTGACCTTGGAGACATCTAAAATTAAAAAAGCACTAACCGAAGGGTCTAACTGGTTAATAATTGGATTTGCATCCTTATTATATATTGCTATGGGGTTAATGACTGTTGAAGACGGAAGTATAACCTTAAATGATTTTAGTAACTATACTTGGTTAGACTGGGCTATATGGGCAGTTCTTACTTTCTTACCTGCCTTAATTGCTCTTGTGGTTAGCACAGCATTCAAAAAAGAAGGTATTAAAGATGGTAAAATACAAATTCAACCACAAATTGATGCATATGAAAAAGTTTTATCTACTGATGAAACAAAAAAGGTTCGTAGTGAACGAGAATTCTTAATAAAAGGAGCTATGATAGAAGGAGCAAAAAAGTTCGTTTCTGCATTAATTGTATCATTTATTGCCGGACAATTATTCTTTAATTTTACTTTAGACGGTATATTAAAAATTGTTATTAATTTATCTATGTGGGCCTTTTATGGATCTCAAGCTTTTGGTAATAGTTATCGATTTGCCATAAGTGAACTTAAAGAATGGTATATTTTAGAAACGGGAAAGCTTCAAAAAGCATTAGATACTAAAAATGAAACTATCCGTAAGGAAAAAGAAGAAGCCTTAAAGAAACAACAAGAAGAAATGAAAGCCGAATCAGAAGCTGCGTCAAAAGACGATAAAACTGAAATTGCTAAATTAAAACAAGACCTTGTTAAAGCTAATGAAACTATTACATCCCAAAAAATAACTATTGATGCCCTTAAAGGAGCCAAATCATGATTACAAACCCATGGTTAAACTATGACGAAGTATTAAGTTATGGGATGCGACATAATTTTCTTGTCGGAGACCGTGGCGTCGGAAAAACTTATGGTTTGACTGAATGGATTCTTAAAAGGGCTCTTTATCATGATGAACCATTTATTTGGACAAGAAACACAAAAGCAGCCATTCAAGAATTAACTAAATTCAATGGAATGGGATTTTTAGCTGATCATGTTGCCAAACTTCAAAAAACTCATACTGACTTAGACCCATCATTATTTACCTTAACCAAATCAATGCTTTTTTATGGCGATAAAGTTTTGGGGGCGTTTTTATCACTTGGTAACTTCTTCTCAATCAAAGGTATCAACCACGACCAGTTCAAAAACTTTGTATTTGATGAATTCATGCCAGAACGTCGTGAAGCAATTCGAGTGGATTATGATTATGCCTTAAAAAGTATTTTGCAATCAGTTTTCAGACAACGCACAGACTTTAGAGCATTTTATACAGCTAACGTATTAGATACCTCATGTTCCATATTGGATTTCTTTGCATTCAGTATTACTCCAGTATTTATAGGTCAAATTAAACAACTAAATAGGAAATTAAGTGGAATTATATTTTATCTTCAAAACTTAAAATCTTCGGATAAAGAAAAACGTTCTCTTAAAGGAGATGCATTTGCATTAGCCAATAAATACACAGAATCATCTCTCATTATTGATTATGAAAAAAATATTGATAAAACTTGTAGTCAAGATATTAAGAAAAGTGAGAAACTTGCTTATATGGCAGGAGACCAATCATTCTTCTTATTACGAGAATATAAAGAAAGAGTTGCAATTATTGCCTTAAAGAAAATTCCTGATAATCCCCAAATTCCGTGTTATGCATTAAACAAAAAATTCGTTTTCGGTGAAAATATCTATGATGATAAATTCAAGAAACAAATGTTAAAATTATGGAATATGGGTTCATTAGTTTTCAAAACGCATTATGCGTTATATCAATTTACAAAAGGGCTATTTATGCAATAGGAGGTAAATAATGGCAGAATCTAAAAATAAAGGATTACCCCAAATAGAGTTAATCCCTAAAAAGAAAAAACCTAAGTCTTCTCGAGATACAACTACTCAAAGTTTATTAAGAAGACTTAAGAAAGTTCCTCAACGAACTATTAAAGAACAAGATCCGGAACGCCAAAGAATTGCCCTAGAAAAACGTAGAGCAACTATTACCAAAAAAATTCAAGAAAATCCAAATTATTATCAAGACATTGCTGCAAAAAGAAAAAAAAGTATTTCAAAGCCATCACAAAAAGTATCTCAAAAGACATCTCAGCGGGCACCTCAGCAGACCCCTCCGATGGAACAAGTCAGCGTCATTGAAGGAGCTCCAACATTAACTTCTCGTTTCGACAAATTAGTTAGTAGAGTTAGTAAACTTGAAGATATCAGTAAGTTGAAAAAAATGATTTATAACCGAAACTATCGTATTAGAAAACACTATGAAAAAGAACATCCGGATTATGCTAAAAATAAAAATATTGTTATGTTTCCTCCGATAGAAGACTTACGGTTAATTACAAAATCAACATTCAATAGATTAGGTAAAATTAAGGACCCAGATAAACTCATTGAAGAACTTCGAAAAATTATTATCAATACAACCCGCAGACGTAATGTTCCAAAAACTACTGGTGATTTCTCTAACAGAGAACAAGATTATCTTGAAAACGGAGTTAATGCCTTAAAAGAAGCACTTAGTCATTGGGGTGATAATTCTCTACGAACAAAAATTCAAACTGCCCTTCAAAACGCTAATTTCAACATTCTAGATATGCACGCTATATTCGGAGCAACACCATCTTATTGGGCAATTAGTGAAGGATATTATTATGCAGTTGCTGATTTTGATGACTTTATGGAAGAAATCTATAAGGTTATTGAACGCGGCGGAACTAAATTAACGGATATAGAAAAGAACTCATTAGCCGATCGTTTATTTGCAAACGATCCTCGCGTGTATTCAAACTAGTATGTGTGTTCCGGGTTGCAATTTGTATAATTATATTATATAATATAATTATAAAGAAGGAGGTAAATTATGAAAAAAGCAGATATCGCATTAATGAAACTACCAAATGCCGAAGCCGCTCGAGCATTCATTGAAATTGATGACGCAATCGAAAAAGAAACTGGTGAATCCATTCTCGGCCCTGTCAAACCTTTTCTTCTTGAAGTGTTGAGAGATTCCGAAGACAGTATTATTCCGAATGCCTTCAGTTCATTGCTCAACTCAAGACTCACCGGTAAACTCAAAGCCATGCCAAACTAAAATTATAAAAAAAGGAGGAAACACCAATGGCAGCATTAACACTGAACGTCAACCAGTTCTTGGGTGCAATCACTAACCTGATTGTTAACACCCGTGTCCTCACGACTCTCAGCGACTCTGTCCGCCCGATCGTCAAGAGCTTTCTAAAAGAAGCCAGTCCGTTCGGTGATCAAGATAGATTCCTGAGTGCGGACATTCTTGAAGACGGCGATTATGCCGAAACTTCAACCCTTCTAACCATTAAAAAACCTACAACCAATGAAGAAACTATTTCATTAACCGACAAGAAAAAATGGAAAATTTCACTTACCCGCTATTTACTTCAAGGTGCATTCGTTGATGACTATGCATTAAGTTCATTCTATAATCTTTTGATAAGTATGCTTACCAAAACCAAAAACGTATTCTTATACAACAAAGCTGTCGGAGCATTAATGAACTGGACCCCAACCCTTGCTACTCAAACCATTACAGTTTCTGTAGCAGCAGACGCTACTGATGAAGATAAAGCAAAAGCTATTTATCTTGCTCTTAAAACAGTTTATCTGAACATGTTGGCCCCAAACAAAATCTACAACGATATCGAATACACCGAAGATTGCACGATCGAAGATCTGAATTTCTATGTCAATGCCAATTTCGAAAATCTTTTGGAAGTCGGTCTCAATGCCTTCGCCTTCAACCTCAGTGAATTGAAGAAATGGTTGGGAGAAAGAAAATATCTTATCCCAGCAAACAATATCGCTGAAGGTCAAGAAAATACCATCGGATGGATTTGGCACATGGACAAATACCAAATTAGACCATTCTTCGATGTTGCAACTTCATTCTTCGACGCCGACAACTTGGTCCAACACCAATACGTTCACTCTTGGTTCAAGAGCGGTTACGTAAAAGCCTTGACCGGTGTCAAAATCGTTCTGTCCGTTGCTGCGTAATAGGACGAAAAAATGAATATCACGTTCTATCAGATACCCAAGTTATTTATCAACAATTCTTCTTATCTTGGTGAATTGGTAGAATTGGACACTAAAGAGGTCAATACGAACATGAAAAACATAAGTAGGATTGACCTCCTTTTAGATGATAAATACCAAGAGTATAACTATATCAAAGTCGCCCGCAGCGAGACCGATAATTATTACTATTATCTCGATTCCATGGATTTCTATAACAACCAACTTTGGACATTCAAATATAAAATAGACATTCTTCGAACCTTAAAAGAAAAAGAAATGTTATCTCATGATGTTAATGTTGCAAGATATTCAAACCTTCTCGATATGACTGATCAACAAAAAGCTTATTTCTGGAATAATCAAGATACTAAGTTAGGCGCAAACCTAATTGAAGATTATAAACAAACCGCAATACCTTATGATGATTCGGAAACTAACCAAAAAGTATGGAAAAATATGAAATGGTTATATATATGGTTACAACCTCGAATTACTCAATCAGATGATATAAATGGAACACCTCAAATATATCAATATAAATTCACCAAACGTATAACTGAAAGTATTATAACCGTAACTAAAGAATCCGATTTACCAATTTATAAAACTTTTTACAAGTATAAATATCCATATGATGTATATCCAAAAAACCAATTATATTATATAACTGAAACTAATAAATATTATCGCGTGGTCGAAAAAATTGGTTGGTATCAACCTGAAGGCGGTGATTATGGCTCTTTATGGTGGACTAAGGTATTTGAAGTTATTGACGGATTTAACACTACCGATACTACCTATTATTTACACACTATTCCTACTGTAGCTGTCCCGGATGTTCCTAATAGTTTATATTGTTTAGTTGTTCCATTATCGACAGTTAAGGTTATTCGAAATTATATTGAATCCGGAATTGCTAAACAAACTGTAAAACGGTGGGGTGCTTCGGAAATTATACCTTATTTATTCGATGTCGGATCTGACAATAACTGGAATGATTATATTGTGGATTTCAAAATATCTATTATGCCTCCTCTTGAATTAAATAACTCATTTTATCAATTTGTTGAAGCTGCTGGTGCTGAAGAAACTCCTTACCCAGCCGTTTGGATTCCTAGAACAATTGCCGGAAATGATTTCTCTCCCTTAAAAAATCTTTCAGAGTTTACTGTAAAAGTAGTAAATAATGCATTTGAAACTCCTCAAGTTTTCTTTCCATTCATTAAATCAAAACCAAATACTATTATGGAAATGGAATCCACTTTCGTTTTTCCTGAAATGAATAAAGAAAATATCATCCAAAAAAAATTCTACTTATCCATTGCCGAACAAAGACAAGAATTAGATATCGCTAATTTATATGCAAATAACGCCAAGAAATTGTATTATTTTGAAGACATATTTCCCGGGAGAACAAATGTTATGTATGGATTTGCCCCTGAGGATTTAGATATCAAAGAACGAATTTATTTCTTAACTCATAGCCCAAGCACACTATTTTTAGATAGAGATACTTCATTACCAATCTTTACCAGCAATTATCAATCTTATTTAGCAAGTAATAAAAACTTTGTTCAACAAGCCCAGTTACAACGTTCTTCGGAATTAGTTCAAAGTCTCATTGGTAGTGGTTCTTCTGCAGTCGGTGCTACCGCTGTTGCTCAATCATTACCTGGATATAGTCCTTATGCCGCTGCCGCAAACGCCGCCGGAAAAACTGTTAACGCTTTAATCACATATGGTGTTCAAACAAAACAATTCCATTGGGCTGTTGATAACATGAAAGCCGCCCCCGGTAATTATAAAGCAGCCACCACAACCTTATCACTCATGTTACCATTCGATATATTTACTCCTTGGATAGAAGTTTATAAATCAAACGATTTCGATATTGATATTTACAACAAACTCATCAATGATATCGGATATGAATACTTCGACTTCTCTTATAATCTTGATGAAATCATTCAAAACGCTTTTACCGGAACTGATAATAAAAAATTCTTACAAGCAATACTTACCGGTTTGACAAACAATGTCGCAGTCAATCTTGCTCTAATCAATATACTTTTTGTTCAATTACAAGAAGGTATAAATATCATGATAAATGCAGAATGACAGGAAGGAGTAACTTATGACAATTAGAACCAAACCTTTAACTGAGAAAGGACAATTATTTAATTTGTCTGGCGGAAAAATTAGACCTTCAGCTGAAGCCTATGCTGCCAGCTTAAGTAACTTCTTCCTCATGAAAGAACTTAAAGAATTTGTCAGTCGATTCAAATGGAACGGGTTACCTAAAGGCCTCAATGAAAAAATGCTTGAAACTATGGTATATTATAAAGGACAATTAGCCTTCTTCCGAATTGGCACACAATATTATATTCTTCCTTTTGTTTATACAGGTCCTATCAATCATTACGGTATTCAAGAAAAACTTATTCCTATTAGTTTTAATGGTGTTGTTGAAGATGATCAAAACAAACAAACAAAATTTGCCGGCGAAAAAATTGCTTATGTCTATGAAAAAGAAGGTATGAAAGATTATGCCACAGAAGATATTGCAGTTGTTCTTCGTTCCGGTTCCAGTTTATATCTTAATCAAGTAGTTCCTAATATCGTTGCAACTGATGAAATTCGAAACAAACTTGTAGAAAATCTTATCTTAGTTCGTTACAATATGATAATTGCACAAAAAATGAAGTATGTAACAGTAGCTAATGAAGCTGCTGCTAAATCCATTCGACAACAAATTGATAACATGATTCATGATATTCTTAACGGAAATGTTGTAGATACAATTGTTGGACAATTAGCTTTTGATGAAATTAATTCAGAATCTCCAGTATTACAACCTCAACAATTATGGCAAAGTTTCGCATCTTTAGACAATCTAAGAATGGAATTTCTCGGCATATTAAATAACGGAGTATTTGAAAAAAGAGAAAGATTCTTAAGTGATGAAGTTGCCGGCAAACAAACCGTAGCTAAATTATTACTAACCGATGATTTACTCAATAGGAAAATATTCTGCGACTTAGCAAATGAAATCTTCGGATTAAAAATGTCAGTTGAAATTAATCCAGAAATTATTCCTATAGAACAAACAGAAGATAAAGATAAAAGAACATTACCTGGAAAGACAGGTGAAGACTAATGTTAACTTTTAAGCAAATATTTCCGTCAGTGATAGAATTCAAACAGTTTATTAAGGACTTTAGTTTCTACTATGACACCGAAACTTATACAGAACAAAAAATTTTAATCTATTATACCATTCTTTATCGTAATTTTGCCAATAGCCATACCGCATTTGATATAGAAGTATTTAACGAAATGTTAAGTATGACTCTTGCAGAAAACTTTCGTGAATTCTTCATAATCCGAGACTTAATGAATCTTGTGGCTTCTAAAGATATTGAAGATTTACTTATTGGAGTCGAAACTATCAGTAATGCCGCGGAAGCACCAAACATTGAAACTGATAAAGATACTATCGTAAATTATATCGGAACACAAGCTCGTTCAAAATCCAAAGAAAATATTATAGACAGAGTTTATACACTCATTCCAAAAATTCATATCCCTGAAATTAAAATAGAATGCAAAAAATACGAATATTTATTCATAAAAATTATTCCACGATTCGATTATGATTTTGAGGAGGATGAAGAAGATGAGTCTTAAAACCGCTACTCAAACTTTGTTCACAAAGAACTGGTTTGTTAAACCCCTTGCTGTAGTAACTGCTTCAGCCCCTTCATTAGCATATATCGGTTATGAATCAGAAAATCTATTCGATGCTACTGCTGTTCCAAATAATCCAGATATTGTTATGGTAAGTGCTGAACTATTAAAAAGTTTTCATGGAGCCTTAATCATGTTCATTCTATTACTAAGTATTATTAATATTTACAAACCAAACAAAACAGTAATTTTCGCTCTTGTATTTGGAGGATTAGCCCTTGTAGCATCTGCTCTGCTGGAAACCATTGGCTTAACTCTATTAACATACGGATTAGGATTAGTATTTAATAGTGCTACCCTATCGAAAACAATTATTCGAAATGAAAAACTTGCATCTAAAAAAATGGATGCCGATGTTAACAATATCATTAAGGAGGCACAGCGATGATAGCAATGATCAACCTAGCTAATGTTGACTGGACTGCAATAGGCGTTACCATTACAGGTTTCGTAGCCACCGTAGTGGCAATCAAAAATTGGTTCAAAACAAACGTAGCAGATATCAAACAATTAAAAGCTGACGGAGCAGACGTCGACACTCAAGTAAAACATATGAAAGCCATTCTCAAAGACAATCAATCACTACGCACCGAAATTGTCAATCAAAAAACTAACACTCAAGAACTAACCAAAACATTCGGAGCGTTACTCAAAAAGAAAGATGCCGAAATCGACGAACTTAAACAATCGGTAAAAGACCTCATAACCGTCGTTAAAGAAGGAGTCAAATAATGCCATACTATTACAAAACAACCGGTAAAACGGTGGAAGAACAAGTATTAGAAAACAAAGAACGTCTCGATGACTTAATCAATAACGGCTTAGTCGGATATCAAGGAATTCGAGGTGAACAAGGTATTCAAGGACCTCAAGGCCCAACCGGAGCACAAGGTGTTCAAGGTATTCAAGGGCCTCAAGGCTTACAAGGTATCCAAGGTCTTGACGGAACCCCTGTAGCCGGAACAGTATTAAATTCTGTTGCTGATACAACTCTGGGAGGATATTCTATAACTTTTACTGGAACTCCTACAGATATTCAAAAAAGATATATATTTAACATAACTTTATCCTCAAATGTTGCAGTTAGTGTAAAATTCTTTATAAACAACATTGAACAAACAAAAAGAGTTTCTACCCTCGACTTTTTCTGGATTCGAACCTACGCATCAGATTATATGCGTGCTATTTACTATGATGAAACTGGCGAATCTATCGAAGTTGCCAACGAATCTACCGCTGACGTTTGGAAATTAAACTATTCCGGACAATTTTCCATGATTGAAATAATGAGTAATGCATCCACCGTTGGACCCCAAGGTATTCAAGGTATTCAAGGCCCTACCGGCCCACAAGGAGCACAAGGTATTCAAGGTGAACACGGCATTCAAGGTGAACAAGGTATTCAAGGTATTCAAGGTGAAAAAGGAGACGTAGGTCCTACAGGCCCCAAAGGAGATACCGGAGCAAATGGAAATACTCCTTATATTGGGACTGACGGATACTGGGTAATTGCCGGAATCAATACCGGAGTTCGTGCTATAGGCGCCCAAGGTCCAATTGGCCCGCAAGGTATTCAAGGCCCTACCGGAGCCCGCGGATTACAAGGTGTCCAAGGTCTTACCGGTCCTACCGGAGTACAAGGTGTTCAAGGTATTCAAGGTCCTAAAGGGGATAAAGGTAACACTGGTGATAGTGGTAAATCATTCGAAATCACTAACACCGTCGATGGCGTCGGAAGCTTACCTACCCCATCCATTAACTACGTAGGACAAGCTTATGCAGTAGGAATTACCTATCCGAGAGATATTTACATTTGTGAATATGACGATGACTCTTCCGCATATGTTTGGCAAAACGAAGGACAATTAGAAGGCCCTATTGGTCCACAAGGTCCTACAGGTTCACAAGGTCCTACCGGCCCACAAGGTATTCAAGGTATTCAAGGTCCTACCGGCTCACAAGGTATTCAAGGCGAACAAGGCGATGCTGCCACAGTAGCCGCCGGAACAGTAACAACCGGAGATCCTGGAACTCCTGCCGCCGTAGTCAATGCCGGAGATTCTCATGCAGCCATATTCAATTTCACAATCCCACAAGGCGCCCAAGGTGCTCAAGGTATTCAAGGCATTCCTGGCGGGGGAAATATAACATACATTGGAAAATTCTCAAACGGTCAAACATTCTTAAAATCTCTATTAACCGGATGTAAATCAGTCAGAATTGAAATCGTTAATACAGAAGATGATGAAGGAGCCGATCGTCGCGAAATATGTAATGCTTCTTCAGAAAAAGACATTGTCAACGGAAATACTTATTATAACTATATTAGATGTAATTACTTCAGTGCATCTAACCCCACCACAGATAAAGTCTCGGCTGAAATTCAAATATCAACAGCAACCGATGTTGATGTATTTCTAACAAAATACGGATTCACATCTACAACCTTCTACGTAAAAGTAATCGGAATATATTAATTAAAAACTGAATAACCAAAGTTTAGACTTGTTGATTTTATCCCGTAAGGAAACAAACCAACAAGTTTAACACTA
>ERZ795053.2479-NODE-2479-length-22240-cov-11.458869_pt1 | contig 22240 bp, 26 predicted proteins | sample MGYA00375137_ERZ795053 | MGnify/ENA primary metagenome ERZ795053 (study PRJEB30182, sample SAMN05720284) | activated sludge metagenome | isolation source: Anaerobic digester | place: Hong Kong | collected 2014-12-17 ...
GAGATCGTCGAATGGAAGGACCATCCCTGGTTCATCGGCGTCCAGTTCCACCCGGAACTGAAGTCCAAGCCCTTTGCGCCCCATCCGCTGTTCGCAGACTTCATCCGCGCCGCGAAAGAGGTGGAGCGTCTGGTCTGACGCCCGGTCACTGCGGCGACGACCGCGACCGGCGTTGACCGGCTGGCGCGCCTGCCGCATCCTTGGCCCGCAACCGTCCGGAGCCGGGTCATGCGCGCGCAGATCGCAACAGGACTGATCGTGATGGGCCTGGCCGCGCCTGCCCCGCCGGCCGCGGCCGACACGTTGCGCGGCAAGTCCTACATCATCGAGCTGTCATCGTCGCAATACGCCTCGGGCTACGGCGAATACCTGTTGCCGCCGCTCCTTTCGGTGCTTGACCGTTCGGGGATGCGGGCGAAGAACGGGCCGGGGGCGGATGTCGTGGTGAACATCGTCACCGACAGCGATGTCGGACGTTGGACCGGCGCCGGGGCCGGCCGCGAATGGATCTACACCATTTCCGCAACGGTCGGGCTTTCGCCGGAATCCCATGTCATCCCGCCGGACGGCACCCCGGCCTTCGGCATCCGCGCGGTCCTTGAGACCCCGAACCCCGACCGTCAGGACGAATGGGATTGCCTGATCGCGCTGGCGGCGCGTACCGCCATCGCCAACGCCAATCCCGGCAAGACCGGCGTGCGCAGGACGGACGGTCAGTCATGCCTGCGCGGCGGCGGCTGAGCCGGGCGATTCGCTGCCAGACGCCCCCTGCCCGGTCAAGTTTGAGCCTCGCAAAGACCGCGAACGTGTCCGCGAAGAACCCCGCACCCCCTGAATCTGGCGGAATCTGACGGTGTCCGGGGCTGCTTTAGGCCGCATTTCGCCGATGTGGCACGATGCGGGGCGCGCTTTTTCGCGCGTTAACAAAATTTCGCCCTAATTCTGAAACAACCTGTTCTAGGATCACGAACTGACGCGGGGGCGCAGGATGTATCTTGGAATGCTGATCTTTGGATGGATGACCGGACTGGCCGCAGGGCTGGTGGTATCCTTCGTATACGGTGCGCCCCTTTGGCTGGGATTCATCGTCTGGTCGCTTGGCGGTTCGATGATCGCACTGGCCGGGCTTGTCAGCATCCACCTTCTTTCCGCCTCGCACGAGAAAGACAGCCGCCACGCCGCGCGCGTAAGCTGAGCGCCTTTTCCTGCGACTGCAGGATCGCTATATCCCGGACATGTTCGGAAAACTGCTTGCAGCGCTGATGGCGCCGTCCCCTTCGCTTCCTGTCGCAGATGCCCGGCTTGCCCTGGCCGCCCTTCTTGTTCGGATTGCGCGCGCCGATGGCAGCTACGCCCCGGAGGAAGCGTTCCGGATCGACAGGGTTCTGGCGCACCGGCATGCCCTATCGCCGTTCGCGGCGTCGGATCTGCGCCTTCGGGCCGAGGCGCTTGAAGCAGAGGCCCCGGACACCGTTCGTTTCACCCGCGCGCTGAAGGACGCCGTCCCGCACGAGGACCGCATCGACCTGATAGAGGCGCTGTGGTCCGTCGCGCTTGCCGATGGCCAGCGCGACGCGGAAGAGGACGCCGTCATCCGCCTGGCCGCGGGGCTTCTTGGTGTCAGCGATGCCGAAAGCGGAATGGCCCGTCAAAGAATGGAGCGCAAGGGATGATCGCAATCCTGCCGATGTACGACTGGGAAGAGGTGCGCGAAGCGACCGATCGTCTCTGGGGGCTGATCCACGACGCGCTGGATGCCCGCGCCATCGCCGCGCCGCGCACGCTCACCCGCGGGGTCGACATGTGGCAGGCATGGCAGAGCCCGGACCTTGTTCTTGGCCAGACCTGCGGCTTTCCCTTCCGCACACGGCTTCACGGCAAGGTCCGTCTGGTCGGCACGCCTGACTATCAACTGCCGGGTGCGGCGCCGGGTTACTACTATTCGCAGCTTGTCGGACGCGCCGACGAGACGCGGGACATGGCCGAGTTGTTCGGCCTGCGTCTTGCGGCGAACGGCACCGACAGCCAGTCAGGCTGGGCGGCACCGCTGAACCACGCTGCAGGCAAGGGCTGGCCCGTCGGCAAGACGGTCCTGACCGGCGCGCATGTCGAAAGCGCGCGGGCGGTCGCCGAAGGCCGCGCCGACATCGCCGCGCTCGATGCGGTGACCTGGCGCCTGATCACGGCGCACCGCCCGGAGCTTGCCGGCCGCCTGCGCGTCCTGGGGCGGACCGAACCGGCGACGCCCGGCCTGCCCTACATCACCGCGACCGGCCGTGATGCGGGCGCAATCGCGGCGGCGGTGGATGACGCGGTGCGCGCCCTTTCACCCGCCGACAGGGATGAACTGGGTCTTGCGGGCCATGTCCGTATCCCCGAGGCGGAATACCTTGCCGTTCCGGTGCCGCAACGTCACTGACATTTTGCGCAGGCTCTTTTGCCGATTTGCGCGGGATTGCGCGAAACGCTCCATATCGGGCGTTGCATGACGCCGTTTTTTACGCACACTTGGGCGCCACATCAGGGGGCTGGCGACAGTGACGGAACGCGAAACACCGGTCATCGAAATTCGGGATCTGCACAAGGCCTATGGCGCGCTGGAAGTGCTCAAGGGCGTATCGATTGCCGCGCACAAGGGCGAGGTCATTTCCCTGATCGGGTCTTCGGGGTCCGGAAAGTCAACGCTTCTGCGCTGCTGCAACCTGCTTGAGGACAGCCAGCAGGGCGACGTGATCTTCCAGGGCGAGGCGGTGCGCTGGCGCGGGCATGGGCTGGGTCGTCATCCCGCCGACAGGGCGCAGGTGATCCGTATTCGCACGAACCTGTCCATGGTCTTCCAGCAGTTCAACCTGTGGTCCCACATGACGATCCTGCAAAACGTCATGGAGGCGCCGCTGACCGTGCTGAACCGCGACCGTGCAGAGGTCGAACAGGCTGCGCGCGCCTACCTCGCCAAGGTGGGTATCGGCGACAAGTGCGACGCCTACCCGGCCCAGCTTTCCGGCGGCCAGCAACAACGCGCGGCGATCGCCCGCGCGCTGTGCATGGAACCGACGGCGCTTCTGTTCGACGAACCGACCTCGGCGCTGGATCCGGAACTTGAGCAGGAAGTGGTCAAGGTCATCAAGGCGCTGGCAGAGGAAGGCCGCACCATGCTGATCGTCACCCACGACATGCGGCTGGCCGCCGATGTGTCCGACCACGTCGTCTTCCTTCACCAGGGACGGATCGAGGAAGAAGGCGCGCCCGACGCGCTTTTCGGCGCGCCACGGACAGAACGGCTCCGGCAATTCCTGAGCGCAACCGCACCGGCCTGATTTCAACGGCGCCAAAGCCGAACCCGTTCCTGCCGGATGCCAAGAAAAACGACAACACCACCAAGGAGAAGACTATGAAAAATCTGATGATTGCCACCGCCCTTGTCGCGCTCAGCGCCGGGGCTGGCCTTGCCCAGACCGTGCGCATGGGCACCGAGGGCGCCTATCCTCCGTACAACTACATCGACGACAACGGCCAGGTCGCGGGCTTCGAACGTGAACTGGGCGACGAACTTTGCAAGCGCGCCGAACTGACCTGCGAATGGGTCACCAACGATTGGGATTCGATCATTCCGAACCTCGTCTCTGGCAACTACGACACGATCATCGCGGGCATGTCGATCACCGACGAACGTGACGAGGTCATCGACTTTACCCAGAACTACACCCAGCCGGACCCCTCGGCCTATCTTGCCAAGGCGGGCACCGAGGTCGATCTGACCGGCGGCGTCATCGCGGCGCAGACCGGCACCATCCAGGCTTCCTACATCGCACAGTCGGGCGCTACGCTTCTTGAATTCGCGACGCCCGAGGAAACCATCGGTGCCGTTCGCAACGGCGAGGCGGACGCGGTTCTTGCCGACCGCGCCTACCTTGAACCGATCGCGGCAGAGGACGCGGACCTCGACTTCACCGGCGACAGCGTCCTGATCGGCGGCGGCGTGGGCATGGGCCTGCGCGAATCCGACGCAGAGCTGAAGGAAAAGTTCAACGCAGCCATCCAGTCGATGAAGGATGACGGGTCGCTGAACGCGCTCATCACCAAGTGGGAAATCGGCGAAACCTTCTGACCGGAAAAGGGGGGCGGGGGCGCAAGCGCCCGCCCCGGACCCCGCATGTTTCCATACTGTTCGGCCCCTGACACGCTTTCCGGCCTGAGCTGGCTGTCGTGTTACCTGACCACGGGAAAGCATACCTCGCTTTACCTGTCGTTCTTGACCGTCCTTGTCCTTCTGGCGGTCACCGCGCCCGTCGCGCTGGTCTTCGGCTTTGGCGGCGCCAGCGCCGCGCGGTCGCGATTTGCCCCGTTGGCGTGGCTGGGCAAGGCCTATATCGGCATCGTGCGCGGGGTTCCCGACATCGCCTTCTTCCTTTTCTTCGTGATCGCGCTGGACCAGGCGTTCGAATATGCGCGCCACAAGATCAAGTGCCCCGACTGGGATCAGCCGATCCGGCAGGGCAACGATTTCGTCGTCTGCGCCGCGGCCAAACTGCCCCTCGGAGATGCGCCGCAATGGGTGCATGAGACCTACGGCTTCTTCCTTGCCGTGCTGACTTTTTCCATCATCTTCGGCGCTTTCGCCGCGAACGTCCTTTACGGCGCGATGCAGGCCGTCCCCCAAGCCCAGATCGAAACCGCCGAGGCCTACGGGATGTCCCACCGCCAGAGCTTCTGGCGCATCCTTGTTCCGCAGATGTGGGTCTATGCCCTGCCGGGGCTGTCGAACCTCTGGATGGTCCTCATCAAGGCGACGCCCTTGCTGTTCCTTCTGGGGGTGGAAGACATCGTCTACTGGGCGCGCGAACTGGGCGGCACCAAGACGCCCAAGTTCACCGACTATCCGCATGGCGACTGGCGCATGTGGTATTTCGGCGCGCTTCTCGTCTTCTATCTCGCATTCACCAAGGTGTCCGAGGTCGTCCTTGACCGGATCATGCGCCGCCTGACGCGCGGCCAGGCCACGATGGGTGGCGAAGCACAGCGAAAGGCCGCCGCATGAGCTGCTGGGACACCGTCGCGGACTATGCGCTGCGCAGCGTCGGCATCGGCGAACGCCTGTTGCCGCGCGCCGATTTCACCATCTGCCAGCAGGTGACGCTGATCGGGTCGGGGATGATCTGGAACATATACTTCGGCACGCTGGCGCTTTTGTCGGGGTTCTTCCTGGCGACCGCGCTTGCGATGGCCAAGGCCGCGCATTCCCCCCTGCTGCGCAAGCCCGCGGAATGGTTCATCTTCGTCTTCCGCGGCTCGCCGCTTTTCATACAGTTCTTCTTTGCCTACTTCCTGTTTCTCGGCCTGAAGGGCGTGTTCCCGGTCTTCTCGCCGCTGACATCGGCCTGGGCCGGGGCGCTTGTCGTCCTTTTCCTCAACACCTCGGCCTATTCCGCCGAAATCTTCTACGGGGCGATGCAGTCGATCCCCAAGGGCGACATCGAGGCCGCCGACGCCTATGGCATGTCCGGCTGGCCGCGGTTTCGCCGGATCATCTGGCCGACGATGCTGCGCCTTGCCTGGCCCGCCTACACGAACGAGGCGATCTTTCTGTTCCATGCCACGGCGCTCGTCTTCTTCTCGGGCTTTCCGGCGACGCAACAGATGGGCGACGCGCTGTATTATGCAAACTATTTCGCCGACAAGACCTTCAACCCGTTCATCCCCTACCCGATCCTTGCCTGCTACTTCATCATGCTGACCCTCACCGTCATCGGCCTTTTCGGGATCGTGAACCGGCAATTGAACCGTCACCTGCCCCAGGATCGTCGCGCGAAAATTCGCTTGCGTCCGATGCTGGTCCGATAGTATCAATTATTTGATCAAATTCTCCGGGCGCGGATCCGAAGGCCGAACATGGGTCTTGGACGCCATGTCGGCCACCGGATCGCGATTTGATCAGAAAACGGATGGAGAAAGGCCGGACCCTTCCGCCCCCTGCCAAGACGGGCAGAGCGAGGCACGCACTGGGTCTGGCTTCCGGATGAGATGATGAAGGACTGGCTTAGAAAACACCCGCAGGTGCGCACGATCCGTGTGGCCGCGGCAGACCTGAACGGACAGCCCCGCGGCAAGCGCATTCCGACGCGCTTCGCCGACAAGATCACCAGTGACGGAACCCGCTTTCCCTTCTCCGTCCTCAATCTCGACATCTGGGGCGAGGATATCGAGGACAGCCCGCTCGTCTTCGATACCGGCGATGCCGACGGTGTCCTGCGCCCGACCGAACGTGGCTACATGCCGATGCCCTGGCTGGAGGCGCCGACCGCGCTGTTGCCGATCTGGATGTTCCGCGAGAACGGAAAGCCCTATGAAGGCGACCCGCGCCACGCCCTTGCCCGTGTCGTCGAACGCTACAAGGCGCATGGCCTGACCCCGGTCGCGGCGATGGAGCTTGAGTTCTTCCTGATCGACGACAGCGGCAAGTCCCTTCAGGTGCCGCCCAGCCCGCGTTCGGGCAAGCGACGCAAGGCGGCCGAGATCATGTCGATCCGTGCGCTTGACGCGTTCGACACATTCTTCACCGACCTCTACGACGCCTGCGAGGAGATGGACATTCCCGCCGACACGGCGATTTCGGAATCGGGTCTTGGCCAGTTCGAAATCAACCTGATGCATCAGGAAGATGCGCTTCGCGCGGCCGACGACGCCTGGCTTTTCAAGATGCTGGTGAAGGGCCTGGCCCGACGCCACGGCTTTGCCGCCAGCTTCATGGCGAAACCCTACCCGGAATATTCGGGCAACGGGTTGCACACGCATTTCTCGGTCATCGACCGCGACGGGCGCAACATCTTTTCGAATGGCGGGCCGGAAGGGTCGTTGAAGCTGCGTCAGGCGATCGCCGGGTGCCTTCAGGCCATGCCGGACTCAACGCTCATCTTTGCACCGCACGCCAACAGCTTTGACAGGCTCGTGCCCGAGGCCCATGCGCCAAATCAGGTTTGCTGGGCCTATGAGAACCGGACGGCGGCGATCCGCGTGCCCTCGGGGAACCCGGCCGCGCGGCGGATCGAACACCGCGTCGCGGGCGGGGATGTGAACCCCTACCTGATGCTGGCCGCGATCCTCGGCGCGGGCCTTCTGGGCATTGAGAAGGAACTGACTCCGCCGCCGCCGATCACCGGCAACGCCTATTCGATGGATCTGCCGTTGATCCATACCAACTGGGCCGACGCGATCGACGCCTTCGAGAAAAGCACGATCATGCCGGAAATCCTTCCGGCAGAACTGATCCGCAACCTTGTGATGACGAAGCGGCAGGAACTGCACTACATTTCGGAACTGACGCCGACCGAACAGATCGAGATCTACCTCGACACCGTGTAATGCCGTCCCCCTTGCCAGGTGGCGGGGGGCGGTCTATTTTGATCAAAAGCAGCCAAGAGACAGCCATGCTGATCGGCATCCTTCAGACCGGCCAGGCGCCCGAGGTCCTTCGGACCGAGATGGGCGACTACCCCGACATGTTCGTCCGCCTTCTTGCCAACCGGGGCCTGACCTTCAAGAGCTTCCATGTCGAGGGGATGGAATTTCCCAAGGACGTGCACGAATGCGACGGCTGGCTCATCACCGGATCGCGGCACGGCGCATACGAGGATCATCCCTTCATCAGGCCGCTTGAGGATTTCATCCGCAAGGCCTTTGCCGAACGGGTGCCCGTCGTCGGGATCTGCTTTGGACACCAGATCATCGCCCAGGCCCTTGGCGGCAAGGTCGAAAAGTTCAGGGGCGGCTGGGCGGTCGGCCCGCAGAACTACGACTTCGGGACCGAGAAGGTGAACCTGAACGCCTGGCATCAGGATCAGGTGGTCGAACGCCCCGCCGCGGCCGAGGTCGTCGGCAGCAACGCCTTTTGCGAGAATGCGGCGCTTCTTTACGGCGACCGTGCCTTCACCGTCCAGGCCCATCCCGAATACGGCAACGATTTCATCGACGGGTTGATGCGCACGCGCGGCAAGGGCCTTGTGCCCGATGCGCTGATGGAAGACGCGCGCGCCCGTTTCTCCGACCGGAATTCCTCTGCCGCGATCGCCGACCGGATCGCGGATTTCTTCAAGCAAACCCGTAACTGAAAAAGCGTGATCCCATGTCCGACTGGACCGAAAAACTGCCCGAAGCAGCGCGGGAATATATTGCCGGCCGCCGCCTTGACGAAGTCGAGTGCCTCGTGTCCGACCTGGCCGGCGTGGCAAAGGGCAAGGCCATGCCTGCCTCCAAGTTCGCCAAGCAGAAATTCTTTCACCTGCCGAACTCGATCTTCGCCCAGACCATCACGGGCGACTATGCCGACATGCCCGATGAAAGCGAATTCACCGAACCCGACATGGTTCTGGTGCCCGATTTCACGACGGCGACTGCCGTTCCCTGGACCGCGGACATCACACTTCAGGTGATCCACGACGTCCTGGACCAGCAGGGGCAGCCGGTACCGCTGGCGCCGCGCAACGTGCTCAAGCGCGTGATCGCGCTTTACGCCGCGCAGGGCTGGAAACCCATCGTCGCACCGGAGATGGAGTTCTACATCGTCGCCCGCAACATCGACCCGAACCAGCCGGTGATCCCGCCGGTCGGGCGTTCGGGCCGCCGGGTGATGGCCAACCAGGCCTATTCGATGTCGGCCGTCGACGAATACGGCAAGGTCATCGACGACATCTACGATTTCGCCGAGGCGCAAGGGCTGGAGATTGACGGGATCGTACAGGAAGGCGGCGCCGGTCAGGTCGAACTGAACCTGTCGCACGGCGACCCGGTGGTTCTGGCCGACGAGGTCTTCTACTTCAAGCGCCTGATCCGCGAAGCAGCCCTGCGCCACGACAGCTTCGCCACCTTCATGGCCAAGCCCATCGAGGGCGAACCCGGATCGGCGATGCACATCCACCAGTCGGTGGTCGATGCGAAGACCGGCGAGAACATCTTCTGTGATGCCAATGGGCAGGAAACGCCGGAGTTCATGTATTTCATCGCCGGGATGCAGAACTATCTGCCGGCGGTGGTCGCGCTGATGGCGCCCTATGTGAACTCCTACCGCCGCTACGTTCCGGACTTCGCTGCGCCCATCAACCTTGAATGGGGTCGCGACAACCGGACCACCGGCCTGCGTGTTCCGATTTCCGAACCGCGGGCGCGGCGGATCGAGAACCGCCTGCCCGGAATGGACTGCAATCCCTATCTCGGGATGGTCGCGACCATGGTCTGCGGATATCTCGGGCTCATGGAAAAGAAGATGCCCCGCCCCGAGAAGGTCGGAAACGCCTATATCGATTCCGACGAACTGCCGACGACGCTGGGCGATGCGCTTGACCTCTTCTCCGAATGCGCGCCCGTGCGCGAGGCGCTTTCGCCGGAGTTCTGCGACATCTACGAGGCGGTGAAGCGCAACGAGTACAAGGAATTCCTCCAGGTCATCAGCCCGTGGGAACGCGAACACCTGCTTTTGAACGTATGAACCTGCTCTTCGCGAACGACCGCCGGGGGGAATACCCCCGAAGCTACTATGCCGCAACGGCTGCACCGATCGACCGGTTCGCCGCGCTGAGGGGCGCGGTGCAGGCCGATGTCTGCGTGATCGGCGCGGGCTTCACGGGGCTTTCGGCGGCGCTGCATCTGGCCGAGGCGGGGCACTCCGTCATCGTGCTGGAGGCGCACAGGGTGGGCTTTGGCGCATCGGGGCGCAACGGTGGTCAGGTCGGCAGCGGGCAGCGCCTGGAACAGGACGCGCTGGAACGGATGTACGGGCTTGATACCGCCCGCAGGCTCTGGTCCTTCGCAGAGGAATCCAAGCAGCTCCTGCGCGACCTGATCGTCGCGCACGACATGCCCTGCACCTTCAAGCCCGGCATCGCGCATGCCTGCTGGCACGAAAGCGAGGTGCGCCATTCGCACGACTACGCCGAAAAACTGTCGCGCGATTACGGCTATGACCAGGTCGAACCCCTGGACGCGGATGCGCTTGCGGCCATCATCCCCTCGGGCGTCTACAAGGGCGGCGACATCGACCGCGGCGCAGGCCATGTCCATCCTCTGAATTTCGCCATCGGCCTGGCGCGGGCGGCGGTCGCGAAGGGCGCCCGCATCCACGAGGACAGCCTTGTCACCCGCGTCATCCCCGGCCCTCGCCCCGTGGTCGAGACAGAGACCGGCAGCGTCACCTGCGGCCATGTTGTTCTGGCCTGCAACGGCTATCTTGGCGGGCTGGACGGCAAGGTTGCCGCGCGCGTCATGCCGATCAACAACTTCGTCATCGCGACCGAACCCCTTGGCGATCGCGCGGCAAAGGTACTGGCGCAGGACGTCGCCGCCTGCGACACGAAATTCGTCGTGAACTACTGGCGCCTCTCGGACGACAGGCGGCTTCTGTTCGGCGGTGGCGAAAGCTATGGCTACCGCTTTCCCGACGTGATCAAGACGGTGCGCGCACCGATGCTGAAGGTCTATCCGGAGCTCGCGGATGTGAAGATCGACCATGCCTGGGGCGGTACGCTGGCGATCACGATGAACCGGATGCCCTGTTTCCTCAGGCCCGCCGAAAACGTGCTGTCGGCGTCGGGGTATTCTGGCCACGGCGTCGCGCTGGCGACCTTTGCCGGCAAGATCATGGCCGAGGCGATCGGGGGCCAAAGCGGGCGTTTCGACGTGCTGTCGGGCCTGAACCTGCCACGCTTCCCCGGCGGACCGGCGATGCGCTGGCCGCTTCTGGTGCTTGCGATGACATGGTTTTCCCTGCGCGACCGGCTCGGGATATGAAAAGGGCCCCCTGAGGGGGCCTTTCCTAAAGCTTCGACAGCTTGTCCTGCAGCTCCGCCAGCTGCTTCTTGATGGCCGCCAGGTCTTCGTCCTCGCGCGCCTTCGGCTTTGCCTTGGCTGGCTTTTCCTCGGCCTCGGTCGCCTCGCCGCCGCCCCAACCGCCCATGACGGACTTCAGGAAGGCCTGCTGCTGGCGCTGCAAGGCATCGAACCCCGGCATGGAGGCCATGGGATTCGGAAACTGGCTCATGTTCTCCATCATCTTGGACTGGCCTTCGCGCAGCATCTCGAAAGAGGCGGCCAGAAATTGCGGGACGACACTTTGCGCGCTGGTCGCATAGCTGCGCACCAGATCCGTCAGCACGTCGATCGGAAGGACGTTCTCGCCACGGCTTTCATGTTCGGCGATGATCTGCAGCAGATACTGCCGCGTCAGGTCGTCCCCGGTCTTCAGATCGATGATCTGCACCTCGCGCCCCTCGCGGATGAACGCGGCAATGTCTTCCAGCGTGACGTAGTCGCTGGTCTCGGTGTTGTAGAGCCGCCGGCTGGCATAGCGCTTGATCAACAGCGGCTTGGCGTCTTCGGCCATCTCGTCCTCCCAACGGGTCGTTATGTCGCGCTGCGGCGAGATTAAGGCGCGGTGCAGAAAAAACAACAACAACCGATACGGAAGCGCGATGCTGCAGGTGCGAAAGAAAAAAGGCGGGTCCCTTCGGACCCGCCCATCGACCAACGATCAGGGAGGAGATGGATCGTCAGATTACTTCGCAGCGGCGGTCGCGGCAGTCGCGGCCTTCTTCGCGGCGGTCTGCACGTCGGCGGTCGCCTTCTTGACGGCAGCGGTGGCTTCTTCGGAGAAGTCCTTGCCGGCGGCGAGCATCAGTTCGACGGTTTCGGTCTGGGCTTTCTTCGCGACTTCGGCGAAGGCGGCCAGGTTTTCCGCGGCCAGTTCAGCCGAAGCAGAGGCGAAATCGCTCAGCGCTTTGGAATAGTCGGTCGGTTCGGCTTTCGCTTTCGACAGTTCGCCGAACTTCGCGATCGCTTCCTTGGCCCACTTGGAGGAGATGTCGTTCGACTTCTCGGCGGCCTCAAGGGCGACCTTCGTCATCTTCTCGCTCAGAACGGTGGAGTTCTTGTAGGCGTCTTTCATGGCGGCGGTGTCAACCGGGAACGCGGCGACCATGTCCTGGAGGACTTTCGAAAAATCTTGCGGCTTCGTCATGGCGGATACTCCATATGCGACGGGGTTTCATTCGCTTCTGGAGCCTAGATACATGCTGCGGCGCAGCATTTCAAGTCTTTTTGCTGCACCGCAGAAAAAATATTGCAAGGGCGTTACGGTGCGGGCGTCTCGGCGACATAGGTGCCCGGCGCCGGCGCCAACACCTTGTGACGCGAATCGCCCAGCGGCCGCGCCGGAACCATTCGGCCCGACTTGCCCGACAGCCAGTCTCGCCAGCGCGGCCACCAGCTACCCTTGTGATAGCCCGCGCCCTCCTTCCATTCCTCGGCGCTGCGCATCGGGCCCTCGTTGGTGTAGTGCCCGTACTTGTCCTTGCCTGGCGGGTTCACGATCCCGGCGATGTGGCCGCTTTCGGACAGGATAAAGGTCTTCTGCCGCGACCCGAACTGCCGGAACCCGTTGAAGGACGACTTCCAGGGCGCGATGTGGTCGGTCTCGCAGGCGATGGCACAGACAGGCACCCTTACGTCCTTCACGCTGACCCTTTCGCCGCAAATGTCGAAACCCGGCTCGATCAGACGGTTCTGCTGGCAAAGCTGGCGCAGGTATTCCACGCACATCCGCCCCGGAAGGTTCGTGCCGTCGCCGTTCCAGTAGAGAAGATCGAAGGCAGGCGGCGCCTCGCCCAGCATGTAGCTGCGGATCGCAGGCGAATAGACAAGGTCGTTCGCCCGCAGGAACGAGAAGGTCCGCGACATGAAGAACTTGTCGAGATAACCGTCACGCTTCACCGTTTCCTCGATTCCGTCGACGAAGTCGTCGTCCAGGAACACGCCGATCTCCCCCGGATCGGAGAAATCGGTAAGCGTGGTGAAGAAGGTCGCCGCATTGACCGACTTGTCGCCACGCTTCTGCATCAGCCCCAGGGTCGCCGTCAGTGTGGTTCCCGCGATGCAATAGCCGACCGCATTCACCTTGTCGGTTCCGGCGATCTGTTTCACCTGCTCGATCGCCGCCAGATACCCGTCCTCGACATAGTCATCCATGCCAACCGCCGCATAGGATGCATCGGGATTCTTCCAGCTCACGACAAAGAGCGTGAAACCCTGGTCGACGATCCACTTGATCAGGCTGTTGGCGGGCTTCAGGTCAAGGATGTAGAACTTGTTGATCCAGGGCGGGAAGATCAGAAGCGGGATATTGTGGACCGTTTCCGTCGTCGGCTTGTACTGGATCAGTTCCAGCATCCGGTTGCGGTAGACCACAGCCCCTTCGGTCGTTCCGATATTCACCCCAAGCGTAAAGGCCTCGCGGTCCGCCAGCGTGACCAGCAGGTCGCCCCGATTCGCCTCAACGTCGCGGACCAGGTTCTCAAGCCCTTTCACGAGGCTTTCGCCCTCGGTCGCGACGGCGCGTTCCAGCGCATCGGGGTTTGTCGCCAGAAAGTTGGTCGGCGCCAGCATGTCGATGATCTGCCGGGTGAAGTAGCCGACGCGGCGCTTGTCGCCCGGCTCAAGCCCTTCGAGACCCTCTACGGCCTGCTCCATCGCCGCGACATTGGTCTGGTACTGGCGCTTGATGAAATTGAAGTAGGGATTGCTGTCCCAAAGCGGGTTCGAGAAACGCCGGTCCTTCGGCCCAGGGTCGGCCTCGGTCTCGACCGGCTGGCCCGCCAGGGCCTTCTGCATCTCGACATAGTGTTCCAGCGACTTGCCCCAGAACGCCACCTGCTGTTCCAGAAGCCGCGCGGGATTTGTCATCGCCTCGGACAGGAAGGCGGTCATCGCCTTGCCGTAAAGTTCCTGTCCAGGGGCATCCAGCGCCGGCGTATGACCCTTCTTCTGCTGCAGCGCCGCAATCAACCGTTGCGTCAATTCCTCGATTCTCGCAAGATTTGCGCTGAACCGTTCCAGGTTGCGGGAAGAATCAGTAACGTCTGTTGTCATCCCGATCATTCCCTCCTAATCTTTCCTGCACTGCAGCATAGCCGCGCCCGCTGGGTGGTGAAAGCAATGATTTCTGTCGGGGGCACCCCGCCGAAGGAGACACGATGAAGGGCATGGCCACCTACGACCTGATGGAAAGCATCCGCAACACGAACGAATGGCTTGGCGCCAGCGCGCGGGCCATGGCGTCCTATCCGGTCTGGGGCCTGGTGCCGCACCCGATGTTCAAGGTGATGTCGGCCTGGGGTCGCATCACCGAACGCAGCTTCGCGCGGATGGTCATCAAGCCGGACTGGGGCATTCGCACCATCGTGGGCGAGGATGGCCGCGACCACATCGTCGAGGTCGACACCCTCGTCACCCGCGCCTTTGGCGACCTCATCCATTTCCGCGTCCAGGGCCGCGCGCCGATGGCCCGCCGTGTGCTTCTGGTCGCGCCGATGTCGGGGCATTACTCCACGCTCCTCCGCTCCACCGTCCTGAGCCTCCTTCCCGATTGCGAAGTCTATGTGACGGATTGGAAAAACGCCCGTGACATCCCGGTTTCCGAAGGCAAGTTCGATGTCGAGGATTATACGCTCTACCTCGTGGATTTCATCCGTTTCCTGGGGCCCGACATCAACATCGTGTCGGTCTGCCAGCCGGTTCCGCTGACCCTCGCCGCCACCGCCTACCTGGCTGACGAAGATCCCGCCGCCCAGCCCAGGACGCTGACGCTGATCGGCGGCCCGATCGATCCGGACGCGGCCCCGACCGAGGTGACGGACTTCGGCCGGCGCGTGACCATGGGCCAGCTTGAACACATGGTCATCCAGCGCGTCGGGTTCAAATACGGCGGCGCCGGGCGCCTCGTCTACCCGGGGTTGATGCAGCTTGCGTCCTTCATCTCGATGAACCTGGACCGCCACAGCACCGCGTTTTCCGAACAGATCCTGCGCGCCGCCAAGGGCGAGGCATCCGAACGCGATGCCCACAACCGATTCTACGACGAATACCTTTCGGTGATGGACATGACGGCGGAATTCTACCTTTCGACGGTCGAGCGCATCTTCAAGAACCGCGAAATCGCCCGCAACGAATTCACCGTCGCCGGCAAGCGTGTCGATTTCGGCAAGATCACCCAGGTCGCGGTCAAGATCGTCGAGGGCGAAAAGGATGACATCTCCGCCCCCGGCCAGTGCCTCGCGGCGCTCGACCTGCTGACAAGCCTGCCGGCATCGAAGAAGGCGCAGCACCTCGAACCCGACGCCGGTCACTACGGGATCTTCGCCGGCAAGTCCTGGCGCAACAACATCCGCCCGCTGGTGCTCGATTTCATCGACGCCAACCCTGCCCAGCGCAAGGTGCCGGTCCGCGCGGTCTAGCCCGCGCGGTTCCCGACCTTCAGAACCGATGCCTCGATCAGCCGAAGGCAATCGGGCGTGGAAAAGCGGTGATCTGCGCCCTTGACCAGCGTCAGCCGGACATCGGGGCCGCGAAGATGCTCGAAAAGCCGCAGCGCGACGGCTTGCGGCACATCGGCATCGGCACTTCCCTGCAGGAGGCGCACGGGCATCGCAAGCTCCAACGGCCTGTCGAAGATCAGCCTGCCGCGCGCCTCCTCGATCAGGCGGCGCGTAAAGACATAGGGTTCCGGCGCATAGTCCGAAGGCCGCTCGACCCGCCCCCTCGCGGTCAGGTCGCCACGCTCCTCCTCCGTCATCTCCGCCCACAGGCTTTCGGTGAAATCCGGCGCGGCGGCGATCGTCACCAGCCCCGCGACCTTTTCCGGATGATCCCGCGCCAGCAGAAGCGACAGCCACCCCCCCATCGACGATCCGACAAGGATCTGAGGGCCTTCCGCAAGCGCCAGGATCGCCGCCCGTGCATCCTCGAACCAGTCGCCGATCGCGCCGTCCTCGAACCGGCCCGATGATGCGCCGTGCCCCGAATAGTCGAACCGCAGGAAGGCGCGGCCCTGCGCGCGCGCCCATTCCTCCAGCGCCAGCGCCTTGGTGCCTTCCTTGTCGGATCTGAAGCCCCCCAGGAAGACGACCCCCGGGCCGGTCCCTTGCAGCCGGTCGTAGGCGATCTGCCGTCCCTCCGGCGTCGACAGGAAATTGCTCATGGCGGTGCCTCCCTTTCTTCTTTTCCCAAATATCCCCGGGGGCCCGGGGGTGGAACCCCCGGCGATTGACTTCCGCCGCGCGATGCCCGAAATAGACGCCGACATAACCCGCAACCGGGCGTTCCGTGGGCGCCAAACCGACGAGGAGCATGGGCCATGACCCAGATTTCCCTGACTTTCCCCGATGGCAACTCGCGTGATTACGCGCGCGGCGTGACCGCCCTGGAGGTCGCGCAGTCCATCGCACCTTCGCTTGCCAAGGCCGCGATCTCGGCAAGTATCGACGGCAAGCACTGGGATCTCCAGTGGCCGATCGAATCCGACGCAGAGATCGCCATCCACACGATGAAGGACGACGCGCAGGCGCTCGAGCTCATCCGCCACGACTTTGCGCATGTGATGGCCCGCGCCGTCCAGAAGCTCTGGCCCGAGGTCAAGGTCACCATCGGCCCGGTGATCGAGAACGGCTGGTTCTACGATTTCGACCGCGACGACCCATTCACGCCCGAGGATCTGGGCGCGATCGAAAAGGAAATGAAGGCGATCATCAACGAACGCGACCTTGTCAAGACCGAGGTCTGGGACCGTTCGCGCGCGATCGAGCACTACATCCGCAAGAACGAACCCTTCAAGGTCGAACTGATCGAGGCGATCCCCGGCGACGAACCGCTGCGCATGTACTGGCACGGCCACTGGCAGGATCTTTGCCGCGGCCCGCATCTCCAGCACACCGGCCAGTTGCCCGCCGACGCCTTCAAGCTGATGTCGGTCGCGGGCGCCTACTGGCGCGGGGACCACACGAAAAAGCAGCTTCAGCGCATCTACGGCGTCGCCTTCAAGAACCGCGACGACCTCAAGGCGCATCTGACGATGCTGGAAGAGGCGGCGAAGCGCGATCACCGCAAGCTGGGTCGCGAGATGGAGCTTTTCCATCTTCAGGAAGAAGCCCCCGGCATGGTCTTCTGGCATCCGAACGGCTGGACCATCTACCGAGAGCTTGAGGACTACATGCGCCGCCGGCTGCGCAAGGCCGGCTACAAGGAAATCAAGACGCCGCAAGTGGTCGACCGTATCCTGTGGGAACGGTCGGGCCATTGGGAGGCGTATCGCGAGAACATGTTCATCGTCGAGGTGGACGAGGAAGGCGCCAAGGAAAAGCGTATCAACGCGCTGAAACCGATGAACTGCCCCTGCCATGTGCAGGTCTACAACCAGGGTCTCAAGTCCTACCGCGACCTGCCGCTGCGCCTGGCCGAATTCGGATCGTGCCACCGGTATGAAAGCTCCGGCTCCATGCACGGGCTGATGCGGGTGCGCGGCTTTGTGCAGGACGACGCGCATATCTTCTGCACCGAGGACCAGATCGAGGAGGAATGCGCAAACTTCATCGGGCTTCTGTCCTCGATCTACAAGGATCTCGGGTTCACCAAGTTCGACGTGAAGCTTTCGACCCGCCCCGACGTGCGCGTGGGCAGCGACGAGATCTGGGACAAGGCCGAAGCGGCGCTGGAAAACGCCGTCCGAAAGGTCACGAACGACTACGAGGTCGACCCCGGCGAAGGCGCCTTCTACGGCCCGAAGCTCGACTTCAAGCTGACCGACGCGATCGGGCGGGAATGGCAGTGCGGCACCTTCCAGGCCGATTTCAACCTGCCTGTGCGCCTCGGCGCGGAATATGTGGGCGAGGACGGGGCGAAACACCGTCCCGTCATGCTGCACCGCGCGATCCTCGGGTCGTTCGAACGCTTCATCGGCATCCTGATCGAAAACTACGCGGGCAAGATGCCCTTTTGGCTCGCGCCGCGGCAGGTTGTCGTCGCCTCCATCGTCTCGGACGCCGATCCCTATGTGAACGAAGTGGTGGCCAGACTGCGCGATGCGGGCATCCGCGCCGAGGCCGACACACGCAACGAAAAGATCAACTACAAGGTGCGCGAACATTCGGTCGGCAAGGTTCCCGTGATCCTGGCGATCGGAATGAAGGAAGTGACCGAACGAAGTGTTTCAGTCCGCCGCCTTGGCGAGACCCGGACTGAAACGGAAACGCTGGAAGACATCGTCGCGCAACTTACCCGTGAATCCAGCCCACCGGACCTCCCAACCAACTGAAACAAAACTAAAAAAGCGCCCTTTCCCGGGCGCTTTTTTCATGCCGCTGGCCAGCTTGGCCGGTGACGTGCGAAATGACGGATGCTCACACGGACGTGGGCCACGGGTTCGTGACTGGCCCGTGACGAGGCCCGCTGGCTAGAACGGTCCCGTCGAACAGAAAACGACGCAAACCATTCGCAAAAGGATTGACCATGTCGCACTCGATCAAGACCCTCGCCGTCGCAAGCTCCCTCGCCGCCGCGCTGACCGCACATTTCGCCGCCCCTGCCGCTGCCCAGGAAAAGGAAAAGTGCTTCGGTGTCGCACTGGCCAAGCAGAACGACTGTGCCGCCGGCCCCGGCACGACCTGCGCGGGCACCTCGAAGGTGGACTACCAGGGCAACGCCTGGAAGCTTGTCCCGGCCGGCACCTGCACCACGATGGAACTGCCCGACGGCCGCATGGGCTCGCTCGAGGCGCTCGACCGCGACCTGCCGCAGGGCTGATACGCTGCCGGTTCCCCCGCCTCCCCGGGGGAACCCCTTTCGAAAGGACGCCCGATGCTAGACCGCGCCGCCGAAAACATCCTTCCGCCGAAGCCGGGCGTCGGCTACAAGCCCCAGCACTTTTCCAACATCCTTGCCGATCCCGACCCGGTTTCCTGGCTTGAGATCCACGCAGAAAACTACATGGGCGACGGCGGCAGGCCGCTGGCCCAGCTGCGCCACCTTGCCGAACGCTTCCCGGTTTCGGTGCATGGCGTCGGCCTGTCGATCGGCGGCGAGGGGCCGCTTGACCGCGATCATCTGGACCGGTTGCGCAACCTGGTTTCCTGGCTGGACCCCGCCAGTTTTTCGGAACATCTGGCCTGGTCCACCCACGATGCCGAATTCCTCAACGACCTCTTGCCGCTGCCCTATACCGAACGCACCCTTGCGCGGGTCGTGTCCCATATCGACCAGGTGCAGGAAACGCTCGGGCGCAGGATGCTGCTGGAAAACCCCTCGGTCTATGTAGAGTTCGCGCAGTCCAGCCTGGACGAGATCGCGTTCCTGACCGAAATCGCCCGGCGGACCGGCTGCGGGCTCCTGCTGGATGTCAACAATGTCTACGTCTCCTGCGTCAACCGCCGTCAGGACCCACAAGACTACATCCGCCGCTTTCCCCACGCGCTTGTCGGCGAGATTCACCTTGGCGGCCATGACGAGGATCGCGACGACACCGGCCAGCCGCTCCTGATCGACGCCCACGGCAGCGAGGTCGTCGACCCCGTCTGGCAGCTCTACGCCCGCACGATCGACTTCGGCGGCGCCAAGCCCACGTTGATCGAATGGGACAACGACGTGCCCGACTGGCCGATTCTGGCGGCCGAAGCTGCCCGCGCGGCGGGTATCCTCGCCCCCGTGATTCCGGCCGGCGCGCCCGCATGAACCAGTCCGATTTCCGCGCCGCGCTGCTTGACCCGGATCTTCCGGTGCCAACGGGCGTTACCGACCCGGAGGGGCGCCCTGCCCCGCGCCGCTTCAACGTCTATCGCAACAACGTCACCGCCTCGCTGACCGAGGCGTTGCGTCAGGCCTTTCCGGTCGTCCGCGCCCTTGTCGGCGAGGAATTCTTTACCGCCATGGCCCAGGTCCATCTGCGCGCCTACCCGCCACGCTCGCCGCTTCTGATGTTCTATGGCGAGGACATGCCGCAATTCCTTCGGGACTTTGCGCCGGTCAGCCATCTTGGCTACCTGCCCGATGTGGCGCGGCTGGAGCTTTGCCTGCGCCGGGCCTATCACGCGGCCGATGCCGCACCGGTCGCGGTCGATGTCCTGCAGGCGCTGCCGCCCGACCGGCTGATGGCCGCGCGGCTGGTCCTTGCCCCCGCTGTCAGGTTGCTGCGATCGGACTGGCCGGTCCATGCAATCTGGGCGGCCAACACAAGAGCCGCGCCGCCGCCGCGCGAGATGCGCGGCGAAGACGTACTGGTCGCCCGCCCGGCCTACGACCCGCTGCCGATTGTTCTGCCAGAGGGGGCGGGTGCCTTCGTCGACGCGCTTGCCAAAGGCGAGACATTGGCAGAAGCCATTGACATATCGCCGGAATTCGACCTGACCGCGACGCTCGGGATCCTGCTTTCAGCCAACGCCATTACCCGCATTCAAGAGGAAGCCGCCCCGTGAAATCGCTGCTTTGTGCCCATGACAAGATCGCCGGCCACCTTTCGCGGATGGCCCCCGCCGCCCTGCCGACGCTGGCGCGTCTGGGCTTTGCGGGCGTCCTTCTGGTCTATTTCTGGAACTCCGCCCGCACCAAGCTTGGCGACGGCCCGTTCGGCTTCCTGTTCCCCTCGGACGGTGCCTACATCCAGATCTTCCCCAAGGCGGTCGAGGCCGCGGGCTACGATATCGGCCAGCTCGGGCTTGTTCATTACGCCGTGGTTCTTGCCGGAACGCTGGCCGAATTCGTCCTTCCCGCCCTGCTGATCTCGGGTCTCTTCACCCGGCTTGCGGCACTTGGCATGCTTGGTTTCATCACGGTCCAGAGCCTGACAGACATCTATGGTCACGGTGTGGGCGGCGAGGCCCTCGGGCGCTGGTTCGATGTTGCACCCGATGCACTGATCCTTGACCAGCGGGCGCTTTGGGCGCTTCTGCTGACAGTGCTTGTCTTCCTTGGCGCGGGGCCTCTGTCGATTGACCGTCTGGTCTCCGGACGGCGGGGCTGAGACAGCATGTCGCAACCTTTTCTTCAAAAACCTTGATTTTTTGCGGAAATCGCTCATCCTCTCAGGCGCGTGACTGCAGACTTTCTACCGCTCCCTCGTCTCGGGGCAGCCGGACTGACTGAAAGACCTGGCTGCACGATCCGGACCGCAATATCGCGGACGGAGAACACAACAGGGAGTAAACGGATGGCCACCGGCACCGTGAAATGGTTCAACACGACCAAGGGCTATGGCTTCATCGCCCCCGACGATGGCGGGAAGGACATCTTCGTCCATATCTCCGCGGTCGAACGGGCGGGGCTGAAGTCGCTGAACGACAACCAGAAGGTTTCCTACGAACTTCAGTCGGGCCGTGACGGTCGGTCCTCGGCCAGCGACCTCAAGCTGATCTGAGGCGCATCAAATCGCTTGCGACGGCCCGCACTGCGGGCCGTTTTCATTTCAGGATCAAGGGCTTGACCTCGGCCGTCCAGCCAAGTGTCAGCACTCCGTCGCGGTCGATCACCGGGCGCTTCATCAGCGTCGGATGCGCGGCAAGAAGGGCGGCCGGACCGGCGGCGCGCGCGGCGTCGTCAAGCCCCCGCCAGGTGGTCGAGGCGCGGTTCACCAGGCGGTCCCCGAAGGCGGCGAGGAAGCGCGAAACCTCTGCCGGTTCAAGGGGTTCGGCGCGGATATCGCGGAAGGTCACGTCCTGTCCGGCCGCCGAAATCTCGCGCAGGGCCTTGCGGCAGGTGTCGCAGGTGGGGATGCCGTAAAGGATCATGACCGGGCCTTTCCGTCGCCGTTGCCGGGACGGACCTACCAGCCGGAAACCCGCCGGGCAAGCGTCGGCCCGGCGTCTGCACACTGTCGGCAAAACGTATGGCAAGGCGCCGAGGCGCCCCGGCAAGCCTAGTACATTCCGCCGCCGCCGCCGCCCGACTGCCCGCCTCCGCCGCTTGGATTCTCGGCCGGCGCGACGGCACAGGCCCCGAGCAGCAGGGCGGCAAGCAGGACGAGGACGGGGAAGAACACCCAGGGCGCGCGGGCGGCGAGAAGCACGGCCGAAATTCGTTTCATCGAATGACCTCCTGTCTCTGAGGGGGCCGAGGATAGCACGGGGGGCCGAGTCGGACCAAAGCCCGGGTCGCGCGGTCCGGGGCCCCGGATGTGGGGGGGGCGGTCCGAAGGCGGTCCCGGGGGCGGGCGTCAGAACTCCGCCTCGACAAGGCGGTATTCGCCGTCGTGCAGGATCTTCACCAGACCGCGATCCTTTCGGGCGTCATCGGCCAGACGCTCGCAGCCCGACAGAACGAGGGCGGCGAGGGAAAGACGGGCCAGCCATAGCCGTGATCGCACCACCTGTCGCCGCATGTCCCGACCCTCCCGGCTGCCTGCCCGATCTGGGGCAAGGCGCGACCGGCGTCAAGCGGCGGTTGA
>ERZ795053.2481-NODE-2481-length-22228-cov-12.566906_pt1 | contig 22228 bp, 16 predicted proteins | sample MGYA00375137_ERZ795053 | MGnify/ENA primary metagenome ERZ795053 (study PRJEB30182, sample SAMN05720284) | activated sludge metagenome | isolation source: Anaerobic digester | place: Hong Kong | collected 2014-12-17 ...
TAAGTCAATGAATATTAATCAGATAAATACATTAAGCCCTGATGAGATTAAAAGAGAGATGGATAAGGCGAAACTCTCTGATAAAAATATTTTTAACTTCAGGCATCATCATTCTGACGGCAGTATCAGTTATGTTGAATCATACAGCGGGCTGATAATAATAAGAGAAAAAGAATACCTCTATTCAATAATTCATGATATAAGTGACAGGATAAAAGCTGAAACTGAACTCAGAAAGGCTGTTGAAGAGAAGGGGGCTCTGCTTCAGGAGCTTCAGCACAGGGTAAAAAACAACCTCGCCATGATCAGCGGCCTTATCGGTCTTGAGTCTATCCGGTCCGGTGATACTAAAGTAATAGTTGTTCTGAAAAATCTCCGCAACAGAATCAGCGCTCTTGAAAAGCTCTACAGCTCTCTTTATCATACCGGTAATGTGAGGGAGATCCGGCTTGATACATATATCTCTGAAATAGCGGATTCTATTATAAAAACTTATGTATCAGAACTTCAGAATATTAAAATTGTAACAGATCTCGATCCGATCGTTGTTTCAATAAAACATGCAGCTTCCATCGGTCTCATTACCAATGAGCTTCTGGTTAACGCTCTCAAGTATGCCTTCCCTGACAGCAAAGAGGGGTTAATCACAGTCACTCTGAAAGTGTCAGGGAAGGGATATGAGTTAACTGTAACTGATAACGGCATAGGTCTGCCGCCGGGCTTTGATCTTAAGAGTTCAACAGGCTCAGGAATTATGATTGTTGATATGCTTGTTGAGCATATGGAGGGGGCTTTTGATTTTGAAGCAGGGGAATTTACAGGGTTCAAGGTAACAGTCCCTTTTATGGGCTAAAATAATTATTCTGATTTGCAATATATAAAAATGGGGGAAAATCATGAATTCAATCAGGAAAAGACTTATTCTTTTAATAGTGGGGGCGTTGTTCCTTGTTTCGATAGTTTTCGGAATTGTAAGTTATACACAGGCGAGGAGCATACTGCTTCAGCAGACTGAGCAGAGTTTCCGTAGAATAACCTCTGAGATTGGGAGGGTGGTTCAGTCACAGATGGGTATTAATATAGCTACAATGGAAGCGCTTGCGTCGCTCAGTATTATTGATGATAATACCCCCTGGGGAGAAAAGGTCGCCTTTCTGCAAGGGGAGGCAAAGCGCACTGGTTTTGAAGTGTTTTCATTTGCAGATACTGATGGCAACTCTGTTGAGTTCAATATGGAGAGAAAGCCGAACAAAGTAGGTGACAGACCCTATTTCAGGAGAGCGCTGTCAGGAACATCTTCATATTCAGACGTACTTATAAGCCGTGTAACAGGGCAGCCTGTTGTTGTTGTAGCTGTCCCCGTGAAAAGGAGAGGTGAAATAAAAGGGGTTTTACTCGGAATCCGTGATGGAAATGAAATTACTAAACTTGTTGAAAAAATCACAATGGGTGAAACCGGGTATTCATATATAATAAACAGGGAAGGGACTAATCAGGGGCATCGTAACAGGAAACTTGTGCTTGAACAGTTTAGCCCGATTAAAGCTGTGGCTGAGAATAAAAGTCTCCTTCCCCTTGTTGAATTTTTAAAGAAAGCGATGGCTGAAGGGGGTGGTGCGGCTCAGTATTACTTTAACGGAAAAGATATTTATGCCGCGCTATCACCTATAGAGAACACTGACGGCTGGTCTGTGGTGCTGGCTATGGAGCTTAACGAAATACTGTCAGGAGTAAATTATTTAAGGAATGTTATTCTTGGAATTACACTTCTGCTCCTGATACTTGGAGGTGTACTTGCATTTTTTATAGGAAATAGTATTGCTCTGCCTGTTATTGCTGCTGTAAAACATGCTGAAATTATTTCTGAACTTGATCTAAGTGTTGATGTTCCCGAATCTTTTCTGAAGAGAAAAGATGAAATGGGTAAACTCGCCGGCGCTTTTCAGACACTTGCCGAAGCTCTTCGTGATACTGTTTCCGGGATTATTAAAGCAGCACAACAGGTGTCGATATCTTCCGAACAGATCGGGAGGGACAACCAGAACCTGTCGCAACGTACATCAGAGCAGGCGTCTTCGCTTGAAGAGATTGCTGCAACAATAGAGGAGTCTAATGCCTCCACACGGCAGAATTCTGAAAATGCGGCAGAGGCGAGCAGGCTGGCTGACAATACGCTCACCCTTGCTGAAAGCGGTGGAAAAATAGTTGAAGAGGCGGTGAGTTCTATCGGCGAGATTAATGCAGCGAGTGTAAAAATTGCTGATATAATTTCTATGATTAATGAAATAGCTTTTCAGACAAATCTTCTCGCGTTGAATGCGGCGGTTGAGGCCGCCCGTGCCGGGGATCAGGGGAGAGGCTTTGCGGTTGTGGCCGGTGAAGTGAGAAACCTGGCCCAGAGATCAGGTTCTGCAGCAAAAGAGATTGGCATATTGATAAAAGACTCCGTTGAAAAAATTGAAAACGGGACAGAACTTGTTAATAAAAGCGGAGAGGCTTTAAAAGAGATAATTGGTGCTGTCAAACAGGTCAGTACCCTGGTTTCAGAAATGGCAGCCTCGAGCGATGAACAGAGGCGCGGTATAGAACAGATTACTACTGCTGTAACAGAAATGGATAATATGACACAGCAGAATGCGGCACTTGTTGAAGAGACTGCAGCAGCAAGCGATGAAATGTCAGGCCAGGCACAGGAACTCCTTACCATGATAAAAAGATTTAATGTGGGGGAGACGTTAGAAAAAATTGCAGAATTCAAAAATGAGGGAACAGGCAAAAAAATAGAATATCCGTTGAAAGCTGCAAAAGAAACAGTAAAGATTCAGTCTAAGAAAGAGAATAACAGAACTCAAACCGATGATGACATTGATGGGATATTCGATGGAGAGTATGAAAAGTTTTAATTCATGGAAATATAATTGAATGACCGGTATTGGCAGAAAAAAAATCCTCCTTGTGGAGGATGAAGCTATTAATGCACTGATCAGCAGGCGCACCCTGGAAAAGAACGGATTTGAAGTAATCCATACTGTGTCTGGGGAGGGTGCGTTAACTGTTACGGACTCAGTAAATGGTATAAACCTGATTCTGATGGATATAGACCTCGGAGACGGCATGGATGGTACAGAAGCTGCTGAGATAATTCTCAGCAGACATGATATCCCTCTGGTTTTTCTCTCCTCCCATACTGAACCTGAAATTGTAAGAAAGACGGATGGTATAACATCTTACGGTTATATCGTAAAGAACTCAGGGGAGACAGTTCTTCTGGCCTCGATCAAAATGGCTTTCAGACTTTTTGAAGAGAAGAAAAAGGTCGAAAAGAACGAGGAGAAACTGCGGGAGGGGGAGGAGAGGAACAGGGCACTCCTCGATGGAATACCGGACTTTATGTTTATGTTCAACCGTGAAGGTGTTTTTGTGGATTATAAGGCCGGTGATAAAAGCCGGCTTTTCGTTGAGCCTGACAGCTTTATTTACAGACACGTTTCTGATGTGTTACCTCCGGAACTCTCAAGCCTTACTTTAAAGAATATTGCAAAGGCCCTTGAAACAGGTGAAGTGCAGGTTTATGAATATTCAACTGAGTTAAATGGCTGCATCTGCCACTACGAAAGCCGGCTTGTCCCCTGCGGTGAAGACAGGGCTCTCTCAATTGTACGCGATATAACTGAAGTCAGAAAATCACATGAAAATCTCAAAATAGCGGAGGAGACATACAGAAATCTTTTTATGAATTCCCAGGTGGGTATATACAGAACAGATATGGCCACAGGAAAAATTCTTGAAGCAAATGACTGCTTTGCCAGGCTTTTCGGGTTCAGGGACAGGGGGGAGCTCCTGGGTGAGTCTGTACGTGTAGACAGGTGGTATGTTGATCCCTCCATCCGGGATAATATGATCTCGATTCTGCAAGAACAGGGGGAAGTTAAAAACTATGATTCCCTTTTGCGAAGAAGAGACGGCTCTGAAATATGGATACGGTACTCGGCAGGATTGATCCCGGATAAGGGATGGATTGAAGGGGTGCTGGAGGATGTTACAGCAGAGAAAAATGCTGAGAGTATAATAATAATCAGGAACGAAGAGCTGCACGCTGTTAATGAAGAACTTATGGCAATGAACGAAGAGTTTGAAGCTGCCAATGAGGAACTGATAGAGACAAATCAGAAACTTGAAGAGAAAGAGGAGGAGTACAGGCTGCTTTTTGAAAACTCTCCTTCAGGTATATTTATACTGCAGGATAACAGGTTCCGCATATTCAACGATGCGGTTTTACATATCACAGGTCTCAGCAGAGATGAACTGTATTCAGTCAGTGCAACTGATCTCGTACACCATAATGACCTGGACGTTGTTCTTGAAAGCAATAAAAAAATTACATGTCATGAATCAGATGAACTGAGTTTCCCTTTCAGGATCATAAAGGGGAATGGTGAAGTAATGTGGGTAGGTATAAAATCAAAATTTATTCTCTGGAAGGGGAAAAAAGGGGCGTTATGCTTCATAAATGACATCACGGCCCGCAAAGCTGCCGAAGAGCGGTGTATTGATAGCGAGAATAAGTATAAACGGATTTTTGAGAGTATCAGTGATGTTTACTATCAGACTGATCTGAAAGGGAATATTGTTGAGATAAGTCCTTCAATTGAACACTATTCAGGATTCACCAGGGAGGAACTCATCGGTAAACCTGTTACGGATGTGTACTGTGACCCGTTAGACAGGGGGAGGCTTGTCGCAATTATAAAGAAACATGGCAAGGTTTCAGATTATGAACTTCGACTAAAATCAAAGGACGGCAGGCTGATTATTACATCTGCAATCTCACGCCTGTTATTTGACTCGAAGGGGAATCCTTCCGGAATTGAGGGCTCCCTGCGGGATATAACAGAACGTAAGCGCATTGAAGATGTGCTGCGGGGAAGCGAGGAGAACTACAGGCTCCTTGTTGAAAATTCAAACAGTATAATCCTCCGGATGGACAGGAACGGAAATATAGTTTTTTTCAATAATTTCGCGGAACAGTTCTTCGGATACTCACGGGATGAAGTTACAGGAAAAAACGTTGTCGGAACTATTGTGCCGCAGTTTGACAGCAGTGGTGCTGATCTTCAGAAGATGATTCTTGATATAGCCTGCAACCCGGAAAAATACAACCAGAATGAAAATGAAAATATCCGTAAGGATGGTTCCAGGGTATGGGTAAGCTGGACAAACAGGGCGGTTGCAGATAACTCAGGAAATGTTGTTGAGGTTCTCTGTATAGGTTCAGATATGACGTTCAGGAGAGAGGCGGAACGGAGAATTCAGGATCTTCTCCTTGAGAAAGAACTCTTCCTTAAGGAGACCCATCACAGGATAAAAAACGATATGAACGCCGTATACGGTTTCCTCTTTCTCCAGGCGGAGGAGCAGACTGTACAGGTTTGCAGGGGTATTCTCAATGATGCTGCTTCGCGCGTAATGAGCATGATGGTTCTTTATGATAAATTATACCGTTCAGAAGATCACAGCGGGCTTAATATTAAAGAGTATCTCCCTCAGCTTGTGAGGCAGATTGTAAGTGTATTTGAGCCACGGGTACCTGTTGAAACATCTATTCATGTAGAGGAATTTGTTTTAAGTGCGGATTTATTATCGCCCATCGGGATTATCATTAATGAACTGGTTACAAACTCCATGAAGTACGCTTTTAACGGGCGCGGCAGCGGGAGGATTGAGATCTCAGCTGTTAAAAAGGGGAGAACTGTAACTGTAAATTACAAAGATAACGGTGTCGGAATCCCTGAATCTGTATCTTTTGAACAGAGTTCCGGATTCGGCATGCAGCTTATTGAAATGCTGGTTCAGCAGATCAATGGTGCGGTTGAAATTCAAAGAAGCGGAGGCGCAGGGTTTTTAATTACATTTAATGTCTGATTATGTTTACAGCCTCCCTTGCGGGATAAGTTTTAAAGTGTTTATCCCTTAATCCACGGTGTTATCCCCCCCTCACACGAAAGTGTTACCCGTTTAATACGAAAGTGTTACCTTAAAAAGCATTTAGGTGTTATTTGCGATTCTTTATAATTCTGTAATATTTATATAAGTCATATACCGCTTATTTCCCGGGGAGATGTGATCAGTATGAATGTGCAGAATAAGGAAACAGCAAAAAAAGATGATTCAGTTAAACGGCAGTACGTCACCTTCTCAATCGGTGATGAAAACTTCGGTATAGATGTAGCAAGGGCGCAGGAGGTGCTGAACCTCACCACAATAACAAAAGTCCCTGATACAATGAAGTTTATGAAAGGTGTAATTGATCTTCGCGGCAGAATTATTCCACTAATCGACATGCGCCTTAAGTTCAATATTGATGAACGCCCTTATGATAAAAACACTGTTATAATAATAGCAAGGATTAAGGGGGTTCTCCTGGGGCTCATTGTTGATTCAGTGCTTGATGTCATCAGTATGACCCTTGAAGATATTCAGGACACACCCCATTTCGCCAGCGAAGTAGGCAAAGATGCTGTGGCAGGTATCGGGAGGACTACCAAGGGGCTTGTCATTGTCCTTGATGCTGACAGGCTCTTCTCAGATGACGAGATAAAATCAATGCAGGGAAGCAGATAGAGATGGCATTCACATACTTTTTCAGAGACATGCAGACACTTGAGATGATAAGGGACTACGCGCTACCTTCACTCCGCACAAAGAGATACATAAATATATGGGACGCCGGATGCGCCATGGGCCCGGAACCTTACTCCCTCGCAATAGTGCTCCGTGAGAACATGGGTAACATGATATTCAGAAACGTGAAGATCTACGCAACAGACATCGACGGGAGCAACCTTTTCAGGAAGATAATTGAATCAGGAGAATATCCGAGAGAACAGCTGGACCGGATCCCCTCTGATATCTTCAGCAGGTATTTTTCAAGAGTCGGTGAGACAGATAACTACAGGATATCTGAAGATCTTATTAAATGCATGAATTATAAAAAACATGATCTGCTCACGCTGCAGCCTGTGAAAAACGATTTCAGCCTTATATTATGCAAGAATGTACTCCTTCATTTTAAACATGAAGAGAGGGTTGATGTGATAAAGATGTTTCATGCAAATCTTCTTGAAGGGGGATTTTTTGTGACTGAACAGACACAGAAGATGCCCGCGGAGCTCGACGGTTACTTTGAGCAGGTTGTTCCAAATGCACAGGTATTCAGGAAGGTGGTTCCGGAATCGGTTTAGTTTTCCGGACTCCCGAACTCTCCGCCCCCGGAGGGAAGCCCCCCAAATCCCCCGGAGGGGGGCAAAGAGTGGTAGAGTGGTTTATAAGAAATTTCAGGGGAAACAGAATCTATTAATCCTTGCCCCCTTTGGGGGTGCGGGGGCGAAGGAGCAGAAGGTATAATGAGGGCGGATGACGTGAAAATATACAACCTTACAGAGAAGAGTAAAATTTACACTTCAAATGTCTATCTTGTCACAGGGAGCTGGAACACACTGGATGATGTTAACGCCCTTGTGGACGCGGGGAGGGACCTTTCGATACTTGAGATGATATTTGATCTTCCAACAGGCGTAGGCAAAAAGCAGGTGGAAAAAGTTGTGATAACCCATAACCATTATGATCATGCGTCAATGCTTTCCAATGTGAAAAAGGTTTTTAATCCGAAAGTATACGCATATTCAAAAGCTCTTGAAGGTGTAGACCGGGTATTGAAAGACGGGGAGATGATTAAGTTAGGGGACAGGCTGTTTGAAGTGATTCACGCGCCTGGACACAGCAGTGATTCTATCTGTCTCTATAACAGGGATGATGGTGTTTTATTTTCTGGGGACATGCCGCTGTCAGTACGGACAGCTGATTCAAAATATGAGGAAGGTTTTGTCAGAACTATTGAACGGCTCTGCAGAAAAAGTATCCATGTGATATACCCTGGCCACGGTGCACCTGTTACAGAAAGATGCAGTGAAATGCTGAGGGAGTCCCTGAAGGTTATAAAGCAGGGAATGAATCTAAACTGATTAAGGAATTTATCTCTTCAACTCCCCCTCGCCTTGAGGAGAGGGGGCTGGGGGGTGAGGTCAAATGAATATAGCGTGTGGAGGAGGATGTAATGTTTAAGAATATGAAACTCGGGATGAAAGTTTTTGCAGGCCTTGCGGTACTGACGGTACTCCTTGTCATTGTAGGGGTAATAGGAACCATTAATATCCGGAAAATTGATGACGCGGATACTTTGCTATATCAGAAAATGACTGTGGCAATAAGTGAAATAGGTCAGGCAGGTATGAATTTTCACAGGATAAGGGTAAATCTGAGAGATGCAATAAAATCTGAGAATAATTCTGAAACAGAAAAATTAATAGCAAGAGCTAATGAGCTTCATGCTGATATGGAAAAAAACCTGACTAAATATGAAGATACGATTTTAACAGATGATGGGAGAAAAAAATTTGCCGAACTTAAAAAGGTTGTTAATGTTTATGTTTCGGAACAGGATAAAATGATCTCTCTGATTAAAGAAAACAAAAAAGCAGAAGCTGCAATTATTCTGTATGGCGAAGGTGGTAATGCGGCGAGGATTGTAATAGAGCAGCTTGATATACAGTTCAATGAAAAGCTTGAGTTAGCTAAAAAGACGGCTGACGATAATACCATGCTAGCGAACAGATCGGTTGCGATGATGTATATTCTTATTGCCATAGCGGCAATCTTTGCCATTGGCCTCGGTTTTATTATAACTAAAAACATCAAATCAATAATTACAACACTCCTTGATGAGACAAAACGTCTTGTTGATGCAGCTGTTGGCGGCAAGCTCGATACAAGGGCTGATGCTGAAAAGATTAATTTTGAATTCCGGGATATTGTTGTAGGAGTAAACAATACCCTTGATGCTGTTATAGGTCCTCTTAATGTTGCGGCCGAATATGTTGATCGAATTTCACACGGCGATATACCCCCGAAAATTACAGATGCATATAACGGGGATTTCAATGAAATTAAAAACAATCTTAATCAGTGCATTGACGCGGTGAGCCTTCTTGTGGCTGACGCCAATATGCTCTCTAAAGCTGCGGTGGATGGTAAACTTGATACCCGCGCGGACGCGAGTAAACATCAGGGTGATTTTGCAGCAATAGTAAAGGGTGTAAATGATACTCTTGATGCTGTAATCGGGCCGTTGAATGTTGCTGCTGAATATGTGGACCGTATATCTAAGGGCGATATTCCTCCGAAGATTACAGATAACTACAACGGTGATTTTAATGAGATAAAGAACAACCTGAACATGTGTATTGATGCAGTAAGTGAGCTTGTGACTGACGCCAATATGCTTTCTAAAGCTGCTGTTGAAGGGCGTCTCGATACAAGAGCGGACTCAAGTAAACACCAGGGTGATTTTGCTGCAATTGTTAAAGGTGTAAATGACACACTGGACGCCGTAATCGGGCCGTTGAATGTTGCTGCGGAGTATGTTGACAGAATCGCAAAAGGTGATGTGCCGCCAAAGATCACAGATAACTACAACGGTGATTTTAACGAGATAAAAAACAATCTGAATATGTGTATTGATGCTGTTAATCTTCTTGTGACTGACGCCAATATGCTCGCTAAAGCTGCAGTGGACGGTAAGCTTGATACCCGCGCGGACTCAAGTAAACATCAGGGTGACTTTGCCGCAATAGTAAAAGGTGTAAATGACACACTGGACGCCGTAATCGGGCCGTTGAATGTTGCTGCGGAGTATGTTGACAGAATCGCAAAAGGTGATGTGCCGCCAAAGATCACAGATAACTACAATGGTGATTTTAACGAGATTAAGAATAATGTAAATATGCTTATTGATGCAATGAACAAGGTCACCGACGTTTCCCAGGAGATTGCATCGGGGAACCTGATGATCTCTGTTGAAGAGAGATCCGGCCAGGATAAGCTTATGCAGGCTCTGAAGAAGATGGTTGAAGATCTCACCTCAATAGCTGTTGATGTGCAGACTGCCGCAAACCAGGTGGCCACAGGGAGCGGAGAGATGAGCGCATCCGCAGAAGAGATGGCACAGAGCGCCAATGAACAGTCTGCAAGTGTTGAACAGGTCTCAAGTTCAATGGAGGAGATGAACAGCTCTGTTATTCAGAATGCGGATAACGCTAAACAGACAGCCTCTATCGCAGTAAAAGCTTCAAAGGATGCGCAGGAGGGTGGTACTGCTGTTGCTGAAACCGTAAAAGCCATGAGAAGTATCGCGGAAAAGATTGCTGTAATTGAGGATATCGCTGCGCAGACAAATATGCTTGCCCTTAATGCCGCCATTGAAGCAGCAAGGGCGGGTGAACATGGTAAAGGCTTTGCGGTTGTAGCAGGGGAAGTACGGACCCTTGCCGAAAGGAGCGGTGACGCTGCCAAGGAGATTAATAATCTTTCAATGCAGAGCGTTGAGGTTGCTGAAAAAGCAGGTAAGCTCATTGAGGATATAGTGCCGCAGATACAGAAGACCGCTGAACTTGTACAGGAGATCAATGCATCAAGTTCTGAACAGGCAAACGGGATCACCCAGGTTACACAGGCTGTTGAGCAGCTTGATAAGGGGATACAGCAGAGTGCTGCAGCAACTGAAGAGATGGCTTCAACTACCCAGGAGCTCCTTGGACAGGCTGAACAGCTTCAGCGCGCCGCATCATTCTTCAAAGTTAAAAGTACAGGGACATCCCTTAGGGGAAATGGCAATGGCAACGGCAGGCATCTGAATAAAGGGCACTTTGCTGCTGCGAAACATTCCGGTCAATCTCATCTGGCAGCGGCCCATAAGGATGCGGGGAAAGTTGAACCCGGTAATCAGCTTCCGGACATTGCTGCCATTAAAAAGAGTTTCGGTAATGAAGAATCGATCCCCGGTGCCGGTGGAGTCGATATCAAACTGACAAGTGATGATGAGTTTGAAAGATACTGATAATCAGGGAGAATTATATCATGATTGCTGAGCCTAAACCTGAGGATGCTCTGCTGACCTGGACAAAATCAATGACTGACAGGGAGTTTGACCTGTTCAGCAATATGATCTATTCTGTAACAGGAATAAAAATGCCCCCGGTGAAGAAACTGATGCTTACTTCCCGGCTCAGCAAAAGGATGAAGGCCCTTGATATAAAATCCTACTCGGCATATTATGAATATGTCTGCAGCCCTGAAGGTAGATCTGCCGAATATCACAGGATGATTGATGCGGTCACAACCAATAAAACTGATTTTTTCAGGGAATCAGATCATTTTTCAATATTATCAGGCAGGGTGCTTCCTGAACTGACTGCCAGGCCGAAATTCATGCAGGGTAATCCCGTGAACATCTGGAGCGCGGGATGTTCAACAGGTGAAGAGCCTTACACCATCGGCATGGTGGCTTCAGATTTTTTCGGGGAGAACAGGTCTTCAGTTTCTATACTTGCTACGGATATCTCTACACGGGTACTGGAAACTGCTGTTAATGCGGTATATACAGAAAATGCCATTAAGCCTATACCGCTCCCCCTGAGAAAGAAATATATCCTGAGGGGGAAGGGGGATAAAGAAGGGCTGTTCCGGATCTCCCCGGATATAAGGAAAATGATCACCTTCAGGAAACTGAACCTTATGGATAAAAGATTAATTCCCGGCGCGGAGATGGATATAGTTTTCTGCAGGAACGTGATTATTTATTTCGACCGGAGAACACAGACTGAGCTCTTTGATAAATTCTACGAAATAATGGCACCCGGGGGATATCTTTTTATCGGCAGTTCTGAAACACTGCACGGTATAAGCGATAAATTTATCCCTGCGGGGCCAACTGTGTACAGGAAAAAATGAAAATGATATAATGAGAGAATTCTGATGAACAGCGGAAAGAAAATAAAGGTCCTTGTTGTAGATGATTCAGCAATTGTACGCCAGACAATGACAGATATTCTTGAGTCTGATCCTTCAATCGAAGTGATTGATACAGCATCTGATCCGTTTATCGCCGTTGAAAAAATCAGGAAGGTTGTCCCTGATGTTATTACACTTGATGTGGAGATGCCAAGGATGGATGGAGTTACTTTTCTTCATAAGATAATGACGCAGCACCCCATACCTGTTGTTATGTGCTCAAGTCTTACAAACGAAGGTGCTGAGACAACTCTCCGGGCGCTGGAGTACGGGGCTGTAGATATTATTACCAAGCCTAAGATGGGGGTGCAGAAATTTCTTGAAGAGTCGCAGATACGGATATGTGATTCTGTAAAGGCTGCATCACAGGCAAAGCTTGCGCTTCTGCCGGCCGGAAAGAAACATCACAGGCCTTCGGAGAAACTTACGGCGGATGTTATGCTTGCTCCCCCCACAGGGAAAGCAATGCTGCGGACCACTGAGAAGATAATTGCAGTGGGAGCTTCGACCGGCGGTACAGAGGCTCTCCGTGTTTTCCTTGAGAGCATGCCGCAGGACGCACCCGGGATTGCCATAGTACAGCATATGCCTGAAAATTTTACAAAGGCCTTTGCTAAACGCCTTGATGGTATATGCAGTATTAATGTGAAGGAGGCGGAGGATGGCGACAGCATAATCAGGGGACAGGCGCTAATCGCTCCGGGGAATAAACATATGCTCATAAAAAGGAGCGGTGCCCGTTATTATGTGGAGGTAAAGGAGGGGCCTCTTGTTTCCCGCCACCGCCCGTCAGTTGATGTCCTGTTCAGATCTGCTGCTGAATATGCCGGGGCAAATACTGTTGGTGTTATTATGACAGGTATGGGTGATGACGGCGCGCGGGGGATGCTTGAGATGAAACAGGCAGGAGCGTATAACATAGCGCAGGATGAAAAGAGCTGTGTAGTTTTCGGCATGCCTAATGAAGCTATAAAATTAGGGGCTGTTGATCTTGTGCTCCCGCTTCATAATATTGCATTAAATGCACTGAAGGAATGTTCAAAATAATGTTTAAGAGGTAACCGGATATGGAAGAGATTGCAGGTGATATAAATAATCTGAATCAGACAGATTTCGCATACGGCATGAGTAATGAAAGCGAAAGCGGGAAGACTGATAATGTTAAGCTTTATTTTACTTTTCAGATAAGGAATGATATTTTCGGAATTTCTGTGAACCTGATACGGGAAGTTCTTAAATATTCAAAAGTATACAGGATACCCCGTGTGCCGGATTATATTAAAGGGGTGATCAATCTTCGCGGTGAAGTTGTTCCTGTAATTGATCTTTCAGGGAGGTTTTACGGTATTGAAAGTAAAATTACAGAAAGCAGTTCAGTTATTATTGTAGAGATTACTGATCATGAGGAAAGGATACCTGTGGGGGTCATGATAGATGCTGTCAGGGCTGTCACTGAGCTTTCTGATGATACTATTGAATCTGTTCCTGAAGCCGGAAACCGGATAAGGCTCGATTATATTGACGGCATAGGGAAAGTTGACGGTGAGTTTGCTATTCTTCTGAACATTGAAAATGTTCTTAAGATTGAAGAACTGTCTGATTTTAATTAAGAAATACTATTACGGGGAGGCGTGTTATGGCAAAGAAAATTATGGTGGTTGATGATTCAAACGCAATCAGGCAGTCACTTGTTTTTACACTGAAGAATGCCGGTTATGATGCCATTGAGGCATCAAACGGGGCCGTTGCTTTAAACCTGATGAAGCAGTGTTCTGTGGGGCTGTTTATCTCTGATGTTAATATGCCCGAAATGGATGGAATTACACTGCTTAAAAAGATTAAGGAGGACGTATCATACAAACATACTCCTGTTATTATGCTTACAACGGAATCATCAATGGACATGATTGAGTCCGCGAAACAGGCCGGTGCAAAAGCCTGGATAATAAAGCCCTTTCAGCCTGAACAGCTCATTGATGCTGTTAAAAAACTTTTTGTTAACTGATTGAGCGTCTTTGAGGAGGTATAAATGAAACTCAGGATACTGAAGAAAAAAGGTGAAAACAATACAATCCTCCTGACAATGATTGGGGAGCTTACAATTTATACAGTCTCTAAGCTGAAAAGCATTTTGTTGGATGAACTTAATGCTTTTTCCGGAGTAGTATTAAACCTTTCAGGAATTGATGATGCTGACACTGCGGGATTCCAGCTCATGTTATTTATGAAGAGAGAGGCTGAGTCAGCAGGTAAACCCTTTGTAATCAATGACGCCAGTGCCAGGGTGAAGTCGATCTTCTCCCTGTATAACGAAACTATATAAACAGGAGCTGCCATATGTCCCTGAACAAGAGCGAAAAGAATTTTAAAAAAGAGTATTTCACTGAAAGCAGGGAACTCCTTGACGCTATGGAGATGTCGCTCCTTGAACTGGAAAAGGACAATACAGATAACGATTCTATAAATTCCATATTCCGCAGTGTCCATACAATAAAAGGGAATTCGGGGATGTTCGGTTATGACAGGATTGGTGAGTTTACACACATCCTTGAGAATGTTCTTGTCTGCATCAGGAGCGGAAAACTTCAGCTTACAGGTGAAATGATTGCCCTGTTTCTTGAATGTCATGATTTTATGATGAACCTTGTGGATTTTTTTGAAGATGACAGCAATACTGAACTTGATGATTATAATCAAAAGATTTTTTCAGGCCTTGAAGTAAAACTGAATGTATATCTCGAACAGCCTGCCTGTGAAGAAGCCGTGTCAGTTAACAATTCCATCGGGGAGCCCGGGTCGTCATGTGCTGATGATGAGATGACAGTGTGCAATGACTGCTGGCACATCTCACTCCGCTTCGGTGAGAATGTGTTCCGGGACGGGCTTGATCCCTATTCCTTTATACGGTATCTCACGGAGAAGGGTGAAATTCAGCATATGAGAACTGTCTGTGACAGGATGCCTGATGCCGCGTCTATGAATCCGGAGTTCTGTTATCTCGGGTTTGAAATAGATTTCAGAAGCTCCGCTGCAAAAAAAGATATAGAGGATATTTTTGAATTTGTTAAAGATGACTGCGAAATCAGGATACTCCCCCCTAATACAGGTATTTCGGATTATGTAAGGCTTATTGAAGCCCTTCCTGAAAAACCGATGAGGATAGGTGAAATGCTGAGGGAGATCGGGTCCCTTACCCCGGCTGAGCTTGAAAGGGCATTGATGCTGCAGAACATACAGGATGGCGTGTCGCTTGAGGAGAGCGAAAAACAGTTCGTAGGTAAGATACTTGTTGAAGAAAAGATGGTTCCGAAACCGGTTCTTGATGCTGCACTTGAAAAGCAGCAGACAGTGCGCAGACGTGAGGAGACCAACAGAAGAACCATACGTGTGGAGGCTGAAAAACTTGATAAGCTTATAAACCTGATAGGTGAGCTTGTTATTACAGGTTCAAATGTAAAGCAGATCTCCGAGTCTGATGAGAAAACCGGGCTTGTAAAAGCTGTTAACGATATGTCAAAACTGATAGAGGAGATCCGCGGCAGCTCAATGGGCATACGGATGGTTCAGATAGGTGAAACGTTCAACAGGTTTGAGCGGGTTGTCAGGGATTTAAGCAGGGAAAAGGGTAAAAAGATTAATTTTATTATTATGGGGGGTGATACTGAGCTTGACAAGACCCTCATTGATAAGCTTGCAGATCCTCTTATCCATCTTATCAGAAACTCCGTAGACCACGGTATAGGGACACCGGATGAGAGAACCAGGGCCGGTAAACCCGCTGCGGGAACTCTGACGCTTAACGCTTTTCATGAAACAGGGAGCGTGGTGATAGAGGTTAAGGATGACGGCCAGGGACTCGATAAAGAGAAAATACTGAATAAAGCCATTGAACAGGGCCTTGCAAGGCCGGAGCAGGCTTACCAGGATTACGAGATACACCAGTTTATATTTCATCCGGGGTTTTCTACTGCCGCTGAAGTCACTAATATATCAGGGCGCGGCGTGGGGATGGATGTAGTGAAAAAGAATATTGAATCGCTGCGCGGAAACATAATGATCGAAAGTGAACCGGGGGAGGGAACAACCATGAGGATACATCTCCCGCTGACGCTTGCGATCATTGACGGTTTTATGGTAAGGATCGCCGGTTCTCATTATGTTCTTCCTCTGGATATGGTTACAGAATGCACAGAGGTGCACAGGGACGATCTCGATCTCAGGGAGGGGGGCAACTATATTAACCTCAGGGGAGATGTGCTCCCCTTCATGAAGATGCGCGATTTCTTCAGGGAGAAGGGTGAGGAACCGCTAAAACATAAGGTTGTTGTTGTTGAACACGCGAGAAAAAAGGTGGGGCTTATTGTTGATGAGCTGGTGGGGGAATTCCAGACAGTGATAAAACCCCTTGGAAAAATATTCAACAGGCTGCAGTGGATAAGCGGGTCAACGATTCTCGGAACAGGTGAAGTGGCTTATATACTTGACATACCAAGGCTTATCCAGGCGGAATAGAGCACAGAATTGTTATAAATGGTGGTTGTTATGAAGAGTGGTTCTTCCGGGAAGATACTCCTTGTTGAGGATGAAGCTCTTATCTCAATGACAGAGACACTTTTTCTCAAGTCAAAAGGATATACTGTTATACCTGCCTCAACAGGCGACAAGGCGTTGAAATATATCCGTGAAAACGATGATATTGATCTTGTCCTTATGGATATAGAGTTAGGTAAAGGTATTTCCGGCGCTGAAACCGCTGAAAAGATCCTTGCCGTAAAAGATCTCCCCATAGTGTTCCTCACATCATATAATGAACAGGGGATAGTTGAGCAGGTGAACAGCATCACCCGGTATGGTTACGTTGCTAAAAATGCCGGTGATTATATACTCCTTTCAACAATAGAAATGGCCCTTGAACTCTTTGATGCCAATAAAAGAATGAAAGAGAGTGAGGAGAAATTCAGAACACTGACGGAAGTATCACCCAGCGCAATAATGATACACCAGGATGATTTCTGGGTATACAGCAATCCTGCTGGTGAAGCTATTTCCGGGTTCAGCTGTGATGAGCTCTATAAAATGCGTTTCTGGGAATTCGTGGCGCCGGAATTTCAGGATCTTGTGCGCGGCAGGGGAAGCGATTCCGCTTTTATCGATCTCTATGAATTCAGGATAATCCCTAAAAACGGCGGTGAAAAATGGGTTGCCCTCAAAGGTAGAAAAATAGAATACATGGGGAAACCTGCGCGCATGATTACAGTGATGGATATCACTGACCGGAAACTTGCTGAATTTGAACTTCAGAAGAACCAGAACAGGCTGGAGAGCGCGCTTAAGCGCGCGGAGGAGCTTGCCTACAGGGCTGAGGCCGCCAATGTTGCCAAAAGCCGTTTCCTTGCAAACATGAGCCATGAAATCAGGACACCGATGAACGGTGTTATAGGTATGCTTGATCTTCTTCTTAAAACAGAGCTGAGCGATGAACAGAAAAAATATATAGATATTGCCCGGAAGAGCGGTGATTCACTTTTAAGTATCATAAATGATATTCTGGATATATCAAAGATTGAGGCAAAGCACTTCACTCTTAACAAGATTTCTTTTGACCTCGAGACGGTTATAAGGAATGTTGTTCTTCTGCTTAAACCCAGGGCGGATGAAAAGAGTATCAGCCTTAACTATAAGATAGAGAAAAATGTCCCTGTTCAGTTGAAAGGTGATCCTGACAGACTGAAGCAGGTGATAATGAACCTCGTTGATAACGGCATAAAGTTCACCGACTCGGGGGAGGTTTTTATCAGGGTCTCTTTAAAAATCCAGTACGAGGAGAGCACCTCTCTTCTGTTCTCGATAACTGATACCGGAAAGGGTATACCTGCCGGACAGTCAGGTGAGATTTTTTCCCCTTTTACACAGGTTGATGAGGGGTTTAACAGGGGATACGGCGGCACTGGACTTGGCCTTACTATCTGCCGGAAGATTGTATATATGATGGGTGGTGATATAAGTTTTGAAAGCAATTACGGGAAGGGATCAACTTTCTGGTTTACCGCACTTTTCGGCGTTGAATCTGTCAGGTATATAACAGAAAAAGAGAGCAGAGGTTTTATTCCTGGTAAAAAAAACACCGGAGATTCCCTGAAATTCCTTGTCGTTGAGGATAACAGGATAAACCGTGTTGTTACCGGCGCAATGCTTAAAAAACTGGGACATAGTTATGATGAAACAGAAAACGGATACGGGTGCATTGAAAAGCTGAAATTTAATGATTATGATATGATCCTCATGGACTGCCAGATGCCTGAACTTGACGGTTTTGAAACAACACGGATAATCCGCAGCGGAAATTTCGGAATCACAAATCCTGATGTAATAATAGTGGCTCTCACCGCACACGCAATGGATGGCGACCGGGAGAGGTGTATCGACGCAGGAATGAATGATTACATGTCGAAACCTGTTAAATCATCGGATATAAGCAGCGTTGTGGAGAAGTGGCTCAGCAGAAAAGAGAACACTCATGTTGTCTGCTGAATTGAAAAAAGTGGCAATATAACTGTTTTTTGATTATATTATAGCTGTTAACGAATTATTTAAACCATGTCATTGCGAACGAACGTCAGAGAGTGAAGCAATCTGTTAATGATGCAAATAGTAATTATTTACAATAAAATGTTTATAATCTTAACAGATTGCCACGTCGAGAAGTTTATCCTGAGCCTGTCGAAGGGCTCCCCGCAAAGACAAAAAAAAGAATTATTTCAATCGTGAAGTGCTATAGTATAAGACGCTTTCCGGTTCTTTACTTACAATGATTAATCAGAGAGAATATGTCCGCAGAAAAAAAAACAATACTCCTTGTAGAGGATGATCCTGTTACAGCTGTTTCAGAAAAGGTTCTCCTTGAAGCTAACGGTTATAGTGTTATAACAGCGGCCACGGGGAGAAAGGCTATTGAAACAGCAACCGGTTCAAGTGTTGACCTGATACTTATGGACCTGGAGTTAGGGGGGGATATAGACGGCCACGGGGCCGCAGCGCGGATACTTGAGAAAAAGAATATCCCTATACTTTTTCTAACGGCTCACATAGAACGTGAAATGGTTGAAAAAGTCCGCAGCGTTACCCGTTACGGCTATGCTTTAAAAAATTCCGGTGACTACGTTCTGCTCTCTTCAATCGAAATGGTCTTCCAGCTTTTTGAAGCCCATGAAAGGACTCGTATCAGTGAAGAGAATTACAGAAGGCTTGTTGAAGATATCAATGACATAATTTTCACTATTGACAGCAGCGGTTATTTTACATATATAAGCCCCAGGGTTGAATCTGTGAGCGGGTTCAGGGATGATGAAGTTATGGGGCGTCATTTCAGTGAACTCACTCCCGAAGGTGACAAAGCAAAGGCTGAGATGCTGATCAGGTCGCTGACAGAGGAGCGGGAGTACAGGGCTGAATTCCGTAGAATTAAAAAAAATGGTGAATATGCATGGCTCAGCACTTCTCTCCGACCCGTGATTATAAACGGGAAATTCACCGGGGCAACAGGGCTTATCTCGGATATAACAGAAAGGAAGATGAACGAAGAGAAGGTGGCTGCACTCCTCGCTGAAAAAGAGGGGCTGCTTAAAGAGATGAACTGTCTCTATAATATTTCACGCATCGCTGAGGAACACTCTTCTTCGATTGACAGTCTGCTTACTGAGGCAATAATTGAGGTTTCCCGTGGTTTTACATCACCGGAGCATATAGCAGTGAGGATCCGCTGTGAGGGGAAATGCTATACTTCAGGCTTTGTTATGCCGCAGTCTGAATCTGTGAAAAAGGATATACTGGTTAACAGAACCGGGTATGGAACAGCGGAGTTTTTTTATAATAACGGGCATTCCTTCAGCGACAGGGAACTCCGTTTCGCTGCTTCAATAACAGACAGGCTTGGAAGAATTATTGAACTAATTGTTGCGAAGAATGAACTGCGGGATCTTGAGAAGGAGATTATAAGTATAAGCGAGGGTGAAAGGCAGCAGATAGGCCGTGAGATTCATGACAGCCTGGGACAGATACTTACAGGGGTCAGCTTTATGCTTAAAACCCTGAAAGGCAGTATAAACACAGGTGATGACACACTCCCTGACAGGATAAATGAAATTTCGAAACTGGTATATGATGCCACGATGATCTGCAGAAAAATAACAAGGGGGCTCCCTATGCAGAGCATAGGGCATGATAACCTTGTGCTCGCCATAGACCAGCTCGCGATTAATATGAGGAATCTTTATCAGCTTAATTGTGAATTTTCAGCAGACAGGGATTTGTCAGTTGGTGATGATTTTATATCATCGCAGATTTATTATATCGCGCAGGAGGCTGTAAATAACGCGGTAAAGCATAGCGGTGCCGGGAATATAAAAATCAGTATTTCAGGTGGAAAGGGTCTGGTGAAGCTTTCAGTTCATGATGACGGCAAAGGGAGAGACTGTTCCGAAACAGAGGGTCTTGGCCTTAATATAATGAAATACCGCTCCGACCTCATCGGCGGAACTTTCAGAGCGGAGAATCATTCTGAAAAAGGATTTATTATCGAAGTGAATGTTCCTGTATGACAGGTAACTGAATATAACGGGGTAATTTTGTGAAAATTGTAATAATTGATGACCATCCTGTTGTCAGAAAAGGGCTCAGGACAATTCTGGAGGAGAACGGATACATTGTGTGCGGGGAAGCCGAAGACGGTAATACAGCTGTGAAAATTGTAGCTGACACTGAGCCGGATCTTGCCATAGTTGATATCGAACTTAAAGGGAGTGTTAACGGTATAGAGCTTATATCGGCATTGAAAACGAGGTTCAGCAGGCTCTCTATACTTGTAATGTCAATGGATGATGGAACACTATATGCTGAGAGATCTATCCAGGCAGGAGCAAAGGGGTATGTGACAAAAGCTGAAGCCTCTGACAATATTATTAATGCAATTGAAACTGTTATGAACGGCAAACTCTTTCTCAGCAGATCTATCTCTGAAAAAATTGCAGGGAAGCATATACTTGGATCTGTTGATGAAAGTGAAGTTAATGTTTCCCTTTTAAGCCCCAGGGAGTTTGAAATATTCAGCCTCCTGGGTAAAGGGTATAAAAGGAATGAAATAAGTAAAAAACTCGGTATGAATATTAATACAATTGAAAGTCACAGGCGGAATATCCGCGACAAGCTGAATCTCAAAGACTCATCGGAAATTACAAAGGCAGCAGTGCGCTGGGTTGTAAAAGAGAAACCGGATTGAAATGACCTGACCGGTATCAGTTTCCTTTCTCTAACCTGCGTGTTCTGTTTGCCACAGGCTCTCTTATCTTGAACAGCTCCTCTACGAGATCCTTCACCACAGGATCATTGGTGTCTTTACAATATACTGAATAACGCAGAATCGGCTTTACGGTGTTCCTCGCGTTTATTCTGTAATACTCAGTCCTGAACTGCAGAAAATAGCCTGTTTCACTTCTGCCGAAAGTAAAGAGTGCCATCGGTTTATTTGTCTCATCAACTTCAGTAAGTTTGACAGTGAAGCCGTATGTGTCCGGAAGAACTGTGGTTGCTTCATTTTTTTTGAATATCATCTCAAGCGCATCGTATGATTTCATCCTGTCCGCGTGGCTGATGTTAAACAGGGCCCCTGTTATAATATCCTTCTTCAGCTTTGCTATATCTTTTGTAAAAAACTGCGAGTCTGATTCCTTTCTTACTCTGAGGCTCCTTTTGTCAGGTTCGTACTCAAGGACTGATTTGATTGTGTTGAAGTCAGAACCGAGAGTTATAAGGATTATTTTCTTTTTATCGTTTTTGGAAAAATCTCCAATAATAATCTGAGTTGTGTTGTCAACAGATTGAAGGAAAAAGTAGTTTCTGTGATCGTGAGGAACCGGGTATAACTTCAGTCTGTCCGCATCGACTTTTTTTACCTGTATGTCGTCAATAAGTACAGGGAACGCGGATGATGATATAAGAATTAATATAAACATTGCCAGAAGTTTTTTCATGGTTATATCCTTTTTTAATGAAGTATAAAAAGAATATAAATAAACTTCAGTTTATAATTCAACATCATTTCTTTCTTTTTCCGAAAAAATCGGGAGAAAATTTGACTCCGTGCATTCATGAATGTATGTTATAATACCGGATATGAATATTTTTGTAGCGAATTCATAAGTACATAAATGTAATAAAATTATCCTGCGGCAGGTCCCGGGTATGAACAGGAGAGGAAAACCGGGAGCAATAAAATTGAACTGCATTATTATAACCGCTTAACACAAGGGGGATGGATATGGAAAACCGT
>ERZ795053.2482-NODE-2482-length-22228-cov-9.904884_pt1 | contig 22228 bp, 16 predicted proteins | sample MGYA00375137_ERZ795053 | MGnify/ENA primary metagenome ERZ795053 (study PRJEB30182, sample SAMN05720284) | activated sludge metagenome | isolation source: Anaerobic digester | place: Hong Kong | collected 2014-12-17 ...
ATCTGCCTCAAAATGAATAAAAAATGATTATTCGGTTACACCGAATGTCGTTTTTTTGTATTTTGCATTGCCGTAAATTAAGCGCTCAAATTTATTCCTGATAGGCGCTACATTTTGGAATAGTCCAAACCTGAATTCAAAAAGTTGAGTGATGAAAAAATTTGGTACAATAGTCTTAATTCTAGTCAGCATAATAGTTGTATTGTTTACCAGTTTATTTCTGCTTTGGAAATATCAGCCTGTAAAAAAGTTGAATGTTTATGTACTCGACAAAACGGTGCCCAATAGTAGCAGGCAGGAGCATAAGGCGTTTGTATGGCTTCTTAATCAGGACAGGTATGTGGCTCCCGACGGTTCTTCGTATGATGTTGACAAGGACTACTGGGGCTTTTTTCCCATCGATATAAAAAATCAACTTTTCGATTTCAAGGCACTTCGCTTAAATGAAGTTAGTGCTTATGCATCGGTTTACGATATGGCTTACTATACGGATTGTTACGGTGTTTACTCTTTCGAATGGTACCGAAACGGTGCTTCTCCAATTAAGTCGTCGAAGGTTTACGGAGGGTTAAATCAAAACGATTACCTGCTGCTAAAGAGCATGAACGAAATGGGCAAGTTAATTATTGGCGAGTATAACATGCTTAGTTATCCTACAAATGCGCTGACCAGGGCAAAAGCCGAAGATCTTTTTAACATTGAATGGACGGGATGGACAGGCAAGTATTTTCAATCGCTTAGCACTGCAAGGAAGAATGGCCCGCCCAGTTGGATGCCCAAGTTGTACGAATCGCAACACCTAAAGCCATGGCCTGGTGATCAATCCGGAATTGTGATGCTAAGTAACGATGGCTTGGTAGAGTTGCTACTTATGGGAGAGGATTTAAAAAGTGAATTGCCTGTGGTAACCCTTAACGTGCAGGGCATTGATGCGTTTGGTAATTTGGACGTTGTTAAGTATCCATGTTGGTTCGAGTTTGTAGTTGCCGGGGTAGATGCTCAGGTTTACGCCACCTATGAGTTAATGACTACCGATGCAGGAAATTCGAAATTGACCTCGTTAGGGTTATCGAATATTTTCCCTGCCGTAGTGCGTGCGCATCCCTCGGAATACACGTATTACTTTGCCGGCGATTTTGCCGAAGAACCGGTTTACTCGTTTACTTCTAAGTTAAAAGGCGGTAGTTTTATTAATCGTTTGCTAACGGGTAAAAGCGATAGGTCGGCATTCTTCAATAATTTTTACACTCCTGTAATGAATTCTATTTTGGGCGATTATTATACCCATAAAGAAATGGTAAATACGCCAAAGGAATAGCCGTTGTTGGCTTTTATCTAATTTACAGCAGAAATATAAGCCGGTTAGTTTGCTATTTTTTAAGCAAAATCGTGGGGTTATCTTAACGCAAATTCAGCGTAAAAATTAGTTGTTTTGTCATGCTGAGCAAAGTCGAAGCATCTATTTCTTTATGTTACAGTGCTGGAATCGAATTCACGTCAAATACACTTTTCTATCGCCTAAAAACTTCGAAAACTTGGGGTTTGTTTTTGTCGAATGTGTCTAACTCATGCCTATCTTTGATAAAATTTTTTAGCATGAACTTTCCATTGGATTCATCCGAACAGCTGTTTGTGGTAAATCAGCAAATTAAGCCCATAAGCGAGTTTGACCTGACTTACCTTGATGGTGCCCCTATTATTTACGAGGTTATTAAAATTGTAAACTCTACTCCTCTGTTTTTCGAAGAGCACATGGAGCGTTTGGCCAACTCGATAAGCGATTCGGGATTGCCTAATTTTTCTATGGAAACGGTTAAGCAGAGCGTAGTGCGGTTATTAACCCATAACCCCGTGAAACTTAAGAATATTCGAATAGCCTTGGTTTATGGCGAAAAGCAGAGCAATCCAACGTTACTTATTTATTTTATTCATTCTAAGTATCCTTCAATGCAGGAACTTGAGAATGGCGTTCCGGTTATAACCGTTGATGCAGAGCGGGCTAATCCGAATATCAAGTCAGAGAATGCTCCGCTACGTTCAATGGCCAACGAGCATTTAGCCACAGAAGGATGTTACGAAGTGTTGCTGGTAAATCGTTCGGGTAATATTACGGAGGGTAGCAGGTCCAATGTTTTCTTTGTTAATGAGGAGAAGTTGGTAACGGCTCCGCTTTGCGGCGTGCTGGGAGGAGTAACCCGTAAGAAGGTTATGGATGTTTGCCAAAGTTTGCACATTCCGCTGGAGGAGAAGTATGTTTCCCTCGATAATATTTCAAACTTCACTTCGTGCTTTATTACGGGAACTTCGCCGGGAGTCCTTCCGATTTCGAGTATAAATGGTACTTTATTCAATCCGAAACATTCGGTGATGCAAAAAATTATGGTCGGTTACGAAAAAATGACCGAACTTTCGTTGCAGCAGTGGTCGCAAAAAAGGTAAAAGGTTAACCGTAAAGTTGTAAAAATGAAGGTAAGCATACTACAGACTAAGTTGATTTGGGAGGATATTGAGGCAAATTTTAGCAGCATCGAGGAGCAGTTGAGCAAAGTCCCTGCTGATACGGAAATAGTTGTTCTTCCCGAAATGTTTACAACCGGATTTAGTATGAAACCCGAGGAGTTTGCCGAGAGGTATCCCGGCAAAACGGTTGAGTGGATGCAGCGTATGGCAAAACTCAAAGGGGCTGCAATTACGGGAAGTTACATTGCCAATGTCGATGGAAAATACTTTAACCGAATGATTTTTGCCTTACCCAACGGTCAAGTTTATGTTTACGATAAACGACATTTGTTCCGAATGGCCGAGGAGGATAAGCATTATTCGGCTGGTGGTAAGCGGGTTGTTGTTACCTATAAGGGTTGGCGTATTCTTTTGCAGGTATGTTACGATTTGCGTTTTCCGGTGTGGATGCGTAACCGAAATGATTACGATTTAATTATACTGGTGGCCAATTTCCCCGAACGTCGGCGTTACGCTTGGAATTCGTTGCTAGTGGCAAGGGCTATCGAAAACCAGTGCTACGTTGCAGCGTGTAATAGGGTTGGAGTTGATGGTAACGGATACAACCATACCGGCGATTCGCAGATTATCGATGCAAAGGGTAAGGTAGTTGCCTTGGCAACGCCAAATAGCAACCAAATAGTAACAGCCGATTTATCGATGGAGGCGTTACAATCGTTTCGAAACGATTTTCCGGCGCATCTCGATGCCGATGATTTTGAGTTGAAGTTGTAAGTAGATTTCCTAATTTGCTTCTTATTCAAATCGGTTATCCGATTTTATTGCATCAATGTTTTCAGTTTTGTTATTCGTCCAACCAACTTTTTCAACCTCAAAAACATCAAAGTCGGGAATATAGGGTTTTATATCAATAAGCGGGGTGCCATCGAGCATGTCAACATTTTCGACTTCCAAAACATTTCCCGTTACGCTTACTAGTTTTACTACCGATAATCCTATGGAATTAGGCCTTTGCGGAGCCCTTGTGGAAAATACGCCATGGAAATTATTATCTAAAAATGGTTTGACTGTTAAAGAGTAGTTTTTGGATTTATGAAAATGGTAGATAAGGTAAATATGCGAGAAGCCTTCAAGGTCTTTAAGTCCTTCGGAATATTCCTTTTTAACCGTTACAGTGCCTTTAATTCCTTTTGCTCCGTTCGATTGAATGGGCATTCCTTTCTTCAACTTGAACGGAGTATTTATTATTCCGATTGGTTCGTAGCTAATTTTCATGGAACTATGGTTTTAAAATTTTAGCGTATTTCATTGTCTCAAATGCAGGTACTTTCAACTTTTGTAAATCTCTAATTAATAGGTTGAATAATTGAAATTCGATGTAATAATTAACTTTTCAATACAAAGGTAATTGTTTTGTCATGTTGAGTTGTGTAGTATTTTACTCCTAAAATAGCAAGAATTATCAAATTCAAATTTATTGTTCGGTTTACTTTTGCTGCCTGATTTATACAAAACAAAAGGGAATTTTTTATGAAAGGAACAATAAATAGTGAAGTTGTACAGCCAACCCTCAAAAGAGGTGTAATAATGATGACATTGATGCTCGGAAGTTTTCTTGCTTTACTCAATGAAACCATTTTAAATGTTGCATTTTCAACATTGATGACCGAAATGAATATAACTGCAGGTACCGTACAGTGGCTTGCTACCGGGTACATGCTGGTTATTGGAATATCGATACCCGTTACCGCTTTTCTTATACACACCTACACCACGCGAAAACTTTTTATGGTAGCAATGGGTTTCTTTTTAGCTGGAACCCTTATTGCAGGATTTTCTTCAACATTTCTAGGGTTGTTGGTTGCTCGTATTATTCAAGGTTGTGGCACGGGAATGTTGGTTCCCATTATGATGAATGCAATTTTATTGATTTATCCGATCGAAAAGCAGGGAACTGCCATGGGAAAAGCCATTTTTGTGATTCTTTTTGCTCCGGCAATTGGACCTACTTTTTCGGGCGTTGTTTTGCAATATTTAAATTGGAACTGGCTGTTTTTTAGTTTGGTACCATTTTCTTTGCTGGCTATTGCGCTGGGTGTGGTGTACTTAAAATTGGAATCGCCGATAACAAAGCCTAAGTTCGATTTTTTATCGGTTCTTTTATCAACTATCGGGTTTGGAGGAATTATCCTTGGAATTAGTTTGTCCGAAAGTAATGGGTTTAAAAATAATAGTGTTATAATTTCCATTGTGGTAGGAATACTTTCCCTATTAGTTTATTCTAAACGTCAGTTAATACTGTCACATCCTATGTTGGATATTCGAGTATTGAAAAATCCAATGTTTTTATTAGGAACGTTACTTGTAATGATTAATTTAATGATGTTGTTTTCCATTAATCTGGTACTGCCGTTATTTTTACAAAAGGCTCTTTTGCTATCGTCGTTTGCTGCCGGATTATTCCTTTTGCCTGGAGGTCTAATTAACGGTATTGTATCGCTGTTCTCGGGTCGTATTTACGATAGGTTTGGTGCTCGGGTGTTAGCAATCCCTGGTTTTTTGGTTATGGTAGTTTCTGTTGGATTGCTTGCTGGAGTTACCGTTGATACCCCTCTTATTTGGATTGTGGTTTTGCAATGTTGTGTAAGTATTGCTTCGGCATTAATTATGACGCCTGTGCAAATGAATAGTTTAAGCCATCTTGATCCGGAGCAGTCGGCGCACGGAGTGGCTATTTTAAATACATTGCAGCAGATAGCTTGTGCTGTGGGGTCTTCTTTATTCCTTGGTTTATTAGGTACCGGTCAGAAGTTGTACATGGCGCAATTATCGGAGACAAATGCCTTATCGGAGCAGAATGGGTTTGCTTATGGGTTACATTACTCCCTAATAGTGGCAACAGTTATTCTAGCTATCACATTTCTGTTGTCCTTTTTTATAAAACGAAGGGAAGCAGATGCTTCTACAACTATAGAGCAAGTTATAGAATCGGCAGAATAAGTTTATTCTGAAAAAACTACAAGGCAGAAATCGGCATGGCAATTTGAATATTGCTATATTCCTGATAGCGACCTGCTTTAAAATTCGGAAGAAAATCAGAATCGTAAAATTCTATTTGGAACTTTTCTGCAGGGATATAGTTATTCTTCGGTAACCATACACCATAGATAAAATCGAATGCACGAAAAAGATTTTTCGAGGTTCCCCTGAAATGGAAAAGTGCATATTTTCCTCCGGGAATATTGGCTGTTTTTATTTCTCCATGGGTATGTACTACATCTTTGGGAACGGTAATACATGCTCGGTAGCGGCATTTTTCGGATGGAGTGATGCCCGGATTATCAAAAGGAATTCCCATGTAAATTGTGTCCTTTTGCATTAGTTGATGCTCTGTGGCAAATAGTTTCAAATTCTTCCATGTTTGAATAATTCCTGTGGTATATCCTTGCATGGTTTGAGTATAGGCAACGTGTTGCGATGGCAACTCTTTTATTTCGATGGAATGAAAGTCTTCTTCTGAAAGTGGTTGTAACTTTTCTCGTTTTGTTTGACGGAGAAAGTACAAATCGTTACGATGTTTTTTGCGTAATTCGGTAGGCGAAAGTTGATACTGCTTTTTGAATAATCTGGAAAATGAGGCAATGGATTCAAAGCCGACTTCACAAGCAATCTCGGAAACCGATTTGTTTTGCATATCACATAGTCGGTTTGCTGCATTTTCCAATTTTGTGCGTTCAATGTACGCCCGGGGTGTTTCACCTGTAAATGCGGTAAATATCCGATGAAAATGGTATGGCGAAAAACAGGCAACCGATGCTAGTGTATTAAGGGATATTTTTTCGGTAAGATGAGTTGAAATATAATCGACGGCTTGTTGAATTCTGTCAATGTAAATTTGTTCCGAGGATTGAAGTTCGTTCATTGTTTTATTTTATACTGCAAAGTACAAAATTACAAATCACACTTAACTGGCAGTTATTATTTAAAATTTTGGTTGAACAAATTTTTCAGTTCTGAATGTGGAATGCCAAGAAAATTCACGGTGATTTTAACTAGGAGAATCTTGTTCCTATACTTTTACTCTAGATTTTTGTAATCCATTTTTAGGTAAATGCAAAGGTTCCGAATGGAGTCGAAGGTTGGCTTCCTTTGTACTTCGTTTAAACACCATTGAACTTTTCCTTCGTTATTAAGAATTTCAACACTTAGCGTGTTTTCGTTCTTTACTTTTTTTACCGTTTGATAGCCTAAACGTGCCAAGGCGTGAGCAGTCCAGTTTATTATGCTTTTATCTTCACCGGAAATAATTACCGATTTTTGCTTTGGAATATTGTAATCGAATTGTCCGGTATTAAGGTCGAATTTTACCGAGGTGTCTTTCATCAACCGATTTATGGCATCGGTAAGCACCATATCTTCGGGTGCGCCTACCCGCAAACCGTCGGGAAGCATAAGCCAAATGGTGTCAACAAAGCCAAACGCGGTTTGAATATCATGGGTTGAAAGAATTACCGTTTTCCCGTTTTCCGATTGCTCTTTGAGCAGTCTTACCACTTCAAATTTATTGGGAAGGTCCAGAAAAGCCGTTGGCTCGTCCATGAGTATTATAGGGGTGTCCTGTGCAATGGCAAAAGCTATCATGGCGCGTTGCCGTTCGCCGTCGCTAAGCCTGTCGATTTGCCTGTTCTTGTAGCTAACCATTTCTACCGCTTTTAAAGCCCTTTCTATTACAAATTTATCGCTTGTGTTTAGCGCATCAAACCAGCTGTGGTAAGGGTAACGGGCCAGCGAAACAAAATCGTAAACCGTGGTGTTGGGCGAATGAACGGGCTCTGCGGGGATAAAGCTTAGTAGGGTAGCTAGCTTGTTTCGGTCTGTTTTTTCAACTTCTTTACCGTTTATTAGGATGTTTCCGGCAATACTCTTTTGAAGTCGGGCAATTGTTCGGAGCAGCGTACTTTTTCCTACACCGTTTCGTCCAACTAGGGCAATGAGTTCGTTGTTTAGGGCTGTAACGTTAATTTCCGGATAGTTAAAATCGGACGTTGATTTCCCGTTGTAACCTACCTGCAGGTGCTTTACTTCTATGGTTAAGTTGCTGTTCATTAATGCTGTGCAAATCGTTTTTTCGATAGGATTACGTAAACTACAACCGGGATGCCCATTAGTGCAGCCACCGAGTTGATGGGTAAAACCAGGTTTGAACCCGGGAGTTGAGCTATTACATCGCATAGCATCATTATTGATGCTCCCGTTACTAATGTGGAAGGAATTAGTATGGCATGGTTCGATGTATGTAAAATTAGCCTGACGATGTGCGGAACGGCAATGCCTATAAAGGCAATTGGCCCTGCAAATGCGGTTGTAGTTCCGGCAAGCAAGCTGGTGGACACAAATACAATCAGCCTTATTTTTTCGACGTTGTACCCTAACGAACGTGCGTAATTTTCGCCTAAACTCAATACGTTTAGCGGTCGGGATAGTGCAATTGCCAGTATTTGTCCTATAATTACCAATCCGCTAAAAAGCCATAGTTGCGAGCCGTTTACGGAACTAAGACTTCCCATTGTCCAAATTACATAGGTTTTTAACGAACCTTCGCTGCTGAAATACTGTAATATGCTGGTTATGGCCGATGTTGCCATGCCAAATATTATTCCCAAAATCAGTATGGTCATAATATCCCGGATGCGAATTGACACGGCAACAATCAGTAGTAAAATTAGCATGGAACCTATTAATGCGGCAAGGACAACGCCTATCTGTCCAAACCAAAACCCTAAGCCAATCGCCGATGAACCGAGCACTGCAATTGCCACGCCCAAACTTGCACCCGAACTAATTCCCAGCACGTATGGGCCGGCCAACGGGTTCCTAAAAATGGTTTGCATTTGCAGGCCACTTACGGCTAATGCGGAACCTGCAAGAATTGCCGTTATTACTTTAGGCAAACGAAAGTGAATAAGTATTTGACGGCTTACATTGCTAACAGCTTCATCTCCTATAATAATTCCCCAAAAATCCTTAAAAGGAATATTTACGGAACCAAGCATTATATCTAAAACGAATAGGAGTAAAATTAAAACTCCCATTATTCCAAAAAAGGCAAGTACCGGTGTGCGTTTTCTTTTCATTTTTAACCTGATACTATTTAAGCTTGGAGTAGTAGTATAAACACGAGTCCTGAACATCTACATTATGAAAAATGGTAACCAGGTCGTGTAGAATAAGGTGCGGGTTTAGGGTTCCCGATTCCCAAAAATCGTTTCCCCCGTTCTTATTCATTCGTTTGTAGTTATTGTAAATTTTGTCCTTTGCAAATGGGGCTAATGTTGCAAAACGCGGATCGAATTTTAAAATATCGGCTTTGGAATGGGCAGTACCCGTGTTAATCCAGACATCGGCGTTTAACCCGGATTTATAAGCAATTTCGGTACTAATAGGATAGGATTGGGAACCTTTAAGGTTGCTAAATAGATACCTTCCCCCGGCGTCTTTTATCATCTTAACAAAGTAGTTATCGTTTCCCGGAAAATACCATACATCCCTGAAAGGGGTATTCAAGAAAACGGTAGGTCCCGATTGGTATTTTGATGCGATAGTTTTTTCGCTGTTATATTTCTGTTCTATAATGTTAAATATAGAATCGGCTTTTTGCGGGACTCCAAACAGGTAGCCGAAAACCTTTATCCATTCGGTTTTCCCGAGAGGATTGTTTTCCAGGTAATCGCCAATTAGCATTACATGCAATCCCAGTTCTTTTAGCTTGTTTAGGTACGATAACGATTCTTCGCTTACCCCGTAACAAAGTATAACGTCGGGTTTTAAGCTGGTTATTAATTCGTAGTTTAATCCTTGGTCGTAACCAACATCAACCAATGCTCCGTTGTCAATTTCCTTGTTAATATTAGGGTTATAAACGTACTTTGTTCCGGAGAGTCCTACTAGCGTATTACTTTGTCCAAGCGCATCGATAAAAGCAACGTGACTGGACGACATGCAAATAACCCTTTTAACCGGATAAGGAATAGGATTATCTACTTTATTAAAGTCGGGATTTTTTTTGTTTACCAGCGAATACTTGTAAACCACTTCGTGCGCTCCCTGCCAAGGGTTAAAAATGTTTATTGTAATTTTTTTGTTACTAGTGTCAATGTTAAAGCCTTTTGCATATTTAGGTTCAATATTATTGTCGGTTTGTACTGATTTTTCCGTTTGCGAATTTTTGCAGGAGGCAAAAATCAAAACAAGTGCAAATAAAAAATATGGGATAATTTGATTTAAGGAAAAGAGATGTAGAGAGTTTTTGCCGGAATAACTTCTCAATAGTTTGCTCATGGTTGAATAATTTCACTTTTATCAGGCTAAAAATAGCATGAATATTGGGCGTTGCAAAATTTTTTACGAAAAATGTAAGTTTCGTTATTTGTACGAAAACCCTACAAAGTTAAACAAGATTAACATTTTAGTTATGCCATTTCTAACTTAATAATTGCTATATTTCAATGTTATTAAACTCCATTTGAATAATGTTTAACCAGCCCATTTACGGAAATATATTCAGGCATAGTCCGCATTGCGTATGCGTAATTAATAAAAATGGTGATATTGTTGATTTTTCCAGCAGTTTCGAAGAAAATTTCATGGGAAACAATGCCGAGGAGTTAAATCTTTTCAATCTTTTTCCGTCGATAAATTTGAGGAAATTAAAGCGTGGAAAGAAGTTTTTTGCAGATTATAACGACAGAAAAAATTCGATACAGGTTTACGAGGTGCAAACATCTATTCTCAAGGAGAATAACGAGAACTTTTATGCTGTTTGGTTTGCCGATGTTACAGAACTTGTACGGCATAAGGCTGTAAACGAAGTTTTGCTTAATATTTCGAAAATTGATATAGAGTCTAACGATTTCGACCATTTATGCCAGTCCATTCAAAACGAGTTAAATAAACTGATTGATGCCAGCAATTTGTACATCACGCTTTACGATGAAACAAAGTGTAGAATGAAGTTGGCGTATATATCCGATACCAATTCAATAAAGGACGATTACCCGCTTGGAAACTCTTATACTCTCTGGGTTGCTCAAAAGGGGAAAGGAATATTGCTTAATCGGCGGCAAATATCGCAGTTACGGTATCATCATAAGTTAGAATCGTTTGGCCCGGTTGCCGTGAGTTGGATGGGAGTGCCTTTGTGGGTTAACAGGGAGATTATAGGCGTTATTGCCGTTCAAAGTTTTAAAAAGGGATATTTATATACGCAAACCGATTTGGATATTTTGGAGTTTATTTCTACGCAAATAGCATCGAGTTTGCATCGAAAGGAGAGAGAATGGGAGTTGGTGGATGCAAAGCGGCGTGCCGAAGATGCTGACAGGTTGAAATCGGCATTCTTGGCAAATATGAGCCACGAAATACGGACTCCGATGAATGCAATTCTTGGCTTTTCGGAGTTGCTTACCCGTAATAATGTTCCGCAGGAAAAGCGCGAGTTGTATGCCGGACATGTTAAAAGTAACGGTAAGTTACTGTTAACTTTAATCGGCGATATTATTGATTTGGCTAAAATAGAGGCGGAACAAATCACCATAAATAAAACGCCTGTAAATGTTGAGGAAATATTGGAAGAGTTGCACGAGGTAAGTTTTACCGAGCGGGCACGTTTAGGTAAAGAGCATTTGGCTGTAAACAGGCAAGTGTCCAAGAATGGCGAACCTCTGTGGCTTCTTTGCGATGGCGTGAGGTTAAAGCAGGTGTTAATAAACCTGCTTAGCAATGCCATAAAATTTACGCAGGAAGGAAATATTGAGTTTGGTTATAGTTTTCCTAACAAAGCTACTGTTCAGTTTTATGTAAAGGATACCGGCATTGGTATTGCTCCTGAAAACCAGGCAATAATATTTGAACGATTCCGTCAGGCCGATAATTCCACTACACGGCTATTTGGCGGAACGGGTTTGGGGTTGGCAATATCCAAAAGGTTGGTTGAATTGATGGGGGGGCGTATTCATGTAGAATCGGAACTGGGAAAAGGTTCTGCGTTCTTTTTTTCGCTACCGAACATAACTCCAAGTAATCCTACACACGCAGGTCGTGTTGATGTTTCTGCCGGTACGGGTAAAAATTATAAGGGCTTAAACTTATTAGTTGTAGAGGATAATAATGCTAACTATGTATATTTAAGTGATGTATTGAGTCAACTTGGCTTTACCATTTATCGTGCAAAAACGGGCAAGGAAGCGTTGCACATGATAGCGGAGTCCATAAAATTTTCGTTAGTATTGCTGGATATAAACCTTCCGGAAATAGATGGTTTTGAAGTTCTTAAATCGATGAAAGTAAGTAATTCAGGTGTGCCAGTTATAGTTCAAAGTGCGTATGCGTTTCCGGAGGAGCGCAAAAAGGCCATGGAAATGGGATGCCAATACTACTTAACAAAACCGGTTACCAGTAATAAGTTGATGGAGGCTATTGGTCAGATTTTGTAGTGTTTTTTTATTTGCTGATGTTTTGACGGTTGAGGTGTAATTTGTAAAATTGTGTTACTTTTATTAAAAACTTTTAAACATTGATATGGCGTTTTTTAAATAGAAAAATTCTGCTTACGGGTTTCATGGCAACGCTTATGTTACTTTGCGGTAACATTGGTTTTGCAGGTAAATATGGCATGAACAATTCCGATACTTTAAACGGGAATGTTATTGATTCTATTAACATCATTAATAAGAAATTAAGCGGTTTTTCGGACAAATCGAATACTTTGGAGCAGGTAAACCTGCTTTGTAATAAATCCAACATATATTTTCGTAAGCAAAAGTTCGAGGAAGCCTTACTTACTGCCAATCAGGCGTTGATTATTTCCAAGGAAATAGGGCAGGAGCGTTTCATCGAAAAGGTTACCAATTTAATTTGTCGCATATACTTAGCGCAGGAACTTTACTACGATGCGCTCGATTATCTTTATTCGGGATATAGCCTTGCCCAGCAAATAAAGGATAGCACCAAGTTGTCGTGGTACATGGTTACGCTGAGCAATGCCGAAATGCAGCTGGGCCGTTTTACCGAATCCATGGAAATAAACCTTAGAGCAATTGAGTATTTTGCGCAGGTAAAAGATTCGGCAAACTTGGCCATTGTGCTTAGAGACCAAGGAGTAATTCATTCCGAATTGGGAAACTTTAGTATTGCCGATGGATATTTAAGTCATGCCAAAGAGTTGTTTTCAAATTTTACCGATTCATTATATCTGGGATTGATTTATCAGGATATGGCAGCGTTGGCGCTGAAGCAGTCCGACTTATTTACATCTGAAAAGTATGTGGACAAATCCATAAAAATTTTGTCGGGAGTAAACTTTAAAATGCTTCTGCGTAGTCGTAGGATTAAGGCGGAGATATTGTTGCATAAGCGGGACGTGAAAACTGCAATAAAGCTGTTGACAGATGTTTTGGAAAAACAGCGAAGGGTTAACGACCCCATTGGGCAAACTTCAACTTTATTTACGCTGGGGAATGCCTACTTTATTGAAGGTGATTTGACAGAGTCAAAAAAGTTTTACAATAAGTGCTTGCGGTTGGCATCGGAAAACAGCTTGGTGTTTTACACGAGGGGGGCGTATCGGAGTTTAGCCCGGATATACGGCATGGAACGAAGTACTGCCGAAGCATATAAAAGCCTTCTTAATTACGTAAACATTACCGACAGTTTATACAACATTCAGAAGATTATCGATGCAAATCGCATGGAAAATCAGCTGTTGCTACGTCAGAAGGAGAACGAGATTCATTCGCAACGGGAGTTACTTTTGGTAAAAAATGCCAAGCTCAAGCAGGAAAGCATAAAGCGAAATCTTTTGCTGGTAATTTCGGTATTGCTGTTTGGTGTGATAGTATTTGCGTATAGGGAATATAGGGTGAAACGAAATGCCAATAAGTTGTTGCTTAGCCAGAAGGGTGAAACGGAGCAGCAAAAGAATTTGCTAGAACAGCGTACCCGTGATTTAACCGATAGTTTGAACTATGCAAAGCGTATTCAAAAGGCAGTGCTTAGCGTTTCGCAACAGCCACAGGATTTCTTTCATGACTCTTTCCTGATTTTCATTCCGAAGGAATTGGTAAGTGGCGATTTTTACTGGTTTAAGCAGGTTGATGAAAATCGTTTAATGTTTGCAGTTGCCGATTGTACGGGGCATGGCGTTCCCGGGGCGTTTATGAGCATTATTGGAATGTTTGGTTTGAACCAAATAGTTTCCGAGGATGGAAAAACAAATCCCGGCGATATAATTAATAGTTTGAATACTCTTTTTAACGCGTCGTTTGAGCAGCGCGAAGGTGCCGAAATATTCGATGGAATGGATATAGGGCTCTGCAATTATAACCGTTCTACCCGCGAGTTGCTATTTGGCGGAGCAAATATTTACCTGCACATTTTAAGAAGGTCGAACTTACCTCCGGCTTCTTCGGCAACGCTGCACGCATCGCAGGAATTTTCGTTGTATCAGGTTAAGTGCGACCGGCAATCCGTTGGTTACGAAGCCGAGAAAGCCGATTTTACAACTCACAGCGTACAGTTAATGGAAGGCGATATAATTTACCTTTTCACCGACGGTTTTACCGACCAGTTTGGCGGCGCCAAAAATAAAAAGTACAAGTTAAGCGATTTTCGACAGTTGCTTTGCGACAACGCCCATCTTCCCATAAATAAGCAACGCGACATTCTTTTTGATGTTTATACTAACTGGAAAGGCGGTAATATTCAGGTTGATGATGTTACCGTGCTTGGTGTAAGGATTCCGTAAATGCTGTTTGGTGTAATTGTTATAATGAGTTGGTGTAATATTTTGAACATTGTTTAGATTCCATTAGCGAGGACATTATTTCGTATTTTAGACTTCAACCAATATTTTAGATTTTTTATAAGTCAGAAACAAATAACAATAAAATGGACTAATGGCGATAGAGTTGCTAATAAATATTGCCAAGATTAATGCATAAAAGTTATTCTAGTTGAAATTTTATGTTCGAAAGCTTTACTATCTAAACTTGACTTTTCGTAGTAACAAGAGTTTGATATAAAAATAAGTGATTAGTTTTCAATATTAAAAAAGAAAAAATCATTGTACTGAACGAAGTTGAAGCATTTGTATTTTAATAAGGTATATTCTTTTAGATGTAAATAGATAAAGACAAACAACCACCCTTACGAGGTGGTTGTTTACTAATAATGGTTTATTGGTTAGTTTTGAATGCAACGAACGGAGCGTCCATAGTAGATAGAAGAGTGACGATAGACAGCAATATCCCCATCATCGTAGAAAACCCACTCTATACCTATGCTACTATCCGAAGGATTTACGTTGCTTGACCAGAAGTAAGCATGTTGCTTTAAACTCTCAAAACAACACTTCGAGCCGCTTTCGCCTCCAGGAAGCATGTTAAACCCTAGTTCGTTGGTGCCGTTTAAGCCTTTTGGCCAACCTTCTTTGGCGCGTATTCTAAACGAAATACCCGGTTTGTTTTTTCTATTTCCATAACCATTGCCACTACCTGTCTGTTCAACTTCGCTAATGCCAATAGCGCGCTCAAAGGTTTCCCATTCGCTCATACTAGGTACGTGCCATCCATCGGGACATGCTTTTTGTGCCGTATTGAAATTGTATAGGTACCCATACTTTTTTGCATTCTTTTTACTGTTGTCGTAAGCCCAGCAACCGTCTTTGGCTTTGTAAGCCAAATTTTGGGCAAACCATACCTGATCGCCAATTTTTACAGTTTGATACTCCTTGCCATCGCGAGGATCGACAAAAATATCCAACTTTGGTTCCTGAGCAAAACTTGTGCTTGCCATAAGAAGAAGCATAGCGATAAACAAATTCTTTTTCATTTTTATGTATTTAGTTGTTTTAGTTTATGATGAGACTTAAAAACCACGTGTTTTTATCGGGTTGGTTACCAAACGAACTTTGCATTACGTACTTATTCTGATAGGAGAATACAATTTTGTAACGGTCCACCTTGTAGTCGACTCCAATGCGCCAGCCAAATCCTTCGGTTGCATGGTAGTTAAAACCTAGCACGTACCAATATGCCGATTCTATTTGAATGTAGGCGTTGTCGTTATCCTTTATTTGGTTGTTAAAGGTTTGCCCTTTACTTTCGTCAACGCTAAATGCTTTTCCTACCCGTATTTTGGTATAGTAGCCATCGCTATTCCCACCCATAGGATCTTTAAAAATGTAGCGGAAGTCATACCCTCCATCGTAGTCGTAGCCGTAGGGGGCTTTTACTCGGTCGGCGTATATATCCTGTTTAATGCTTAGGTGTCGGAATCCAAATTTTAATCCTGCCATTGCAATAGATTTAAAATCGGGCGAAGGGAGAACATTTCCCGAGAGTAGAAATTTTTTGAATGGATAGTCGAGGTAAAGAAACGGGCTTATGGAATACTTTCCTTCACTTTTCCAGTACGACGAGTCGGCTGTTTCTATCCATTTTGGGTTGTAGCCGTACCGGAACATTCCTCCGGCGTAAATTTTAATAAACTTTGTGTATAGGCTAATTCCACCGGAAACAAGGTGTCCCATCATATCGGAGCCGGGAAAATTTTCAACGGGTCGTTTATAAAGCATATATCCGTAATTCCAGTTAAACCGTTTTAGCCATTTTTGCTCGGCAATAACGGCTAATCCGGGATATTTTTTTTGCATAAGGTAGCCCTCGACACCCGTTTTATTACGCTGTCCGTATATTTCGGCTAAATCGGTAGTTCCTTCATCGGCAGGAGGTGCATCCACAATTACCTTGCGGAAAAAGCGGTCGAAGTAAACATCGTTTATGTAAAGTTCGTTTTGCGCTTTGGTTAGGTTGAAAATGCTAATTAGCAGTATTGCGCTTAAAAGTATTTTTTTCATGGTGTGTTTCATTCTAATTTAACAGTTGAAAATGTGCCTATTCTCCTAAATCAACTTTTGCAAGCCATATATTTTTGTCGTTTTTATCGCTACCTACAAATATTAAGCAGGTGTCTTCCACAATAACGGGAACTACAGGATGTAAAAAATAATCGTCCTTTTGTTCCTTGGAGGTTTTTAGTCCGAATGTTGTAAATTGGCTTAACGTTCTAGCTTCCGGGTTAACTGAGGCTAATCGGACATAGTTGAATTTTCGGCCGGTATCTTTATCCGCTTTTTGAGTTTCTATTATTTGCCATGTAATAGTTTTTCCTCCGGGATTTTCGTAAAGTTCAACCTCTCCGGCTCCGGGAGTTTCATTTTTGACGGTGTAATGAGATAGTAAATTTCCGGAAGGATCGAAATGGAGGAGCATGTAATCTAAGTTTTTTCCACGGTATTGGTATTGTCCAACTATTACTATGTCTCCGTTTTCTCTCACTTGTAACTGTGCATTTGTTGTTTCGAAAACGTCTCCATCGAAGCCTTTCTTTTGATTTTCAGGCTTAACCATTTTAGTCGTGTAATCGGCAACGGGTGTGGCGGTAATAAAATCCATTTTCCCTTCGGTAATTTTCATAATTACCATATGGTCCTTTTTGTCTTTAATTTCCCAGTAATATTTCTGAGGGTTGGCATTGGAACCGGGACCTGCCAAGTATAACGATTTATCGGTAAACTTAAAGAGGTCTGGTGTCCATGCGTTAGTAGGACATACAAAGTCGATACTGTCGATGGTTGATCCATCAATTCCGAAGTGCATATAAGTATATTCGTTTGGCTTGTAAAGGATGGATTGATCGAATCCTAGTTGCGAAACCCTGTCTTGCGGGGCAAAGAGTACGCCCATACTTCCATCGGAATATTCCAATCTTTTAACAACAATTTTAGGACCTCTGAAGGAAAAGATTCGTTCGTAAAGAAATTTTACTCCGTTGTTAACCATGAAGGTTTGCAGAACGTAACTTTGATTATCGACGATTTTGGTTTCTTTAGTTTTCTTTATCTTAGGCTTGATAACACCCATTACGGTAAGAAAATGTTGTGGTGCGTGGTACTTTACTTCATAAGGCATTTTTTTGCTTTCGTCCCAATTCCAAAATCCGACTTTGCGAAATTCTTCGGGATCGTCGGCAATGGAGAATTGTGCAGTTATCCGTCTGTCATCAGATTTTAATTTTTCCTCCTTGCCTTCGCCGTAACTAACGTCCCAAACGTAGTCGCCTTTTTTGCTATCCCATTTTTCGGTAGCCGTATAAACTCCGTGTTCTAAAACTGTGTTGAAAGCCCCGATGCCTACCTTAACGTAAGTTGTTTTTGCTTCACGAAGTTTACGATTTGGGTCGAATTTTACAGTAGGGTCTTTTTTAGCGCGAATTTTATTTGCTTTTACATTTGCTTCTTCGTTAGTATATACCTCCGATGTTTGGTTTACCAGTTGCAGGTTCGGATCGAAATTATATGTGTCAACTATTGTTTTGCCTTTTCCTTTTGGTGTAATGAATTGTGCCTGATAGGCGCTGCCGTCGTCGTTATAGCCAAAGGTCCACTTGGTTGCTTTCAGCGATGTTTTTAGTAGTGGGGTTACACTGCTAACCTCCAGTTTTTGAGCATTGGAACTCTTGTTCGAAAAGAGTAAAACCGCAAATGCTAATACTGATAAAACTTTTAATGATTTCATACTGTATGAGTTAATTTATTCGGATTCGATAGGAAAATTACCTATCTGTATAACTCGACACAATACTCCAATTGAGGTATTTTAGGCAAGACAGAATGCCACTATTCTGAAGAAAATAGGATTATTCGGGAAGCCACCTGTTATCAATAGCTCTTTTTGCGGCGGATGTTCTGTTGGATACCTGAAGTTTTTCGTAGATATTCCGAACGTGTTTTCGAACCGTTTCGTAGCTAATAAACAGTTTTTCGGCGATTTGCGGATTTGTGTGACCATTCGATATCAATCCCAGTATTTCAACTTCCCTTTTGGTAAGAGGGTTTTCCGCAGGTTTGCTTTTCTTGGACTGATCTGGAGTGGCTACAAAGCGTATTATTTTTCTGGCAATGGAAGGCGATATGATAGAACCTCCATTTTTTATGTCCTGTATTGCTTTTATTATGGTTTCGGATGGTTCTTCCTTAAGTAGATAGCCTAGAGCCCCTGCTTTAATTGCTTCGTAAATGGTGTTGTCGTCGTCGAAAACGGTTAGCATTATAATGTCGATGGATGTAAATTTGCTTTTTACAATGCCGGTTGTGTATATGCCATTGGTAGGCATTTCAATATCCATAAGAATTACATCGGGTAGATCCTCGGAGTTACAGGTTTCGAGATAGTCGAGTAGGTACTGTCCGTCGGCAAATACACCGACAACCTGAATATCGTTTGTCGCTGAAATTCGCTTCGCGATATTCTCCCGCATTAACTCATTATCGTCAACAATGGATACCTTCAACTTTAAAATTTATTTCGAGTAAATTTAACTTATTGTATCGCATAAGAAATAACCCGAATGGAGGATTTTTAATTTTTATTTACGGGAAATATAACTTTTATGGTTGTGCCTGTCCCTTTTTCGGTTTCAATAATAAATTCGGCTCCAATTTCTTTTGCTCGGTTTTTCATATTATTTAAACCATAACCTTGGTCGTTTGGATTATGCGTTCCAACTCCATTGTCTGCTATGGTCATAGTGAAGTGAGCATTTACCCGTACAGTAATTTTAACCATTGAGGCTTTGCTGTGCTTAACGATGTTGGTAACAGATTCCTGTGCAATTCTGTATAGGTTGAGCGTTTGAATGGGAGTAAGGCTTATAGGATAATCTATTTTTGCATCAATGGAGTGTTCCACATTGCAGCCATTTAGATACTGGTAGCACATTTTGCGCAATCCATCGACAAAGTCTTCAATGTCGGTATAATCGGAATGGATTGCCCAAATAGTTTCCCTTAGCTGTCCTATTGCGTTTCGTCCAAAAGCACTTAAATCCTTGGCTTTACTATTGCCTTCGTTCGATAGTTGGTCTAAATTCGTAATTAGGTACGTAAGTTGTGAGCCTACATTATCGTGCAAATCACGGGCAATTCGTTGTCGTTCGGCATGTATTTTCTGTCTGACCTCCATTTCGTGCATTCGCTTTTTAATTCTGCGCAATGTAAAGAACTTTACAATCAAGGCAATGGCCGCTATAAGAAGAGAAAGTTCGATAATTACGGAATACCATCGTTGGTAGAATGGTGTTTTTATAATTGCTGAAAGTAAGAGTTGAGGTTGGCTTTCGACGCCATCAGGATTAATGGATTTTGCCCAAAGTTTCACCTTTCCATATGGTAATTGCGGATAGTTCAGTTCGAAGTTCGAAGTCGGTTCCGACCATTCTTTATCTGTTCCTTCCAACCAATATCGCCATTTTATATCTTCGGTATTGCTTAAGTAGTGTATGCCAACTTTAATGCTTAGTTTGTTGTTTTCGGGTTCAAGGATTATTGGTTGGTTGTTTGCATCTATTTTAGCTGTGTCGGATTTTAACTCGCTGATATATAATTCGGGTATAATATCACCTTGCTTCACATTTTGTAAGTTGACGGTTACAACACCCTTTGAGGTTGCTAAAAGCAGGCTGCTTGTTTTGGGATAGTATTGGGCATTGTTAATGGTAAAATCGGAACTGGGAACTAAGGTATAGGAGTTTAACGGGATTAGTTGGTTATTGCTAAGTATGTGCAAGGTTGTATTGCTTAAAACCAGCAGTTGATCCTTGTTGTCTCTAAAAATACTTACCACTTTGTTACCTTTAAACCCTTTAGAATAGCACATTACGCTATCTGTTGTTGGGCTAAAGTTGCAAATACCGTTGGAACAGCCAATCCAGATTGTTTTATTGTAATCCTCAAAAATAAAGCCCGTATAGTTCGAGATAAGCCCATTTTTACTGGATAGCATTTTTTGTTTCCCATTTTCGATGCGAATGGCTCCTTTGTCGGTAGTAGCCCAAATAGCATTTCCAGCCTTAAAAATTCTATTTATCATTAATGTTGGCAATAGGCTATCGATTAGTTCGCTAACATTATTGTTCTTGTCTATTAGCCAAATGCCGGAACCGTATGAAGAAATCCATACGGTACCATCGGAATTTGGAATAATTCCCGATATTCCGTTTCCATGTTTAAAAATTGTTAACGGTTCGTGGTTGTCTAATAAGTTTTTGCTACTGATTAGCGATAAAAATGTACCAATATATGTGCGATTACTATTGTCGAAAGTTATTGCTCTAATGTTTTTAAATTTTGCCTGATGTAATTTTAAATGCTGTTTACTTTGAGTTATTATATGTAACGTATCGGTAGTTCCGGCATAAATATTTCCTTTGTTGTCAATGTTCACAGTATTCACAATTTCGGAGATGTTGGGAAGAATGGTATAGTTGGTTTTTGCTATTTTTTGAACACCTCCGCCAAAAGTTCCTACCCATAGTTGGTTAAAAGTATCGGTGCAGATGGAGGTAACGAAGTTGCATCTTAATCCGTTGCTTGTATTTAGATAAGGTGTATTATTAATTAATTGCACTCCGTTATCTATTGTACCTATTAGCGAGTAGCCATTCCAGCTACAAAACGATGTGGCTTCCTTAAGTGTTTTTATGTTATTCAATGTAACGGAGGAGTCTTTTAAGGCTAAGTAGCCCCAAAAGTTCCTTGTTATAATTTTTCCTTGGGCAAGATTATTCTTTAGGTTTAGGCTATCGCCCATAAAGTAGATGTTCTTATTTCCTGTAAAACATTTATAGGTGTTGATGTCGGAATTTAGAGGTTTTACAGAAAATGTAGATGAAGTCGATTCGTAAATGTTTAATAATCCGTTTATTCGGAAAATAAATTTGTTGTTACCGACTTTAATGATATGGTTATTAGGAGTTTGGTTTATGGAATCTTTATAAATTTTTGATTTTCCATTGTCGATAACCTCCAATCCGTTATATGTTCTTATTAACCATCGTCCATAATCATCTTCTTTAAAATCATATACCGATGTTGAAGATTTCGGAATTATAGTTTGTGTAATATCAAGTGTTTTTTTATTTACCTGTATGGCGCCGTGTTCGTATGTACATAACCAAATTTTTCCCGATTTCGTTTCGGAAATTTTATAAACCATTACGGTATCAAGAATATTATCGAATTTTGATCCGTCGAATTTTGTAACCCCTTTATCGGTAGCAATCCACAGGTAATTTTGTTGGTCATTAAGGATGTGAAATATATAATTGCTGGGTAATCCGTTAGATGTGTTAAAGTATTTAAACTCTAACTGTTGACAATAGGAGAGGTTAATTAGCGTAATCGCAAAAATCGAAAGCAAGATTCTTAACACAAAAGCAAATATTTATCAAATCAAATTTACGACATTTTCCTGTTGCAATGCAAGTCCTTTATGTCTTGACATATGTCTATATAAAAAATGATGGTGTATGAACTAATGCTTTTCGTAGTATATGCATTTGTTGCAATTGGATAATATTTTATAGATTTGAAGTTGTTTTAAAAGAGTTACTAATCAAATAAATATTGAATTATGAGGAAAATAATTGTATCAGTAATAGCGCTATTGGGCGTAACTCTTTCGGTTAATGCTCAAATGGACAATTTAGCCAATATGAGTGCCAAGTGGATTCGTTCCAATGTTCGAAATGCTGCGTTAGATGGCGGTGCCGATATGGTGAATTTTAACCCTGCGGGATTATCACTGCTGAACGACGGAATTTATGTTAGCTTAAGCAACCAAACGCTTTTCCGTAACCCGGAGCATACGTTTAA
>ERZ795053.2484-NODE-2484-length-22214-cov-23.120357_pt1 | contig 22214 bp, 21 predicted proteins | sample MGYA00375137_ERZ795053 | MGnify/ENA primary metagenome ERZ795053 (study PRJEB30182, sample SAMN05720284) | activated sludge metagenome | isolation source: Anaerobic digester | place: Hong Kong | collected 2014-12-17 ...
CCGGTGTCTGCGCGGTGATGGCCAGTCGGGCATCCGTCTCGAGGCTCTCGTGCAAGGCCAACCCCATGACCGGGGCCTGAGTTCCGTACAGCGCTGAGACGACGGTACTCACGTAAAAGGTGTCACCCACGCGGGGGAACTGGCCCTCGGAATCCACTTGATACTCCACCCAGGTTCCGTAGAACGGGACATACCCGAAGTAGGGACTGTAGGTCTGGGACTGGGCCAGTAGCCCGGGACTGTCTGCGACCTCAGCGGAACTCGGTGGCGCCATCGTCCACACCAAGGCCGACGCTGCGCCAAGTACCAGTGTCGCACTGCTCAGTTTCATGAACGCTAATCCTAACAGCGACAGCCCGTCGGATGATCCTTTTCACCCGATGGAGGGAACCAGCAATGCCCGCTGCGTCCACCGGAACGACCCGGAATCGGTCAGGCACGCCGGACTAGACTCGGCACTACGAGCAGAGGAACAGGCAATGACTGTGAACGACAAGGGACCGGACCCGAGCATTTTCGACCTCGAGACCGAGACGACCACCAACCAGAACTACCGCACAGTGGCCTGGAGCGGCAAGTACCTGCAGGTCACTCTGATGTCCATTCCGGTGGGCGAGTCCGTGGGACTGGAAGCACATCCGGACACCGACCAGTTCCTGCGCCTGGACGCCGGCAAGGGACGTGTGGTGATGGGTCCGGCCGAAGACAACCTGACCATCGAGCACGAAGTCGGCGACGGCTGGGCGATCATGGTGCCCGCCGGCACCTGGCACGACGTCATCAACATCGGCGACGAACCGATGCGGCTGTACGCGATCTACGCCCCGGTCCACCACTCCGCAGGCAAGGTACAGCCGACCGCTGCCGACGCCGAGCGCGACGAAGAGGCGGGCACCGACGAACCACCGAGTTGGTCCGTGCAGCCCGAGTCGGTCGACCCCGACCAGCACGCCGGCTGATCCTAAATGCCTTACGCCGTCGTCACCGGAGCTGCGAACGGCATAGGCCGCGCCGTCACCGAGCACCTGCTGCAGGACGGCTGGTCGGTGACTGCTTTCGACGTGGACACGCAGTCGCTCGCGCAATTGCCACCCGACCCGAACCTGCTCACCGGCCACTTGGACGTCACCGACCATGCGCAGTGGCTCGACGCGCTCGCGGATCTCGATCACCTCGATCTCCTGGTGAACAACGCAGGCCTGCTGTCCTCGGGCGCGTTCGAGCAGATCGACGCCGAGCGACACCGTGCCATCGTGGAGGTCAATGTCCTCGGCGTGGTCAACGGCGCGCTGGCGGCATTCCCGCTGTTGGCGCGCACACCGAACGCGGCGATGGTCAACCTCGCGTCCGCTTCGGCTACGTACGGCCAGCCCGACCTCGCCACCTACTCCGCGACCAAGTTCGCCGTCCGTGGCTTGACGGAGGCGTTGGATCTCGAATGGGCGCAGCACGACATCCGGGTGCTCGACCTGTGGCCGCTGTTCGTCCAAACCGGGATGGTCGAGGACATGCAGGCGACCTCCGGTGAACGCTTGGGGATCAACCTGACCCCCGAGGATGTCGCCGCGACTCTACTCACGGCCGTCTCGCAGGCCCGCTCGAAGCCCGCCGGTGGCCGGGTGCGCAACCCACATGTCGCCGTCGGCACCCAGGCCCGGTTGGTGACCGCCCTTGCGCAGTTCTCGCCGCACTGGGCGAACCGCCTGCTGACCAAAGTGGTGACCGGCCGGTAATCACACGGCGGACAGGACGTCCCTCTCCAGGCGCGCGTAACTGGTCTCCATGCCATCGGTCATGCCGGTTCCCAGCACCATGTCGCGCACCTCGGCGCTCGGATACGTGATCAGGATCGACAGCAACGTCCCGCCTTCAACGGGAGTCAGGGTCATTTCATTGGTCGTCCCCGGGCCGTCCATCCCGATCATCTGCTCAGTGGTGACGGCGCGGTGCGGCGGCGAACTCTCCAGCACCTCGCCGGTGAAGCCGAACCGCTCTTCGCCGTCCACCTGCGCCCATTCGTAGCGGTAGGTGTCGCCGACGTCGGTGGCGACCTCGCACACCGGCATGGTCCAGCCGTCGGGGCCGAGCAACCAACGTTGTAGGAGCTCGGCGTCGTGGTGGGCGCGCCACACCTGCTCCGCAGATCCCCGGATGACCCGGCTCACCCGGACATGGGTGTCGCTGAGAATCTGCGAGGTCGTGGCAGCGTCGGCCGCGAAAGACGCCAGGTCCGCGAGCACCGCATCCATCTGGCCCATGGCTGCCCGCATGCCTTCCTCCATGCCCATCTCGATGAGTTGCTCGAGTTCTTCCACGGAGTTGAAGTAGGTGGTGGTCGACACCTGCGAACCGTTGTCGGTGCTGCTGAAGGAGAACACCATCCGCATCGACGGCATCTGGTCGTTGGCGGATCCGTCAGCGCTAGCGAACCCGTCGACGACCTCGAAGGACTTCAGCGGCTCCACCGACAGGTACTCCCAGTAGCCGCGCGACACGTCACCCTCGGGGCCGGTCATGGCGTACTCGCTGCGCCCGCCGGCGAACATGTCGTGGCGGGTGAAGATCGCGGGGTAGGTGGGTGGACCCCAGAACCGCTCGAGCTGGCGCGGGTCGGCGTAGGCGTTCCACAGCCTCTCCAGCGGGACGTCGAAGTCGGCGACCACGGTGAGGGTCAGGGTTTCGGGATCCTTGGTGACGGACGTGATGGGCATGAGAGAACCTTTCATTGGGTTTCAGGGGATTTGGTCGTCGGACGGCTGGTCGTCGGACAGCTGGCTTTCGGACAGTAGGCCTTCGGAAAGTAGAGCGTCGAGCCTGTCGATCCGTCCGCGCCACACCTGCTCGAACTGATCGAGCAGATCACGCGCGCGCCGGATGGTCTCAGGATTGCCACGCACAAGACGTTCGCGGCCGTGCGGGTGTTTGGTGATGAGCCCGGCCCCTTCCAGCACGGCGACGTGCTTCTGCACTGCCGCGAACGACATGTCGTAACTGCCGGCCAACTGCGACACCGTGACCTCGCCCAGCAGCGTGCGGCGGACGATGTCCCGCCGCGTTCTGTCGGCCAAAGCCCGGAAGAGGCGGTCGACCTCATCATCGGACAACTCATATACAACCATTAGGTTGTACGTTAGCTCGCAGATGTTTGTCGGTCAAGACTCGCCGGTCAACCCCCTGGATCAGCATTTCGCCGAATAGCCCGATAGTTGCCCATTGACCTCCAAACAACTGGCCAGGCGGCAACCAACAGGTCATCTGTCGGCGTGATAGGTCCGACGTGAAGTCGACGGGCACACGGCGACCCCCATGGACCGCCCTTCGTGTCAGGCTAGGGACGTGGCCAATCGCAGCAAGACACCAGCTGGTTCCAACCAATCGGATGAGGGGCAGTTGCGGCTCGCCGTGCTGATCGACGCGGACAACGCACAAGCCTCCGTCATCGAGGCGCTGCTGGAGGAGGTCGCCCGCTTCGGCGATGCGATCGTGCGCCGGATCTACGGCGACTTCACCTCCCCGTCCAGCGCCGCGTGGAAGAAGGTGCTGCAGCGCAACGCCATCAAGCCCATCCAGCAGTTCGCCTACTCGACGGGTAAGAACGCGACGGACAGCACGCTCATCATCGATGCGATGGACCTGCTGTACACCGACAATTTCGACGGCTTCTGCCTGGTCACCAGCGACAGCGACTTCACCGGGTTGGCCACGCGGCTCAGGGAAGCGGGCCTGATGGTCTTCGGGTTCGGTGAGCGCAAGACGCCCGAAGCGTTCCGCAACGCCTGCCACCGCTTCGTCTTCGTCGAGGTCCTGCGTGCCGGTGACCGCTCTGCCGACACCGACGAGGACGAAGGCCCCAAGCGGCGGCCCCGGAAGTCCACTCAGCCGGCGGAGACCGAACCTGCGCCTGCGAAGTTCCCCAAGAAGTTCGTCCTGCGGGCATTGGAGCAGTCGGTGGACGACTCTGGCTGGGCGGATCTCGGGACATTCGGCCGCTACCTGGTGAAACTACAGCCGGACTTCGACTCCCGGCTGTACGGCTTCCGCAAACTGTCCGACCTGGTCCGGTCCCGCACGGACCTGTTCCAGACCGAGGAACGAAAGATGGAGGGCTCGAACCAGTCGGCCATCTACGTGCGGGCGCGCAATAGCGGGTGAAGCGCATCATCGGGCCAGTGCTCGCGCCGCACGAAGGACGTCGCCGTGCTCGACCAAAGCCATCGCCAGGTCGGCGTCCGTCAGAGAAACCGGGGTCTGTCGAAGTTCGTTCCGCAGACGGTATCGCGCGACGAAGCCGGGTGCGCGGGGCGGGAATCCGAGGTGTGAAGTGCGTGGGCCGGTCAATTCGCTGACCGGCGGGCAGACCCCCGCCTCGACCCACGTGTGCAGTTCAACGGCCGCACCGGACAGGCTCATGTTCCAGTGGTTGGCGAATGCTTCCACGTCGGCCACGGTGTAGACCGACGCCATCAGGGGCAGGATCAGCCGACGCAGGACGCCGGTCGCGAGCCAACCGGTGCGGGCGGCAGGGTCCTTGCGATCGGCAGCGCAGTATGTCCACGCGAGCCAGATCGCGGTATCCATGTCCGCGTCGACGTTCCAGATCGTGTCGGCCAGCCAGGTGAGACGGGGGTTCGTACTCATGACGCCCAGGTAGAAGGACACGGGCATCGGGCTGAGCGCACCGATGGTCTGATCGACCAGCTCCACGCGATCGGGATGCATCCCGCACTCCCACAGGGTGGCCCACGGTTGGTCGCCTGCTTCCGCCGGTGGTGGCACGGTCACGTCCTGCACCAACTGGCCCAGAACGCGCGCGGGGATCCCGGCCAGACTGGCGATGTGCCGGGGGCTGCGGGCGTGTTCGGCGGCTTCTTGGGGCTCGTCGAAACCGCGTGCGGGACAGCATGCCGCCCGCTTGGCCGCCCGCCATGGCCCTGCGGGCTGTTTGGCCCGGATCGGACGCGGGACCTCACGCACCTGGGCGCGGTACCAGTCGAAGAACGCAGGTGCCACAGTGTCCACCAACTCCAGGCACGAGAGGTAGCCGCCCAATGCGGCCAGAATCCGTTCCTGGTCCAGGTCGTGCGGGGTTTCCACCGTCCCGTCCGGGTTCAGTGTCACCGGATGCCGACGCGCCGGAGCACCCAGTTCGCGCGAGGTGCGGCACGAGACCGTCAGCGTGACCGCCTGCGGCAGCAAGGTACGTCTAGCCACCGGATACCACCTCAACTCGCTGAGCCCAGTCGGGCGTGAGGGGCAACGCCTCCCGCACGCGCCCCAGCACAGCGGCGATCACCGGCACCCGCGGCGGCAGGTGCGGCCACGGCGTATAGCCATCGGTCAGCACAATCACGGTCTGGGGTGAAGGCTTCAGACCCAAGGCGGCCTCGATGCCCTCTGGCATGTCGGTCCCACCACCTCCACCGAGTCGCACAGCACCCACATCTCGGACCTGCCCGACGGTCTGGACCGCGGCATCCACCGCGAGCACGGTCACGCTCGCATCGGGCACGGCCAGTGAGGCGAGCACGGCCCTCACCTCGCCGAGGGCCTGAGCCAGCAGACCGTCATCGACGCTGCCGGACGTGTCGATCACCACTGCGACGGCGGGCACCGGGCGTCGCATCGCGGGCAGGATCGCCTTGCCCACCGCATGCTGCCGTCGCGAGACGCGCGAGTACGTGTAGTCGACCTGACCCTGACCCCAGCCGATGCCCCGACGAACCGCGGCATGCAGCACCGCCTGCCATGGCACCACCGGATCGAGGATGTGCGACACCCAGCGGTCCCACTGACCGGGCAGCGTGCCGCGTTCGCGTTGGCGTTCACGAAAGCCGATGGCCACGGTCTGTCGGATGCCCTCGGCCGCCTGCTCGGACAGAGCTGACTGCTGCTCGTCCTCGGGCGGGAGGTCGTAGTCACGGGCGATCCCGTCACACCCGCTGCCGCAACTGGCATCACGATCCGCTGCTTGCGCAGGCACCGGTGAAGCCCTGAGACGCAGGTAGTACTCCTCCGCGGACAGATTGGGGCCGAAACCCATCTCGCCCGCCGAGGGCAGCCCGGTGTCGCGCCACGGCAAGACCTGGGCGACCGTGATGTCGGTCGCGGTCTTCCACGGCTCGCGACCCGGCACGTCGACACCGGCGTCATGGGCGCGCCCGGCATGGTCGGCGAGCAGATGCCATACCTGATGGGCCAACTCGTGGGCCACGACGCGCACGTCCTGCCCCAGGATCCACAAGGGATTGACGTAGACCCGCCAGTACACATCGGTGGTCATCGTGGCGACCCGATCGGTTGGCACGGTGACCAAGGCGTACAAAGCGGACGACAGGTAAGGCAGATCTCCGGTCGCCCCCGAGACCAGCCACAACTTCGCCGCAGCCATCCGGTCGGCGACGTCGGTGGCGAGTCCGCTCATGGCAACAAGCCCGCCAATTTCAGCGCGGGCGCAAATACCGTCAGTCCGGATGGCACCTCCGCTGCGGGTGGCCGGCGGCCCGGCCGCAGCAAGGCCCGCACCACCGGGACCGCTGGATCCAGCCCGGAGTGGGTTGCCGCGCCCACACAGACATTCATCGCCGCGGTCCAGCGATCCGGACTCGAGTCGGCTGTGTAGGCCGCAAGCACTCCCTGCAGGGCGACATGCACCCGGTCGGGACGCAGACCTTTGAGCCCGTCACCCAACGGATCGTCCAGCAGATCCTCCGGATCCGGCAGATCCAGCGCCCCGAGCCAGGTCAAGAACTCATGACCCACCGGCGCTCCGACTGCCCCGTACACCAGCAATCGACGCACCTCCTCCCCCAGATCATTGGCGATCGCCAGCAAACGTGCCGCGTAGTCCCATGTGCGCGGGGTCGGGAATGCTCGGCCCCGCCCGGCGGCATCCGACGGGATCGACGACAACTGACCACCCCGGCTGCGCAGGAAACCAGCGACGAGACCTCGCTGTGCTGCCACGAGGGCTTCGATGTCTGGGGGCACGACGGGGACGGGTAGCACGGGCCAGTCCCCGGTCACCAGCGACTCGGCGTACACGTCCAAGGGCATGCGCCAATCCAGGTGCACGAAACGGTTCGCGGTCGGCGCCGCCAGTTCCCACCCTGACGCGGCGACATCTGCGGGATTCGCGGCTGCACCGAAGGACACCCGATCCGGCAGTTGCAGGACCCCGACCTGCCCGTGGGTCAGAGGCCGCAATGCCGCGGCCTGCACAGCCGGCGACGCCGTGGTCCATTCGTCGAAGAAGACGATCGACGGGCCGGGTTCGGCTGCCACCCGGTGCGCCCACCCCGGTGGCGCCAGCGTGACCCGCTCCCCCGAGACGATCGGCAAGCCCGCGAAGTCCGACGGTTCGTAGTGCGAACAGATCAAGGTCTCCACGTGCCAGCCGGAACCCGCCGCGGACTCGACCACGGCGGTCTTGCCCGCTCCTGGATCGCCCCACAACAGGAAAGGAATCCGCGCCGAAACGCACACCCCCACCGCCGCCAGGACTGCCTCGTACGACTGCCGATCGCGCGCCATGTCTGCCCCATTCCCTCGTTGGTTCCCTGATCGAAACACGAGGGTCGGACAAGACCGATTCCTTGGATCAGGACTGTGGACAGTCAGGGTTCGGCACATGGGCGGCACCGCGCGGCCAGACCGAATCTTCGTGCCCGATTGCCCCAAGGCGCCGTCACCACCGAATTGCGGCCTGACTCACTGCGAGACGGTGGTGACCTCGTCGTGCCGGACGCGGAACCGCCACGTAAAGAAGGTGATTCCACCCACCGGCATGGGCAGGATCCAGGTCACCACCCGGTACAGAAGCAGCCCCGTGCCCAGTGCCGACGTGTCCGTCTGGCTCGTGATTCCGAGGATGGCCGCGAGCCAAGAAACGGCCAGTGCGTCCTTGCCGGGGATGGGCAGCATGTTGATCGCCATGGTCAGGCCGGTCGCGAAGAGCACCCCCGCGCTGGTGATGGCGTCGCGATCGAGCCCGGAGAAGCGCAGAGCCATCGCCATTACGAGTGCGTTGGCCAGTCCCCACGACAGGTTGGACAGAAGCAGGGAGCGCCCGTTGGTCTCGATCGTCGATCCCGTCCGGGCACCGAACTTGACCACACTCTGTTCGAGGTCGGCAGGCGGCGTTCGATGGAACTTGGTGATGATCCAGTCGGCCGCGCGTTGCAGGAACCGTCCGGTCGCATGTGCCATCGATTCGCTTCGGGCAACCCGGATGATCAGCCACATGACGACTATGAAGGCCGAACCGAGTCCCAATAGCCACGCCAACCCTGTCCAACTGCCTTGCCCTGTGACCACGACCGCCGCCAGCCCGATCAACGGCATCGCGATCACGGCGGCGTAGCGAGCCACCAAGGCGATCAGAACACCGACCGCTGATTGTTCATCGGTGAATCCGTACGTGCGGTACATGGCGAATCGGATGGCCATGTCTGCCGGTGGCGGGAAGGCGAACGCACTGAGTTGGCTGGTGGCCGATGACTCGAAACCCTGGAAGAGGGTCAGTTTGGGCAGGGACGCCTTGGACGTCCAGCCGAGCGTCACCATTGCGAGCAGTCCACCGGCGACCAGGCCCACAATCTGCAGAGGCGTGAGCGCCTGGATGTCGGACCACACCTGCGACCAGTCGATCTCGCTGGGCAGCACGACGAAGATCGCGTAGTAGAGCAGTCCGATCATCAGCACGATGCCGACGGCCTTGACCACCCGCTTGTTGAACAGGATCCGCGCCATCCGCGAGCGCGTGGGCTTGCTGGGTGCTTCAGAACTGTTCGGGGTCACGCCGTCGCCGTCAGGACTGGGCGTCGGTCCGCTGCTCATGTGGCTGCGACCTCCTCGCGGTCGAGCAGTCGAGGACGGCACCTCAACGAGACTCGGTGTGAGGCTAGCACTCTGGCTGGCGTTTCGACCGAAATCACCCTCCCCCATCAGGGGTGATTCGGTCGCTGTGTCGCGGACGCCTTCCCCCGCAGATACGCCGTGACAGTCGGCCAGTCGGGGAAGTCATCCGAGCCGAAGGCGATGACCTCCCCCTCGAAGTCGGCTGCCCCTCTTTTGGTCGGGCGGTCATCAACGAGGAAGTCGCCCTTGTTCAGGTTCTTGTGGTGGGACAGAATCAGGCGTTTGTAGGCCGGGGTCCCCTCGTCGATGCCGAGGTGTAAACGGACCCACTCGACCTTGTGCTGCCAGGCCGATGGGTTCTTCCAGGGAGCCGTGGACAGGATGTAGGTGTCGAAGATCGTGGACAACTCCGCGAACGCGTCCAGCGCACCTGCCATCGGGGGCATGAGCGCGAACAGCCCCGGCAGTTCGTCCTCGCGACCCCTGTACTCCTCGCGCAACGTCTGGTCGATGCCGTCTAGCTTCGCCCCGAAGTCCACGAGAGTGTTGTCCATATCGATGTAAAGGATCTTCACGTCGCACTCCTTGCGATTGAGATGTCAGCCACCTGACCCCACCACCTCCACTGTCTCTGTGGGGTACGACAGACACGAGAATGTGTCGGCGGCGCTTCTCGCCGACCAGGAGTCTCGCACGACCTCGGTGTCGCAGGCACCCGAGGTGAGCAAGTGCTTGATACCACGTGACTGCGACTTCTACCGGAATCCCATTCCAGAGAGAATGCTCCCATGACACTGAGCATCAAGAATGTCCAGACTGATCGACTCGCCCGTGAACTGGCGCGCGCGACCGGTGAGAGCATCACCGATGCCGTGACCGAGGCGATCCGACAACGGCTCAGTTCAGTGACAGGCCGTCGCAACGGGATCGCCGGCCAACTCGGGCAGATCGCAGAGCAGGGACGCAACCTGCCTCGTTTGGATGATCGAGCGGAGTCTGAGATTCTGGGCTAGAGCAATTCCGGCCCGCCCCAATGATCGTCTCCGTCTCCTCGGCGCTCATCGCCATCCTGCTCGGCGAATCGAGTGCCGCGGGTCTCAGAGGTGCTGGAGACGTCAACCGCTAACGCGGCTCAATAGTGAACGAATCATGCGTATCGCAGACGTCGTGCCTCGGATGCGCAATCCCCCGTCCAATCCAGTCGCAGATGCGGGCGTGGCAGCCGAACCGCTGCATTGATACTTGGGCGACTGCTACCCGTACGTTGGGGCCCCTGGCCGAATCCACCGTTGCTGTTCGTGGGCGAGGAGCGCTGTAGGCCGGAGTACGGGGTCTTTTCAATGATCGATCGCATCGCAAGGTGCGAAGCGAAGTCCCAAAGCGATCCGGCGACTACCCTCGAACGCGTGACCAGCAGACAACCTGTTCCGCGCGACCGGGCGAACGACTACACCAACGAGCAGGCAACCGCGCGCCGCCGGTTCGCAGGCGAACGAACCGGTGCCGACCTCACACACGTCGGGTCGTACTCATTCGACCCGACGGTGCTTCCGGGCAATATCGAAAACTTCATCGGCGTCGCGCAGGTTCCGATCGGTCTTGCCGGACCGCTGCGAGTCAACGGTGAGCATGCGTCGGGCGACTACTACATCCCGCTGGCGACCACCGAGGGCACGCTCGTGGCCAGTTACAACCGGGGCATGCGGCTGCTCAGCGAGGCCGGTGGCGTGCGGGCAACGGTGGTCGACGACCGCATGCAGAGAGCGCCGGTGTTCATGTTCGACAATGCGCTCCAGGCGCGCGAATTCGGCGTGTGGCTCACCGAGCACCACGACGAGATCGCCGCCGCCGCCGAGTCGACCACCAGCATCGGGAAGCTGATCGAGATCGAGCAGTACGCGGTCGGCCCTTTGCGATACCTGCGCTTCGACTACACCACCGGAGATGCGGCCGGGCAGAACATGGTCGGGCGTGCGACCTGGGCTGCCTGCGAATGGATTCGCGCGAATCATCCGGACTCCCCGCATTACGTGCTCTCAGGCGCCATCGACACCGACAAGAAGCACTCGCAGATCAACGTCATGCGCACCCGTGGCAAACGTGTGGTCGCGGAGGCGGTCCTGCCAGCCACCCTGCTCGAGCAGACGATGGGTGTGACGCCGTCGCAACTGTTCCGCATGCGCCAGGTGAGTCAGGCCGGCGGGACCTTGGCCGGTACCGCGAACAACGGCGCACACGCTGCCAACGGCTTGGCCGCACTGTTCATCGCGACCGGCCAGGACGTCGCGAACGTCGCGGAGTCGCACGCGGCGATGGTGTATTCGCAGCTGCTCGACAACGGCGATTACTACTGGTCGATCACCCTGCCCGCCCTCATCGTCGCGACCGTCGGCGGCGGAACCGGCCTGCCAACACAGCGCGAATGCCTGGAGTTGCTCGACTGCGTGGGTCCGGGCAAGGCACACGCTCTGGCCGAAATCTGCGCCGCCGTCGTGCTCGCCGGGGAGGTCTCCTTGAGCAGTGCGGTCCTCGCGGGGGACTGGGTCACCAGCCACGAGCGGATGGGCCGCAACCGGGGCTGAATGATCACGCCGGTGGCGTGGACCAGTCGACCCCTGCGAAACGACCAAAGTCGTGATCAAAAGAAATCACCGTGCACCGATGTTCGATGGACAGGGCAGCCAAATGAGCATCATTGACCAGGTCGCCGCCCGCACCCAGCGGAGCCAGGAGGCTACGCACGATGGTCAGGTGTTGCGTCGTAGGTTCCAGCGTGACCGCGGATGCAGCCGTGACCCAGGACTCCACCTGACTCATCGCCTCGTCCACGCTCAGCGGCTTTTCGAAGAACTCATGTTTCGTGCTGACCCGGACGAAGGCCAGCAGTGCCAGCCAAGCGAACCCCACTGTGTCGCCGCCCGATAGCGACCGATCAAGCCAACCGCGCGACCGTTCGTGATGCGGCGCCGAAGAGTTAACCGCATAGAGAAGCACGTTGGCATCGACGAGCTTCACGAGCCCCTGCGCATCTTGGCGACCAGGTCGTCGTCCTCCAGGGCGCCCGCGATGTGCAGAGCCCGGTCGAGGTTCACCCTGCTGGCGCCTAGGTCCCTGACCGTTGTTCGAAAGGGTTTCTGACCAGCCTCCGATATTGCTGCGGCGCGGATGACATCGTTGAGCGCCTCTTTGAAACCGACACCGCGCTCCCGCATTCGACGGCGAACGATCTGCTCGGCGTCTGGGTCAAGAGTGACGGTGGTGCGCATGGGAGCATCATAGCATCACAAACAACGATGTCATGATGCGCTACATCATCTTCTCAGCGTTCCCCTTCGCCTGTTCCACGGTGTAGCGTCGCCGGTTCAGCTGCAGTTTGGCCGACGCTGCCTCAAGCAGATCGATGCCCGCGACATCGGCCAACCGGACCAGGTAGATCAGGACATCACCCATCTCGTCGGCCACAGCCTGCTGCTTCTGATCGTCGAGCGCCAGTGATTCCTGCGGCGTCAGCCACTGGTACTCGGCGAGCAACTCCCCCGCCTCCCCTGCCAGGGCCATGGCTAGGTTCTTCGGCGTGTGGAACTGGTCCCAGTCGCGTTCCGCGGCGAAGGCACGCAGAGCGTCGGTGAGTTCATCCAGAGTCATGACACCTCCTCGATGAGAGTTCGCAGCATCCGCCTGGTCGGTTCGTCTGTCGAGTACAACACTGTTCCCACCATCCCTCGCGTCAGCAGCACCTTGTAGACGTTACGCACGAACACGTCGAAGTCGGCACCGTTCTTCCCCCGGAACGCCGGATCCTTCGACTCCCGCACATCCGAGACGAACCGTCCGTCGCGCCACACCAGATCGGCGCCGAGAATCACACCCGACCAGTCGTACTCGAACCCTTGGGCGGTGTAGACACATCCGATCTGACCGAAGCCGCCGTCATCGGTTGCCCACAACGACCGGCCCGGGGCACCCTCGTGCTTGCGTTCCTCTTTGTTGTTCCACGGCCGCGCCCACTGCCCGATCCGCACATCGGGCTGCAAAGGTTCTCCCCGGACAGCATCAGACCATGGCCAGCAGAAGCCCGCGGCCATGCGCGCGGCGTAGCCCTCAGTGAGCCGGTCCTCGAGAAAGGCTTCCAACTGTTCTGGGGTGTCCGCGAGCAACAACCGGTAGTTCTCGTCACCTGGCCAGGGCATAGGCCCGCCGTCGCTCAAGCCCAGCAGTCGCAGGACCCAGTCCTCGTAGACCCGCGAGCCGCCGGAGCGGAACTGGGCATCGAGTTCCACGAGTTGTACGTCCAGGCCGCGGGCGGCCGCCGCCGATTCGATGTCGTGCACGGTGCCGATCTCCCCGGGTCGTACCACTTGATGCTCGTCGAGCAGGAACACCGGGACTCGCGCCACGTCGAGCAACTCCTCGACCTGCGGCTTCGTGGAACGTTTCGCCCTCGGCGTGAAGCGGTGATTGCTGCTCTCCCGGATCCGGTGGGCCTCGTCCAGGATGAGCACGTCCAGCGAATTCGGCTCGGCAACCGCGAACTGGTTGAAGTAGCCGAACAGGTTCTTGACCCGGGGATTGCGAGCCCCGGCAACCTTGCGCAACGTCTCGGTGAAAGCCTTTGATCCAGTCGCGTGCTCGGCCGTGCGGCCCTGCCGGAACAACTCCCCCAGCAGCGACAGTGCGATCACGCTCTTACCACTGCCGGGACCACCGGTCACGACGATCACCGACTTGTGATCGGCTCGGGATGCGGACTTCACCGCGTTCAGCACCAGGCGGTAAGCCACTTCCTGCTCGTCCAAGAGGGTGAACTGCTCGCGTTGCTGGATCTCGTCTGCGGCCACCTTCATCAGTTGCCGGCTGGGGGCGACCGCGGAACTCAGCAGGAGGTCTGCGGCGGGCGCGCCCGGGGACGGACCCAGCGTGGAAGCCAGGTACTCCAGCCACGCGCCACGCTGTTCGCCGGTGAAGAGTCGGCTGTCCGCGGTCTCCGTTCGTCGCCGCAAAGATGCGATCGCGGTCTCCGTCGCGTTGTGCAAGTAGGCGGCCCCTCGCACGGATTCCGGATTGTTCGCCAGCGCTTTGATGAAATCGGCCATGTAGTCGACGTAGTTCTGAACCTGACGCGCCGGATGAAGTACAGGCCGACGGCCGTAGGCATCGACGTAGACGAGTTCAGGGTCTTCGGGATCCGCCTGCGCAGCGGACCATTGCTTGAGCTCGACCACGAGATAGGAAGGCTCCTGGGTGCGGGGATGCAGACCACACAAGATGACATCCGTGCGCTTGCTCGACAGGGGCAGGCGGTGTTCCACGAGGACCTCGACCGACGACAGGCCTGCGTCCCGCAGGTCGGCCGTGAGCACCGGCAGGGATGACTCCCAACTGCGCACTTCACCGACTGCCGGACGATGACCCACATCGATAGTGAACTGCTGAGTGAGCCGCGGCACAGCCTGCCGCGCGAGAAGCTGGGCCAGCAGCGCCTCACCCGACGACCGGAGAAGTGGCACGACAACCCCCGCGCAGCACGAAGAAGATCGTGCGGGTGGGGGCATGTCCTCGCCGGTGGGCGGGAAGCCCGTCGGGCCGCAACCTGACGTGGCCAGCCTAAGGGGAAGATTGCGCCGTTGGGCAACGAGTACATTGATGTCGGTGACCAGACCCTTGCCGATCCCCGACCGCGCGGAGTCGGTGTTCACGTACGCCGCGCCGACACTTGTCTACGGCAGCGGCGCTATCAACGACGTGCCTCATGCGCTCCGTGGCCACGACCGGGTCCTGATCATCACCGATGCCGGGGTTGCGGCCACCGGTGCGCCCGAACGTGTCGCGGAGTCGTTGCGAGTAGCGGGCCACGAGGTGCATGTGTTCGCCGATTCTCACGTCGAGCCCACCGATGCCAGCCTTCAACAAGCGATCAACGCGGCGCGGGACAGAGGGCCGTGGGACGCGTTCGTGGCCGTTGGTGGCGGATCCAGCATCGACACGGCCAAGGCCGTGAATCTGCTCACGACGAACCCCGGCGCACTGCTCGACTACGTCAACGCACCGATCGGCGGCGGACAGGCGCCGACCCAGCCGCTCAAACCGCTGGTGGCCGTGCCGACCACGACCGGCACGGGCTCCGAAAGCACGACCATCTGCGTACTCGATGTCTTGGACCGGCACGTGAAGACCGGCATCAGCCACGCTCGGTTGCGTCCCACGCTGGCGGTTGTGGATCCGGATCTGACTACGTCCCAGCCCCCCATGGTCACTGCCAGCGCAGGGCTGGACATCTTGTGCCACGCGCTGGAGAGTTACACCGCCCGGCCGTACACATCGTTCGAGGCCAAGAGCGCCGAGCAACGGGTTCCCTACTGCGGCGCGAATCCGGTCTCAGACATGTGGGCGCAACGAGCCCTTTCACTCATGGCCGAGTCATTCGTTGCCGCGGTCCGGAACGGTGATGACGCGCGGGCCCGGGCGGACATGGCGCTGGCGGCGACCCTGGCGGGTATGGGGTTCGGCAACGCCGGGGTACACATCCCGCACGCCAACGCCTACCCGATCGCCGGCCGTGTGCGCGAGTACCGTCCGTCGGGTTATCCGCACGAGGAACCGCTCATTCCGCACGGCATGGCTGTTGCGCTGACTGCACCGGCCGCCTTCCGCTTGACCTTCGAGGCCTCCCCCGAGCGCCATATGCGGGCGGCGCGGTTGCTCGGTGGTTCGGGCGACGGACCCGATCTCCTGCCGACAGTCCTGCGACGGATCATGGACGACGTCGGAATCCCCGCGGGACTGCACGAGGTGGGATACACCGAGGCGGACATCCCCAACCTCGTGGAGGGTTCCATGGCCCAACAACGACTGCTCGCACTCGCTCCGGTCGAGGTGGACTCCGATGACCTCGCAAGGGTGTTCCGGGAGTCGCTGTGAAGCCTTCACTCACCCGCACCGACTTCCCCGTCGTCTACACCATCAGCACTCGCTGGAACGACAACGACCACTACGGGCACATCAACAACGCCACCTACTTCGAGTACCTCGACTCCGCGGTCAACGGCTGGCTGATGCAAGCCACCGAGACCGACATTCGCGATTTGTCTGCGATCGGCATCGTCGCCAGTACTGGCTGCGACTACTTCGCTGAGATCGGGTTTCCGGATGTGTTGGAGATCGGCTTGGCCACCTCCCGGATCGGCACCTCGAGCATCACCTACCAACTCGGAGTCTTCCGGGCCAGCGATCCGACGCTGCGCGCACTCGGCTACTTCGTCCACGTCTATGTCGATGCCGTGTCGCGCAAACCCGTGCCAATCCCCGATCCGATCCGGGATGCCGTCGAGCAGCTGCCGCGAATCGACCGGCCGCAGGCCTGATCTGGGGCGTTATCGGCAGCCCTCGGCCCCGATCCGCACGCCCTGCCTGGAAATGTCAGGACCCTGGCTTACCGTGTTGAGAACCAGGGAGGGACATTGCGGTACGAGGAGATCGAGGCTTTGCGGCGGCACCATCCGGCGTGGCATCTGCTGCGCGCGGACAGTGCTGCGCTGGTCGCCTCCGCCCTGCACCGGGTCTTCGTGGCCGAAAACACCCGCACGATCTCCCAGCACGCGTTGATCGAGGCGCTCGATGATGATCTGTACCGATTGCGCCAGAGCGATCCGGATGCCTTCCCGCGCGCCGCGAAGGATTACCTGACGGACTGGTCGGCGGCTGAACGCGGCTGGTTGCGCAAGTTCTATCCCCCGGACTCCGACGAGCCGCATTACGACTTGAGTCCTTCGGCCGAGAAGGCCCTGACCTGGCTGGAGTCGCTGAACCAGCGCAGTTTTGTGGGTACCGAGTCGCGACTGCTGACCATGTTCGAGTTGCTGCGCCAGATGGTGGAGGGCACGCAGACCGATCCCCAGGAACGCATCAGGACGCTGGAACAACGGCGGGCCGACATCGACGCCGAGATCGAACAGATCCGGCGCGGCGAGATCAGTCTGCTGGACGACACCTCGCTGCGCGACCGCTACCAGCAGTTCACCGCCACCGCCCGCGATCTGCTCAGCGATTTCCGGGAGGTGGAGGACAACTTCCGCCGGCTCGATCGCGGGGTGCGCGAACAGATCGCCACCTGGCAGGGCTCCCGCGGATCTCTGCTGGACGACGTGTTCGGCGAACGCGACGCGATTTCCAACTCCGACCAAGGTGTGAGCTTCGCGGCGTTCTGGGATTTCCTGATGTCGTCAGCGCGCCAAGACGAATTCGACCAGTTGTTGGAACAGGTGATGGCGCTGCCGGCAATCGATACCTCCGAGGAACAGGTCCGCTACGTGCTGCACGACTGGTTGAAAGCGGGCGATGCGGTGCAACGCACCGTCGCCCACCTCTCCCAGCAACTGCGTCGGTTCCTCGACGACCAGACGTTCGCCCAGAATCGCCGCATCGCCCAACTGGTCCGCGGCATTGAAGCCAGCGCCCTGCAGGTTCGTGACGAGCAGCCATCGGGCGCGTTCATCTCCCTGCCAGGAGTACGTGCCGACATCGCAATGCCGATGTCACGACCACTGCACGATCCGAGCAACCCGGTCACGCTCGAGGATGTTTCGATCGGCGCCGGCGAGGAGGACTTCGCCGTGGACAGCCTGTACTCCTACTTCACCGTCGATCGTCAACGACTGCGTGCGGCCGTCGACGAGGCTTTGGAGGACCGCGACCAGGTCAGTCTTGGCGCGGTCATCGGATCCCACGGCCTGCACCAGGGACTGGCCGAGCTCGTGACGTATCTGGCAATCGCCGACGCGGATCCCAACTCCGTGTTCGCCGAGGACGGCACCGAGTTGGTCCAGTGGGAACACGAGGAAGCGACGATCTCGGCGCAGATCCCGACCGTCATCTTCACGGGAGGCAAGGATGAGTGACCCGACCATCGCCGATGCATGTATTCCTCTGCTGCGCGGCGTCGTCTATGCCGATACGCAGCCAGCGGCGTGGAACGCACTGCTGGCGCTGCCCGCGCAAGTACGCGACTACCTGTCCACCATCGGGCTGGACGTGGTCATCGACGAGGCGGAGGGGTATGCCTTTCTGCAGAACGCCGCAACTCCCCCGGAGCAGGACGACCCACCGCGCCTGATCGCCCGTCGGCCGTTGACCTACCGGGTGAGCCTGATGCTGGTCCTGCTGCGGCGCCGCCTGCTCGAACTCGACGCGCAGGGCGACCAGACCCGCCTGATCATCACCCGCGATGAAGCGGTCGATCTGGTGCGCACGTACCACCCGACGCGTTCCAACGAGGCGCGGCTGACCGACGACGTGGAATCAGACCTGCGCAGGATCGTCGAACTGGGTTTCGCACGGGCGCTGCGCGATCAGCCCCACACCTACGAGATCCGCCGCATCATCAAGGCATTCGTCGACGCTCAGTGGCTGGCGGATTTCGATGAACGGCTGTCCGGGTATCTTGCCGCCGCACGCCAGGACGCATCATGACCGACACCCTCGAACTGGACCTGCACGATCCCGAGACCGTCGGCTTCCGACTGCACCGCCTCGAGGTCTACAACTGGGGCACCTTCCACGACCGCGTGTGGAGTCTGGAACTTGATGGCGCGAACGGCCTGGTGACCGGCGACATCGGCTCGGGCAAGTCCACCCTTGTCGACGCGATCACCACTGTGTTGGTCCCGCCGGCGAAGATCTCTTACAACAAGGCAGCCGGCGCCGAACATCGGGAACGCACGGTTGCCTCGTACGTGTTGGGCCACTACAAATCCGAACGCGCGGACGGTAGCGGAAGTGCCAAACCGGTCGCCCTGCGGGGAACAGCCAACTACAGCGTGCTCATCGCGAACTTCACCAATACCGCACTCGGGAAGAACGTCTGCCTGGCGCAGGTGTTCTGGTTCCGGGACCGTTCCGGAACGCCGGCCCGCATGTATGCCGTCAGCGATCAGCGGCTGTCGATCGCCGAGGACTTCGGCGATGTCGGCAACGACCTGGCGAACCTGCGGCGGCGTCTGCGGGAACGAGGGGTCGCACTGCACGACAGCTACAGCAAGTACGCCGCGGACTTCCGCCGCCGGCTGGGCATAGACCACCCGCAGGCCCTGGAGTTGTTCCACCAGACGGTGTCGATGAAGTCCGTTGGCAACCTCACCGAGTTCGTGCGCAGTCACATGCTCAAACCCCCGGACGTGTCGGATCGGGTTGCGTCCTTGATCAACCACTTCGAGGATCTGACGCGCGCCCATGATGCGGTGCAAGCGGCGAGGGCGCAGTTGGACGCACTGACGCCGCTCGTACGCCAACTCGACGAATGCGAGGCGGCAGCCGAATCCGCCGAACATGACCGCCATCTGCGGGATCTGCTGACTCCCTACTTCACCGTCCGCAAATCCACCCTGCTGCACACCCGCATCGACAAGACGATCGGCGAGCGGGACGCTGTGGCCGCCCGCCAGGATGCCGCGGAGCAACGGCTGCGGGATTTTGAGCGGCAGGAAGCCGATCTGCGCGCGGCAATCCGCGACAGCGGCGGCGAGCGGATGATCCAACTTGAGCGCGACATCGCCGACGTGTCATCGTCCCGGGACACCAAGAAGCAGACATTCGGCCTGTATGCCGGGCTATGTGAGCAATTGGGCCTCGAAGCGGCCACCGACGAGATGTCCCTTGCCCAGCAGATGCAATCGCTGTCGGCGATGCTCGAAGGAATCGACGAGCGCAAGGCGACGCTGGACAACGAATCCAGCGAGCGTGCTGTCGCGACCCGCCAGGCCGAGGACAAGTTGGCGGAGCTGGAAGCCGAACTCAAGAGCCTCGCCGACCGCACCAGCAGCATCGATCAGCAGATGGTCGGGATTCGCGATGCCCTGTGCGCGGGGGTCGGCTTGCAGCCCACTGACATCCCCTTCGCCGGTGAGCTGCTCCGGGTCACCGACGAGCAGTGGGAACCTGCCGCTGAACGGCTTCTGCGGGGTTTCGCCTTGTCGCTGCTTGTTGCCGACGAGCATTACTCGGCCGTGTCGGAGTGGGTCGATCGCACCAACTTGCGGGGGCGGATCGTGTACTTCCGTGTGCGCAACGAGACCCGCCCCGCACCGCAGACCGATCCCCGGTCGCTGGTCCACAAACTCGAGGTTCGTCCCGGCACCCCGTTCACGGCATGGCTGAACGCTGAAGCGGGTCGCCGCTTCGACCTGATCTGCGCCCGGACGCCCGAGGAGTTCCGGGCGGAGCGCCGGGCGATCACCCGCAACGGTCAGATCAAGTCCAGCGGTGACCGCCACGAGAAGGATGACCGGCGCGACCTTGGTGACCGCCGGTGGTACGTGCTGGGCTGGGACAACACCGGTAAGCGACGGGCCCTGGAAACTGCTCGGACGTCGGCCGGGGCCTTGCTGCAGCGACTGGTCGACGAGCACCGGGCCATCCGTTCCGAAGCGTCCGAGCTGGACAACCGCGCACGCCAGATCTCCGCATTGCAGCAGCAGCGCACCTTCTCCGCTCTGGATTGGCGCTCGGACGTGGCCCGCCTGGAGACACTGGAAAGCCAGTTGCGGCAGTTGCGGGATGCCGATGACACACTGCGGCAGCTCAATGAGCAGCTGTCTGACCTCACGGTGCAGACCCAGAAGGCCCGGGATTCGCTGCGGGCTTTGGACCAGAAGCTCGGCGGGCTGGACACGCGCATCGAGGGCGACCGCGCCCAGGTTGTGGAACTCGAGCAACAGCCGATGGCCAGTCCTGAGGAATGCGACCTGATCCGGCCCTTCGAACCCGAGCATCTGCGAGTGGACACCTGCGAATCGGCCGAGCGGTCTGTGCGGGCAACGTTGCAGTCCCAGATCGATGACGCGGACCGTCGCCACCGGATGCTCAGTGAGAAGATCGTGCGCGCGATGAGCGAGTTCCGCAACACCTGGCCCCTCGTTGCCCAGGAGATGGACGCCCAGGTCGAAGCGGGTCCGGAGTACCGGGCACTTCTGCAGCGGCTCACCGACGACGACCTTCCCCGCTTCGAGGAGAACTTCAAGCGTCAGCTGAACGTCCAGGCCATCCGGGAGGTTGTGGGATTCCGCGCGGCTCTGGAACGCGAGCGCGAGGACATCAAACGCCACGTCGGCACCATCAACCAGTCGTTGCGGGACATCCCGTACCAGCCTGGGACCTACATCCGACTGGAACCCACGGCCACGACCGATGCCGACGTCCGCGACTTCCGTGCGCAACTACTGGCCTGCACCGAGGACACCGTCACCGGCTCGGGCGACAACCAGTACTCCGAGGCGAAGTTCCTGCAGGTCAAGGAGATCGTGAGCCGGCTGCAGGGGCGGGAAGGCCGCACCGAGCAGGACCGCCGTTGGACCGCCAAGGTCACCGACGTGCGCAACTGGTTCACCTTCGCGGCCAGCGAGCGGGTTGCGTCCGACGACTCCGAGCAGGAGCACTACTCCGACTCCGGAGGAAAATCGGGTGGGCAGAAGGAGAAGCTGGCCTACACGATCCTGGCCGCGAGCCTTGCCTACCAATTCGGTTTGGTGACCGGACAGACCCACTCGAAGACGTTCCGGTTCGTGGTCATCGATGAAGCGTTCGGCCGCGGATCGGACGAATCCGCCCGGTTCGGCCTCGAGCTCTTCCGTCGACTCAATCTGCAATTGCTCGTGGTGACTCCTCTGCAGAAGATTCACATCATCGAGCCGTACGTCTCGCACGTGGGATTCGTCCACAACGAGGGCGGCCAGACGTCCAAGTTGCGCAACCTCACCACGACCCAGTATCGAGCGGAGAAGTCCCAGTGGGAGCCTCGGTAGTCCGCACGTGGAGCACCCCTGAGGACGTTCGACGTGCCGTGCTGCGGCTGTGGGAGTCCGGGAAACTGCTTGCCGGTCGGGTACCGGGGCACGCGGAGTTGGGCACAGCGTTTCCCTTGCGGGTGCCACTGCGCCGTCCCCGCAGCGCGCAGTTGCCCGATCGTTGGGACGACATCCGAGACTGGGCCGCCCGACTTCAGGCAGCCGATGGCTTCCGGGTCGAGACCATCGCAGTTGTCCATCGGAGTCTGGGCACTCAGCACCTTCCCGCTGCGGCCTGGATCGACACCGAGGATCAGGCGTTGGCACTGATCGGGCGGGTGAAGGCAGCGCGGCACTTCGACACTCTCGTGGCGCGCACGCAGCCTGAGTACTTGGCATGGGTGGCCCAGCACCCCCTGCGGCTCCTGGATATCGGGGATGACTGGCCAGCAGTCCAAGCGGCTGCCACGTGGTTGCAGTCGCATCCGATGCCGCGGATCTACGTGCGCCAAGTGGAGATTCCCGGGGTTCACACCAAGGTGATCGAACAGCACAAGCGGACCATCGCCGAGTTGGCCCCGGGCC
>ERZ795053.2489-NODE-2489-length-22196-cov-32.997561_pt1 | contig 22196 bp, 20 predicted proteins | sample MGYA00375137_ERZ795053 | MGnify/ENA primary metagenome ERZ795053 (study PRJEB30182, sample SAMN05720284) | activated sludge metagenome | isolation source: Anaerobic digester | place: Hong Kong | collected 2014-12-17 ...
TCATTCAAGCCAAACTCATCCCTTGACAACGCGGGGTGGACCATACATGGGTAATGGACGGCCTTTGGTCCGGCTCATGTCTTGATTGCCGCCTTTGGCGCCGGCCGCATGGGGATGGGCCTTGCAATGACTGGCATCAATCATCAGCCATTCGTCATCCGGCTCATTGATCAGCACCCCCAGCCGCTTTTCCCGCACGCCCTTGTCCCGCCAACGGAGGAAACGACGATGGGTGTTGCTTCCAGCCCCCATGGTCTGGCGGCAAATCACGCCACGGCGCGCCCGTGCGCAACATCCCCTTTAACATGTTTTCATAGGGAAACATCTGTGATCCATTTCAGTATCGGTTTGAGCGAGCGGCGTTACGGTCGCCATGGAGAAATAGGCAACGCCGCCGTGCCGTTGTCATTGGTCTACGCCGCGATCCCACTCAATCGCAGCAGCGGTTCGATATGTGGTTCCCGACCGCGAAACGCGACGAAGCTGGCTAATGCTGGCCTCGAACCGCCCACCTCCAGGATGTTTTCCCGAAACCGCGTTCCGGTCGCGGCGTCGAAGATTCCGTTTTCCTCGAAGGCGCTGAAGGCGTCGGCCGACAGCACTTCGGCCCATTTGTAGCTGTAATAGCCCGCCGCGTAACCTCCGGCGAAAATGTGGGTGAAGGCGTTGGCGAAGCGGTTGTAAGCCGGCGGCAGGATGACCGCCACTTGTTGGCGTACCGCGTCGAGCACCTCCCGCACTCGGCCGCCCCGCGCTGGGTCGTAGTCGTGGTGTAGTTTGAAGTCGAACAGCGCGAATTCCAGTTGACGCGCCATGAGGATTCCCGCCTGGAAATGCTTGGCCGCCAACATCCGTTGGTACAGGTCTTCTGGCAGGGGCGCGCCGGTTTGGTAATGTCCGGCCAGCAGATTCAGCGCTTCGCGCGACCAGCACCAGTTTTCCAGAAACTGGCTCGGCAATTCCACCGCGTCCCATTCCACGCCGTGGATGCCGGTCACCGGTAGGTAGTCGATTTTGGTCAGCAAATGGTGCAGTCCGTGCCCGAACTCGTGGAACAGGGTCTGAACTTCGTTATGAGTCAGTAGCGCCGGTTCGTCGCCCACCGGCGGCGCGAAGTTGCAGACCAGATAGGCGACCGGTAGCCGCGTGACGCCGCTCAAGACCCGTCGCGGCAGGCAGCCGTCCATCCACGCGCCACCGCGCTTGTGTGGACGCGCGTACAGGTCCAGGTAAAATCGGCCGCGTTGGGTGCCGGCGCCATCGACGATTTCGTAGGCGCGAACATCGGGATGCCAGACTTCGATATTGTCCAGTGGGTGAATGACGATGCCGAACAACCGCTCCGCCACCGCGAACAGTCCCGGTAGTACCCGGGTGATGGGGAAGTAGGGTCGCAATTCTTCCTGCGATAACCGATGGCGGTGCTGGCGCAGTTTTTCCGAGTAATAACCAATGTCCCAGGCTTGCAGGTCGTCCATGCCGAAGCGGTCGCGGGCAAAGCGCCGCAGCTCATCCAATTCCCGTTGCGCTTGCGGTTGGGCGCGGCGGGCCAGGTCGTCGAGAAAGGCGAGCACTTGATCCGGCGAGTCGGCCATCTTGGTGGCCAGCGAGTAGTCGCTGTAATCATGGAAACCCAGCAGTTGGGCTACTTCGTGGCGCAATGCCAGAATGCGCTCCATGACCGCGCCGTTGTCCCATTGGCCGGCGTTCGGTCCCTGGTCGGAAGCGCGGGTGCAGTAGGCGTCGTACAGCATCCGCCGCAGTTCCCGATCGTCGGCGTAATTCAGTACCGGTAGATAAGATGGCAACTCCAGCGTCAGCAGCCAGCCGTCGAGACCGCGCTGCCGGGCGGTTTGTCGGGCCAGCGCCTTGGCCGATTCCGGTAACCCGGCCAATTGTGCTTCGTCGGTGAGGTGTTGGGTCCAGCCCTGGGTGGCGTCCAGCACGTTTTCCGAAAACTTGGCGCTCAGTTGCGCCAGTTCCTGCATGATCGCCTTGTAACGGTCGCGCTGTGCGGGCGGTAGGGCAATGCCGGACAGTCGGAAGTCGCGCAGGGCGTTGTCGATGACCTTGCGCTGCGCCGGATCGAGGCGGGGGTATTCCGATCCGTCGGCGATTTGCCGGTAGGCCCGATATAGTCCTTCGTGTTGGCCCAATTCGGTGTAGTACGCGCTGAGCTTGGGCAGGCAGGCGCTATAGGCGGCGCGCAAGTCCTCGGAGTCACGGACCGAGTGCAGGTGGTTGACCGGCGACCAGACCTTGTTCAAACGGTCCTCCAGCTCTTCCAACGGCTGGATCAGATTGTCCCAGGTGTAGGTGTTGTGAGCGGCCAGCAATTGTTCGAGCTCGACACGATTGTCGGCCAGCATATGATCGATGGCGGGTTCGATATGTTCGGGCCGGATGGCGGTGTAGCAGGGCAGGTCAGCGGTGGTCAGCAATGGATTGGTCATTGCGGGTTAATCCCTCGGTAACGGAAGGGATGCTACTGTGAGGGGATAGGGAAAAAAGTCAAGTTCGGCGGGTCGGGGCGAACGTTCAGGGCCACAGCCACAGCGCGGTTCCCCCAGTCAGCAGCGCGGCGAGCAGGCAGCCCGCGGCCCACAGCTGGAAGTAATTGATCAACCGGCTTTCCTCGCGAAAAGCAGCGATGATGAACGGCCGGCTGGTATCGCCAGGATCGGCCATGAGATGGACATCCGGTTGGGTCGCTTGTTGCAACTGTTCCCGCTGGACTTGTCGATAGGCCGCGCGGCGGGCGGCTTCCCATTCGTCGGGATCGATCCGGCCATTGCGGCGGCGGTCGAACAGCGCCATCCGTCGTGGATCGCGTTTCCAGCGCTCCAGCAGTTCCGCGACTTCGCGCCGAGTGTCGGGTGCTTCTCGTAGACCGCCGACGGTGCGGAACAAGCCGATGACGTGCAAGTCCTCGTCGGGCAGGATGCGTTGCTCGGTATAGCGGTACGTGGCGCCGATGCCCCAGAGCGCATGGGTGCGCGCCCCGCTGGGATTGCCGTACCAGACTTCGTGACGGGTCTTGATGAAGTCAGCGCCTTCGGGGTTGATCACGCATTGGGCGGTGCCGTCGTCGAGGAGGAACAGGCTGTCGCTTTCGCCGGAATCCACCGGCCACCAGCGGTTGCCCGAAGTGCGTTCTTCCACCCGGTAACGGTACCAGGCGCAGGGCAGGTAGCTGAGTGGCGCCAGGATCGGCGGTCCCGGCAGCAGCCGGGCGCGGCCATGGAGTTCCACGTAGCCCTGCGGCGCCGAACGGATGCGGGCGATGGGTGTGTCGGCCAGCCGCCAGGCTCGCCGCCCGAAATGCAGCGCGCCGTACAGACCGAAGATCGTGACGGCCAGCAGCAGCGCCAGCAACGGAGCCGGCGACGACGGCCCAGCGTGACCTGGGTGCCGCAGCAACAGAAAGAAACCGAGCCAGAGGGCGACGAACGCCAGCGTCGCTTTCAGGCTGGGCCGGTACATCGAGTCGTTTCGCGCCGCTCAGCGGAACAGACTGGCGAGATCGACGTCCCGTTTTTCCGGTTCGGAGAATTCCAGCAGCCGGAATGGCCCGAAGTTGAAGAAACGGGCGATCAGCATGTCCGGGAACTGTTCGATGCGGACGTTGTTCAGGTTGACGCTGTCGTTGTAGAACTCCCGGCGGTCGGCGATGGCGTTTTCCAGGCTGGTGATGCGGCTTTCCAGATGGCGGAAGTTGTCGTTGGCGCGCAGTTCGGGATAGGCTTCGGCCACCGCGAACAACTGACCCAGGCCAAGTCGTAACTGGCTTTCGGCTACTCCCAGCGCCGGCACGTCGCCGTGCTGCCGGGCATCGGCCACGCCCTGGCGGGCTCGCATCACCGCTTCCAGGGTGTCCTTCTCGTAGCGCATGTACTGCTTGCAGGTTTCGACCAACTTGGGCAACTCGTCGTGACGCTGTTTGAGCAACACGTCGATGTTGGACCAGGACATGCCGGCGTTGTGTTTGAGGTTGACCAGGCGGTTGTAGATGATGATGCCGTACAGGACTAGCAGCACCAAGGCGACAATAAGGACAATGCTGAACAAGTTCATGATGGCGATATCGTGCGAATATGTGGAGAGTGGCTTAAGTAAATAGTCACTGGAATTATATACAAGTCTAGCTGACGGTGCGGAAGGAAAGACGCGCTAGCGCCGTGGAGAGATCACCATGCTGTTCTGGTTCAAGGGGATGCTGATCGGCTTCGCCATCGCCGCGCCGGTGGGGCCGATCGGGTTGTTGTGCGTGCAACGCACGCTGACGCGCGGCCGTTGGGCGGGGTTGCTGTCCGGTGTTGGGGCAGCCAGCGCCGATGCGGTTTACGGCTGTATCGCCGGTTTCGGACTGGCTTCGCTGGCGCATCTGCTGTTGGCCTGGCAAATGGAGTTGCAAATCATCGGCGGCCTGTTTCTGCTGTATCTGGGCTGGCGGACCTGGTGGACTCCACCGGCTGGCGAGCAGGCGTGCGTTCGCCCCAACCGCGTCGGACTATTGGGCGATTATCTGTCCACTTTGGCGTTGACGTTGGCCAATCCGGTCACCGTGCTGGCGTTTCTGGCCATTTTTGCCGGGCTGGGGCTGGCCGCCGAGGGACGGGACTTCGCGGCGGCCGGATGGTTGGTGCTGGGGGTGTTCGCCGGCTCGCTGCTGTGGTGGCTGTTGTTGGTCGGGGGTGTCGGGTTGCTGCGCGGGCGACTGACCCCGGCGGCGCTGGGTGGCATCAACCGCGTTTCGGGGGCGCTGGTCGCCGGGTTCGGGCTTTGGGCGCTGGCCTCGGCGGTTTGGGGCTAGGGGCGGGAGCGCTGGCGGCGGCGTTGTCCGCGCCAATCGTTTGCAGGTGCCGCTCCCGCAAGCGCCGGTAGTTCTGGGCCGAATATTCGAGAAACTCCAACTCGCGCTCGTTCAGCGGTCGGACTTGCTTGACCGGGCTGCCGACATAGAGAAAACCACTTTCCAGCACCTTGCCCGGCGGCACCACGCTGCCGGCGCCGATGGTCACGCGCGATCGCACCACCGCCTTGTCCATGATGATCGAGCCCATGCCGATCAGGCAGTAATCCTCGATGGTGCAGGCGTGCAGGATGACCTTGTGGCCGACCGTGACATCGTTGCCGATGAGGGTCGGCTGACCGCCCGGACAAAAGCGGCTGTCGTGGGTGACGTGGATCACGCTGCCGTCTTGAATGCTGGTGCGCGCGCCGATACGGATGCGCTGAATGTCGCCGCGGATCACGCTCATCGGCCAGATCGAGCTGTCTTCTCCGATTTCGACGTCGCCGATGACCAGGGCGGTGTCGTCGACGTAGACGGTGGCATGAATTTGCGGGGTGTGTTGTTCGAAAGGACGGATTGCCATGGGATCGGTTCTCATGCAAGGGGCGGATTTTTGGATTGTTTGTGGCCCTTCGACCTTCAGCGCATCGTGACCAGCTCTTCGGCGCTGGTCGGATGGATGGCGACGGTGTCGTCGAAATCGCGCTTGGTGGCGCCCATGCGGATGGCGACCGCAAAGCCTTGCAGCATCTCGTCGGCATTCTCGCCGATGAGGTGGCAACCCACGATCTTTTCCTCCGGGCCGACGCACACCAGTTTCATCGCGGTCGGTGGCTGGCGCTGGGTAAAGGCGTGGTACATCGGTCGGAAGCGGGTCTGATGGACTCGTACCGCCGTGCCGTGTCGTTGCCGTGCCTCCTCCTCGGTCAGTCCGACCGTGGCGATGGGCGGATGGCTGAACACCACGCTGGGAATGTTTTCGTAAGACAGGCGCCGCTCCGGTTGCTGGCCGAACAACCGATCGGCTAATCGGCGGCCCGCGGCGATCGCCACCGGGGTCAATTGGGCGTGTTCGGTTACATCGCCGATGGCGTAAATGCCGGCGACGTTGGTGTTCTGATAGGGATCGGTCGGGATCGTACCGTTCGGATTTGCCGTCACTCCCGCCGCCGCCAGATCGAGCGTGTCGGTATTGGGGTCGCGGCCGATGGCCCACAACAGCGTATCCACTTCCAGGGTATCCCCGCGCCCGTCGCAATGCAGGCTGAGCATGCCCTTGGCCAGACGCGCCACCGCGTTGATCTGGGTGCGCGTCAGCACATGGATGCCGTCCTCGCGCAGTCGCTCCATCAGTTGCTCGCGCAGCATGGCGTCGAACGGCCGTAATATCTGGTCCTTGCGTATCAGCAGTGTCACTTCGGCGCCCAGCGCGTGCAGCATCCCGGCCAGCTCCACCGCGATGTAACCGCTACCGGCGATGGCGATCCGTCGCGGACAGGCGCTCAGCTCGAAAAAGCCGTCGGAGGTGATGCCGAACTGAGCGCCGGGTATTTGGGGAACCCGTGGTCGGCCGCCGGTGGCGATGACCAGATGGTCGGCGCTATAGCGCTGGTCGCCCACCGTCAGGGTGTGGGCGTCGGCGAAACGGCCGAATCCACGGATCAGTTCGACCCCCGCCTCGGCCAGATAGCCCAGGTACCATTCGTTGATGTTGCGCACGAAAGCATCGCGGGCGGTCTTGAGCTTTTTCCAGTCGAAGTCGAAATAATCCAGTCGGAAGCCATAACCGGGCGCATCGTCGAGCGCATGAGCCAGATGGGCGGCGTACCACATGATTTTCTTGGGCACGCAGCCGACATTGACACAGGTGCCGCCGAGCCGGTCGGCTTCGATCAGGGCACAGCGGGCACCGTGGCGGGCTGCCCGTTCCGCCACCGACAGGCCGCCACTGCCGCCGCCGATGACGATCAGGTCGTAATGCTGGGTCATGCATCCTCCAAATGGTGAGCGTAATGATCATGCCGGCGAAAATTCGGGCGAGGGGAGAGGCAGCCAGTGGCGGCGGCATCCCGCGCACAATAGCAGTTACTATAGCGTGTGCCCGGCGGATCTGCCGGGTGGGCCGAACAAGACCGGAGGTGATCGATGCGTGGGTTGGGATGGAGTTTCATTGTGCTTCTGTGGCCATTGTGGGTCAGTGCGGGCGAACTGCACTGGCGGGGGCAATGGACTCAGGGCGGTTTGATCGTCGGGCAGGCGCCGCCGGGTACCCGGCTGGAACTGGACGGGCAAGCGGTGCCGGTGAGCCCGGAAGGCGCGTTTGTGTTCGGGTTCCATCGCGATGCGCCGCCGATGGCGCACTTGCGCGCCGTGTTCCCGGACGGGAGCCGGGACGAGCGACAACTAACGATTTCGCCGCGCCAATACGACATCCAGCGGCTCGACGGTTTGCCGTCGAGCAAGGTCACTCCGCCGCCCGCCGTATTGGCGCGCATCCGCCGGGAAAATGCCCAGGTGGCCGCGGTCCGTCGGGAGGAGATTCCCCGAGCGTATTTCCTCAGCGGTTTCGCGTGGCCGGTCACCGGCCGCATCAGCGGGGTGTACGGCAGCCAGCGCATTCTCAACGGCGAACCCCGCCAGCCGCATTACGGCGTCGATATTGCCAGGCCGGTCGGCACGCCGGTACGTGCTCCGGCCGACGGGATCGTCACGCTGGCCGAACCGGATTTGTACTACAGTGGCGCTACGCTGATCATCGATCACGGTTACCAACTGAGTTCGACATTGATGCATCTAGACCGGATTGATGTTCGGGTCGGGCAACCGGTGCGCAAGGGCGATGTGGTCGCCACGGTGGGCAAGAGCGGCCGGGTAACCGGCCCGCATCTGGACTGGCGGATGAATTGGCGCGAGGCGCGGATCGATCCGGCGCTGATCGTGCCGCCGATGCCGCGATAGGGAGCGAAGGGTAGAGGACGACCGGTCCTTGGCGCCTATCCGAACAAAATTTACCCCTCTCTTGGTGAAGAGAGGGGTATGGGTGAGACGACCGGCGGGGTTTTACGCCATCGGCATTTCCGGCAGCGCCTGCAGCTTCCAGATCTCGGCGTTGTATTCCTGCATGGTGCGGTCAGTGGAGAATTTGCCGCTGAACGCAGTGTTGAGAATGCTCATCCGCGCCCACTTTTCCTGATCCTGGTACGCCAGCGAGGCCTGCTGCTGGGCCTCGATGAAGCTGCGCAGGTCGGCGATGGTCAGCCACGGATCGTGCGGGCTGGTCAGCGAGTGCAGGATCGGGTCGAAGATGCCCTTTTCGAACTGGTTGAAGTGGCCGCTTTCCAGCAGGTGCATGATCCGGGCGATGTCGGCATCGGCGTTGATGATGGCGACCGGGTTGTAGTCCCGCCGCCGTTCTTCCACTTGCCGCGCCGTCAGGCCGAACAGGAAGAAATTCTCGTCGCCGACTTCCTCGCGGATTTCGATGTTGGCGCCGTCCAGGGTGCCGATGGTCACGGCGCCGTTCATCATGAACTTCATGTTGCCGGTGCCCGACGCTTCCTTGCCGGCGGTGGAAATCTGCTCGGACAGATCGGTGCCGGGGCAGATGATCTCCATCGCGGTGACCCGATAGTTGGGCAGGAAAGCCAGCTTCAGCTTGTCGCCGACCTCGGGGTCGTTGTTGATGACCTTGGCGATGTTGTTGGTCAGCTTGATGATCTGCTTGGCCATGTAGTAACCGGGCGCCGCCTTGCCGCCGATCAGTACGCAGCGCGGAGTCCAGTTGGCGGTATCGCCGCGCTTGATGCGGTCGTACAGGTGGATGACGTGCAGCAGGTTCAGCAACTGGCGCTTGTACTCGTGCATGCGCTTGACCTGCACGTCGAACATGGCCTTGAGGTTGAAGACCACGCCACAGTCGGCTTCGATCAAGCTGGCCAGACGGACCTTGTTATCCTGCTTGATTTCCCGCCAGCGCGCCCGGAATTTGGGGTCGTCGGCATACGGCGCCAGTTTGCGCAACTCGTCCAGCTTGGTGATCCAGCCGGGGCCGATGGCTTCGGTGATCAGCGCGCTCATGCCGGGGTTGCAACTGGCCATCCAGCGCCGCTGGGTGACCCCGTTGGTCTTGTTGTTGAACTTCTCCGGCCACAATTCGTAGAAGTCGCGGAACAGCCCTTGCTGGAGCAGCTCCGAATGCAGCGCGGCCACGCCGTTGACCGAGATGCTGCCGACGATGGCCAGATAGGCCATGCGGACTTGTTGTTCGTAGCCTTCCTCGATCAGCGACATCCGGCCCTGACGGTCGATGTCGCCGGGCCAGTGGCTGGCGACTTCGGCCAGGAAGCGGGCGTTGATTTCGTAAATGATGTCCAGCAGCCGGGGTAGCAGTTGCCGGAACAGCCGCACTGGCCAGCGCTCCAGCGCTTCGGGCAGCAGGGTGTGGTTGGTGTAGGCCATGACCTTGCTGGTGATGCTCCAGGCTGCGTCCCAGCCCAGATCGTGCTCGTCCATCAGCAGGCGCATCAGCTCCGCCACCGCGATGGTGGGGTGGGTGTCATTGAGCTGGAAACAGTTTTTCGCGGCGAACTGACTGAAATCCTCGCCATGGACCCGTACCCATTGCCGAATCACGTCCTGCAGGCTGGCGGAGGCCAGGAAATACTGCTGGCGCAGCCGCAACTCCTTGCCGCTCTCGGTGGCGTCGTTGGGGTAGAGCACCATGGTGATGTTTTCCGCCAGGTTCTTGGCGCCCACGGCGTCGGTGTAACTGCCGGCGTTGAAATCTTCCAGATCGAATTCGTCGGTGGCGGCCGAGGACCACAGTCGCAGGGTGTTGACCGTACCGTTCTGGTAGCCTGGAATCGGGAAATCGTAGGGTACGGCCAGCACGTCGTGGGTATCCAGCCAGCGCCAGCCCATGTCGCCGTTGGCTTTCATGAAGCCTTCGGTGCGACCGCCGAACTTGATTCGCTGCGTATACTCGGGCCGCTCCAGATCCCACAGGGTGCCGCTACGCAGCCAATGATCGGGTTCCTCGACCTGATAGCCGTTTTCGATGCGCTGGCGGAACATGCCGTAGGCGTAGCGGAGGCCGTAGCCGATCACCGGCAACCGCAAGGTGGCGCAGCTATCCATGAAGCAGGCCGCCAGTCGTCCCAGGCCACCGTTGCCCAGCCCGGCGTCGTTCTCGCACTCGGCCAGTTCCTCCAGGGTCAGGCCCATGTCGTACAGCGCCTTGTTGACCGGTTCGGAGACGCCCAGATTGAGCATGGCGTTGCCCAGGGCCCGACCCATCAGGAATTCCAGGGATAGGTAATACGCCCGGCGCACGCCACCATCCGCCTCGTAGGCATAGCGGGTGTTCTTCCAGCGCTCCCACAGTCGGTCGCGCAGGGTGAGCACCAGGGCTTCGTACATGTAGTAGGTGTATTTGGTATGCCGGTCGCGGCCCAGGGTGTGGCTGAAGTAGTGTCGGAAGTCGGCGGCGATGCTTTTGGCATCCATGCCCAAAGGCGGCAGTTCCGTCAGCCAGGATGCTGGCGTGCTTCTTTCTACGGTTTGGATCGTCATGGCGGTAAAGTCCGTTGCATGTGCTGGTGGGATGGAAAGCACCCGGCGCCGGGCCGGATGGCGTCGAGATGCTTGAGTGGTTTTACTGACGGCAACCCGTGGCTTGCGGTCAGGGCTTCGCTGAACATCATAGAAACGATAGTCGGGCGATTGCCAATTGCAAGGCATTATCGATGCCGTCGGGGGGAACATGGGAGGCGCTGGATTTCCGGCCATGGGCAGGCGCGGGCACGGCGGAGGATAGAGGAAATTACGGGTACAATCGACGGCGGGCTGGCGGGACGGTCTTCCGGGTGGGTCGATCAATCGGGTCGGGGCAAACGGGGGAACCGACAGGGCGGGGCGCTACTCAAGGCAGTGGGCGGCCTGTTCGCGGGTGTAGAACAGGCCGAAACGGATGAAACCGGCGACGACGCTGGATTTGATGGCGACAATGTGGCCGCAAGGGTTGCGGGCCAATACCAGATGGTCGGGTAGGCCATCCAGGGCGTGGAAGGGGGCTGGAGTGCCGTCGGCCCAGCAGGAACAGTAAACCGCGCCGGTTTCCCGATCCAGGAAGCCAGGGGTGAAACCGTAGTGCCGGTTGGCCGAACTGATACCGCCGGTGCCCGCGAATGATTGGTTTTCGGCTTCCAAGGTTTGCAAAGTCAGCGTCTGTGCCATGATCATGCCCTCGCGCCTTGACAATGAGGTCAGCCTAAAATCGTTCGGTGCGAACGATGGGTGTCAGAAAAACAACTATTTGCCATTATGAGACACCTTGTTGCAATTTTAGTCTAGAAGTTTTTTTCGATACAAACAACCTAAATTGCAAGTTCATCGTCGCCGATTTGTCATCGGCGCGTCATCGCGGCGCTTTCGCATCGATTTGGAGGATGTTTTGCGTGATTGAAGCTCCCCATCTTTACGTTGCCCTTTCCGGTCATGGGTTCGGGCACTTGGCGCAAACGGCACCGGTGCTGAACGCATTTCGCCAACGTCATCCGGCGATTCGCCTGACCGTGCAGAGCCTGCTGCCGGAACCGGTCTTGCGCGGGCGGATCGCGGGCGAATTCGCGGTCGTGGCCGGCGCGGCCGATTTCGGCATGGTGATGGTGGATGCGCTGGACGTGAAGCTGGCCGATAGTCTGGCTGCCTATCGGGCTTTCCACGGCGAGTGGGAGGTGCGGCTCGATTGGCAGGAAAGCGTGCTGCGGCGGGCGGCGCCGGATCTGCTGTTGGCCGACATTCCCTATCTGAGTCTGGCGGCGGCGGCCCGATTGGCGATTCCGGCGCTGGCGCTATGTTCGCTAAACTGGGCGGATATCCTGCAAGGTTACGGCGCCGATGTCCCCGATCTGGCGGCGCTGCGCGCGCCGATGTTGGCGGCCTACAATAGCGCCATGGCATTTCTCCAGCCGGCGCCCAGCATGCCGATGCCGGATTTACGCAATGCCCGGCCCATCGGTCCCATCGCCGACTTGGGCCGGGACCGGCGGCCGGAGATCGATCGCCGGCTCGGTTTGCGCGGCGACGAAACGCTGGTGCTGATGGGCCTGGGAGGCGTGAACCTGCGTCCGCCGTTGGAAGCGTGGCCGGCGCTGGCGGACGTGTGCTGGTTGATCCCGCCGGATTGGGGCCAGGTGGATCGACCGGATGTGCGAAGCTGGACGGTTCTGACCGATGATTGCTCGATGGTGGATCTGATCCGTTCCTGCGACGTGTTGTTCACCAAGCCCGGCTACGGCGCTTTCGCCGAGGCGGCGTGCAACGCGACCCGAGTGCTCTACGTCGGGCGCGACGACTGGCCGGAAGAACCGTGGCTGAGTCGCTGGCTGACGGAGCATGGGAATGCGCTCAAGATCGATCGCCGGCAACTGGCGGCCGGCGACTTGGCCGAACCTTTGCGGGCGCTGCTGGCGCAACCGGCTAAACCACCGGTGGCGCCGTCCGGCACGATCGAGGCCGCCGTTTGGCTGGAACAAGCGCTTCTATGAATTCGGTGCCTGATAAGCCTGGTGGATGGCGCGCATGCTGGCCGCCGCGCCCGAGGTCAGTTTGTAGTCCACGAAGCGAGTGACGTTGGTGTCGCTGGGGTTGATCTCCACCGTGGGGATACTCGCCTGACTGGCTTGCACCAAGGGACCGGCGATGTAGGGAAAGACGCTGGTGGTGCCAATGCTGAACACTAGATCGAAGCCTTCATCCAGTTCCCGGTAGAGATGTTGGATGGCGTGTGATGGCAGCGTTTCGCCGAACAGCACCACTCGCGGTCGCACCAACGCGTGGCAGCGCGGGCAAGCCGGAGGAATGTCCAGTTGGCTGTAGTCGGCAACCGTGGCGGAATAGTCGCAACGGGTGCAGTACAGGTCGTGGACATCGCCGTGCATTTCGATGAGATTGCGGCTACCGGCGTCGCGATGGAAGCCATCGATGTTCTGGGTCAGCACACAGACCTCGAACTGATCCTGCAACTTGGCGATGATGGCGTGCGCATCGTTGAAGTGCGCGCCCCGGCAGGCATTTTCGATCTGGTGCAGGTACTTCCAGGTAATGTGCGGGGCGGCTTCGAGCATCGACCCGGACAGAGCGGTTTCGATCGAGAAGTTTTCCTCGGTCAATTCGTTATTGTACAGCCCGCCGATGCCGCGATAGGTCGGCAGACCGGAATCGGCGGAGATGCCCGCGCCGGTGATGAACAGGAGCCGGCGGGCTCGGCGCATTTCCGCGACGATGCGGGCGACAGTGGTGGAATCGGGATCGTTCATGGCGCGGCCTCGCTGGGACGGTTGGGGATCTAATGAAAATTCTAATGCTTTCCGATGTGTATTTTCCGCGCGTGAACGGCGTATCCACATCCATGCAGACCTTTCGGCGCGAATTGGGGCGCTTGGGGCACGAGGTCTGGGTGGTGGCACCGGAATACGGCCAGCCCGCCGAAGAGGAGGCGGGGGTCAGCCGGGTGCCGTCTCGCCAAGTGCTGTTCGACCCCGAGGATCGGATGATGCGCTCGGGACCGCTGGGCCGGCGGTTACGGGCGCTGAACGGCCGGAGTTTCGATCTGGTTCACGTCCAGACTCCGTTTGTCGCCCACTACGCTGGCCTCCGGCTGGCGCGGCGTTGGAGCGTGCCCTGCGTCGAAACCTATCACACCTTTTTCGAAGAATATCTGTTTCATTACCTGCCGGTGCTGCCGAAGAACGCCTGGCGGGCGGTTGCCCGACTGTTCTCGCGCCGCCAGTGCAATCGTTTGGATGGACTGGTGGTGCCCTCGCAAGCGATGCGCGAGGTGCTGGAACGCTATGGCGTGCGGACGACCATGCGGGTGATCCCGACCGGCATGCCGCTGGATGCCTTTCAGGAAGGCGACAGAGAGGCTTTTCGCGTTCGGCACGGCATCGCGGTCGATCAGCCGACCCTGGTATTCGTGGGCCGGGTGGCGTTCGAGAAGAATATCGAATTCCTGCTGGAGGTGGTCCGGGCGCTCAAGCAGACCAGCCATCCCGATATCGTATTGATCGTCGCCGGGGAAGGGCCGGCCGAAGGGCGCTTGCATCGCTTGGCGGGCGAACTGGGCGTGCGGGACAACCTGCGGTTCGTGGGTTATCTGGCGCGCGGGATCGATCTGGCGAGCTGCTATCAGGCCGGCGAGGCGTTCGTGTTCGCCTCGCGCACCGAAACGCAGGGCTTGGTCTTGCTGGAGGCCATGAGTCTGGGGGTGCCGGTGGTGTCCACCGCCGTCATGGGTACCCGCGACATCTTGGCGGCGGGCAAGGGCGCGTTGGTGGCGGAGGAGGAAGTGAGCGATTTCGCCGGTCGGGTGCGCCGCGTGCTGGACGATGCTGCGTTGCGTCGGCGGCTGAGCCAAGAGGCGCGGGAATACGCCCGGCATTGGACGGCGGAAGGGCCGGCCCAGGCGTTGTTGGCGTTTTACGAGCAGATTCGGGCTGGCCAGGACGCGGTTTGACGGCTGGGTTGGCGATTCGAACGCGCTCGCCGCTGGGACAACGAGGGATCGCCGGCGGGTGGATCAGCCGTTCAGCAGACCGTAGAGCGCTTCGAACTCGCGGCTGAGCTTGTGCTTGGGATCGAGATGGATCATCGGTCGGGCCTGAGCGTGCGACTCGCGAATCTTGATCGAGGCCGACAGGAAGGCGCCCAGCACGGGCAACCCCTCGCCGCGCAGTTCCTCGACCAACCGTACCGGCAGGTTGGCGCGAGCCTGATAGTGGTTGACCACGATGCCTTCCACCCGCAGCGCGCAATTGTGATCGGCCTGAATTTCGCGGACGCTGTCCATCAGGGTATACAGGGCGCGGCGGGAGAAATCGTCGCAATCGAAGGGAATCAGGCAGGTATCGGCGGCGATCAGCGCTGATCGAGTATAGAAATTCAGCGCCGGCGGGGTGTCGATGAAAATGTCGTCGAATTCCTTGAGGGTGTCCAGCGCCTCGCGCAGCTTATACATCTTGTAGCGGGATTCCAGCTTGAGTTGCAGTTCCTCCAGCCGAGGATCGGACGGCAGCACGCTCAGGTTGGGGAAAGGCGTCGGCGCGACGTAGGCGTCCGGTTTGTCGGGAAAAAGCTTGTAGGCCAGGATGTCGTCGAAGAAGTGGGCGAGGGTTTTTTTCTGCTCATCCAGCGCGTTACCCAGCAGATAGCGGGAGGCGTTGGCCTGCGGGTCCAAGTCCACCAGCAGGGTGCGCCGCCCACGCGCCGCGCTGATGGCGGCCAGATTGCAAGCGATGGTGGATTTACCCACTCCCCCTTTCTGATTGAAGACGACTCGGCGCATGGCGGTTTTCCGTGGTTTTACTGTGGTTTCAGGCAAGTGTAGTCAAGCCGCGCGGAGGCGTCGAGAGGATGGAATGGTTGGAGCGGGTTCCGGCGATCGCCGCAACGGTCGCCGGGCCAAATTTTCCAAGATCGAATATGGTATTTGTGCAGCGCAACAATTATTGCTATAGTGGAATCGCCCGATGTCAAGGGGTTTCGCCAAGCAGAAATAATCATGAATACCGTAGATGATCCAACGCTTGCGCTTCTCAGCCGTTTTGTGGGGGATACTCACGATCTGCAACTATCCGATGCGGAATTTCTACTGCAACAGGTTGCGGCTATCGAGCACTATACCAAGCAGTTTCCCGCCGAAGAGCGTCAGGCGCGAGCGCTGGAATGGATAGAAACCTACGCCTTGCAGTATCGCCGGCAGTGGCGGAGACAGGCCGTCATCGATGCCCTGGCTCAGATGCGATGTGCCGATTGTCCGTTGACTGGGGGCGACGAGTCGTCGCCATGCGCCATTCACGCTCGCTGGCTGACTCTATTGCGGCGCTACGCCGACGAGGAGCTTTCCTCGCATGATTACGTGGAAGCGGTGCTGAATCTGCTCCGTGCCTACAAACATCAACTGAGGGTGAGCGAAATCCACCAACGGTCGCAGTTGCAGCGAGCGGCCCGATGTCCGATCTCGGCTAACGGGTAGCGCAGCCATGTGGGCGGGTTTCCGGGTGGCTGGATGGGTGCTGGTGGTTTCGTTACTGCTGACCGCCTGCCAGGCACTGGACTATGAAGGCCAAGCTCCCGCCTATCGCATTCCAACCGGAACCGTGCTCGAACTGCATCGGGATCTGATCGTTCCGCCGGGTCAGGCGGGTGTCAACATTCAGGGCACGGCCATCGGTGATCGGTATCGCTACGACGCCGTCTGCCGATTGGAGGTGTTGACCGTCGACGATTCGCCGCGTCCCGTGCGGACCGATCATTTCACGGTGGAGCGGGTCGGTCGTGAGTGGGAAATCTTTTCCAGCCGGGCTTCTGGCCTGCGTTACGTCGCCCTGTTCGAACGGGACGGTCCTCACCTGCTGTTGTTCACCACCTTTCTGTACCTGCGTTCGGAACGGCAACCGGATGTGTTCCGGCTGGCCTGCGGGCACTTGCAGAACAGCGATCAGAACCCGCGTCATCTGACCGTGGCGGAAATTCGCGCCACGCTGGCGCCGGTCATGACCTTGCAATAGGGCCGCTCCAACGATCCGGCGCGAGCTACAGCAGAAACACCGTCGCCAGTCCCAGAAAGATGAAAAAACCCATGCCGTCGGTGATGAAGGTCAGCAGCACGCTTGACCCGAGTGCCGGATCGCGTCCCAGTCGATGCAGGATCAGGGGAATGGCCACGCCCATCAGGGCCGCGAGCAACAAGTTCAGCAGCATCGCCGCCGCCATCACCAGCCCCAGTGGCAAGTTGCAATACAACAGGTAGGCGAACAGCCCCACCGTGCTTCCCCACGCCACACCGTTCAGCAAACCGACGCCGATTTCTTTGAACACCAGGTGCCAGGTATTTTCCGGGGTGATTTCGCCCAGTGCCAGACCGCGTACCACCAGGGCGGTGGTCTGGTTGCCAGAGTTGCCACCGATGCCGGCCACGATCGGCATGAGCGTGGCCAGTGCCACGATCTGGGTGATGGCGTCCTCGAACAGGCCGATGGCTCGCGAGGCGATAAAAGCGGTGCATAGATTGATCGACAGCCACAGCCAACGGTTGCGGGCGCTGTCCCAGATCGGCGCGAACAGATCCTCGTCGCCGCGCAGGCCGGCCATGTTCAGCGCGTCTTCCTCCGACTCCTCGCGGATGTAGTCGATCACTTCGTCCACCGTGAGCCGACCGACCAATTTGCCGCGTTCGTTGACCACCGGCGCCGACACCAAGTCGTAGCGCTCGAAGGCACGGGCCGCGTCGGCGGCATCCTCGTTGCAGTGGAATATCACCGGATCGGCCAGCATCAATTCGGCGACCTGCTTTTGCGGATCGTTGAGTAGGAGGGCTCGCAACGGCAGTACACCCTTGAACAGGTGGCGGCCGTCGACCACGAACAGGCTGTCGGTGTTGGGTGGTAGATCGTCCCGGCCGCGCAGCAGTAGCAGCACCTGTTCGACCCGCTGGTTTTCGCGCACCGTCAGCACATCCTGATACATCAAGTGGCCGACCGCGTCTTCCGGATAGGCCATGGTGGCTTGCAGCCAGTCGCGGTCACGGGCGTTCAGCGATTGCAGGACTTCCGTCAGGATCTCTTCGGGTACCGCCTCGGCCAGTTCGGCCAAATCGTCGGCGTCAAGCTGGCCCAGTACCCGCACCAGCGCCGGCCGCTCCAAAATCTCGATCAGCGAATCCCGCACCGCATCCGAGACTTCCAGCAGCACCTCACCGCCGCGCCCGTCCTCGATCTGCCGCCAGACCAGTAAGCGATCGTCCAGCGGCAGTGCCTCCAGGATGTAGGCGATGTCCGCCGGATGCAGGCTGCGCAGCTTGAGTTGCAGTTCGACCAGGTGCTGGCGGTGCACCAGCGATTCGATCAGATTATGGCGAGGGCTGGCGCGGTCACGATCCACCATGCTCTCGACCAGCCGGTGCTTCTCCAGCAGCTTGACGATCTGCCGCAGGTGATCCTCCACCTTGTGGGTGGATTTGTGAGAAGCGGTGGCATCGGTCACGGCAGGGTCGCGGGTCCGGGATGGCGGGGGCGGTCAACCGGCGACGTGCTCGCGCCCGCCGTAGCGGCGGATCACGTAATCGGTGACGATTTGCTGGAATTCGGCGGCGATATTCTCGCCCTTGAGCGTTACGGTCTTTGCGCCGTCCACGTAGACCGGCGCCACCGGCACTTCGCCGGTGCCCGGCAGGCTGATGCCGATGTGGGCCTGTTTGCTCTCGCCGGGGCCGTTGACCACGCAGCCCATCACCGCCACGGTCAGCGCCTCGACGCCGGGATAGCGCCCGCGCCAGACCGGCATCTGCTCGCGCAGGTAGCCCTGAATCTGTTGGGCCAGATGCTGGAAATAATCGCTGCTGGTGCGCCCGCAGCCGGGGCAGGCCACCACCGCCGGGGTGAACGAGCGCAGCCCCATCGCTTGCAGGATTTCCTGGGCGACGATCACTTCCCGGCTACGGCTGCCGCCCGGTTCGGGGGTGAGCGAGATGCGGATGGTGTCGCCGATGCCTTCCTGCAACAGCACCGCCAGCGCGGCGGTGGAGGCGACGATGCCCTTGCTGCCCATGCCGGCTTCGGTGAGACCGAGGTGCAGCGGGTAATCGCAGCGCGCCGCCAGCTTGCGGTAGACCGCTATCAGGTCCTGTACCCCGCTCATCTTGACCGACAGGATGATTCGGTCGTGGCCCAGACCGATCTCCTCGGCCCGCGCCGCGCTGTCCAGCGCCGAGATGATCATCGCCTCGTGCATGACCTCGCTCGCGGGTCGAGGTTCCGGCAGGTGGGCGTTGTCGTCCATCAACCGCGCCGCCAGTTCCTGATCGAGACTGCCCCAGTTGACCCCGATCCGTACCGGCTTGTCATGCCGGCAGGCGATTTCGACGATGGTGGCGAACTGCTCGTCTTTTTTCTTGCCACGGCCGACGTTGCCGGGGTTGATGCGGTATTTGTCGAGCAATTTGGCGCAGGCCGGATATTTGCGCAGCAATCGGTGACCGTTGAAGTGAAAGTCGCCGATCAGCGGTACGGAGACGCCTCGCGCATCCAGGCGCTCACGGATCGCCGGCACGGCGGCGGCGGCCTCTTCGTTGTTGACGGTGATCCGTACCAGTTCCGAACCCGCTTGCGCCAGTTCCGCCACCTGGGCGGCGGTCGCCGCGATGTCGGCGGTATCGGTGTTGGTCATCGACTGCACCACGATGGGCGCGTCGCCGCCGACCGTGATGGTGCCGATACGGACGGTGACGCGGGAACGGCGCGGGATGGCAAACTCAGCACGAGCCATGGTGTGATTTCCCAAGAAGTGTCGTGAATATTCCCTCGCCATGGTGGGGAGGGATGGGCTGGGAGAAGACGGTTAGCGCAAGAACTCGCGGCTGATCTCGCGGAAGCGGTCGTCGCCGGCCTGATGCAGCCACTCGAAGACCACCATTTCGCGGCTGACCACCCGCACGCCTTCGGCACGCATCCGCTCCAGTGCCAGTTCGACATCACGCGGCGACCGGGAAGAAACGGCGTCGGCGACCAGATAGACGTCCCTGCCGGCCGCCCGCAAATCCAGCGCGGTCTGCAACACGCAAACGTGTGCCTCTGCCCCGATCACGATGATTTGCTGGCGTCCCAGGGCGTCGATGCGCCGCATGCAGTCCCGCTCGGCGGCGCAGGAGAAATGCAGCTTCTCCATGAAGGCCTCCGCCGGCAGCCGTTCGCGGATCGCCGCCACCGTGTGACCCAGTCCGCGCGGATACTGTTCCGAGGCCAACACCGGCACGTTGAGCCGTTGGGCAATCTGGATCAGCCACGCGCCGTTGGCCACGATGCGGTCGGCATCATGGATCGCCGGCATCAGCCGTTCCTGAAAATCGACCGCCAACAGACAGGAAGTTTCGATCTTCATCAACATTTGCGTTTTCTCACAGAAGTTGGGAATCCGCCGGGGCGGATCGCGTCAATCGGCAATCAGGGTGATGCGCTCCTGGGGATTGGCACCGTTGACCACCCGAGTCCGCAAACCCCGCCAGGCCGGCGCCAGCAGATCGCGCGGCGCGCGGCTTTGGGGATCGTCCACCGCAAAGGTGAACAGCCCCATCCGCGGTTCCTTCTTCTGGCGGATCAGACTACCCATCCAGATCGGCAGGCCGCCCTCGCGCAAGTGTGCGTCGATGTCCCAGAAGCGCAGCACCCAGCGCGCGTTGGACTGGTCATCGTAGCGCACTAGCGCGAGCGCGTCCTCCCGGCCAGCGTGAGTTTGCGGCAGGACCGGCAATTCCCGCAGTTCCACTTGCGGGTTCAGCCACAGCAGCATGCCGCGCAAATCCAGGTCGGGGGCCGGCTGCCAACCCGCTGTCCGCAGTCGCGATTCCAGTTCCTCGCGGCTGCCGGCCCATTGCAGCACCAAGTCCTGTCGACGGTGGCCCCGGAAATCCAGTCGCTGCTGTGGCAGTTCCCGCCAGCTCTCCATCCACCATTGCTCTCGCGTCAGCACCAGCGGCGTCGTTTTGGGCTGGTAGCGTTGCAGGTCGGCGCCGTAATCGGATCCAACGTGCAGCATGCCGGTCGCCAGCAGGGCGATCATGCTGTAGGCCAGTAGCCCGCGCCATTGGACCGCCGCCTTGGGATGGCGGTTGTAGGCGATACCGAGCACGGTCACCCAAATCAATCCCAGACAGAGACCGGCCAAAGTGTCGGTCAGCCAGTGAGCGCCTAAATACAAGCGGGCGAAGGCGATCGGCACGATGAGAAACGCCGCCGCCAGATAGACGATCCAGCGACGGGTCAACGGGATTTCCCGGGCGATCAGCACGGCCAGAAAGCCGAAGATCAGGGTACTGAACGTCGCATGGCTGGAGGGAAACGAATAGCCTGATAGGCCTTGCGCGACTTCGACGGGGCTGGATACCGGCAGCAGCCACTTGAACAACAGATTGGTGGCCATGCCGAAGCACAACGCCGCCAACCAGTGCCAGGCCGCGGAATGGTTGCGCCGCCAGACCAGCCAGCCGAACACGACCAGGCTGACCGGTAGCATCACCTGATAGTCGCCCAGTTCGGCGGTGAATACCATCAGGGCGTCGGCCCATGGCGTGCGCAGTTCCTGAAAGAAATGAGACAGGCTTTGGTCGAGGCCGCTCGGCAACTGGCGGCCGGCGGCGCTCAGGCTGAGGCTGACCAGTACCACTCCACCCAGCAGCAGCACCGCCAGCGTCGCCAAGCCACGCAGTTCGCCCTGGGTCGGGTCCAGCAGGGAGGCGCTGATCGGCCCGATGAAGCGTCGGCCTCGGCTCCAGGCATGAAATCGTTGCAACCAGTCGGTGGCGTGGGCCTGAAACAGTCGCGCCGCGTGGGTGACCAGCCATGTGGTCACCCATAGCAGCACGGCGACGATCAGGATCAGCGCCGCCAGTCGCCCCGCCACTCGCGAGGCGATGTCCAGGGATGCGCCGAATGCCATGCCGGGAATCAGGTAGGCGGGCGCCCACAGTACCGCCGATATGACGTTGGCGATCATGAAATTGCGCCAAGTCATGTCCATCATGCCGGCCACGGTGGGAATGGTGCCGCGCACGGGGCCAAAAAAACGCCCGAACAGCACGCCCTTGCCGCCGTGCTTGCGGAAGAATGCCTCGCTGCGGGCAATCATTTCGGGGTGTTTGGCGAACGGCCAAACTTGGCGGATACTCTGGTGGAACACCCGGCCGATCCAAAAACTGATGGCATCGCCGACAATGGCGCCCCAAGTCGACCACCAGTAGGCCGACCAGAATTCCAGGTGACCGAGACCGATCAACGCGCCCAGACCGAACATGACCAGAGCGCCGGGGATGATGATGCCGACGATGGTCAAGGATTCGGCCATCGCGGTCAGGAAAATCACGGTACTCATCCAGCCGGGGTGAGCGGCGACCCATTCGAACAGGCTGCTGACGAATTCGGACTGCATAGCGGACGGATTGGGGCGGGCGGGAAAACCAGCGTAACCGTGCTGGCGCGCTGGAATTATGGCCGCGAGCGGCGATTTACGCCACAGTCTTTCGCGACTTTACCATTCGCCCGCCGCGCCGGGTCGCACGCGCGGCTGGGTGACCTGGACCCTGGTTTGGATTCCGCCTAATCTTGGATGCGGGCCGATGGCCGCGGCCCGATGCGGATGAGTTTACCTATTACCGTTGCGTACCCTTTCCACCAGGACGGCCAAGTCCTGATCGGTGAGGTCGTTGAGGCCTCGGATCAATTCGGTGAACAACAAGGGCCGCTGGACGATGATTTCTCGGATATCGCTGGAGATCTGGCCCGCCGCAGCTAGAAGCACATCCACGTCTTCTCCCAACTCGGCAGCCAATCGCCGGATCGTCTGTTCCGTT
>ERZ795053.2491-NODE-2491-length-22186-cov-22.100899_pt1 | contig 22186 bp, 19 predicted proteins | sample MGYA00375137_ERZ795053 | MGnify/ENA primary metagenome ERZ795053 (study PRJEB30182, sample SAMN05720284) | activated sludge metagenome | isolation source: Anaerobic digester | place: Hong Kong | collected 2014-12-17 ...
CTGGCGAGCGCGAGCTGCTCGCCCTGGCGGGGCGCGTGTTCAGCTTCGTCCCGGAGGCCGAGCGCAGCGAGACCCTGGCCCTGCTGCAGTCCATGGCCGAACCGGATCGTGACCGCCTGCGCCAGGGCACGCGGCGGATGTCGGCCTGGCAGCGCGAGCAGTTGCGCAAGGCGCTGCTGGCCGAACCGCCCGATTCTCGTGGCGAATGGCTCAAGCGTCGCTTCGGCGGATGAGCGGTGTTTGGTTGGCAGTAGGATGGGTTTCATACCATTCCATCCATCCCATTCACCGGAATCGGATCCACCATGCACCCACAGCTCGTCGATGGTGACCTTCTCGACCAGAACGTTGAGGTGATCGTCAATGCCTGGAATCGGAATATTGTTCCGTGGTGGCTGTTGCTTCCACAGGGCGTTTCCGGTGCGATCAAGCGCCGAGGGGGCTATCGTCCATTCATCGAGGTTGGCAGGGTCGGCGCGATTCCGCTCGGTCAGGCGGTCCTGACCTCGGCTGGCAGACTGCCGTTCAGGGCCATCATTCACGTTGCTGGCATCGACATGCTGTGGCGGGCCAGTCCGGATTCCATTCAGGGCTCGGTGCGTTCAGCGATGGCGCTGGTGACCGAGCATGCGTTCGAGTCGGTAGCGTTTCCGATCATCGGTGCGGGTTCGGGAAGCTTCGATGAGGACGAGGCGCTAGAACTGATGCTGTCGGCATTCGGGCCGATTTCGTCCCCGGCACGGGCCTTGATCGTGAGGTTCAGGCCGTAATCAATTGTCCAGTGGCGTGAGGATTCGCCGGCTGGCACGGAATGCGTCGCCGAAGCGACGCAGGCCGTCTTCGCGCAGGCGCGGGGCGTGGTCGCGGAAATAGGCGTCCAGTGCGTCGCGGTCACGCAGCCGGTAGCGCACGCAGTAGCCGCTGCGGTCCGTTGCGTCCATCTCCACGACATGGATGCTGGCGTCGACGAAACCCGGCAGGGCGAGGATTTCGGCGACGTGGCTTCGCAGCCAGTTGCGGTAGTCGCCGTCGATGCCGGCATCGACGTCCAGGCTGACTTCGTACTCGATCATCCGGCGGCCTCAGATGGTGGCCAGCGATAGCAGCGATGCCGCCAGCAGCGCGAAGCTCAGCAGGATCAGGTAGATCACGCCGAGCACGAAATACTTCAGCAGGGTCATGATCCAGCCCTGCTGGTACACGCGCTTCTGCATCAGCAGCAGGTACAGCGGCATCCACAGCCACAGCAGCAATTCGACCCAGCCCAGCACGCTGTCGATGAAGCCTTCCGGGTCCACTTGGCCGCGCAGCCAGGACATCACCAGCAGCAGGATGATCGACAGCGCGAGGAAGGCATGGCTGTGCAGGGCGACGATCAGGTGCTCCATGTAAAGCCGCTTCTTGAAGAAGTAGGCAATCTTCAGCATCACCGCGAACAGCGGCAGCATCACGAACAGCACCTGCGGCAGCAGGCCGAAGATGCCGTCCTTGAGCAGGTTGGGATCGTCCTGGATGCGGCCGATGTTCTGCTGCATGCGTTCGGCGCGGTCATTGAGAAAAGCGTTGGCCGAATCGGGCAGCCAGGAAATCGCAATCGGATTGGTTTCCTTGTCCCAGGCGTTCTTGCCGAAGCCGATCCGAGGCTGCTTGTCCGGCTTCTTGCCTTCTTCGCCGGGCTCGGTCTCGTCACCTTCCAGCTCGCGGATTCGTTGTGCCGCACCGGCGCGGATGGCGGCCTCGGCACCGGCCAGGCTGCCCGACACGCCGGGCACGTCCTTGCTGGCCTCGCGGGACTCCTCGATGCCCTCCAGCGCTTCGTCGCGCAGCCGCTCGACCTCCTCGACGGTATCCGCCTTGGCGTACATGCCGCCGTCGCTCATCACCTGTGCGTCCGACCAGTCGAAGCTGATCTGGGCGAGGAAGAAGGCGAGGATGATCAGGAACACGAACAGGCGCACCGGGCTCACGAAGCGCACGCGGTGTCCATCGAAATACTCGCGACTCAGGAAACCAGGACGCGAGAACAGCGGCCACATGGTGCGCAGCAGGCGCGAGTCGAGGTCGAACACCGAATCGAAGAAGTCGCCGACGATGCTGCTGAAGTGCCGCACCAGTCCCTTGGTCGGCTGGCCGCAGGCATGGCAATGCGGGCCGCGCAGCTCCGCGCCGCAGTTGCCGCAATGGCCGTGCTGGTTGCGATGCCCGCCATTCTCACTATCGCTGATCGTGGCGGACGGCTCGGTTGCCGTTATCGGGGCGTCTTCGGGCGTTTCCGCTGCCTGGGTCATGTCGCGTCGCGGTAAGGAGAGGGCGCAGCCGTTAAGATACGCGCCCGTTAACTGGCTTTCACCCCATGAACCGCGCCCGGCGCATGCCATCGCTGCCGATCAATCACGAAGCCTGGCGTGAAATCCGCGCCACCGTGCTGCTGGCGCTGCCGCTGGTGATCGGCCAGCTGTCATCGATCGGCATGAACCTGATCGACACGGCATTGGCCGGTCATCACAGCTCGGCCACGCTGGCTGCGGTGGGCGTGGGCAGCCCGGTCTGGTCGCTGGCCCTGCTGCTGATCATCGGCGTGCTGATGGCGGTGCCGCCATCGGTATCGCAGCTCAATGGCGCCGGTGAGCGTGAACGCATCGGCCCATTGTTCCGCCAGGCGCTGTGGCTGGGTGCGGCGCTGGGCATCGGGCTGCTTCTGGCTCTGCATTTCAGCGAATACCTGCTGCGCGCCATCGGCATTGCCGACGATGTCCGCCCCGAAGCGCTGCGGTTCCTGCACGCCATTGCCTGGGGCGCACCGGCACTGTCGCTGTATTTCTGCTGCCGTTACCTGAGCGAAGGCGTGGGCTGGACCCTGCCAACCATGCTGGTCGGCATTGGCGGCCTGTTCCTGCTGCTGCCACTGGGCACGCTGCTGCTGTATGGCGGCTACGGCATTCCTGCATTGGGTGCGGCCGGCCTTGGCTACGCGACGGCGGCGGTACTGTGGCTGCAGCTTTTCAGCTACCTGCTGGTGCTGCGGCATGGCCGGCGCTTCTCCGACCTGGGTCTGTTCGAGCGCTTCGACTGGCCGGATGGCCGCGAGATCTGGGAGCTGTTGCGGATCGGCGTGCCGATGGGCGTGGCCATCTTCATGGAGGGTGGTCTGTTCGTTGCGACCGCGCTGGTGATCGGCACCATGGGGCAGACCGCCATCGCCGCGCACCAGGTCGCCATCCTCGCCAGTTCGGTGACCTTCATGGTGCCACTGGGCGTGGCCATGGCGACCACGGTGCGGGTCGGTTTCGCCGCCGGCCGCCAGGATGCCGCTGGCGTGCAGTGGGCTGGACGCGTTGGTTACGGCATTACCCTGGTGACGCAGACGGTGGCGGCGCTGGGGCTGTTCTTCGGCGCCGGTTTCATCGCCGCGGGCATGACCGACGATGCCGCCGTGGCCGTCATGGCCGCCGGCCTGATGATCTATGCGGCGGCCTTCCAGTTCTCCGATGGCTTCCAGGCGCTGTCCGCCGGCGCGCTGCGTGGCCTCAAGGACACCCGCGTTCCGATGTTCTACACCGCCTTCGCCTATTGGGGCGTTGGCATGCCGATGGGCTGGTGGATGGGCAAGGTGCAGGGACAGGGGCCGGCCGGCATGTGGTGGGGCCTGATCGTGGGCTTGAGCGTAGCCGCCCTGCTGCTGACGGCGCGCTTCTCGCGGCTGTCGGCGCGCGGCGTGCGCCTGGCGGCTGCCGCTGCGGGCTGAGGTTTCAGCTTGGACCCGAAGCCGGTGCGGCAATACTTCCCGCACGCGACTTGGCGCAGCCCAGCAGGTATCCTTCGCCCTCCCTGTCGCCGGGTGTGGTCGTCCCCGCGCGTTCCGGTTTCCTTGTTCAACGACCCCGCGCCATCACCCGATGGCGGCGGCCGAATGTCTGGAGCAGCACATGGCGGAGTCCCGTCCCGGTCCCATCTATCGTTTCTTCCGCGGCCTCTGGCGCACGCTGGATTTCTCGCGGCGGCTGGTGATGAACATCATCTTCCTGATCATCGTCATCTTCATCCTCGCGCTGTTCTCCCGTGAGGCGCCGAAGCTGGTCGGTGACACCACGCTGGTGCTGGATCCGCAGGGCGTGGTGGTGGAGCAGTTCACCGGCGATGCCGCGGAGCGGGCGCTGGCCAAGGCCATGGGCCAGGAATCGCGGGAAACCCAGCTGCGTGACCTGCTGCGCGTGCTTGATCGCGCGGCCACCGACGACCGCGTCAAGCGCCTGCTGATCCGCCCCGACCACCTGGCCGGCATCGGTTTCGAACACCTGCGCGAACTGGGTCGCGCCATCCAGCGCTTCAAGGAAAGCGGCAAGCCGGTGATCGCCTATGCCGACAACATGGAGCAGCGCCAGTTCTACCTGGCCGCCTTCGCCGACAAGGTCTACCTGAACCCGGCCGGCGCGCTGTTCCTCGAAGGCCTGTCCAGCTACCGCACCTATTACCGCGAGGCGCTGCAGGACAAGCTGGGCGTGAAGGTGCACCTGTTCCGCGTGGGCGAGTTCAAGTCCGCCGCCGAGCCCTACATCCTGGACGGCCCGTCGCCGGAAGCCAGCGAAGCCACGCTGTTCTGGATGGGTGACATCTGGCAGCGCTACCTGGATGACGTCGCCGCCGCGCGCGGCATCGAGGCCGAGTCCATCCAGGACAGCATCGACCACATGGGCGAGCATCTCGACCAGGCCGACGGCAACCTCGCGCAGCTGGCGCTGGATGCGGGCCTCGTTGACGAACTGGTGACTGCCGAAGAGCTGCAGGAGAAGCTGCTGGCCGACGGCGCACCGCGTGATGGCGACGATCTGCGCACCATCGACAGCAATACCTACCTGGGCTTCATCAAGGCCGAGACCCTGCCGTTCGATACCCGGCCGAAGGTGGCCGTGGTCGTGGCACAGGGCGAGATCCGTGGCGGCAAGCAGCCGCGCGGCATGGTCGGTGGCGAGACCACCAGCGACCTGGTCCGCCAGGCGCGCGAGGATGATGCGGTGAAGGCCGTGGTGCTGCGCGTGGATTCGCCTGGCGGCGAGGTGTTCGCCTCCGAGCAGATCCGTCACCAGATCGAACTGACCCGCGCCGCCGGCAAGCCGGTGGTGGTGTCGATGGCCAACGTCGCGGCATCCGGTGGCTACTGGATCTCGATGAATGCCGACAAGATCATCGCCGATGAAAGCACGATCACCGGCAGCATCGGCATTTTCGGCCTGTTCTTCACCGGGCAGGACACGCTGGCGAAGGTCGGTGTGCATGCGGCGGGCGTTGGGACGACCGCCATGGCCGGTGCGCTGGATCCGCGCCGTGACATCGCGCCGGAAACCGCAGCCGTGGTGCAGCGGATCATCGATCGCGGCTACCGCGACTTCATCGGCAAGGTGGCCGCGGCGCGCGACACCACGCCGGAAGCCATTGACGAGGTGGCTCGCGGCCGCGTGTGGTCGGGTGCGCAGGCGAAGGAGCGCGGCCTGATCGACCAGTTCGGCGGCCTGCGCGAGGCGCTGGCCACGGCGGCGGAGCTGGCTGGTATCGAAGGCGAGCACGGCTACCGCACGGAATACGTCGAGAAGCCGCTGACCCCGTTCGAGCAGTTCGCGCAGAACCTGGGCAGCAATGCCCGCGTCGCCTCGACCATGGTCCAGCTGGGTGTTGCGCCGATGCTGCTGGGTGACCAGGGCATGGCGCAGCTGCAGAAGGACCTGGCACTGCTGCAGCCGCCGAAGGGCCAGCCTTTCCGCAGCGTCGTACACTGCTTCTGCAGTCTCTGATTGCCACTTCGGCTGCGATACATCGCAGCGCAAAGAAAAAGCCGGCGACATGCCGGCTTTTCGTGTCGGGATGACGGCGGGGTCAGTCGCCAGTCTGGGCGTCGATCTGTTCCTGCTGCTTCTTCGCCGCGTCGAGCACCTGCGCCTCCACGGCACGGGCCTTGTCCTGCGGCGCCTGGATGGCGTTCGCCAGGGCACAGTCGCGCGGATCCTTGGCGGCATCGCCCGTGCACTTGGGCGTGGCCGGTGTCTGGGCGCTGCCCTGGGTGGGGCTGGAGCCGCTGTCGCAGGCGCTGAGCAGCAGTCCGCTGGCAAGCAGCAGGGCCAGCAGCGAGACCTGCGTGTATCGATGGCTGGGAAGCTTGATGGTCATGCCGGGTTCCTCCGCGAGTGATGTGGCCGTGTACGAACAATCATTGTTGGTGGTCGGCGCTGCCGATGGCCTGGTCGTTGTCCACCAGCCCACGCGTGACGGCGACGCCGCGGATCGCTTCGATGTCGACATCGATCTGGCGGATGCGCCGGCGCGTCTGCCCAGCTTCCGGGCTGCCAGCATCCAGCCGGGCGAGGTTGGTATCGAGCTGCGCGCGCTGCGCTTCCAGACCACCCAGTTCGCGGGCGAGCCGCGCGGCCCGCTGGTACTCCTCGGCATCGCAGGCTGGCTGTGTGGCTTCACCAGCGCGCACCCGTTCCCAGGCGTCACGCGGCGAACAATCCGCCGCCATCCGTTCCTTTGGCGCATGGGCACAGGCAGCGAGCAGCAGTAGCGACACGGCGGCAGTGGAGCGAAGGAAGGACATGGCGGATGCGTCAGAGAACGAAGCCGCTATCCTAGCAGCCGAAGTCACCGCCGCCGCCATCGATCCGGAGTACCAACATGAACAGCCCCAAGGCCGACCGCTGGCGCCTCGATGGACAGGTCGCGCTGGTCTGCGGCGCCAGCCAGGGCATCGGCCTTGCCTGCGCGCGTGAACTGCAGGCGCTTGGTGCAGAGCTGCTGCTGGTCGCCCGCGACGCGGCGCAGCTGGATCGCGCAGCCGACGAACTGGCGGATCTGTCCCCAACGCGTCCGCCGCGTGTGTTCGCAGCAGATCTCGCCGACGGCGAGCAGCGCCGCGAACTGTTCGACTGGGTCACCGACCTGGATCTGGGCCTGCAGATCCTGATCAACAACGTCGGCGGCAACGAACCGCGCCCGGCGCTGGATTATGCCGATGCCGACTGGCGCGAGCTGTTTGAGCTCAATGTGATTTCGGCGGCGGCGCTGTGCCGCTTGGCGCACCCGCTGCTGACGCGGCATGCGGCATCCAGCGTCGTCAACGTTGGCTCGGTGTCAGGCATCACCCATGTGCGGACGGGCGCGGTCTACGGTGCCAGCAAGGCGGCGCTGCACCAGCTGACCCGCAACCTTGCCTGCGAGTGGGCGCCGGATGGCGTGCGCGTGAATGCCGTGGCGCCGTGGTACATCCGCACCCGGCGCACCTCCGACGCACTGGCCGATCCCGACTACTACGACGAGGTCATCGAGCACACGCCGATGGGCCGCGTCGGCGAACCGGAGGAAGTCGCTTCGGCCATCGCCTTCCTCTGCCTCCCAGCATCCAGCTATGTCACCGGCGAATGCATCGCCGTGGATGGCGGCTTTCTGAGCTACGGGTTCTAGCGTATTCGCCCTGCTTCAAGGCGCGCTGGTGATGTTCTGGGTCATGGCGATGCCGTCATCGGTGATGTCGATGCGGATGCCCAGATGCTGGAACCATTCGCCATAGATCTGGCTGACCACGGCAGTGGTCTGCTCCAGTTCGGCGCGCTCCTCGTCGCTCTTGGCGTCCTCAACGGCTCTCTTCATCACCTGCTGCATGAACTGCATGTACAGCGCGCCGTCGTAGCCCATCACGAACAGGGGCTGGTCGGCGGGATCGCTTTTCATGCGCGCCGCGATGTCGGCATCGGCGCCGGCACCGAAGGCAATGCCGAGCATGTTGGACGTGGCGGTGACCCAGGTGGGCACCTGGATGTCGACGTCGGGGATCGCCGGCAGGTCGAGCTTCTGCAGACTGCCGTCGGTCTTCACTTCGAGGCTGCTCAGCTGCGGGACGTACTGCCTGGCCATGCCGAGCAGGGCCTGCGGATTGTCCGAGCCGACCAGCAGGCTGCCCTTGAGCTTGGACGGCTTCATCTCGTCATCGAAGGCGATGTCGTCGACGATTAGGTGCACGCCGCTGAACGCTGGCGCCATCATGTAGATGCCCGGATTGTTGCCGGCCTTCGGTGCTTCCGCCGCGGCCTGGTTGAGCCAGTCCAGCGACTCACACTGGAACGGCGCGCTGTTCACCGCCGTGGCGAACTGGCTGGCCAGCGCCGGGATCGCGCCCAGCCTGAGGCTGTAACCGAAGCTGACGGCTGCGTCGTCGCTGGCCGCCATGCCCGGCATCGGGGCGCGCAGCGTCTTCAGCGGCTTGGACAGTGCTGGCGCGGTCTCGATGATGCTGACCTGGTCCATGTGCTGCACATCAAGGCGCGTGTAGCCGAAAGCGACGCGAGGCAGCAGGCCGGTCAGCGTGGCGTATTCGCCGCGGCATTCGTCGCTGATCGCTGGCTTTTCCGTGTGCAGTGCGGACAGGAAGGCGGTTTCAAGTGGTGTTGCGGGTGCCGCCAGCGTGTCCAGCAGGCGCTGGCTGTCGATCTCGCCGAGCATGCTCGGCAGGAAGTGGTGGCGCTGCTGCAGCTGCGACATGCGCTCGCCGTCGAGAATGGACGACTTGGGTGGCGTGAGGCCCAGCAGTGTCTTGAGCGTCGTGTCGTCAGGCTGGCTTGGCGACAGCGCCATGACCAACTGGTTGCCGACCACAGCGGCCAGCATCATCAGCGGTGCGTCCTTCTCGCCGAAATCCACCGCCCAGTAGTGCTGGCCGTTCACCTCGCCGCTCGGCAGCGTCTCGCCCACCTTGCTCTCGATACGGCCGACCAGTGCCGGCAGCGCCGCCGGATCGGCCAGCTCCATGCGCAGCACTGGCGCCAGGCCAATGCCGTAGAAGGCCATGCGCTGGTGGCCATTGATGCCGAACAGGGCGATCGACTCACGTAGCGACTTGCCCTCGAACTCGGTGGCCAGCGCTTCGACGAACTTCGTCGTGCGCTCGTCGCCACCTTTCTTCGCCATTTCGGCGCGCAGCTTCTTGAACTGCGTGGCGTAGAGCTCGCCCATGCGATCGCCGCGATCCATGAAGCGCTCCACCACGTCACCAGGCATGGCTTCGACCATGCCGAACACGTAGGGCGTGTCGGCCGGTGCGAAGGCCAGCGGCGCGGCGTCAGCGCTGGCGGTCTTGTCACCACCACCACACGCGGCCAGGAGCGCGCTGGTCAGGAGCAGGCTGGAGGCCAGCCGGGTCGGGGCGGGCAGTCGGCGAGTGGTCATGGCGAGGTTCCTCGGGGTCAGGCGGCGAATGCTAGCAGGACGCGCCTTGGCAGGCTGCGTGACCCGAAGGCGGCGTCAGCTGCGCAGGGTACGCCCGTCCAGTGCGTCGCGGATGGTCGAGGGGCGCGGGCGCTCGCCGGTTTCGCCGTCCATCACCGCGTCCAGCTGTGCCAGCAGGGCAGTCGACAAGTCATTCCGGCGTCGTGCCGGCTCCTCGCCACTGAGGTTGGCGCTGGTGGACACGACCGGGCCGCCAAAGGCGCGGCAGAGATCGATTACCGGCTGGTGGGCGGAGACGCGGGCAGCCAGTCGTGGATTGTCGCCGCGCAGGGCAAAGGGCAGATCGTCGCGGCAGGGCATCAGCCAGGTGTTCGGGCCGGGCCAGGATGCCGTCACTTCCGCCAGCCGCTCTGCGGGCAGGGCATCGAGATCCAGCAGCGGGCGCAGTTGCTCGATGTCCGCGGCAATCACGATGAGGCCCTTGTCCGGCGTCCGCTGCTTGATGGCCAGCAGGCGCTCCAGCGCCATGACGTCAAACGGATCGCAGCCGAGTCCCCAGACCGCTTCGGTCGGATAGGCGATGACGCCGCCGTCCTGAAGCCAGCGGGCGGCGGCTTCCGCATCGACGGATGCCGCTGTCATTGCGAAATCATCCCCGGCGACATCGGATCACTCGCCGCTGGCTTTCTTGGCTGCAACCTTCTTGCTGGCCTTCTTCGCCGTTGCCTTCTTGGCGGTGGCTTTCTTTGCCACCGTCTTCGTGGCTTTCTTGGCCGCAGCTTTCTTCGTTGCCGTCTTCTTGGCGGCTGCCTTCTTGGTCGCGGCCTTCTTCGCGGGCGCTTTCTTGGTGGCCGCCTTCTTGGCGGCGCCGCGGCGGCCGCGCTCCGGTGCGGCTTCCAGCAGGGCCTGGCATTCTTCCAGCGTCAGCGAAGCCGGCTCGCGATCCTTGGGCATGCGCGCATTCTTCTTGCCGTCGGTGATGTACGGCCCGTAGCGGCCGTTGACGATCTCGACGTCGGTGCCCTCGAAGCCCTTGATCAGGCGGTTGGCGATGGCCTCTTCCTTGGCGCGGATCAGCTCGACGGCGCGGTCGTACTCGACCGTGTAGGGATCGTCTTCCTTGCCCAGCGAGGCGTAGAGCTTGCCCTTCTTGGCGAAGGGTCCGAAGCGGCCGATGCTCACCGACAGCTCCTCGCCATCCAGCTCGCCGAGCACGCGTGGCAGCTCGAACAGCTTCAGCGCCTCCTCCAGCGTCAGCGTGTGCATGCTCTGGCCCGGGCGCAGCGAGGCAAAGGTCGGCTTCTCCTCGTCGTCACGCGTGCCGATCTGCGCGAACGGCCCGTAGCGCCCCAGACGCACGGATACCGGCTTGCCGGATTTCGGATCGGTGCCCAGCTCGCGCGCACCGGTGGCCTCGGACTTGTCGACGGTTTCGAGCTTCTCCTCGACCAGCGACTTGAACGGCTTCCAGAAGCGCGCCAGCAGTGGCACCCATTCCTCTTCGCCGCGACTGACCGCGTCGAGCTCGTCTTCCAGCTTGGCGGTGAAGTCGTAATCGACGTACTGGGTGAAATGCCCGGACAGGAATTTCGCCACGGCACGGCCGACGTCGGTGGGGCGGAAGCGGCGGCTGTCCAGGAACACGTAGTCGCGATTGAGCAGGGTCTGGATGATGCTGGCATACGTCGACGGGCGGCCGATGCCGAATTCTTCCAGCGCCTTGACCAGGCTCGCCTCGGAATAGCGCGGCGGCGGCTCGGTGAAGTGCTGCTTGTTGATGATTTCTTCCAGCGGTACCAGCTCGCCTTCGCGCAGCAGCGGCAGCTTGCGGCCTTCGTCGTCGGCATCCGCGGCCTTCTGGTCCTGGCCTTCTTCGTAGACGGCAAGGAAACCCGGGTCGACCACGGTGGTGCCGGTGGCGCGGAACGCATGCGCTTCGCCACAGCCCAGCTCCACCGACACCGTGTTCAGCGTGGCGTGGATCATCTGGCAGGCGATGGCGCGCTTCCAGATCAGGTCGTAGAGGCGGCGACCGTCTTCGTCCAGATACTTGGCGACGCTGGCCGGCGAGCGCAGGGCTGAAGTAGGGCGGATCGCCTCATGGGCCTCCTGCGCGTTCTTCGACTTGGTGCGGTATTCGTTGGCGGCTGGCGGCAGCGCCTTCTCGCCGAAGTCTCGGGCGATGGCCTGGCGCAGTTCCTCCACGGCTTCCTGTGAAAGGTGCGTGGAATCGGTACGCATGTAGCTGATCAGGCCGACCGTACCCTCGTCGCCGAGCGCCACGCCTTCGTAAAGGCGCTGCGCCACGCGCATGGTGCGTGAGGTGGAGAAACCCAGCTTGCGCGAGGCTTCCTGCTGCAGGGTCGAGGTGATGAAGGGCGGCGCCGGTCGGCGCTTGCGCTCCTTCTTGGTGACCGACAGCACCTTGAGCTTGTCGTTGGCGGCAGCCAGCAGGCGAGCCTTCGCGGCTTCGGCCGACTCGCCATCGGTGATGGTGAACTGTTCGAACTTCTCGCCGTCGAGCTTCACCAGGCGAGCGCTGAACGGCTGGTCCTTGTGCGCCAGCGCGGCTTCGAAGCTCCAGTACTCGCGCGGCACGAAAGCTTCGATCTCGTCCTCGCGCTCGACGATCATGCGCAGCGCCGGCGACTGCACGCGGCCGGCGGACAGGCCGCGCTGCACCTTGCGCCACAGCACTGGCGACAGGTTGAAGCCGACCAGGTAATCCAGCGCGCGGCGTGCCTGCTGCGCGTTGACCATGTCGTCGGAAATCTGCCGCGGGTTGGCCACCGCCGCCTTGATCGCGCGTGGGGTGATCTCGCTGAACACCACGCGGTACATCGGCTTGCCGTCGAGCAGGCCCTTCTCGCGCATCAGCTCCGCCACATGCCAGGAAATCGCCTCACCCTCGCGATCCGGGTCGGTTGCGAGGTAGATGGCGTCGGCGGCCTTCAGCGCCTTGGCGATGGCGTTGACGTGGCGCTCGTTGCGCTCGATGACGTCATAGCGCATGGCGAAGTCGTGGTCGGGATCGACCGCGCCCTCCTTCGGCACCAGGTCACGCACATGGCCATAGGAGGCCAGTACCTCGAAATCCTTGCCGAGGTATTTGTTGATGGTCTTGGCCTTGGCCGGCGACTCCACCACGAGCAGGTTTTTCGCCATGGCTCCCTATTCCAGAAACTGATTCCAAACTCACTGATGCGCAGCGCTGGCTGCGCCGGGAAGGCGGCAGCCCGGCGAGCGTCCTTATTTCAGTGAAAACACAGCCTTTCAGCGGCTGTCAAGAAAAACCGTCGCCGCCGGTCCGGCGGGACGGTCAGTGCAGGGCCTCGCCCTCGTCGTCGAACATCTGGCATTCCAGCCAGGCGCAGGCTGCTTCCGAGCCGGGCTGGTTGAACAGCACCATCAGCACCACCCACTTGAGATCGTCGACGTCGAGGTCTTCCTGGTTCAGCGCCATGGCGCGATCAACGACCAGCTCGCGTTGGGCCGGATTGAGGATGCCGGTGCGTTCAAGGTACATCAGGAAGCCACGCGAATCGGCGTCCAGACGGGCCAGCTCCTCATCCGCGTAGACGCGGACGGCGTTGTCGACGGGCGCGTCCGGATGCGCGGCCGGACGCTGCCGGGCCAGCTCGTCGAGCCAGTCGAAGGCCTTGGTGGTTTCGGCGGGGCTGAAGCCGGCGTCGATAAGCCCGGATTGCAGGGAGTCGCGGTCGCTGACGGCGTCGGGGTCGTCGTAGAAGTAGTGTTCGAACAGGTACAGCAATACGTCCAGTATGTTTTCTTTCATCCGCACTCTCGGCGAGGTCGGGCCGGTTTCGTGATCAGCTCGCCGCGCGGGCATAGCGCCCGAGATGACTGCTGACACGGCCGTCCAGCTCCATGAGCAGCAGCATGGAGGACAGGGTTTCGACCGTCAAGCCGGTCCGCTCGGACAGGCTGTCGATGCCCGTCGGGTCGTGGCCCAGGGCCTCCCACAGGCGCCGATACTCGGGATCTTCGTTGCGTTCGTCGGCGGCATCCCGTTGCCGGGAGCCGGTTTTGTCATCGGTCTTGGCATCGGCCTGCAGGCGGGCGCGAAGAGCGTCGGCCAGTTCGGCAGCCACCGGCGCCAGACCGTCGATCACTTCCTGCACGGTTTCCACCAGTGCAGCGCCCTGGCGGATCAGCTGGTGGCAGCCGCGTGCCATCGGGTTGTGGATCGAGCCGGGAATGGCGAAGGTCTCGCGGCCACATTCACTGGCCAGTCGCGCGGTGATCAGCGCCCCGCTGCGGGTGCCGGCCTCGACCACCAGCGTGCCGAGGCTGAGGCCGGCAAGTATGCGATTGCGGCGCGGGAAGTGCTCGCGCCGGGCGCCCGTGCCCGGGAGGAACTCGCTGACGATGGCCCCGTGGGCGGCGATGTCCTCAGCCAGGGCGCGATTGCTCGCCGGGTAGACGCGATCCGGTCCGGTGCCAACGACCGCCAGCGTCGGCTGGCCGGCATCCAGGGCCGCGCGATGTGCCGCGGCATCAATGCCGTCGGCGAGGCCGCTGCTGACCAGCCAGCCGTCGCGCGCCAGCCCGCGGGCGAAGGCGCTGGCGTTGTCGCGACCACCGGGGCTGGGATTGCGGCTCCCCACCACGGCGATCTGCGGTCGCCACAGCAGGGTCGGGTCACCGACCACGAAAAGCGCAGGCGGCGGACTGGCGCTGCGGCGGAGGAGGGCGGGATAGTCTTCGCTGTCCCAGCCGATCAGCTGGCGATTGGGACCCTGCAGCCACGCGACGTCATCGACATCGGCCGCCGGCAGGCGCGTCAGGGCGGAAACCGCTGCGTCGTTGAATCCGGCTTCGCGCCAGACTCGCGGGTTGGCGCCCACGACGGCTTCGACGCTTCCCAGGCGTTCAACGGCACGCCGGACAGCCGCCGCTCCCAGCGCCGGGCAGCGCAATAGTCGAAGCCAGGCATCCTGTTGTTGCGTCAATTCCATGCTTGTTGAAGTCCTCAAAAACAAAGGGCCCCGACGACGATGCGTCGGGGCCCCGGTAGGTTGTCCGTGCCGCGGCTCAGCGCCGCGAGCCGATCACATGTCGGCCGGCATTTTCAGGTTGTCGCCGACGTGGGTGGGCTTGATGCCATCCATGATCAGGGCATAGCTGATGCGATCAAAGGTACGGAACACCATGGCGTTGCCGTTGAATTCATCGGGCAGCTGCACCTTGTTCTTCTTGCGCTTGGAAGCAATGCGGGCGGGATGCTCGACGTCATCCTCGACCCAGGCGCCCGGACGGTAGGTGGCATAGACCTGCCCGTTCTCGACGCCATCGGCAGTGCCGATGCTCAACGCGATGACCTGATGCGGACCGGAGAACTGGATGCCTTCCGAAACGGCCAGCACGTGGGCCGCCGCCGGAATGCCAGTTGGCGCGTGCGGATAGAAGGTCAGATCGAAGGTCTGCGCCTCGGCGGGCAGGATCAGGTCGCCCTTGCGAACGTCTCGCCCATTGGTACCCAGCACCAGGCTGGCCGGATCGCCGGCCTGGGTCAGGTAGGCGGTGCTGACCCGCATGACCTCATAGCCCATGGTCTCGCGCCGACCCTTGACGTCGTGCACGGCGTCTTCCCAGGCGCCGATGGACCGATCATCCTTGGCGCCGTGCGCCAGCGTCCACGGATCCTCGTCGAAGCGCTTGTGGCTGCCATCCGGCATCTTGAAATCGGTATAGCGCACCGTCGGGCGGACCACGATGAAGTTGTCGCCCGGGCGGGCGTTCTCAAGGCCACGCACGTAGATCAGCTGGCCCGCAGCGCTACGCAGGCGATCCTCCTCGAGGCCGATCACGTAGGGCAGGCCTTCGAACTCGCCTTCGTTGAGCACGCGGTAATCGCGCAGGAAGGACTGGATCTGGTTCAGCGGCAGCGGCGGGATGGCATCCAGCTGCTCCCGGCGGATTTCCGGCGAGCGCTTGACCAGCTTCATCTGCCCGTTCAGGTAGGCGAGGCTGATCTCGTCACCCGGATAGATCAGGTGTGGATTCTCGATCTGCGGGTTGGCCTGCCAGATCTCCGGCCACAGCCAAGGCTGGCGCAGGAAACGGGCAGAGATATCCCAGAGCGTGTCGCCCTTCTTCACCACGTAGACATCCGGGTGATCCGAGCGCAGATCCACCGCCGAAGCGAAGCCGGCGACGGTCAGCAAGGATACGGCTAGAACTGCAAGCAATTTTTTAAGCATGGCTGCCATCTACCTGATTCCCCAAGCAGGTTGCGCGAAACTATAGCCCAAAAATACAGCATCGGATACGAATCGCAATACATTGTTTCACGATTCGGTCGGAGTCCCGGCCATCGGTGCTGGCCCCTGACCGGCTGCGGAACGGCGAAATCGGGCGTCCTTCGCGGTCCCGGATCGTGGCGGGACGGGCCGCGATGCTAGAATGATGCGGTCGTCAGCGCATTGAATTGCGCGGCTTTTTGCCCCATTTCAGGGGTGATTCAAGGATATTTGGCCGGCCAAGCCGGCAATGGACGTCTTATGGCCCTGCTGGAAATCATCGAATTCCCCGATCCACGCCTGCGCAACAAGGCCGCCACCATCGAGCGGGTGGACGACGAACTGCGCGCGCTGATCGACGACATGTTCGAGACCATGTACGACGCGCCGGGCATCGGCCTGGCGGCGACGCAGGTCAACGTGCATCGTCGCTTCATGGTCATCGACGTCTCCGAGGACAAGTCGGAGCCGCGGGTGTTCATCAATCCGGAAATCCTCACCCGCGAGGGCAAGCAGGTCTGTCAGGAAGGTTGCCTGTCGGTGCCTGGCATCTACGCTGATGTGACCCGTGCCGAGCGCATCCGGGTGCGCGCGCAGGACCGGAATGGCGAGGCTTACGAGATCGATGCCGACGGCCTGCTGGCGGTGTGCATCCAGCATGAGATGGATCATCTCGACGGCAAGCTGTTCGTCGACTACCTCTCGCCGCTCAAGCGGCAGATGGTGAAGAAGAAGCTGGACAAACAGCGCCGCGTGGCGGCGGCCTGACCAACCCGGCGCCGCATGGCGCGTCGACGCAAGTCCTTCGAGGCCGGTCACGTGCCGGTGGTTTGCCGTCGGCCCCAGGAATGATTGAAGGCCTCCGATGAGACTTGTATTTGCCGGCACGCCGGAATTTGCCGTTCCCTCGCTGGAAGCCGCGCTGTCATCGGGCTTTGATGTTCCGGCGGTCTATACGCAGCCGGATCGGCCGGCCGGGCGCGGACGCCAGCTGACCGCGAGCCCGGTCAAGCAGCGCGCCCTGCGCGCTGGCATCGAGGTGCGCCAGCCGACGTCGCTACGCGATCCCGAGGCGCAGCAGGCGCTTCGCGAGCTGCAGCCTGACCTGCTGGTGGTGATCGCCTACGGCCTGATCCTGCCGCAGGCCGTACTTGAGATTCCGCCGAACGGTGGCTGGAACCTGCACGCCTCGCTGCTCCCGCGCTGGCGCGGCGCGGCGCCGATCCAGCGCGCCATCGAGGCCGGCGACCGCGAGACCGGCGTCTGCCTGATGCAGATGGAGGCAGGCCTCGATACGGGACCGGTGCTGCTGAGCCAGCGCACGCCGATCCTTGAGGACGATACCGCTGGCACGCTGCATGACCGTCTGGCGAAGCTGTCGGCCGAAGTGCTGGCGGATGGGCTGAAGCTGTTGCGGGCGGGGATCAGGCCACAGGCCCAGCCGCAGCCGGAGGAGGGCGTCGAATACGCCCGCAAGCTGGACAAGGCCGAAGCGCGGCTGGACTGGACCTCGTCGGCCATTGAACTGGCGCGCAAGGTGCGGGCCTTCAGTCCCTGGCCGGTAGCGGAACTCGATCTCGCTGGCGAGCGACTGCGCGTGCACGCAGCGAAGGCCATGGATGCCGTGCCCGGTTCGGCTGAGCCGGGAACGGTGATTGCCGCCGGCCGGGACGGTATTGATGTGGTCTGCGCCGACGGGGTGCTGCGGCTGCTGCAGGTGCAGAAGCCCGGTGGCAGACCGGTATCGGCGGGCGACTACCTCAACGCCCGCCCCGAACTGCGACGCGCGTGAAGCGCCGGCAGGCGACATCGACGCGAACGGCTCCCGGCGCGGCGCTGCGTGCGGCGGCGGCGCAGGTTGTCGATGCCGTGCTGGTCGACGGCCGCTCGATGAAGGCCGTGCTTGGCGCCGCGCAGTCACGATTCGATGACGACCGTGATCGCGCCCTGCTCGAAGCCATCGTGTTTGCCGTGATGCGGCGTGCCCGGCGGTACCGTGGGCTGGTTGATCGCCTGCTCGACAAGCCGCTGCCGGCGCGAACGCGACCACTGGACAGCCTGCTGCTGTGCGGGCTGGCCCAGCTCGATGCGTTGGGGCTGGCGCCGCATGCGGCGATCTCCGCCAGCGTCGATGCCACGCGTGAGCTCCGTCAGCCGCGGTTGTCCGGACTGGTCAATGCCGTGTTGCGTCGCTACCTGCGTGAGCGCGAGAGCTTGGATCGCGAGGCCGATGCCGCGGAAAGCGCGCATCGAGAGCATCCCGACTGGCTGCGCGAGCAGTTTGTCGAAGACTGGGGCGAGGCGCTGGCGGGGGAAATCCTTGACGCCAACAACCGGCCGGCGCCGCTGTGGTTGCGGCTGCGTGATGTCGCGCCGGGCCAGGTCGCTTCCGATGCGGACGATAGGGCGAGCTATGTCGTTGCACTCGATCTGGACGATGGTGATTGGCGGATACCGGATCGCCCCGATCACGCCATCTGCCTGCTTGATGCCGGTTCGCCGGCGCGCCTGCCCGGCTGGGCCGATGGTCGCATTACCGTGCAGGATGGCGCCGCGCAGTTTGCCGCCGAACTGCTCAATCCGCAGCCGGGTGATCGCCTGCTCGACGCCTGCGCCGCGCCCGGTGGCAAGCTCGCGCATCTGCTGGATCGCCAGCCGAAGCTCGGCTGTGCGATTGGCCTCGACAACGACCCGACGCGGTTGCAGCGCATCGAGGAAAACCTGCGCCGCCTGAAGCTGTCGGCAACCCTGCGCGTGGCCGATGCGACGGCCGCCGGCGAGTGGTGGGACGGCCAGCCGTTCCAGCGCATCCTGATCGACGCACCCTGTAGTGGCACCGGCGTGGTCCGCCGCCAGCCCGACATCAAATGGCATCGCCGCGCCGCCGACATTCCCGCGCTGGCGGCGCAGCAGTGCGCCCTGCTTGATGCGCTCTGGCCTTTGCTGGCCGCTGGTGGGCGTCTAGTCTATGCCACCTGCTCTGTGCTCCAGGACGAGAACGCGCGCCAGATCGATGCCTTCCTTGCCCGCCATCCCGATGCCGTCGCGATCGACCCCGACCTGCCAGTCGGTCGTCGCAGCGGGCATGGCTGGCAGATCCTGCCGGGCGAAGGTGACCTGGATGGGTTTTTCCATGCCGTGCTGGCGCGTCGCTAGCACGCTCGCGATGGCGGCGCTGCTGGGTGGCTGCGGTCTTGGCGAAACCCCGGAACGCGCGGAAATCCTGGTGGTGCGCCGGGCGGCTTCGGATTCGCTGGAGATCACCCAGCAGCTGCGCTTTTCCGAGCACATGCGCGAAACCCTCGACAATGGCATTCCGCTGCGTCTGGCTTATCGCATCGACTGGTGCGACCGCCGGCGCGGCGAAGGGCAGGTGATCGAATTGCGTTACTCGCCGTTGAGTCGCGACTACCGAATGCGCCGACTTGCCGATGGCGAGGACCGGCGCTTCTCGCGGTCCAGCGCCCTGTTCGCCGCGCTGGACCGCGTGCGGTTGCCGGTGAAGGGTGACATTCCCGACTGTGGCGGCCAGATCAGCGTCGCTCTCGACCTGACCTCATTGCCGACGCCGCTGCGTTTCCCCGCCTTCCTTGAACCTTCACAGTGGCGGCTGGTGTCGCCGGAGCACGCATGGTCAGCAGCGCAACCCTGAAGCGCTGGAGCGGCCGCGTGCTGGCGCCGGTGGCGCTGTTGACGCTGCTGCTGGTCGCGCTGTACTTCGCCGCCGATGCAGAAGGCCTGGGTGCCGGCTTTGCGCGCTGGTATCCGTGGGTGTTCGTGGCCGCGGCGATCAGCCTGCTGCTGATTGCCGTCGCCATTGCCGTGCGCCTGTGGCGCCTTCGCCGGAACCTGCGACAAGGGCAGCCCGGCGCGCGACTGTCGCGGCGACTGCTGCTCTTGCTCGTGCTGCTCGCGGTTCCACCGGTACTGCTCGTGTACGGATTCAGCGTCCGCTTCGTCGAAGCCACGGTGGACTCCTGGTTCCGGCTGAACAGCGAAGTGGTGCTGCAGGACGCGCTATCCATCGCGCAGCGCTATATCGATGAACGCCAGGACCTGGCGGCCTCGCGCCTGAGCGGCATCGCCGACGAACTGCGCGCGGCGCCGGCTGATGATCTGCAGGCGCGGCTTGATGCACGCATAGAAACCAGCGGTGCCAGCCAGTTGGCCGTGCTCAATGGCGATGGCCGGGTGCTGGCGCTGGCCGGGCTGCGGCCCAGCGACATCGCGCGCGAACCGCCGGACGCCGCAGCGCTGCTCAGTGCGATCAATCGGGGACGTTTCGGCGGAAGCGAATCGATGGATTTGGATGATGCCAGCGGCATCCGCCTGCGTCTGATCGAGCGGCTGGATGGTCGTGGTCGTGATGCGCGCCTGCTGCAGGGCCTGTTCCCCCTGCCGGACGAGGTCGCCGCCGAGGCCCAGCGCATCGAAGCCGGGCTGCACGCCTACCGGCAGGCTGCATTCCTGCGTGGTTCGCTGAAGCTGGTGTTCGTGCTGATCCTCAGCTTTGTGCTGATGCTGTCGGTGCTGCTGGCGTTGCTACTGGCGTTTGACCTGAGCCGTCGCCTGGCCGATCCGATTGGCCGGCTGGCAGTGGCGACGCGGGAGGTCGCCGCCGGTGACCGCGTCGAGCCGGTGCCGGGCGAAAGCGATGACGAGCTGGGATTCCTGGTGCAGAGCTTCAACCGCATGACCCACGATCTCGACGCGGCGCGTGCCCGTGAGCGAGACAGCGCCGCGGAAACCGAGCGCCAGCGTGCCTACCTGGAAACCGTGCTGGCGCGGCTCAGTTCGGGCGTGTTCGGCATCGATGCCGACGGCCTGCTGCGCACGGCCAACCCCGCCGCCGACATCATCCTGGAGACGCCGCAGTCCGACTCCCTTAACTGCGCGCTGGTCGATATCGCCGCGCGACAGCCGCGCAATGCGCCGCTGTTTCAGGCACTGGCGCGACGGCTTGGCGAAGGCGCGCGCGAGTGGCGCGAGGAAGTGCGGCTGGATGGCGCGGCGGGCGGCCAACAGTTGCTGCTGCGCGGCGCACGTCTGCCCGACGGCGGGCTGGTCGCGGTGTTCGATGACAGCAGCGGCATCGACCGCGCTCGCCGCGACGCTGCCTGGGCCGAGGTCGCCAAGCGCCTCGCGCACGAGATCAAGAATCCGCTGACGCCGATCCAGCTGGCTGCCGAACGCCTGCGTCGACGACTGCTGGGTTCGCTGCCGGAAGCCGAAAGCGAGGTCGTCGAGCGCGCCACGCAGACCATCGTCGGCCAGGTCGAATCCCTGAAAACCATGGTCAACGCGTTTTCCGACTATGCGCGTCCGCCACCGCTCAAGGTGCAGTCGCTGGACCTCAACCAACTGGTTCGCGAGGTAGCGGACCTGTATGGCGGTGCCGACCGGGACGGCGACCCGAAGTCGCTGCAGCTCGATCTGGATGACGGCCTGACGCCGCTCAGCGCGGATCCGGATCGCATTCGCCAGGTGCTGCACAACCTGATCAAGAACGCGCAGGAAGCCTCGCCCGGCAACCCGGAAGTCAGCGTTCGTACCGCGCGCGTCAGCGTTGGTGGTGACGCCATGGGCGTCGAGCTCAGCGTGGCTGATCGTGGCCCCGGCCTGCCGGATGATTTCGGCGAGGACTGGTTCGAGCCCTACCGCACCACCAAGCCGCGCGGCACCGGTCTCGGCCTTGCCGTGGTACGCAAGATCGCCGATGAGCTGGGCGGGCAGGTGAGCGCCGCCAACCGCGAGGGCGGCGGCGCGCGCTTCACGCTGCGCCTGCCGCTTCGTCGATGAATTCGCCGACGTGGTCTCCGCGCGCCCGGCGCGAGCTGTTCTGGTTCGCGGTGATGGCGATCCTGCTGCTGGCGGCGGGGCTCGGACTGCGCGATCCCTGGCCGGCGGATGAGCCACGCTTTGCGCTGGTCGCGCAGCAGATGCTGGCCTCCGGCGACTGGCTGTTCCCGCATCGCGGCATCGAGCTGTATCCGGACAAACCACCGCTGTTCATGTGGGCCCAGGCGCTGCTGCTGTGGATCGGCCTGCCGCTGCGCATTGCCTTCCTGCTGCCCTCGCTGCTGGCAGCACTCGGCACGCTGTGGCTGACCTACGATCTCGGTCGTCGGCTGTGGACGCCTCGCGTCGGGTTTTGCGCGGCGACGGCGCTGCTGTTTGCACTGCAGTTCACCTTCCAGATGAAGCGCGCGCAGATCGACCCGCTGCTATGTTTCTGGATGACGCTGTCGGTATACGGATTCCTGCGCCATCTGCTGCGCGGACCAGCCTTTGGCTGGTGGTGCGTGGGTTTCTTCGCGGGTGGTCTTGGCGTGATCACCAAGGGCGTTGGCGCGCTGACGCTGCTGGTGCTGCTGCCGGCTGCGTTTGCGGCGTGGCGCGGCTGGCCGGGGCTGCGTTTTCATCGCAGCGGACTTCACGTCGTGGCGCCGCTGCTGCTGTTGCTGGCCATCGCGCTGTGGCTGGTGCCGATGCTGCTGGTGGCGCTGGGTGGCAGCGATGCGAGCTACCGCGAGTACGTCGACAACATCCTGTTCCGTCAGACCGCCGAGCGCTACGCCAACGCCTGGCATCACCACAAGCCGTGGTGGTATTTCGGCGGCGTGATCGCCCTGCAATGGATGCCCGCGTCACTGGCCCTGCCGTGGGCCATCCCGGCCTGGTGGCGACGGCTCCGACGTCGCGATCCGCGCTACCTG
>ERZ795053.2493-NODE-2493-length-22185-cov-4.628287_pt1 | contig 22185 bp, 24 predicted proteins | sample MGYA00375137_ERZ795053 | MGnify/ENA primary metagenome ERZ795053 (study PRJEB30182, sample SAMN05720284) | activated sludge metagenome | isolation source: Anaerobic digester | place: Hong Kong | collected 2014-12-17 ...
GAGATAACCGAACGTGACTGGAGTTCAGACGTGTGCTCTTCCGATCTACGGTTTCCGCTCGACAACGTGCCGCTCAAGCGGTGTGCGCCGACGCGCCAACCAGCCTAACAACACGGGGAGGAGCACGAATGAGCACGATCAAACGAGGCCGCATTCTGCGCGACACAACGACGGGCGATGGCCTGGTGTACGTGGAGGGCAAGCAATACCCGTTCAATCTCGAGGCAGTTTGGCGCTCGGAATTCGCTCCGCGGGTCAATGGCGCGGTCGACGCCGAGCTCGACGAGCAGGATCGGCTGATCGCCCTGCGCGCTGTCGGCGTTCAGGGTCTCGCCGGTGAGCAGGCCGCGCAGGCGCTTGGTGCCGCTCAGGACACTGCGAAAAAATTCGCCGCCGAGCTGCAAGCCAAAGGCCTGCCGGCAGCAGCGCACTATGCCCGGAAAATCGGCTACTCGACGCTCGCGGCGTTGGCGGCAGTGGCAATCGGCTGGTATTTCCTGCCTGCTGTATCGATCAACATGGGCTTTCTCGGCGAGAATTCCGTAACGTTCTACCAAGGACTCAAGCTGCTCAACGCGAGCGGTCTCGAGAGCCTGGCCGCACTCGGCGGTGGTGGTAGTGCCGGGATCTATGGTGTGCTCAGCTTCGTCGCGATACTCGCGGTGCTGCTGCCGCTCGCGTGGCCGGACCGGCGCGCTGCGTTGGGCATGACAGCGCCGCTGGCGCTCATGTTGCTCGTCCTGATGGTCGCCTATTTCAAGATCTCGTCGCAGATCTCCGCCAGCGAGGCAGCCCTCGACACTTTCGGCGGCGCCGAGTATCAGCAAATGGCACGCCAGGCTGCGAGGCAAGCCGCTGCGGACATGCGCAAGGCCATTTCAATAGGATTTGGCGTGTATCTGTCGATCGCCGGTGCGCTGTATCTGGCGTGGCAGGGTTGGCGGAGTGCACGGCGGGCCGAGACTCACGCCTGATCCCGTTGCGAGGCAGGATAGAATTCCTGCCGGATGACGAGGCCAATAAGAATCGTGGTGATTGGCGGTGGGTTCGCGGGTCTCAGCGTCGTGCGAGGCTTGCGTGATGCGGCGGTCGAGATCCTGCTGATCGATTCGTGCAACCACCACCTGTTTCAGCCGCTGTTATATCAGGTGGCAACCGCCGGCCTAGCAGCGCCGTCGATTGCGGCGCCGCTGCGGCACATACTGCGTCGCCAGCAGAATGTCACCGTTCTGCTGGGTGAAGTGCAGTCGATCGATGTCGACGCGCAGACGATAGCCGTCGCCGGCTCGGCGCATAGCTACGACTACCTCGTCGTTGCGGCCGGCGTCACGCATTCGTACTTTGGCCACGACGAATGGCGGCCGCATGCGCCCGGTCTGAAGACACTCGAGGATGCACTGGCGATGCGCGCCCGCTTCCTGCTGGCATTCGAGCAGGCGGAGGCGGCGGCAACGCCAGATGAACGGCTGGCCTGGCAGACGTTCGTGATCGTTGGTGGCGGACCCACTGGCGTGGAACTGGCGGGTACGATGGCGGAAATTGCGCGGCACACGTTGAAGCGGGAGTTCCGGCGTATTGACCCTGCCGCCTCGAATGTCCTGCTGGTGGAAGCGGGCCCGCGGGTGCTGCCCGCATTGGCGCCGTCGCTGTCGTCGGCCGCGGAGCGGCAGCTCGTACGGCTCGGCGTTACGGTCAGGACCGGACAGGCCATCACTGCGATATCTGCGGATGGTGTGCGCATTGGCGATGAATTCGTCAGTGCACGAACCGTGGTCTGGGCCGCGGGCGTCGCCGCCTCGCCGCTGGGACGTGATCTGGGCGTGGCGCTCGATCGCGCCGGCCGAGTCGAGGTGAAAACCGACCTCACGGTGCCTGGCCATCCGGAGATCTTCGTTGCAGGTGATCTGGCGAGTGTGTCGTCATTGTCCGGCATGGTCCCAGGGATCGCGCCCGCCGCGAAGCAGATGGGCCGACACGTCGCGAAGTCCCTGCAGCGCAGGATCGCTGGCGACCAGCCTGTGCCGTTCCGCTACCAGCACTATGGCTTGTTAGCAACGGTCGGTCGTATGGCGGCAGTCGTCGATCTGGGGCGGCTGCGGTTCTCAGGCTTGCTGGCGTGGTGGTTCTGGCTGCTGGCCCACATCTATTTCCTGATAGGCTTTCGCAACCGGCTGGTTGTGCTGATCGACTGGGCCAGCGCCTACTGGACCTATCGTCGAAACGCACGGATCATCGTCCGCTGACGCAGCGGCGAGCCGCCGTATCGTGGGAAGCCGCGTGGCGCGCAGCGGCAGCGACTGGCGACACTTGCTTCATGCGCGGCGTCGCGCCTAGACTCTGAGAATTGCGGGCCATCTGTTCGCGCCTGACCATCCGGGAGTTTGCATGCACATTTCTTCGTTCCGCAAGACAGTCTGCTTGCTCGCGCTGTTCGCATTCGCGAATCAGGTGATCGTACCCCACGCGCACGGGGCCATCATTGGTACGGACGAGGCGGTGGCCGCCGAGGCCCGCAACGCGGATCTCGCGCGGATCAGCCGCGTGTTGTCCGATCAATCGGTACAGCAGCGCCTCGTGTCGATGGGTGTGGAGCCGGCCGCTGCCGAGGCGCGTCTGGCTGCACTCACCAACGCGGAACTCGCGCGCATTGCAGATGAACTGGAGCAAGCGCCCGCGGGCGGCGATGCCCTGGCTCTCATAGGCGCGGTGTTCCTCGTGCTGCTGATACTCGAGCTGACAGGCGTCATCGATATCTTCAAGAAGGTGTGACACGTCAGCATGGGTGGCTAGTTGTCGCGCTGCTGTTGACGGGCTGCGCGACGCCGCCAGACCAGGTGCGGTTGCCTCAGGGTGCGCCCACCCGGATAGACCTCGACAGCGTACCGTTTTTCCCCCAGTCCCGGTACCAATGCGGTCCGGCGGCGCTGGCCACGGTGCTGGTTGCATCCGGGAGCACGACGACACCCGCCCAGCTGGTCGATGAGGTCTTTCTGCCGGCACGACGCGGCAGCCTGCAGCTGGAACTGCAGGCTGCAACGCGCCAGCGCGGGCGGATTGCATATCAGATCGAACCTACACTTGAGTCGTTAGTGGCGGAGCTGACAGCGGGTCGACCGGTATTGGTGCTGCTGAATCTTGGGCTCGGGCGCTGGCCGATCTGGCACTACGCGGTGGTCGTGGGCTTCGACGCGGAGCGTGAACGATTCGTGCTGCGGTCGGGCACTACGCGTCGCAGGGAGATGCGGGCGTCACGGTTTGCCGGCGCCTGGCGGCGCGGCGCACGCTGGGGGATGCTGGCGCTGGCGCCGGGCTCGCTGCCGGCGGGCAATGACGTGCGGCGCTACGTGGCAGCGGTCGCTGATCTCGAAAGCGTAGGACGGCATGAGGCGGCCATGCGCGCGTATCAGGCTGGCGACGCGCGCTGGCCGAGCTCCACGCTGGTGCAGCTCGGGCAGGCCAATACCGCCCTGGCGCTGGGCGATACAGCCCGTGCGGAGAGGTTGCTGGCAGAACTGCTGCGGCAGGAACCGGCAAACGTCCCGGCGCGCAATAATCTTGCCGAGCTGTTAGCGAAGCGCGGTTGTCGGGACGCTGCGCTGATCGAGGCGCGCCACGCACAGGCAATCGCTCGCGGTGGACCGTTCGAGTCGGCCGTGAACGCCACCGTGGCGGAGATCGAGGCCATGCCGATCGACACGTTTGCCTGTAAGTGACGAGGGAGTTTGCATTGGAAGTTCGCCTACAGCGACGTCTGTTTGCTCGCCGCACACTTGGCTCGCGATGCGCTGCCTGAAACAAGTTGCTGGTGTTTGTCTTTGCGCGCTCTCCGGCCTGGCTGCGGCCGAGGAGACTGCGACCGTACTCGACAAGACGCGCGACGGTTTGCAGCGGGCGATCACGCGCACGGCTCAGAAGCTCGATGGTCTCTCAGGGGTGCGATACGCGGACTCGCGCTACGAAGTCGTGGCGGGCAGTGTCAGTATCGGCGCAGAGTGGGCTGAATTCGACGGTTGGAATCAACGCGTCCGATTTCGCGTCAACGTGCCGTTGCCAGGGCTCGACGCGCGCTACAGCGCGTTCATCGGTCGCGTCGATCGCGATGAAGTCGTTACCGGCCAGACACTACAGCGCGGCGCAGGTCCGATCTCGCGCAGCGGCGACCTGGCGGATCAGACATTGGCGGGCATTTCGTTCCTGGAACCGAAAGAATCGGGTGGCAGTTTCGACGCCGGCGCCGGCGTACGCCTGCGCTTCCCGCTCGATCCGTACGTAAAAGGTGGCTGGCGCTATATTCGAGACCTATCCGACGCAGCGCGCTGGACGTTGCGAGAGACCGCATTCTGGGAGGCGCGCGAAGGGGTTGGACTGACAACCCAACTCTACCTCGATCAGGTATGGAATGAGCGGTGGCTGGCCACCTGGAGTACGTCCGCAACCATCTCGCAGAAGAGCAGCGGCGTACGCGGTTATGCGGGGCTACGTGTGCTGCGTTCGCTCGGCGCGACGCGTGGGCTTGCATTGGATGTGAGCGCCAATGGTGAAACGGACGCCGACGTGCCTTTGGAACAGTATGGCGTGCGCGGCGCGTATCGCTTTGCCACCCGGCGCGACTGGCTGATCGTCGAGACCAGCGTCGGCGTGAACTGGCCGCGCACCGAGCTCGACCAGAGCCGCGGCACGAGCTGGGGTGTCGGCATTGGCGTCGAGATGCTGCTCGGGGAGGCGAAGTTCTCGCCGCGCCCCGTCACGTTCTGATCGCGCCCAGCGCACGTCGGATTTCCTTACACTGTCGTCATGGCGGTCGCAGCCCAAGGCAGGCAGGCATTGGATTTCAGATACTTACGACTCGCGGCACGGAACTTGCTGAATCTGCACTGTATTCTTCATACGGGATAATCAAGAATGAAAAAGCCCATATTCCATGGTGGTCTGCTATCGGCGCTGCTCCTGCTGGTGACGCCTGCCGCGAACGCAGTGCCGGTCACTTTCGAGCAGCTGACCGGCGTTACGGCCGATTTCACCGCTGTCTTCCGTGCCGACCTCGGTAGCTCGGGGCTCACGAATCTCCTGTCTATCGAGATCACCGATGGCGGCACGATCGCCGCTGGTCGCGCTGGCATTTTCAGCGCCTTCGATCTAGATGCCGTGCGATTATCTAACACCCTGTGCACGACGGCAGCCTGTGCCGCCGCGGCGCCCGCAATCAACGTGTTCGATTTCGTGAACGGCGTGGCCTTTACGCCGGGGACTATCGTGCCAGCCGGCAGCGATGCGGGTGCGGCGGGGCCGTATCTTTTCGGCACCACGGCCGCCGGGACGGCGCTCGACAACGCATTGGCGCGACTCGAATCGTTCGACGGCATCTTCCAGGTGCCAGCGGGCTCCGAGTCCGGCTGGATCTCGCTTGGTCTCAATGGCCGGATCGCCTTCAACCTCACATCTGCGTTGTCGACCAACGGCCTGTATCTCTACCTCGGTGAGGTAGGCAACAACGGCGAGGTGGTTGCCGGCAACATCGAGGTGCGCGACACACCCGTCGTCATCGACGTGCCAGAGCCGGCGACGCTTGGTCTGTTGGGGCTTGGCTTGTTAGGCTTGGGTGCGGTTCGCCGGCGGCGTGCTTAGAGCAGTCTGATCTGGACCGCACGTAGCTGCGGGTTTCCGACCGTCTACGATTGGCATTGGGCCCGCGTAGCAGGAGTCAGGCGATCGAGCCCCACGCGAGCTGCACATCCGGGAATGCCACCGGCATGACCGGCTCGCCGATCTGCCTAACAGACAACTGCGCATAGCCCATCTCGGTGGGCTCGCGGAAGACCTCCATACAGCGATCCTGCAGATTGACGATCCAGACCTCAGGGATACGGTAGCGAGCGTACAGTGGTACTTTGCGTTTGCGGTCGAAACCGAGCGTGCTGTCACTGACTTCGATCAGCAGCAGCACATCGGAATGGCTTGGTTGCTCCTCGCGATAGCGTTCACGTGGGCGGCGCAGCAGCATCAGGTCTGGCTGCAGCTGGGTGCTCGGTCGCATGACGAGCGCGCTTTGCGACCACAGGAAGGCGCGTTTGCCAAGGCCGGACTCATGCAGCAGTTCGCCCAACGCGGCGACAGCGTAGCCATGTCGCAAGCCGATCGGCGCCATGGTCAGAATTTCGCCTTCGATGAGCTCGATCCGCTCGTCGGGCTCGAAAATTCCGGCCGCAGCCATTTTCTGGAATTGCTCGACATTGATGCGGTAGGGCTGGGGTGCTGTCACGTTACTCATGTCAGTCATATGAGTGTCCCGGATCGGCGGCGAGTTGTGCGTGGCAGTATCTGCCGGGTATTGCCAGAATGGCAAGGCAATCCAAGCCGACCAGTTCCCTTACCCAGATGGGCGTATCGTTGGGGACAGGGGACAGGCATGGGGGCAACATGAGGCCGACATTTCTGCTGGTGGCTGCGTTGGCCACCTTGCTTACCGCCTTTGCGCACAGCTATTTCGGTGAGAAGCGGCTGATCGGGCCGCTCGTGGCATCGAACGATGGCGTAATGTCGCGCCCGCTCGCCAAGCAGGTCATCCGCTTTGCCTGGCATCTCACCTCCGCGTTGTGGGTGGGGCAAGCACTACTGCTGCTGCGTGCGGCCGCGGACCCTCTGTATTACGATTCAGCCTTGATCACCGGTATCGGCATTCTCTATCTTGCTATTGGTCTGTTCGACGCGGCGGCAACGCGCGGTCGTCATATAGGCTGGCCGTTGCTGACCGCGATCGGGCTCTTCACGCTGTTGTCGCTGGTGACTTGGTAGCCGCATGGTAGCGACGAGTCTGCACAAGTTGGCGGCGCTCATTGCCGACAACCGCGAGCAGCTGCTGGCAGGCTGGCGTGCGGCCGTGCGCGAGCTGCCTGGAGCACGGCATCTGGATACGCCGACGTTGAACGATCATGTGCCGCAGTTGATCCGTGAGCTCGAGACGGCACTGCGACAGCAATCCGAGACCACGATTGCGGAGTCGGTGCGCGAGGGCACGCCGCCCACGCATGGGTTGCAACGTTTGCAAGACGGATTCGATATCGAGGAGGTTGTCGCCGAGTACAACATCCTGCGCGATTGCGTGCACGATCTGGCTGACGAGCACGGCCTGCAACTTCAGGGGGAGGCCTTTCGCATCTTGAATCAGGTGATGGACAGCTCCATCGGTATGGCCGTCAAGACCTATGCGCAGTACCAGGCAAGGCTCGTGCAGCGGCGACGTGAGGAGCATCTCACGTTCATTACGCATGATCTGCGCACGCCTCTCACGGCAATCGCCGTCAGCGCGCGTGTTCTGGAGACTAAACTGCCGCCAGACGTAAACGATGATGTGCCGCGCATGCTGAATACTCTGCAGCGCAACGTGCAGCAGCTCGACGGACTGGTTCGCAAGATTCTGACCGAAGATTCCGCGTTGCAGGACGATGGCAAGGTCAAGGTGCAACACCGCAGTTTCGAACTGTGGCCGCTGGTCGAAGCGCTACGCACGGAGCTGCAGGTGGTTGCCGCGCGCTCTCAGACCGATCTACGCAACGAAGTGCCATTCGATCTGGTCGTTCACGCGGATCCGGGTTTGATCCATCGCGTGCTGCAGAACCTGCTGAGCAACGCGATTCGATACACAGAGCGCGGCACGGTTACGGTGGGGGCCCGCAATGCGGGGGACAATGGTGCCGTTGAATGTTGGGTGCGAGACACGGGAGCCGGCATTTCGCCCAGCCTTCTGCCTCATGTATTCGACAAAGGCGCCAGCGATCCGGATCGCGCAGGCGGAACCGGTTTGGGATTGTCGATCGTGAAAACGTTCGTCGAAGCGCACGGTGGCCGGGCGCGTGCCACGAGCGAGAAGTCCGCGGGTTCACGCTTCGAGTTCACATTGCCCGGCCCAAACCAGAGGGCCGCTAGCGCGTGACCAGTACAACCCGGCGGTTCCTGGCGCGGCCAGCATCAGTACTATTGTTAGCCTGCGGTGCCAGCGGTCCTACGCCATAACCTGCCATACGGCCAGCATCGACACCGAACTTGTCCGCCAGTTCCTGCACGACGGCTTTGGCGCGTGCTTCTGACAGGGACAAGTTGTGCGCGAGGCTACCGCGCGTATCTGTATGGCCGACGATGTAGACGTTGAGACTCGGGCGAGACTTGAGTAGTTTTGCCATTTCTTGCAGTGCGGCCGATGACTGGTCGGTCAGTGTTGCCTTGTCGGTGTCGAAATAGATGCCTTCAACGACCACATAGCCAAGGCTGTCCAATCCTTTGCCGAGAGCCGCCGCATCGATCGACGCCATCCCCTTGTCCATTTGCTTGACTTCGATGACATGGACATCGGTGAACCCCTGGCCCACCGCGATCGCTACATAGGCAGTTTGATCATTGCGATCGAGCTGCGCGAGCAGATAGCGGCCGACGGTATTGGCGACGGCACTGATGCCGGAATACTTCTGCATCGTGGGTCTGGCGTATTGCTGCGCACATTCGCTCTTTTCCTGATTGCAGGTGAACAACACCGTCGCACCAGCCTTGGCAAGTGCGTCTTGATAATTGCGGAATATCTCGAGGATCGATCGGTCCTTCGGATTGGCATACAGGATCTTGGTGACCTTGCCTTCCAGAGCCAAGCCAATAGGCTCCTTGCCTGCTGCATCCATGCCCTTGAATGCGTTGTACTCGTCGAACTCTTTCACGTCCTTACGACGGATGGTCGAGCCATCGTAAGCAGATACCAGCGGATGATCAGTGAGCGAGGCGCGCCCTTGGCCCGAGGCTGGCGTAGCTAGGCAAAGAGCAATGAATATGAGTAGCGCGTGCTTCATTTGTCGTCCCCCCGATGGGCAGATTCTTGCGATGGCAACAGTGTAACCAGCAGAGGCGCGGATGACCAAGCCGATGCGCCACTCGAGAGGCACTGCTGGATGGCAGCGTACCCGTTGTTCGCCGTCAAGCCTTCCCGATCGGCGGCGTCATCGAGATGGCACGAGTACTTTCGCGACCGGGCGGCGCAAGGTGCGCGGCATTGGCGGGCCTCGACCGACGCGGACGATGAGGTCTGGTCGTCCAACAGCGATGCCGAGGTAATTTGCGAACTGCGCGCGTAGTGCTGCGACTTCTACGGGCTGGTTGATGAAAGCAGTGCGTAACTCGAGCGCCGTCGCCTGCAGGGCGAAGCGTTGGTAGCAACGCCCGGCTTCTATCCAGTGCGCCTGATCGTCACGTTCGGAGATGAATACGGCAACAGCACCTGCGCTGCGAATATTCTTGTAGTCCTTCGTGTTTTGCTTCCCGGCGGAGAACGCGAAGCGCATGAACAGTTTGCCGACCCAGGCCGGCACGTCCGGATTGCCCATTACCGGGCCGTAGAGACCGTCGCGCGTGCTGACAGCGTCGCGTGCGTTGAAGCGAATCCAGGACTGCAGTTCCGCCTTCCAGGCCAGGTCAGCGAATTGAGTTGTGTTGCCGGCTGCCACGTACTCGGCGATCTGTTCTTTTTCCTCTTCAGTCGTTAGTAGCCGGAGCGTGACGCCACTGCCGCATCCCGCACGTTCAAGCAGACGAAGCTGTTCGGCGGGCAGTGCCGTGCCATCATATTGCGCGCGACTACACTGACGTTGCGGGATCGCTTCGAACAATGCTGACCGGACAGGCGCTGTCGGCTCGAGATGAATTTGCACATTCGATTGGTGCGGTTCGTACGTTGGCGTTCCCTGCAGACCAGCGGCGCGAGCAGCCAGCAGCAGGTTTTCTGCCGCACAACCGAGGCTGGCATAGAGATGATGGTCATCCGGATCCACTGCGGGACATCGGCGCGTTAGGTCCGGCAGGATCGTGATCCTGGCGGGCTCGAGCTTGAATCGCCAGGGCTGCGTGTTATGACTGGACGCTGCGAGCGTTGCATAGCGCACGAGGTCGACGTGGTCGGACCTGTCGCCAGCGGGATCGGTATGGCGCCAGGTGTCCTGCACCGCCTGTTGGTAGTTCATGATTCTGTGCTCGTTGTGGCGTACGTCGGGCGTGGGCTACGGTGTGGTCTCGACAGCGTACTCGCGCAGGAAGCGAGTAACGCGCGCTCGCAGTTCTGCATGATGTCCCAGCAACAGATGTCCACCAGTGGCGATTGGAATGAACTCAGCGCCGCGGATACCCCGGGCCGTATACTCGCCGAAGACGAACGGATTGATGCCGTCATCGCGCGCGTGGATCACCAGCGTGGGTACGCCGATCGCATCGAGTGGATAGTTGGTCTGTGGATCGATTGCTGCACCTTCGTTGGTCAGTCCATTGTGTCGGCGTGTGACGGGCGCGAAACCGTCGACCATTCGTGTCACGAACGCTTGTTCTTCCGGTGCCAGCGTGGCGCGCAGGCTGTCGCGCACGTCGAACATGGCTTCAAGACGCGATCGAGCCACCCTAGACAGTGCCCAGTAAGGAAAGTCGGAGCGGAACAGGGCCTGATAGAGCGAGATGGGCACGGGTAGCTGCTGCTGTGCAGCCGTCAGCGGAGTGTACGGCGCCGATGAAAGCAACACGAGTCCGGTGACCCGATCCGGATGTCGCAGCGCAAACTGCAAGGCGGGTGGCACCCCACCAGACATCGCAAGTACCGCGACGCGCTCGATCCCCAGTGTATCGAGCAAGTCGGCGAACGCATCTGCTTGGGCGGCGGTTGATGCGTCAGCGGGCAATGGTGAGCGCAGATAGCCGAAGCGCGAGGGTGCAATCCAGTCGAAGTCTACGCCGCCGAAGGCTCGGGCTAGCAGCTCACCTTGATCATAGCCGCCGCCTGCACCGTGCACGGCCAGCACGGTCGGTCCACGGCCCCACCGCGCGTACTCGACAGTGTCTCGAGCAGTGACCGCCAGTTGACTGCCTGCGTTCAGACGGGCAAGTGTCCTGCGCTGCTCGCTTGCATAGGCAAAGTAGATCGCGCTCACCGCTAGTGCCAGAACAAACAGCAGAATGCGATACTTACGGTGGAGCGAGCCGGCCAATGGTGGGGAAGTGCACATCTGTGACAGTTACTTTGAAGAACGGAAAGTAGTCGTCAGTCCCGAAGAAATTGCCAGCCTCGATGTGCGTCGGCAGACGGTAACCGCCAAAGTCACGGTAGTCCGCGAGATAGCCGCCGAAGGGCTGCATTTGGAACTGCCCGACCGGATTGGCATCGGACCAGCGCTGGAACGAAACTTGGGTCAGCCTGCCGTCGGGAGCGACCGTCAGATCGACGGACTGGGCCAAACCACGATGCGTCAAGGTGACGCGGGTGCTTGATTCGTCGATCGTATCCCAGCGGACGGTCTCGCTCGGCAGCAGCGCCGCGGGCGTCCAGAACACTGCTTCGGCCACGTACCGTCCAAACGCAGAACGAAAGTGGTTGGCGGTGCCGCCCGCGCGCGCCACAGGAAGGACCCCCAGCAGCCAGAACCGGCTCCAACTGCGACCCGACTCGGCACCATCGGAGCCGGACAATCGCATCGCCCCCGTGCCTGCGCGCAGCCTCCAGATGAATCCGTGTGGTGGCGCGAGAATCTGCTCAGCCCGCATCGGCTGGTAGTTAGGCTTGGTCGCGTCCCCAAGCCCCAATTGGCCCCGCATGACGATGACGGCGACGGTCTTCAGCGATGTGCCAGGCTTGATCGCATGCAGAAAATAACGTTGCGCCGCGGCGGGCAAGTCTGCGACCAGTGCAGGATCGAATCTCGTCGGGGCCACCTTTTGCTGAGCCGCGAGGCGAGCCCATGCGTTCTGGTCGACGCGTCGATCGACGTTCCGCCACAGCGCCAACATCAGCATGACGCCAACCGTCAGGCTCAGCGTTGCAAGCAAGACACCATTCATTCCGCGCACCGGCTCGGAAGCTCGATGACATTGGCGCCCTGCCAGCGTACCTCATCAGCGCTGGCCGTGACGCCGACGAGCTTCGACAGCAGCAACGACAACCTGTCAGCCGAACCGCTAGTTAGGAAGCGATGTCGACCGAAATTCTGGTCAGTCGTCTGCAGATCGCGCTGTATGAGGGTGTCGCGTACGTGACGCGCGACGGACGGCGCCGGGTCGATCACTCGTACCTCCGGTCCCACGATCCGCCGAATGCACTCGATCACGAATGGGTAGTGTGTACACGCGAGCACTACTGTGTCTGCACCGGCTGCCAGCATCGGCGCGAGAAATCCCCGCAGCATCGCCTCTGTCGCAACGCTCTCCGTGTCGCCATGTTCCACTTGGTCAGCGAGTCCATCACAGACCTGGTTGATCAGCTTGATGGAGCCAGCATGCCGTCCGGCTGTTGCCTGGAACAACTTGCCCTGAAACGTTGCGGGTGTCGCCATGATGCCAACCACGCCGGATTTCGTGACTGCCGCTGCAGGCTTGACCGCAGGTTCCAATCCAATGGACGGGAGATCGGGAAATGTTTCGCGCAGGTACTTGAGCGCGGCGGCCGAGGCAGTGTTGCAGGCTACGACCACGGCCTTACAACCCTGCGACGCGAGAAACCTTGTGATGCCGTCGCAGAACCCTTGCAGTTCTGTTTGCGTGCGCGGTCCGTACGGCATGTGTACTTGATCTGCGAAGTAGATCGTGTCCTCGTTTGGCATCGCCCGGGTGATTTCCCGCCAGACGGTCAGGCCACCGGCGCCGGAATCGAATATGCCGATAGGTCCGTCGCGATTCATGGCATCGCAAGCACGATTGCGCCGACGCGCTGCTCCGCCTCGACGCGGCGATGCGCCTCGACGACCTGCTCCAGCGGCAGGACGCTGTCGACGATGGAACCGATCTTTCCAGCCTCGATCAGTCCCTTGAGCGCCACGAGTTCAGCGTGCGACTCGCGTGCAAACGCGAAGCTGGCTGTCTTGTCGGAAAACCAGCTGGTCAACACGGAACGCAGCATGACGACGAGACGCGGATTGCCTGACAAATAACGGCCGCCAGGTTTGAGCGAGCGAATGCACGCGGAGTACGAGCTTTGCGCGACCATGTCGAAGATCACGTCGTAGCAGTTGCCGGTCCTCGTGAAATCTTCTGTCTGATAATCGATGAAATGATCGATGCCCAGGCGCCGCAGCATGTGCTCTTTCCTGGCGGCGTCCACGGCTGTCACTTCTGCACCCATCGACTTGGCGATCTGCACCGCGTGTGTGCCGATGCTGCCGCCGGCGCCGTTGATGAGCACCTTGTCTTCCACCCGAATGTTCGCGCGCTGCATGAAGTGCAGCGCATTGAGGCCACCCAGCGGTACGGCAGCCGCATCTGTATAGTTCATGTTGTTAGGCATGGTGGTGATCGTGTAGTTCGCAGGCAGGGCAAGATACTCGCCATAGGCGCCGAATCGCAGGCGCGTGGCGCCGAACACTCGCTCGCCTATCTTGAACTGCGTGACGTCTCTGCCAAGCTCTACGACTTCCCCAGCGAAGTAGCCGCCGAGTATCGCCCGCTTGGGGCGCAATAGCCCCATTGCGACTCGTAACGGTAGCCAGAACCACTTGACAGCGAACTGAAAACTGCGCATCTCGCAGTCGCCCTTGGTCGCTTCAGCCGCGCGTACTTGGATCAGGATCTCATCGGACTTTGGCACGGGCATTTCTACGTCGGCAAGCTGCAGGACTTCGGGCGGCCCGTATTTCTCATATGTTATTGCTTTCATGTGCTGGAGGATGCACTGCGCAACACCTAGGGAGGCTCGAAGCTGCGCTCGGCCACCACTCAGTCGGCACGCTCGTAGAATCGCTGCGTGAGCACCTGCCACGACTGGCCATCATCGGTCGAAAATTCTAGCAATTGTTCGACTCTGCCGTCCGGCAAGACGCTCAGGCTGAGACGTCGACCGCGGCCGCCAGCCGCAGCGATGGATCGGTAGACGATATGACCATCGTCGACCGACTCCGCCGTATACTCCACCGCACTCGAGCCGCGATCGTCGATCCAAAGATGGCGCCATTCGTTGCGTGCTGCGTCATACCAATGTTGACCGATACCGCTGTGCTCCTGGGAGTCGTCAGGGAAGCGGCCACGCCAATACTCAACGATCACGCAGCCGCCGGCTGACCGCAACACATCGATGGCGCCCGCCGGAACACCCCAACCCGTGCGTGCCCGCCATGCGCCTTCCCAGAAGAGCAGGCGCTCGTGCTCCGCACTCTGGCAGGCGGTGCTAGGCAGCTCACCCTCAGACAAGACCGCGGCGGCGCGCACCGATCGTTCGTACTCGCCGTAATCGTAGAAATCGGTCTGCGCGCTGATCTTGTCGCCCTCGAATCGTAGCAGCGTCAGAAAGCGCAGCGTCAGCTGTCGGCCGCGCGAGATACCGAATAGTTCGCCCTCGATTGCCGCACCGTCGCGGTCGGCGATCAATGTGTGTGGCGTGAGGCGTGTAAAGCTATATGTCGCCATTGCACTCGCATAGTAGGCGCCGAGCGCCTCGGCGCCTTCGAGTCGTGTCTGGAAAGTCGGATCTTCGAAGATCACCGCGTTGCTGTACAAAGCCCGGAGCGGCGCTACCTGCTGCTGTTCCAGCGCTGCCACGTAGCGCCGCGCCTGCTGGCGCGACTTGGCTGCACCGTCGCCGCGAGTAGTGACCACGGCGCTAGCGTTCGCTGCGTCGTCGCTTGCCGCAACGCCGCGACTTGCCGCCACCAGCGGGCGATTGTCGAGATAGTCGATGCGATGCGCGATTCGTCCGGCGCGCAGCGTCAGCAACGTGGCCATGCGGGTACGGAAACTGACGCCCGCCAACTTGCCGCTCAAGGTCGCCTGCGCGGCGATCCGGTCGCCGTCGCGCACGATCTGGTGAAACTGCCATCGCAGATCTTCGTACGCGGCGATCGCCGTCATCGCTGAACGAATGTTGGCCTTGCCGCGCACGAAGAGGTCGCTGGTCGGATCCTCATAGACCGCGTCGTCGGTGTAGTAATCGGCCAGCGCGTCGAAGTCGTGCGCTGCATAGCGCGAGTAGAAACCCTGCAACAGCTTTGCGGCATCCGCAGGCGTACCCTCAGGCAGCAAGACGGTCGGCGGCTGCTCGCCGCCAAGGGTTGCCGCAGCGATCAACATACAGGCAACTGCGCACAATGAGGAACGCATGCTCCAACCTCTCGTTAGTACAACTCAGGGTGCCGAGCCATCCCGGCGTCGAAGTGATCCTTGATCTTGGGGAGATCGGCTTCCAGATCGCCGCTCGGAAAGAAGGGCGAACTGATTACGATGCGCTTGCTCGCAAAATCGAACGCCACGGGCACGATCGGCACCTTGGCCGCCAGCGCGACGCGGTAGAAGCCGGTCTTCCACGCTGGCACCTTTTTGCGCGTTCCCTCCGGCGTGATGGTCAGCATCATCGAGTCTCGCCGCAGGAACTCGGCGACGGCCTCGGTCACCGTACTGCCGGCTTGTGCACGGTTGATTCCAACCGCACCGAAGTAACGCGCGAGCATACCGACCGGACCCTTGAGTGCGGTGTGCTTGACGAACCACGTGGCATCGAGCTGCAGTGCGAAGTACGCGCAGGCACCGCGATAGAAGTCCCAGTTGGAGGTGTGCGGCGCGACGATCAGCACGAACTTGGGCAGGTTCGGGAAGTTGCCGTCGATGCGCCACCCAGAGATGAGCATCAGCGCAATACCAAGCCAACGCCGCCAGCGGCTACGCACCTGCGGCACTAACGGCGGAACACGGGGGAAGCCAGTGGAATCTGACACACTGGGCAATTTGGGTTGACTAACGGTCACGGCAGGACGCACCTTACCCTAATTGATATCGATCAGGAGGTAGTCCATGGAAACGCTGCAACTGCTGCAGGACCAGCTTTGGGCCATCTGGGCCGGATTCGTCCGGCTGTTGCCCAACATGGCTATCGCGGCGGTGATCCTGCTGGTCACGTGGATCGTGGCCAAGTCCGGCAAGAAGATTGCAGACAAGCTCGTCCGCAACGCGAATATGCGACCGTCACTGCGCGAACTGATCGATACCCTGGTGTTTGCCGCGATCTGGGGCTTCGGCCTGATGGTGACCCTGACCATCTTGTTGCCGGGGCTGACCCCGGGCAGTCTGTTCGCCGGTCTGGGGATCGGCGCGGTTGCCATCGGCTTCGCGTTTCAGGACATCTTTCAGAATTTCCTCGCCGGAATGCTGATCATGCTGCGCGAGAAGATGCGGATCGGCGATGTGATCGAGTGCGAAGGTATCATCGGCAAAGTGGAGCACATCACGCTGCGTGAGACGCACATCCGCAAGCTCTCGAACGAGGTGACGGTCGTTCCCAATTCGATCCTGTTCAAGAACCCAGTGGAGATATTTACAGATCACGATGAACGTCGGCATGAAATCATCGCCGGTGTCGCCTATGACACGGATCTCGAAGTCGCGCGTGAGGTGATTTTGAAAGCGGTGCAATCAGCGGAAGGCGTGAATGCCGAGAAACGGGTGGATGTATTCGCGCGCGAATTCAATTCAAGCTCGATCGATTTCACGGTCCGCTGGTGGGCGGGCTCGAAGCCGCTCGACATGCACAGCACCCGCGATGCCGTCATTCGTTCCATCAAGCGTGCGCTGGACGAGGCGGGTATCGAGATCCCGTTCCCTTATGTTACCCATACTTTCAAGGAAGCACTGCGCGTACAGCGGGACGGCGAAGAAGCTACTTCGCCTGATCGAGCAGCGACATGATCTGTGTTGCGAACCGATCGACGCTTGATGATTGTTGACAGTGTTTCGCGCGCAAGAGACTACTATGAATGTCGGCGGGCGCAGGGACGGGCCCGCTTACTCGTTCGGCGTGGTTTTCGCGCCGGCAATCTCGCAGTTTCGGGAATCGTCCCCGCAATAAGCGGTAGGGCCCAACGGTCTGGTTGGGCATGAAGTACACATCACTCACAGCAGCCTTGCTGCTTTGGACCACGCTGCTCACAGCGCCGCTCGCCCTCGCCGCACCGTTCGATCATGACCACAGCCTGCTTGCGCGTGTCTTGCAAGAACATGTACGCGATGGTCGCGTGGATTACGCAGCCCTCAAGAACGATCGGGCGCCACTCGACGCGTACGTCAGGACGTTGGCAACAGTGGACGCCGCACAGCTCGCCGCGTTCTCTCGCCAGCAGCAACTGGCGTATTGGATCAACGCCTACAACGCGTTCACGCTGACTACTATCATCGAGAACTACCCGATTCGGGGCCGGTCGCTGGTGGGACTCGCGTTTCCGTCGAACAGCATCTGGCAAATCCCGGGTGCTTTCAAAGGTGATCGATTCACAGCGGGCGGGCGCACGCTGTCGCTCGACGATCTGGAACACAAGATCGTACGCCCGACGTTCAACGAACCACGCATCCACATGGCGTTGGTCTGTGCGGCGCGCGGCTGCCCGGTGCTGCGCAGCAATCCTTATCGGGCCGCAGCGCTCGACTCGCAACTCGATGAGCAGTCGCGTCGCTACCTCGCCGATACTACGCACGGTGCCAGGCTCGACGCCGACAAGCGTGTCCTGTACGTCTCATCGATATTCAAATGGTTCGATGAAGATTTCGCGGCGCTTGGCCAAGGCGATTCCAGACGCGGTATCCTCGAATTCGTTGCCCGGCACGGCGATTCGGCCCGTGCTGCGGCATTGCGCGAGGGCAAATGGCGGCTGCGTTATCTCGACTACGACTGGAATCTCAACGAATGACGTTGGCACGGGCGGCTGTCACCGCCGCGCTCGCGTTGTGCCTCGCCGCCGCGGTGCGCGCGGAGGCCTGGCTGCCCTCGAGTGCCGATCGTGTCGCGCTCGAGCGCCGTGAGGTCGTGGTGCATTCGGCGGAGTTGCCGAACCAGCCCGCCAGTGAGCGCGGCAGGGAGGTTCGTGCGGCTATCCGGATTCGCGCCTCCGCGGAGCGCATCTTCGCTGCCATGACTCACTGCGAGACTGCGTTGCAGTTCGTTCCGAAACTCCGCAAATGCGTGTTGATAGAGCGCGATCCGCAGACGGGCGCGGAGATCATCGAGCACGAAGTGGACTACGGCTGGTATGCGCCCGCCGTCAACTACACCTTTCGGGCGGAGTACGAGCCCAATCGTTCCGTGACGTTCACGACAGTAGCGGGGGACCTCGCGCGCAATGAGGGCCGCTGGGAACTTACCCCTCTCAATCCTGACCCAGTAACAGGAGAGCCGGACACACTACTAACTTATCGAGTGGTCGCCGTACCGCGTATCCGTATTCCACAGAGCTGGGTGCGCGCCAGTCTCACGCGGGAGTTGCCACGCATGCTGCGCGCGCTGCGGGATTACACCGAGCGCGATTGACGACGTCGTTGCGGCGCATCAAATACGCGCGCTCGCTGTCGGATTACTTTACAGTTCCATCAGGGCGGTGCCGTAAGCTACTGATTCCGGGTTGGCAGCGGCTTGTTGGCGCGCAATTTGCTTGCAATTGGAGTACAGCTTACATATTGCAATGCCACGCCGAGGAGAACGCCATGAAATCCGTTCGAGCGCTAGCTGTCTTCTTCCTGATTGCGGCCGCAACGGCTGCGACTGCAGTTCCAATCCCGATCGATCTCAACACCTGGTCGCAGCGCGGCCCGGCCGGCAACGGCAACTGGGTTGTCGCCGCCGATGGCGCGTCCGTACTGCAGACTATCAACGGCGACCCGACGTTTTTCATCGCGCCAACAAGCCAGATCAACACGACGATTCGCGGCTCGATCCGCGTCGAAAGTGGTGGCGACGACGATTACATCGGTTTCGTGTTTGGCTTCAATGGTCCGGCGGCCACTGGCAACGACATGGACTTCGTGCTGTTCGACTGGAAACAGAACAATCAGTCCTCTGGGGGGTTTCTCGCGAGCGAAGGTTTTGCGCTGAGCCGCGTGAACGGCACGATCACCAACTACATCCCCGGCTTCTGGGGGCACACCGACAGTGCAGGCTTCAACGTACTGGCGACTGACTTCGGTTCAACCCGAGGCTGGGCAGACAATACGACCTACGATTTCGAGATTCTCTATCAGGCGTCGCGCATCAGGGTCGACATCTCCGGCGGTGCCTTTGGCACGGGCCAGACGATTTTCGATCTCGCGGGGTCTTTCCCAGACGGCCGGTTCGGCTTCTATAACTACTCGCAAGCCTCAGTGCGGTACGCAGGACTGACGGAAGAGGTGACTCCGCCACCACCCAATGGCGTGCCGGAGCCGGCTACCTTGGGCTTGCTCGCGTTGGGCTTGGCCGGTGTCGTCGCTCTTCGGCGCCGTCGTATGGCTTGAGGCCCTAGTCGATGCTGATGCTGCCGGTGGCGGTATCGTGCTGCGGCCACCAACGGATTCAGGGCGTACCACTCGCCAGTCGGACCCGTGCTCTGCGACAAGGAACGCAAAGGGGTAGTCAGGTTCCTGCCTCATGCGCAGGTCAGTCATGACAGCGCCGTCGCCACGCTGCTCCAGTCGATAGTAGCCGCGTGTGAACCACGCCAACCGTTCGACATTCCGGTTGCCCGCCAAGGCATGTCGCAAAGAGTCATTCGACGAGTAACGATCGAAGCGCATTCGTGGCGACGGGTCCGCCAGTGAGTAAGACCCTTCGACATAGCCATCCGCTGTCATGGCAACCACTCGCCACAGTATGGTATTGAACGCGGTCGGTGTCGCCAGCAGTTGTTGGTAGGGGATTCCAGCTACGGCGAGCGCGCGGTCAGCCACTTGCTCGACTCGCCATTGCGCCGCTGCTGCCCAGCCGAGATACAGACAACTGCAGGCCAGACCGATCGAGTTCCAGCGCAGACCGAGCATGTCCCGCAGGTTGAGTGCGCCGCCGAGCCCGATCAGCAGCGGGACGGTATAGAGCGGGTCGATGATGAATACACTGCCGAGGCCGAAAGGCGTATCGGTGAATGGCAGCCAGAGCTGGGTGCCGTAAATCGTCATCCATTCCAGAACCGGATGAGTGATCAGCACCAGCCAGAGCGCGAGCCACCACCGCCTGAACAGCTCGAGCTCGCCTTGCAGCTTCGCGACCAGCAGCGCGAGAGCGGGCGCGAACAGAGTGAGGTAGAAGAGCGAGTGGCTCTCCGCACGATGAAACGTCATGTTGCGCAGTGGATCGCCGTGATCGATGAAGGCATCGAGATCGGGCAGAGTCCCGGCAATTCCGCCCCACATCGCCGCTTTCCACACGGGCACGCGCCGACCCATCACGGCGACGCCGACCGCCGAACCCAGCGCTCGCTGTGACAACGAGTCCATATATGATTAAAAAGGTACACGAGAAAGCAGCCAAGGAGCAGTTGCCATGACTGAGAAATCCGACGGCAAGCGAGCGCCGACGCCCGAGGTGACCAGGACACAGCCAGCGGCCGAACCGATTCCGCCGCTGTCGCGTGCCGAGAAGATCTTTACACGCCTGACCCTGTGGCAGACGGTGCTGTCGGTTGCCAGCGTGGTCGTGGCAGTTATCGCGCTCTATGCGGCGCTCACGGAGTCGGCGGCGGTGCGCAAGCAGACAGCAGCGGGCGTTTGGCCGTTCGTGCAGTTGTCGATCGACACGTTCGACTCCGCAGACTCCGCTAGCTTTACGTTGGCACTACGCAACGTCGGGGTTGGCCCAGCGCGCATACGCGGGGTTCGTTTGCTGCTGGGCGGTGAGGCGATCCACGACTGGGCGCATGCGGTACGCAAGCTCGGTGCATCGCCCACGAGCGAGGTGACGCGCAACTTCGTTACCGACCGCGTCCTCAGCCGTGACGAAAGGGTAATCATGATTGGAACGCATGTTCCGGATCTCGCGCGCCGATTTCAGGCGGCCTTGGCCGACCCAGCCAACTCGATCACGTTCTGCTACTGCTCGATATTCGACGACTGCTGGCTCGCGGATAGCAGCCAGGATTTGCAGAATCCCAAGTCTGTTGAATCCTGTCCGGACTTCGGCGCCGAGTCTTATCGCAATTGACGACCTTCCTTACAGGCGCGCGGCGAGCGCTGCCGACTCAAGGTCCATCGCTCACCTGCACGAGCAGCTTGCCGAGGTTCTTGCCGGTGAACAGCCGCTCCAACGACGCCGGCGCATGTTCCAGGCCTTGCACGATGTCGGTTTCGAATCTGATCTTGCCCGCTGATAACCATCCTGCCATGGCCTGCATGCCTTCCGGGAATCGCTTGAGGTAGTCCAATACGATGAACCCCTTCATGAGCGTGCGGCGCATCAGCAGATTGCCGAAGTTGTAAGGACCGGGAACCGGCTCAGTGGCGTTGTATATCGAGATCAGGCCACACAGAGGCATGCGCGAGAAATCGTTCAGACGTGCAATCACGGCGTCCATGACTGCGCCGCCGACGTTCTCGAAATTGACGTCGATGCCTCGTGGGCAATGCCGGTCGAGTGCCGTGCCGAGATCTTCCCTGCGGTAGTTGATAGCGGCGTCGAAGCCGGCGACCTCGGTCAGCCAGCGGCACTTGTCATCGGAGCCAGCGATACCGACAACGCGACAACCGTGAATCTTCGCGATCTGCCCGACCATCGAGCCAACTGCGCCGGCCGCCGCTGAAACGACGACTGTTTCACCAGCCTTGGGCCGACCGATATCCAACAGGCCGAAGTACGCAGTCATGCCAGTTACGCCGAGCGGGCCCATGAAAGCGGTCAGCGGAACGCCGGGAATCTGCGGCAGACGGGACAGGCTCTTGCCGGGCAGATCATTGTAGAGCGCCCAGGTGGCGAGCCCGGTATTGACGATGTCGCCAGCGGCCAGACCATCGAACCGGCTCGCTTCGACGATTCCCAACCCACCGCCGCGCATCGGCTCACCAATGCCGACCGGCGGCATATAGCCCTTGGCGTCGCTCATCCAGATGCGATTGGTAGGATCGAGCGAGAGATAGATCGTGCGCACACGTACCGACCCGTCATCGAGTGCGGGCAGCTCGGCGCTCACGAGCTCGAGATCACCGGGAGCGACATGGCCGGCAGGCCGTTTGCGCAGGATCCAGGTTCTGTTCAGTGTCATGGCAGGCGCCATGCTAGCGCGATGTGGTCACGATCCGTGAGGATTTCTCGCTGCTCGTCGTTACACTCGAGTCTGTGCCGGAATTCAACACCATCCCGCCGCCAGAAACGCCTCACTTCGTGCCGGAGGGGCTGCGCGCGCGCCTGCGCTTCGCGGCACGCGGCGGGTGGCTGCTGTCGCGTTCGCTCGAGCGACTGGGGCGGGCAGATCC
>ERZ795053.2494-NODE-2494-length-22183-cov-17.456887_pt1 | contig 22183 bp, 23 predicted proteins | sample MGYA00375137_ERZ795053 | MGnify/ENA primary metagenome ERZ795053 (study PRJEB30182, sample SAMN05720284) | activated sludge metagenome | isolation source: Anaerobic digester | place: Hong Kong | collected 2014-12-17 ...
AAAAATCTCACAGGCTGTTAACCCTGAGTGTCTACTCGCCCTGATTGCTCCAGCAATCGCCGTAACTGATAGCGATAGATAAATCCGGGGAGAGCGCTGACCGCAAACAAGCACAGCGTCACAATATAAAATTCCCAATCTTGATCATGCATCGCGCCGGTAGCTTTATACTCTAATCCCAACCCGATACCGATGATCAGACTGTACAACAAGCCCCATTCGATCAGCAGCAACCAGAACGGCTTCGCCCGCCGATCACGGCGGGCGATTACTAGCAACCAGCGCTCACTCAACCAAGGAAGGTTAGCAGTCACTGCTGCCAATACCAACCACAGGCCAACGACAAAGGTTTGAGTCATCAATCATTCGGTCAGGTCAGTCTAGCATCGCTGCTGCGCACCAGCCCATCAGTGCCGTTGGATACAAACCGAGCAGCACCAACAACAACCCATTAGCACTAATCACAATTTCCGTATCCCGGCTCATCTCGATTTCCGGCTCACCCGGTTCAGCCTTGTCAAAATAGATACACTTCACGACTCGCAGATAATAAAAGGCACCGATTACTGAAAACACTACGCCAACTAATGCCAACCAGACAAGACCGATGTCCACCACTGCCTGCAATACCACCCACTTGGCATAAAAGCCAACCAGGAACGGAACACCGGCCATTGACATCATAATCATCATCATCAAGAACGCCAACCATGGATTGCGGTCATTCAACCCCTTGAAATCATCGATATTTTCTGCATCAAAGCCAGTTCGGCTCAACATAATTATCATGCCGAATGCACCCACCGCCATCAACACATAGACGATGGCATAAAACATGGCTGCCGCATAACCTTCTGGGGTGCCTGCCAGAATGCCGAGCAGTAGAAAACCGACATGGGAAATCGTCGAATAAGCCAGCATCCGTTTGATATTGCTCTGGACAATCGCGACCAAATTACCGATCGCCATCGACAACACTGCTAGGATAATGAGCATCTGTTGCCAATCACTTTGCAACGAACCAAGGCCATCCACTAGAACCCGCATCACCAATGCAAATGCTGCTAACTTAGGCGCTGAGCCAATATACAAAGTGACCGAAGTTGGCGCACCCTGATAAACATCTGGAAGCCACATATGGAACGGCACTGCACCCAATTTGAACGACAACCCAACGACCAGGAACACCAACCCGAATACCAGTACCAGATTATTCATCTTCTGATCAGCAACTACATCAGCTACTACTTGGAGATCAATGCTACCAGTCGCACCGTAAATCATCGAAATACCATACAGCAACATGCCGGAAGCCAGCGAACCCAACACAAAATACTTCATAGCCGCTTCGGAGGCCACTGGCGAGTCACGGTCGGTAGCCACCAGCGCATATAAAGAAAGTGAGAGTAACTCCAAGCCAAGATAGACAGTGAGCAAGCTATGCGCTGATACCATGATCATCATGCCTAACACACCAAACAACCCGAGCACATAGTACTCACCCTTGAACAGATTACGCTGACGCAAATAATCACGTGAGTAAAGAAACCCAGCCGCAGCAGTCAGGCAAATAAATAACTTAAGCAAATCACCCATTGCATCCTTAATGTAGTGACCAAACATAGTAGTCACTGGCGCATGAGCATAAGTTAACAAGGTCAACAGAGCTGCACCCAATAGAGTGATCTGCGCCAACCCATAGGTAATGTGCCGTTGCCGCTGTTCCAGGAACACATCAATAACCAGAATCAAGCAGGCTAGGGTCAGTACGAACAGTTCCGGCAGAACCGGCATGAAATCAGGGGCGACGAAATTCATTGGATTTTCCCTATTCTCCGATTTCTTCTCTGCGAGGAACTCTGATCACAACAACTTAGATGTGGTGATATGCTGCAGCAGGTTATCCACCGAAGCATGCATCACCGAGGTCAGAGGGTCGGGCCAGATACCAATAAGCAACACCGCCGCCGCTAGTAGGCTCAGCATAATGATCTCCCGGGTATTAACATCTTGCAGCTCAGCGATATGGCTGTTGCCGATTTCACCAAAAATCACCCGCTTGACCAGCCACAGGGTATAGGCTGCTCCCAGGATTAAGGTGGCTGCCGCCAGAAAAGCGATCCAGAAACTAGCTTTAAAACTACTGAGGATTACCAGGAATTCGCCGACAAAACCTGATGTACCTGGCAAACCAGCGTTAGCCATCCCAAACAGCACCATAAAAGCGGCGAAGACCGGCATGGTATTAACCACACCACCGTAATCTTTGATCTGCCGGGAATGCACCCGGTCATATAAGACACCAACACACAAGAACAGCGCTCCAGCGATAAAGCCATGCGATACCATCTGCACCAAGCCACCCTCAATACCCATAGCCGCACCGCTCAAGCTACCTGTTTGCCGATAGATACCAAAGACGACAAAGAAGCCCAGGGTCACGAACCCCATATGCGCGATGGAGGAATAGGCAATCAACTTTTTCATGTCCTGTTGAATCAGTGCCACCAGACCAATGTAGACCACTGCAATCAGTGACAGGGTAATAACCAGCCAGTCCAACATTGCTGCAGCATCCGGGGTGATCGGCAGCGCAAAGCGCAGAAAGCCATAACCACCGATTTTCAAAGTAATTGCCGCCAGAATGACTGAGCCGCCAGTCGGCGCTTCAACATGGGCGTCTGGCAACCAGGTATGCACCGGCCACATCGGCACCTTGACCGCAAAACCCAAGAGGAAAGCAAAGAAGATGATTCCTTGTTCCATCAAGCCCAACGGCAGCTTATGGAAATCGAGAATCTCAAAACTGTTAGACTGATTGTACAGGTAAATTAAGGCAATCAGCATAAACACCGAACCTAGGAAGGTGTACAGGAAAAATTTGAGCGTGGCATATACCCGGCGTGGCCCGCCCCAAATTCCGATGATCAGAAACATCGGAATCAGCATTGCTTCAAAAAACACATAGAACAGAATGGCATCCAGTGCGGCAAATACCCCAATCATTAAGCCTTCCATGATCAGGAAGGCCGCCATGTACTGAGCGACCCGGTATTGCACCACTTCCCAACCGGCAATGACTACTAGCACGGTCATGAACGCAGTCAGCAGGATCAACGGCATCGAGAATCCATCGACACCCAAATGGTAGTTGACACTGAACATGGGAATCCACGGCACGAATTCCTGGAATTGCATCGCCGCTGTTGTGGCATCGAACGACGAAAACAGCGGGATACTGACCATAAAACTTAGAATCGCGACCGTCAGGGCCAGCGCCTTAGCGCGTGCAGGGTTTTCGTCACCCACGAACAGCACCGCAATGCCGCCAAGGATCGGGAACCAAATAACAAGACTCAGCAGAGGCAGTTCCGACAGCATGGTTTTTCTTCTTCCAGGTTAGCGGGTGACGAACCAGGTCAGCAGGATCAGCAGGCCAATGATCATGGCAAAGGCATAGGTGTACAGATAGCCGGTTTGTATGCAGCGCGCCATCGAAGCAACCCAACCCACCAGCCGCGCCGTGCCATTGACCATCACACCGTCAATCAAGCCAGCATCAGCATATTTCCATAATGCCGTACCCAAATTCCGGCTGCCTCGCATGAACACCGATTGGTAGATTTCGTCGAACAGATACTTGCGTACCATGATGTCATAAAGCACGGCAAACTTCTGCTGGATCAGCTCTGGCAGGTCTGGCCGTATCATGTACAGATAGAACGCCGAGCCAAACCCAGCTAACACGAGGATAAACGGCAGACCTGTCAACCCATGCAGGGCAAAGCTAACCGCTCCGTGAAAATGTTCTCTGAGAGGTTCCAGAACATTGTGTTCAGCCGACACAAAAATCGCGTTATTGAACACATCACCAATTAGCAACGGCTCAATGGACATAGCACCAATCACTACTGAAGGAATTGCCAGTAGAATCAGCGGTACCGTCACAACCGCTGGTGTCTCATGCAGATGTTCCTTCGTATGATGATCCATGCGCTCCTTGCCATGGAATACAATGAAGTACAGCCGGAAGGAATAGAGCGAAGTCACAAATACTCCTAACATGACTGCAAAATAGGCAAATCCTGCCCCCGCAATGTGCGAGTAATGTACCGCTTCCAGAATACTATCCTTAGAATAGAAGCCAGCGAAGCCCGGTGTACCGATCAACGCCAGCGTACCCAATAGAAAAGTAAACCAGGTAACCGGCATATATTTCCACAAGCCACCCATTCTGCGGATATCCTGCTCATGATGCATCGCAATAATCACTGAGCCAGCACCGAGGAACAATAGCGCCTTAAAAAAAGCATGGGTCATCAGATGAAAGATCGCGGACGAATAAGCCGACACACCCAGCGCCACTGTCATATAGCCTAACTGCGAAAGCGTAGAATAGGCCACCACACGCTTGATATCATTTTGGATGATGCCAAGGAATCCCATGAACAGTGCGGTAATCGAACCAATGACTAGCACCACACTCAACGCGGTCTCCGATAATTCGAACAGCGGTGACATACGAGCGACCATAAAAATACCAGCAGTCACCATTGTCGCAGCATGGATCAATGCCGAGATCGGAGTAGGACCTTCCATTGAATCTGGCAACCACACATGCAAAGGCACTTGTGCAGATTTTCCCATCGCACCGATGAATAGCAGAATGCAAATCAACGTCATCAACGACCAGTCTACACCGGGAATAACCTGCACAACCATATCTTTCATCAACGGTGCAGCGGCAAATACGTCAGCATAATCAATGCTATTAAAGGCCATCAACACCGCAGCGATACCTAGCAGGAAACCAAAGTCGCCTACTCGATTGACCAAAAAGGCTTTTAGACTAGCGAAAATAGCACTCTCACGCTTATACCAGAAGCCAATCAACAGATAGGACACCAGACCTACGCCTTCCCAGCCAAAGAACAATTGCAAAAAATTGTTAGCCATCACTAGCATCAACATAGCGAAAGTGAACAATGCGATATAGCTAAAGAAGCGCTGATAACCGTCATCATCATGCATGTAGCCGATGGTGTAAATATGAACCATCAATGACACAAACGTCACAGTGGAAATCATCACTGCAGTCAGATTATCCACTAGGAAGCCGATCTCAAGGCGGATACCTTCAATCATCATCCAGGTGTAAACTGACTCGTTGTACGGATCAGCACCTCCCAAATGATGACGCAATACCACCAGTGACAAAAGAAAGGAAATTGCCACACCAATGATAGTCACCCAGTGAGCACCTGCGCGACCAATCTTACGACCAAACAGTCCAGCGATAATGGCGCCGAACAAAGGCGCAAGTACAATCGCGAGATAGATATTTTGCATGGCGGCTAACCCTTCAGCGTGTCGAGATCGGCGACGTTGATGGTGCGGCGGTTGCGGAACAACACCACCAGGATAGCCAAGCCAATGGCTGACTCAGCCGCCGCCACAGTCAGGATGAAAAATACAAAGACCTGGCCAATGGTATCGCCGAGAAACTGCGAAAAAGCGATGAAATTGAAATTCACCGCCAACAGCATCAACTCAATCGACATCAGCAGAATGATGACATTTTTCCGATTTAGAAAGATGCCGGCCACGCTGAGACAAAAGAGGATCGCTCCTAGTACAAGATAATCAGTCAGCGCGATCATCTATCCCCCGGTTTTGATTATTTGCATGGTTGAAAAGACCGCTACTAAGTTAAATAGCAAAGGTTGTGTTCCATAATCGTTAATTGCTAATCTTCTTCTCTGGTGCCATGCGCACCACCCGTACTCGATTGTCTCGTGATACAAGAACTTGCTGGCCGGGGTCCTGGGATTTCACTCCTTCTCGTCGCCGCATGGTCAGCGAGATAGCTGCAATGATCGCCACCAGCAGAATCACTGAAGCGATCTCAAATGGATAGACGTAAAAGGTGTACAAAACGCTACCCAATTCTTTGGTATTGCTGTAATCAGCTGCATGCGCAGTCAGGCCGTATTGGTCACTGCTAAAATAACTAGATCCGACTATCAGCCCCATCTCAATCACGATGAGCAATGCCACCGCTGCACCAACCGGCAGATATTTGATAAAACCCTCCCGCACCGGATCGACATTCAGATCAAGCATCATGACTACAAACAAGAACAGCACCATCACTGCGCCAACATAAACCAGCACCAGAGTAATGGCCAGGAACTCCGCCTCGATCAACAGCCACAATGCGGCACTGGTGAAAAATGCCAGCACCAGAAACAACGCAGCATGAACCGGGTTGCGCACCGTGATAACTCTGACCGCAGCAAAGATCAGGATCAGGGCAAAAATGTAGAATAGAAATTTTTCAAATCCCATGAACAAGCCTGCTAGTTATTTTCTGGAAACAGGGTCAGCTAACGGTAAGCCGCATCGGCGGCCCGGTCAGCAGCAATCTGCGTTTCGCAACGTGCACCATGAGCCAGCAATTTCTCCTTAGTCATAATATGCTCGCCGCGCTTCTCAAAATGATAATCAAAAGTCCGGGTTTCGACGATGGAATCCACTGGGCAGGCTTCTTCACAGAAACCGCAATAGATACATTTAAAAAGATCAATATCGTAGCGAGTAGTACGGCGAGTGCCATCATCTCGTTGTTCGGACTCAATCGTAATCGCTAAGGCTGGACAGACTGCTTCACACAGCTTACAGGCAATACAACGTTCCTCACCATTCGGATAACGACGCAAAGCATGCAAGCCACGGAACCGGTGTGATAGCGGAGTCAACTCTTCTGGGTACTGCACCGTGATTTTTTTAGCAAACAGGTAACGGCCAGTCACTTGTAAGCCAAGCAACAATTCCCACAGCAGGAAGCTCTTGAAGTAGTGCCGAAGAGCATTCAGGGTATTCATCAGCTTTCTCCGCTCAATCAAACCACGGCCCGACCTGGCCCAATACACCGAGTCCGACCACCAACAACCAGACTAAAGTTACTGGAATAAACACCTTCCAACCTAGCCGCATGATTTGGTCATAGCGATAGCGTGGAAAAGTCGCGCGGAACCACAGGAAAAACAACAACAGAAACGAGATCTTGATCACTAACCAGAGGGCACCGGGCACAAAGGCGAACAAACTGCCCAGCACCGGGATACCTTCGAAGGGCGATAGCCAGCCTCCTAAGAACATCGTCGCCGCTAACGCTGATACCAGGATCATATTGGCGTATTCCGCCAGAAAGAACACAGCGAAAGCCATACCAGAATAATCGACATGAAAGCCAGCAACGATTTCCGACTCGCCTTCAGCCACGTCAAAAGGCGCCCGGTTAGTCTCGGCGATACCAGAAATGAAGTACACCAAGAACAGCGGCAACAGCGGCAACCAGAACCAATGAAACAAGCTACCCTGCTGAGCCAGTACGATCTGGTTGAGATTCAGGCTACCCGCAGCCATCAACACTCCCACTAAGGCAAAGCCCATGGCGATTTCGTATGCAACAATCTGTGCCGCTGAGCGCATGGCACCTAGAAAAGCATATTTGGAATTCGAGGCCCAGCCTGCAATGATCACACCGTAAACCCCCATCGAGGTCAGCGCAATCAGATATAATAGACCGGCATCTAGATGGGAAATCATCATGCCGTCACCAAAGGGAATTACTGCCCAAGCTGCCAATGCCGGACCGAAGGATATTACGGGTGCCAGGAGGAATAGAAAACGGTCAGCTCGAGTCGGGATAACAATTTCCTTGAACATCAACTTCATGGCATCGGCAATCGGTTGCAACCAACCTTTAGGCCCGACCCGGTTCGGTCCAATCCGTATCTGCATGTAACCGATAATCTTGCGCTCGGCAAACGTCAAATAGGCCACCGCCAATAGCAGAGGCATCAGCACAGCGACAATTTTTAGAAGATTAAAGATGACCGTCCACAGCGTTTCCATGATCCTGGATCCTGATTGTTATTGAATGGCCACCGGCCCCACTGCCGGTCCAAGAGCGACGCTGCTATGCAATCCCGCTGGGATCCAGGCACAACCTCGAGGGATGCTCTCATCCAACACCAGCGGCAAATCGACTGCAACACCATTCTGGCGCACTTGGACCTGTTCCCGCCCAGCCACACCCAATTCCTGGGCCACATCCGGATGCAACCGAACTTCGGCTGGCCGCGCCAAAGCACTCGCCTGTAAGGAACGAGCGCGGCGAACTAATGGATCAGTTGCGTAGATGGGTACTTCTGCCACACGCATGAGGGTTTTCGCCTGGAACGGCACCAGGGGTTTGCTAAAATCCAGAGCATTATCTGGCTGTACTTGGGCGCAAGCACTTTGCACCTCAGCAAGTACCTCTTCGGAACTGGTGTACTCGAAGTTACTAATCCCGCATAAATTACCCAATACTCGCAAGATCTTCCACGCAGGACGCGCCTCACCAAATGGCTTACTAGCGCCTTGGAAGCTTTGCCAACGCCCCTCAGCGTTAATATAGGTGCCAGATGTTTCTGCAAAAGTAGCAGCTGGCAGCATAATCTTTGAATAGGCACGGCTAACGGCGCTAGCATAAGAGCTAATGGAAACCACCAGTTCCGCACCTTGCATGGCTTTCAAAGCTGCAGCACCATCCCAGCAGTCCAATTCCGGCTCAGCACCGAGCAACACGTAAGCCTTACGTGGGCTTTCCAGCATTGCCCGCACATCCAGACCAGTAATTGGAGCTAACTGACCACGAGACAGGCGGTGTGGCAATGCTCCAGCCAGCCAGCCACCGGCTGAATTGGCAGCTTCCGGCAGATAGCCCAAGCAAGCACCTGTGTGCTGCGCCACAAAGCCGGCCAGCGCCCGCAATGTAGCAAACGCGGGATGAGCCAGCGCCAGATTACCCAGCAGCACCGTACTTGAAGCATTATTGGCTAGATGAGCAGCTATCGCGCGTTCAGTTTCGCCCGGAGCGCCAGATATTAAACCCGCCAGATTTTCCGGCAAGGGTTCCTTATTCAACTCGGCAACAGCTTGGGCGACACCCGCCAGTGCCTCCACCATGCCAGCAGGATCGACAATCCGTTTGGCAGCGATCGGGAAGCGGAATTCAAAGTCACGGGGGTTAACGAACATGATCTGGCCACCCGCCAGCGCCGCCTTGCGTAAGCGATGGCCCGCTAAAGGCTGTTCCATCCTTACATTGGAACCAATCAATAACGCTGCCCCAACCTTTTCCAAATCCTCAAGTGCCTGCCCAAGCCACGGAAACACCGGTGCCATATCCTGATCACTGAAATCAGCCTGTCTTAGCCGATGGTCAATATTCACAACCTCCAGGCCTCGCGCCAATTTCTGCGCCAGATACATTTCTTCAATTGTCGCAGTTGGGGAAACCAGAAATCCGACGGACGCAGGTCCATGCCGGGCGATCACGTCCTTTAAACCAGCCGCTGCCGCTTCCAGCGCCATTTCCCAGCTTGAATCTGCTCCATTAATCATGGGCTTAGCCAAGCGGTCGTCGCTGTAGATGCCTTCATAACTGAACCGGTCCCGGTCAGAAATCCAGGTTTCGTTAATCGCTTCATTTTCGCGAGGCGCGACTCGCATCACTTGGCCACGCAGAGTGTGAATGAAGATATTTGAGCCGATGGAATCATGTGGCGCGACACTCGCGTGCTGCACATACTCCCAGGAACGGCCCTTATAACGAGACGGCTTAGCCGTCAGCGCCCCAACCGGACATAGATCGATAACATTGCCCGATAGCTCTGAGATGACGCTATGCGCGACGAAGGTGCCGATTTCCACATTTTCACCACGCCCGGTCGCACCCAGTTCCCGTAACCCGGCAATCTCCTCACCAAAGCGCACACAGCGGGTACAATGGATACACCGAGTCATCTCGGTGGCAATCAGCGGGCCAATATCCTTGTCCCGAACCACTCGCTTGCGCTCGGCAAAGCGTGACACATCGCCGCCATAACCCAGCGCCACATCCTGTAATTCGCATTCCCCGCCCTGATCGCAAATTGGACAGTCCAATGGGTGATTGATTAACAAGAACTCCATGGTGCCTTTTTGTGCGGCAAGCGCCTTGGGCGATTCGGTATGAACCTTCATACCCTCCATCACCGGAGTAGCGCAGGCCGGTAACGGCTTGGGGGCCTTCTCCACCTCGACCAGACACATCCGGCAATTGGCGGCGACGGACAGTTTTTTGTGATAACAGAACCGGGGGATCTGGATACCCGCTGCATCGGTGATCTCGATGAGCATCGCGCCCTTACGGGCCTTCAGCGGGATACCGTTGACTTCGATGTTGACCTGTTCCTCGCTCATCTTTTACCCACTGCAACCCTGTTGGTAGTTTTGTGGCTCATGCGGCCAGCGCCGCTGCACCGGCAACCATGCTGCGCTTATATTCGATGTAGTACGCGAATTCGTGGCGGTAATGCTTGACGAAACTGCGCACCGGCATGGCGGCGGCGTCGCCTAAGGCACAGATTGTACGCCCCTCGATGCGACTGGCCACACTATCCAGCAAATCCAGATCCTCGGGCCGACCCTTGCCCTCAACAATGCGGGTAACTACCCGATACAACCAGCCGGTACCTTCGCGGCAAGGCGTGCATTGCCCGCAAGATTCGGAGAAATAGAAGCGGGAGACACGCTGCAGCACCTTGACCATATCCGTAGTGTCATCCATTACAATCACCGCACCAGAACCAAGCATCGACCCGGTAACCTTGGCCACTGAATCATAGTCCATATTAGCTTTCAGCATGATGTCACCCGGCACCACTGGCACTGAGGAACCGCCGGGGATCACCGCTTTGAGTTGGCGCCCCTTCCAGACACCACCAGCAAGAGCCAGTAACTCAGCAAAAGGCAGGCCCATTGATACTTCAAAATTACCCGGTTTCTCAACATGACCTGATACCGAAAAGATTTTAGTCCCGCCGGCGTTCGCCGTACCAAGGCTGGCGAACCATTCACCACCATTTAATACGATTGATGGTACTGAGGCGAATGATTCCGTGTTATTGATAGTAGTTGGCCGACCATATAAACCATAACTAGCGGGAAAGGGTGGCTTGAAACGCGGCTGGCCCTTCTTGCCTTCTAGCGATTCCAGTAAGGCTGTCTCTTCACCACAGATATATGCGCCAGCACCCAGCGTCGGATACAGATCGAAGTCGATCCCAGTCCCTTGGATATCTTTGCCCAGCAGACCGGCAGCATAGGCTTCTTTGACCGCGCTCTCAAACCGTTGATAAGGTTCGTCTAGAAACTCACCGCGCATGTAATTGTAGCCCACCGTGGAACCGGTAGCGAAACCGGCAATAGCCATACCTTCCACCAGAGCATGCGGGTTAAAGCGCAAAATATCGCGATCCTTGCAAGTGCCTGGTTCCGATTCATCCGAATTACACACCATATATTTCTGACCCGGCGCGTTGCGCGGCATGAATGTCCATTTCAGACCAGTTGGAAAACCTGCGCCGCCCCGCCCACGCAGGCTAGCCTTTTTAACCTCATCGATCACCTGATCGCCGGTCATCTGGCCAGCCAAGATTTTCTTCCAGGCCTCATAACCGCCTACGCTCATGTAGGTTTCGATAGACCAAGGCTGCTCCAAGCCGAGTGTCCGGTAACATACCTCATTGGCCATTGCGGTTTACTCCAGGCGATCCAGCACCTGATCCACCTTCTCCGGGGTCAGATGCTCGTAATAGACATGGTCAACCTGCATCATCGGCGCACCGCAACAAGCTGCCAAGCATTCTTCTTCCCGCTTCAGATAGAATTTGCCATCCATGGTGCTTTCGCCAAGTTTAATGCCCAATTTCCTCTCAAGATGCGCCAGAATAGCGTCACCGCCACGCAGCATGCAGGAGATATTGGTGCAAACGGAAATGTTATGCCGCCCCACCGGTTTCAGCTCAAACATCGAGTAGAAGCTAGCAACTTCATATACGGCGATGGGCGGCATGTCGAGATAGTCAGCAACCGCATCCATCAATTCCGTCGTGAGATAGCCACCATTTTCATGCTGCACCTCGCGGAGTGCAGCCAGCACGGCGGACTGTTTCTGATTAGCGGGGTAGCGAGTCAGCCAATGATCGATTTCTGCACGGGCATGGGCGGACAACTGATCGCTCTTACGTGTACTCATCAGCGGTCAACCTCTCCAAAGACAATATCCTGGGTGCCGATCACCGCTACCACATCGGCCAGCATGTGACCTCGGGTCATCTCGTTCATGGACGAAAGATGGGCAAAACCCGCAGCTCGCACCTTAACCCGATAAGGCTTATTAGCACCGTCGGAAATCAGATAAATCCCATACTCACCCTTAGGATGTTCAGTAGCCACATAGACCTCGCCCTCGGGGACACAATAACCTTCCGTGAATAGTTTAAAGTGATGAATCAGTGCCTCCATATCCTCTTTCATCGCCTCCCGCGAGGGCGGTGCGATCTTATGATCATCGATCATCACCAAGCCAGGATTTTCCTTAAGCCACTTTACACATTGCCGAATAATCCGGTTCGCTTGACGCATCTCCTCAATTCGCACTAGATAGCGATCGTAGCAGTCGCCATTGACGCCCACCGGAACATCAAAATCCAGTTGATCATAAACTTCATAGGGTTGCTTCTTACGCAAATCCCAGGCGAAACCGGAACCACGCAGCATCGGCCCAGAAAAGCCTAATTGCAACGCCCTCTCAGGAGTCACTATGCCAATACCGACCGTACGCTGTTTCCAGATACGGTTGTCGGTCAGCAGCGTCTCATACTCATCGACCCTGTGCGGAAAACGATCGGTGAACGCTTCAATGAAGTCCAGCAGTGAACCATGGCGATGTGTATTCCGCTCATCCACGTCTTTTTTGCTGTGGAGCCGCGAATTCTCATACTCGTATTTCGCCATGACATTGGGCAGATCACGATAGACGCCACCAGGCCGGAAATAAGCCGCGTGCAACCGGGCTCCGGATGCTGCTTCATAGCAATCTAGTAAATCTTCACGTTCGCGGAAGGCGTACAAAAACATGGTCATGGCACCGATGTCCAGACCGTGGGCACCAATCCACAATAGATGGTTCAGAATGCGAGTGATTTCCGCAAACATCACCCGGATGTATTGAGCGCGAACTGGCGGTTCAATTCCCAGCAACTTCTCAATTGCCAGCACATAAGCATGTTCATTGCTCATTGCCGACATATAATCGAGCCGATCCATATAGCCAATACTTTGATTGAATGGCTTACTTTCAGCTAGTTTCTCAGTAGCCCGATGCAACAAGCCAATGTGAGGGTCGGCGCGCTGCACTACTTCGCCGTCCATTTCCAGCACCAAGCGGAGTACGCCATGTGCAGCCGGATGTTGCGGACCAAAATTCAGGGTGTAATTACGAATCTCGGGCATCAGCGACTTTCCTTCAATGCGACTCGAGGTAACGGTGGTCCTTGCGAATGACGCGGGGTACCAACACACGCGGATCAATGCTCACCGGCTCATAAACCACGCGACCGCGTTCTGGGTCATAACGCATCTCAACCTGACCAATCAATGGGAAATCTTTACGGAACGGATGGCCGATGAACCCATAGTCGGTGAGAATACGCCGCAAATCCGGATGGCCCTCAAAAACAATGCCGAATAAATCGAAGGCCTCGCGCTCAAACCAGTTTGCGCTAGCCCAGATAGACACAACCGAAGGCACCACCGGCAAATCATCATCCGGAGCAAAGATGCGAACCCGCAAACGCTGATTGCGAGACACCGAAAGCAGATGGTAAACCGCCGCAAAACGGCCCTTACCAGAGAAAGTCCACCCTGCTGCCGTTTGGATAGCTGCCGGACCACGTCCGGTTGCCCGCTCCACCACGCCTCGGCTAAAACCTTGGTTCGTTGATTCGTTGGTCGCCCATTCCACATCGCCATAAGCCGAATAATCAACGCCACACACGTCCATGACCTGCTCAAAGGCAAAATCCGGTTCATCGCGCAAGGCACCGAAGACTGTAACCGCCTGATCAGGCGCGATTTCGATAGTCACCTCAGCGCGATCCAGCCGACAATCCAGCAAGGTATCATCAAATCGCATCTGCAATTTTTCTACGAGGGTTTGAAGCGCTTCAGCCATGGAGGATTCTCTCAACGGGCTATGGTGTTAGTGCGCCGAATTTTGTTTTGAAGCTGCAAAATGCCGTAGATCAACGCTTCTGCAGTCGGCGGACAACCGGGTATATAGATGTCAACCGGGACGATGCGATCACAACCACGCACCACAGCGTAGGAGTAATGGTAATAGCCACCACCGTTGGCGCATGAACCCATGGAGATCACCCAACGTGGCTCCGCCATTTGATCGTAAACCTTACGCAGAGCTGGTCCCATTTTATTACACAGGGTACCCGCAACGATCATGACATCAGACTGACGCGGGCTGGGCCGGAATACAATACCAAACCGGTCTAGATCATAACGGGCTGCACCAGCCTGCATCATTTCCACTGCGCAACAGGCTAAACCAAAGGTCATTGGCCACATCGAACCAGTGCGCGCCCAGTTAATGAGCTTATCGGCAGTGGTGGTCACCAGACCTTTTTCAAGAATACCTTCTATTCCCATTCCAAGGCTCCTTTCTTCCATTCGTAGATGAAACCAATCACCAAGATACCGAGAAAGACCGCCATTGCTACGAAACCAAATAGGCCAATCTGGTCAAGAACAATCGCCCAAGGAAACAGGAAGGCGATTTCCAGATCAAAAATAATAAATAGGATGGCCACTAAATAATAGCGAACATCGAATTTCATCCGGGTATCTTCGAAAGCTTCAAAACCACACTCATAAGGCGACAATTTTGCACTGTCGGGACGGCGGGGGCCAAGGAAAAAGCCGAGGCTAATGACAACCACAGCCATCGCTAAGGCAATGACTACGAACATCAGGACAGGAAGGTAATTAGACAGCATCAGAGTCACACCTTCGGCAGAGCGGGCCAGGAGAAAGCGTTATGGAAGCCTGTTACTGGAACTGAAGACAGCCCAACCAACCGGGCGACTAGGCCAGAATCTGCTGGATACCATAAACCAAATAATGGGGTGTGTTGTTTTTTATATTTAAAACCCCGCATAACTCATAAAGCCTCTATTTTGAACTAACGGCAACGCATGACTCCGAAGAGAACGCGCTAGGAAAAACCCACCCTGCTCAATCTAAGAAACATACATTCCATCCTGCTGGTGGGTAAAACATTTGGTTTGGTGCCGATGGCCGGACTCGAACCGGCACGGCTTGCGCCACTAACCCCTCAAGCTAGCGTGTCTACCAATTCCACCACATCGGCATACTAATCATTGCTACTTTTGCGGCAACTGGGGCACATCGGCCGGACCTTTGACGCTCTCCAGCGGTTGCTGCACTGGCATTTCAGATGCTGCCTGTTCAATCACACTCTCTGACGTCCTGGTGGTCTGCGTCGCAAAGTAGGCCAGTGTCAAGCTGGTCAAAAAAAACACCGTAGCGAGAATCGCAGTCGTCCGGCTCAAAAAGGAGGCCGAACCCTGCGATCCAAACATCGTTGTGGAAGCACCGCTCCCAAAGGCCGCACCGGCATCAGCGCCCTTGCCTTGTTGCAGCAAAACCAGCGCGACCAAGGCAACAGCAACCACGACATGTGCGACAAGAATGAGGGTATAAACCATGATAGCTACAGTTTAACAGCCTGAGCGGGCAATCGCCAGAAAGTCCTTAGCGTCCAACGAGGCGCCACCGATCAGACCGCCATCGATATCGGCCATAGCCATCAATTCCCCGGAGTTCGCCGCTTTCATGCTACCACCGTAGAGGATGCGTGTTTGCGCCGCGACGGTTGGGTTCCGCTCAGCCAGTTTGGCGCGGATAAAGGCATGAACGTCTTGCGCCTGTTGGGGTGTCGCTGTCCGGCCGGTGCCAATCGCCCAAACCGGTTCGTAAGCAATGACCGCATTATTGAACGCTTCGATACCTTCCAGATCCAGCACAGCCTTGAGTTGCCGTTCCACAACTGACTCGGTGACACCTTGGTCGCGTTCTTCCAGCGTCTCGCCTACGCAGAGAATCGGTTGAATATTCACCTTGCGGGCAGCAGCAAACTTCCGAGCCACCATTTCGTCACTTTCTCCATACAGAGTGCGGCGCTCTGAGTGACCCACTATGACATAGGTGCAATGGAAATCCTGGAGCATCGGACCTGCGACCTCACCGGTGTAAGCACCTGAGGCGTGTTCGGAGAGATTCTGCGTTCCCCAGGCAATCGCTGTTCCGGTAAGCTGTTGCTCGACCAGCCCAATGTACACAAAGGGGGGGAACACCACTAGATCGACGGCTGCCACTGCAGCAGCACCCTCTTTGATCCCTTGCAATAAACCACGGATGCTTTCCGCAGAGCCATTCATCTTCCAATTCCCGGCCACCAGATTACGGCGCATATTCTTATCTCCTGGATTTAAAAACCGGTGAAGCTTACGGACTTCGCGTCTGGAAATCAATCACACTGACAAGGTCTCTCTCACAACCTCCGCCAATTCGCGAGCATGACGCTCAACAACCCCAGCGTCAGCGCCTTCAACCATGACCCGCACCACAGGTTCGGTTCCGGAGGGACGCAGCAGCACTCGACCGTGATCGCCCATCTGATCTTCGACGGCACGTATCGCTTGGAGGATCGGTGTGCGCTGGATATCCACGACTCCACTCACCGACACATTGATTAAGGTTTGCGGGTACTTGGTCATGCCCGCCTTGAGATCATGCAAATTCTTTTCAGAATGCAGCATCGCTGCCAGCACTTGTAAAGCTGAGATAATGCCATCACCAGTGGTGGTGCGATCCCGGCAGATGATATGCCCGGAATTCTCGCCTCCCAGCATCAAATTCTCGGCCAACATCCGCTCCATCACATAACGATCGCCGACCTGGACTCGATGTAATCCGAGTCCCAAGGCACGCAAGGCCATCTCAAGCCCCAGATTGGTCATCAGGGTGCCAACAATAGCGTTGAAACGGCTACCGGAGCGTAAGCGATCACGAGCGATGATAAACAGCAAATCATCGCCATCGAGAATCTCTCCTCGATGATCGACCATGATCACCCGGTCGCCATCACCATCGAAAGCGATGCCTAGATCAGCGGCCTCTTCCTGTACTGTTTCACGCAACATGGCCGGCTTGGTAGACCCACAGTCCAAATTGATATTCAGACCATCTGGCGAAACACCGATGGGAATCACGGTCGCACCCAGTTCATTAAACACACTGGGGGCAACATGATAGGTTGCGCCATGACCACAATCCACCACGATCTTCAGACCTGCCAAACTGGTGCAAGCTGGAACAGTACTTTTGCAGAATTCAATGTAGCGGCCAGAGGCATCAACAATACGCTCAGCCTTGCCCAGAGCATCCGGCTTAACGGTCTCTAACGGACGATCCAGCAGCTCTTCGATATGTTCCTCAGTGTCATCAGGCAACTTCTGGCCATCGCGGGAAAAAAACTTAATGCCATTATCGTAGTAGGGGTTGTGTGAAGCACTGACCACAATACCAGCACAGGCATGCAGGGTACGGGTCAAATAGGCGATGCCTGGCGTCGGCATCGGCCCCAGCAAAGCAATATTGACACCAGCCGCCGATAATCCCGATTCCAGAGCTGATTCAAACATATAGCCAGAAATACGGGTATCCTTGCCAATCACAACCTTGTTAAAATCCCGGCTCCGCAAAGTCCGGCCGACCGCCCAACCCAGCTTGAGGATGAATTCAGGCGTAATTGGATGTTCCCCCACCTGTCCACGAATACCATCCGTACCGAAATATTTTTTCCCCATCGCCATACCTCTCCTACTCAATATGGCTGGGAATTATAGCCATATGACGGCAGTGCGCATACCCGAGCATATGTCTATTCCTTCTTATTAGGGACAAAGGCTAGAAGAATGAAGAACGATGCGGTCAATCCATTGCCCGCACGGCAGCACAGATGCGCAGCGCCTGAACCGTCTCTCGTACATCATGGACACGCACGATACATGCCCCCTGCCAGGCTGCAATCACTGCCGCCGCCAAGCTGCCGGCCATCCTCTTATCAATCGGAGCATCCAGCAGAAGACCGATTATACTCTTCCGGGAAAGGCCAACCATTACACCAGCCGCAAGGCCGGTAAAATGTTTCAGATGACGGAGCAGTATTAGATTGTGATCAAGCGTCTTGCCAAAACCAAAGCCCGGATCGACAAGAATCTGCTCACGCGAGATACCCGCTCTCTCACAAGCACCCACTCGTTCTATCAAGAAAGCCCTTACCTCCGCCAATACATCGGCGTAATAAGGTTCCTTTTGCATGGTCGAGGGATTACCCTGCATGTGCATCAAGCACACTGGAAGACCGCTAGCTGCCGCCGCTTCTAGTGCACCTGGCAGACACAGCGCCCGCACGTCATTAATCATACCTGCCCCTATTCGAGCTGCTTCGCGTATGACCTCAGGCTTGCTGGTATCCACTGAAATAGGAATTGGTATTTCCCGCACCAATCGTTCCACGACGGGTAATACCCGATCTAGTTCTTCTTGGGCAGAGACCGGCAGCGCGCCGGGCCGGGTTGACTCACCACCGACATCGATAATGGCAGCACCTTCCGCCAGCATTGTCTCAGCGCGGCGCAATGCAGTTTCAAGCGCAAGATAATGCCCGCCATCAGAAAAAGAGTCGGGGGTGATATTTAGCACCCCCATGACCTTACACCCTCCTCCACTCCAACCCTCCCCCGCCAGGGGAGGGAAAACTTTTACAGAACGCACTGAATCTCTCTCCTCATCCATCAGGAAGGGTTAGGGAGAGAGGGCAGATGTAGATGCTTACCATTTAATGCTGCTGAGCCGGTCCGCCAATCGGTTTTTCGTCACATCGATTTTTGTCCAAACTAATCGACGAACCTGATGGAGGCTCCTCATCAGGGCTGACATCCGCAGGTTCACGCGGCGGACGGCCCGCCATAATGTCGTCAATCTGATCAGAGTCAATGGTCTCATATTTAATGAGTGCTTCCGCTATTAGATGCAACTTATCGAGATTGTCACGCAATAGCTGCTCGGCGCGCAGGTAATTCTGATCAATAATCGAGCGGATTTCTTCGTCAATAACGTGCGCGGTTTCATCTGAAACATTTTTGTGCCGGGTCACACTGCGGCCCAGGAACACCTCGCCATCGTCTTCACTGTAGGTCAGTGGTCCCAAACGGTCAGACAGGCCCCATTTAGTCACCATATTACGGGCAATATCGGTTGCCCGCTCAATGTCGTTCTGAGCACCCGTCGTCACCATATCCGCCCCAAAAACCAATGCTTCGGCAATACGGCCCCCGAACAGACTGGAAATCTGACTCTCCAATCGTTGCTTGCTAAAGCTATAACGGTCACCCTCAGGCAAGAACATAGTCACACCCAACGCCCGGCCGCGCGGAATGATGCTGACCTTATAGACTGGATCATGCGCAGGCACCAGCCGGCCAACAATCGCGTGACCACCCTCATGATAAGCAGTCAGTTTCTTCTCATCTTCACTCATCACCATTGACTTGCGTTCAGAACCCATCATGATCTTGTCCTTGGCTTTCTCAAAGTCATCCATATCTACATCGCGCTTATTGGAGCGGGCGGCGAACAACGCAGCCTCATTAACCAAATTAGCCAGATCAGCACCGGAAAAACCGGGCGTACCGCGAGCAATAACCGAAGGCTTGACGTTGCTGGATAGCGGCACTTTGCGCATGTGGACCTTGAGAATCTGCTCACGGCCCCGGACATCGGGCAGCGGCACCACCACCTGCCGGTCGAAGCGGCCCGGCCGCAGCAACGCCGGATCGAGGACATCGGGGCGGTTGGTAGCAGCGATGACGATGATACCTTCATTACCCTCAAAACCATCCATCTCCACTAGCAGTTGGTTCAAAGTCTGCTCACGTTCATCGTGTCCACCGCCCAATCCAGCACCACGATGACGGCCAACAGCATCAATTTCATCAATAAAAATAATGCAGGGCGCGTGCTTCTTGGCTTGCTCAAACATGTCACGTACACGTGAAGCACCGACACCAACAAACATTTCGACAAAGTCCGAACCAGAAATCGAGAAAAATGGCACCTTGGCCTCACCGGCAATGGCCTTGGCCAACAGCGTCTTACCTGTACCTGGCGAGCCAACCATCAACACTCCACGCGGAATTTTCCCGCCAAGCTTCTGGAATTTTCCAGGATCACGCAGGAACTCAACCAGTTCAGCGACTTCTTCTTTAGCTTCATCTACACCAGCCACGTCGGCGAACGTAATCTTGATTTGATCCTCGCTCATCATGCGGGCGCGCGATTTACCAAAGGACATCGCACCACGGCCCGCACCGCCGCCTTGCATTTGCCGCAGGAAAAATACCCAGATGCCAATCAACAGCAGCATTGGAAACCAGGAGATGAAAATCTGCATCAACAATCCTTGTTTCTCGGGCGGCTGGCCCTCGATATCGACACCGTGATTGAGCAGTTCACCAATCATGGCACTGTTGTCAGTTTCTGGACTGTAAGTCGTGAAACGTTCTCCACCACTGGTGCGCCCCAAAATAGCGCGGCCATCAATGCTCACCTGGGCAATATGCCCTTGTTTAGCTTGCTGCAGGAACTGTGAATAGGACATCTGGGCGGAAGGGGTTACTTTGGGACCAAAGCTGTTGAAAACTGACATCAGCACCACGGCGATGACTACCCACAAAAGAATATTTTTAACCATGTCGTTCAAAGCGGATACCTCAGCAAGCCAGGGCAGGATAATGAATACATTGTAAGTATTTGGGGATGCATCACTGATTTTCCAATATCAATGACTTTAAGATTTCAAGAGATTCAAAAAAGTCGATTTTTTAGACCGGGTTACCCGCGATAGTTCCGAGCCAGGAGATACTGCTCGGCACTGCGGGCACGTGAAGCCCGGGGTTTACGAGGCACCACAGCAGTGAAAGTGGTGCGCAAGTTTTTAAAAAATTGATCGAAGCCCTCGCCTTGAAAAGCTTTCACTAGAAAATCGCCACCAGGACGTAGACATTGGCCAGCGAAATCAAGGGCCAGTTCGGCTAGATACATTCCGCGCGGCTGGTCCACCGCCTTGATGCCACTGGCATTAGGCGCCATATCAGACAGCACTAGATCCACAGAACGCCCGCCGAGAACCGTCAGAAAACGTTCCAAAACTGCTGCATCACGGAAATCTCCCTCCATAAATTCGACTCCGGGAAGCGGCTCCATTGGCAGGATATCCAAAGCGATGACCACCCCTTGCTTGCCGATCTGACCTGCTGCCAATTGCGACCAGCCGCCTGGTGCAGCACCCAGATCCACCACGGTCATTCCAGGCCGGAACAGGTGGTCTTTCTCGTTAATTTCCAAAAGCTTGTACGCTGCACGGGAGCGATAGCCCTCCTGCAAAGCGCGCTTGACGTATTCGTCGCTGAAGTGTTCCCGCAACCAGCGAATGCTGCTCTTACTACGGGGCATCCGGGTGTTGCTCACATTCGCGGGTGATTTTAGCGATGACCCGGCGAGTTCGAATGATGATCCAGGTCATACCCAGCACGCCATAACTCAACAACAACAGTAGTTGTAATAACAGATTATCCAACACCCGTCCTTGCACCAGCAGCAACACTAAACCAACGGCCAAGATGACGCCCAAGTCCAATTTAACCTCATTCAACGGGCTTGGCGCTACCATTAGCCCTTTGCGGACGGTTACACTGTCAACATCTTTTACCTTGTCTGGTTTTTTACCTATGCTCACGCTAACTCACTCGCAAAAACGCCACCTTAAAGCTTTAGCTCATCATCGCAAGCCAGTCGTCATCATCGGCAACAATGGAGTCACCTCCGCCATTAGGCTGGAGATCCATCAGGCGCTTAACCACCATGAACTCATCAAGGTTCGGGTCAACGCTGCGGATCGGGATACTCGCGAAAAGATGATTGAAGATCTATGCACGGGATCAGACGCAACCCTAGTGCAGCGGATCGGCCACATTGCCGTTCTGTTCCGCCACAATCCTGAAGCGCCACGTATCGAATGGCTTGTTTAAGTGGTGCTGGTGGTGGGACTCGAACCCACAAGCCCGGTAAGGGCGCAAGATTTTAA